>Ga0210064_1000370_pt1 | contig 21902 bp, 21 predicted proteins | sample Muzzi_CordC_D2_FD_185531 | JGI IMG/M metagenome (GOLD analysis project Ga0210064, IMG submission 185531) | Wetland microbial communities from San Francisco Bay, California, USA, that impact long-term carbon sequestration - Muzzi_CordC_D2 (SPAdes) | ecosystem: Environmental > Aquatic > Marine >...
ATCTCGAGCAGCTGATCGCGAGCGATGCACCCGCGAAGCACACGCGGGCGGCCTTTCGCGCGGTCGCGGAACGCACGCCGTGAGCGCCTCTCCCGAGCCGATCCTGCTGCGCCCGCTCACGGGCCTGCCCGAGATCGAGTCCGGCGCCGACCTCGCCGGCATGCTGCGCGCCGCGGCTCGGAACGACGGTTTCGAGTTGCGCGACGGAGCGCTCGTGGTCTGCCAGAAGGTGGTTTCGAAGGCCGAAGGGCGGGTGGTGTCACTCGCCGAGATCACGCCCTCCGCCGAAGCGAAGCGCATCGGCAAAGCCGACGACAAGGATCCGCGTCTGGTCGAACTCGTACTGCGCGAATCGGTCCGAATCGTGCGACACGCGCGCGGCGTGATGATCTGCGAGACGCAGCACGGTTTCGTGTGCGCCAATGCGGGCATCGACCAGAGCAACGCGCCCGGTGACGACACGGCGATCCTGCTACCGCTCGATCCGGATGCGTCCGCGGCGCGACTGAGACGCGCGCTGCTCGACGGTCGCGCGGGCTCGCTCGCGGTCGCGATCAGCGACACCTTCGGGCGCCCCTGGCGCGAGGGACTCGTCGACGTCGCACTCGGATCCGCCGGCTTCGCGCCGATCGACGATCGCCGCGGCAGCGTCGACCGCTCGGGTCGCGAGCTGCGGGTGACCGCCACCGCGACGGCCGACCAGCTGACGGCGGCGGCCGGGTTGTTGATGCCGAAGGATTCGGGGATTCCCGCGGTCTGGATCACCGGCGTGCCGATCGTCGGGGACGGCTGTATTCGCGAGACGCTGCGACGGCCGGACGAGGATCTGTTCCGATAGCCCCGGGGTTCTCGCTTCGGTTGGTGGCGAGGCCGGGCGACACGGCTCAGCGCTGAAGGAGGTCGTCGAGGAGGGCCCAGAGCTCTTCGATGCCGCTGCCCTTTTCGGACGAAGTGACGATGATGCGGTCGTTGCGGAGGTCGGTGTCGCGGCGCAACGCCGCCACCGCGGCAGCGCGCTTCTGGGGCTTCAATTTGTCGGACTTCGTGACGGCGAGCACGACCGGAATGTCGCGTTCGCGCAGCCAGGCGATCAGCAGGTCTTCGTCCTCGCTCAGCTCGCGGCGGACGTCCTGGAGCAGCACGGCGGCGCGCAGCGATTCGCGATGCTCGAGGTAGGCCTCGACGAGCCCCTGCCAGCGCTTGCGCTCGACCTTCGAAACCTTGGCGTAGCCGTAACCCGGCAGGTCGACGAAGAGCAGCTCGTCGTCCGGACGCCGCACCCGGTACCAGTGGATCAAGCGCGTCTTGCCGGGCGTCGCGCTGGTCCGGGCGAGCTTGCGCCGCTGCACCAGCTTGTTGAGCAGGCTCGATTTGCCGACGTTCGACCGCCCCAGGAACGCCACCTCGGGCGCCCCGGCCGCCGGAAACTGCGAAGGTTGCGCGGCGGCGGTCAGCATCTCGGCTTCGATGACCTTCACGCCAGCTCCGGCAGGACGCGCGCGAGGCGCGCGAGAGCCTCCTCGATCGCGCGCTCGGACACCGCGTAGCAGAAGCGCAGCCAACCCTCGCCCGCCGCTCCGAAATCGACGCCCGGCGTCACGCCCACGTGCGCCCGCTCGAGGATCTCGAACGCGAGCTTGCGCGAATCGCGGCCGAACGCGCTCGCGTCTGCGAAGACGTAGAACGCTCCCTCGGGCTCGCTCGGCACGCGGAAGCCGATCGAACGCAGCCCGCCGAGCAACAAGGCGCGGCGGCGCTCGTAGGCCCGGCGCATCACCTCGACCTCGGCGGCGCCCTCGCGCAACGCAGCCAGACCCGCAAGCTGCACGAAGCTGCTCGCCGAGATGAACAGGTTCTGCTGCATCACCTGCAGCGAGCGCATCGCCGCGGGCGGCGCGATCGCGTAGCCGAGCCGGAATCCGGTCATCGCGTAGCGCTTCGAGAATCCGTCGAGCAGATAGACCTCGCCGGGAAGTTCGAGCGCGGAGGGCGTCTCCGCACCGCCGTAGCTGAGCCCGGCGTAGATCTCGTCGGAGACGATCGGCAGTCCCAGCTCGGCGAGCGCCGCGAGGGTTTCGCGCCGCTGGATCGCACCGGTGGGATTCGCGGGCGAGTTCACCACGATCGCCCGCGTGCGTTCGCTCCGCACCGCTCGAATGGCGTCCGGATCGAGCTGGTAGTCACGCTCCGGAACGGTCGGCACGAGCACCGGCACGCCGCTGCAGAAGCGGATGAAGTTCGGGTAGCAGGGATAGTGGGGCGTTCCGATCACGACTTCGTCGCCGGGCTCGAGGAGGTAGGAAAAGACCAGCAACATCGCGGGCGATGTCCCGCTGGTCACGAGCACGCGCTCCGGATCGACCTCGACGCCGCTGCGCCGCGCGTGCTCGGCCGCGATCGCGATGCGCAGGTCCGCAAGACCGCGGCTATCGGTGTAGCGGGTCCGACCCGCCCTGAGGGCTTCGCAGCAGGCCGAAACCGCGGCAGCCGGCGGCGCGAAGTCGGGCTCACCGATCTCGAGGTGGATCACGTCGACCCCGCGGCGCTGCATTTCGAAGGCGCGCTCCGCGACCTCCATCGCGAGAAACGGCTCGAGGTCGGCAACTCTGCGCGGAATCGGCTTCGACACAAAGTCCGGGTAGCCGACTGCGGCGGGGTGTGTCAAGCGCGCCGCAAGCGCAAGTGCTCGAATTCGCGAAGGATTCGAGGCGATCGCTTTGACATGTTGCGAGCCCGCGGTTATCTTCCGCAGCTCACCTAAAAGGGAACCCGCGCAATGTCGAAGGGCGTTCAGATCGCCGCTGGCGCGACCCTCATCGCACTGATTCTGGGCTGGTACGCGGCGACGAATCTCGATGGCGGGATCGCGTTCACTTACTACGAGACTCTCGACAGCTTCCTGTCGTCTCCCGTCGCGACGAACGGCGCGTCCGCGCGCGTTCACGGCTTTGTGGCGATCGATTCGATCGAACGCGATCTCGCGGCCAAGCAGATCCGATTCGTCGTGGTCAACGACCCGCCGCACGCGGCCATCCCGTCGCGCAAACAGCCCCTCGGCGTGGTCTACCAGGGACTCGAAACTCCGGACATGTTCAAGGACGGCGCCGAAGTGGTGATCGAAGGCCGCATGGTCGCCGACGGCTCCACCTCCGTCTTCCACGCGGACAAATTGTTCGCCAAGTGTCCCTCGAAGTTCGAAGCCAAAGCCACCGAAACCGCGTCATTCTAATAGCAGGTTCACGTGTCCGAAATCGGCGTCTACGCACTGCGCTTTGCCCTGGTCATCGGCATCGTCGGCTTCACTGCCGGCTTCGTCGGCGGCCGCCTCCGCAGCGATCCCTGGACCCGCCTGGCCGAGCGCAGCCTGCTGGCGGTGTTCGCGTTCGTCACGCTCGCAATGGCGGTCCTGTTCGCCGCGTTCGTGAACAACGACTTCCACCTCGCCTATGTGGCCGGGCATTCGTCGCGCGCGATGTCGTTGCCGTATCGGCTCGCGGCGCTCTGGGGCGGACAGTCGGGCTCGCTGCTGTTGTGGCTGTGGATGCTGTGCGCTTACGGCACGTCGTGCGTGCTGTTGAACCGCCGGCAGAATCGCTCGCTGATGCCCTGGGTCGCGTTGATGCTGCACGCGAACAGCCTGTTCTTCCTGGTGCTGCTGAACTTCATCTCCCAACCGTTCGAGCTGCTGCCGCCCGGCGCGGTGCTGTCGGACGGCCAGGGCCTGAATCCGCTGCTCCATCACCCGGTCATGATGATCCACCCGCTCGCGCTCTACACCGGCCTGGTGGGCTTCGCCGTGCCGTTCGCGTTCGCATTCGCGGCACTCGCGACCGGTGAACTCGGCGCGGCCTGGTTCCGCACGACCCGGCGCTCGACCCTCTTCGCCTGGTCGTTCCTCTCGGTCGGCGTGATGCTCGGAGGGCGCTGGGCCTACGAAGTGCTCGGCTGGGGCGGCTACTGGGCCTGGGATCCGGTCGAGAACGCGTCGTTCATGCCGTGGCTCTCGTCGACCGCGTTCCTGCACTCGGTGATGATCCAGGAAAAGCGCAACATGCTGAAGGCCTGGAATCTGGTCCTGATCGGGCTGACCTACACGCTGTGCCTGTTCGGCACCTTCCTCACGCGCAGCGGAATCGTGCAGTCCGTGCATGCGTTCGCACAGACGCCGCTGTTCCAGTCGGTCTTCCTCGGCTACGTGGTCGCTTCGGCGGTCCTCTTCTTCGCGATGATATGGTATCGACGCAACGGCATCCGCAGCCCGAACAAGCTCGAATCGATGGTGTCGCGCGAGGCGAGCTTCCTGCTCAACAACTGGGTCTTCATCGCGCTGCTCGCGATGGTCTTCACCGGAACCATCTTCCCGGTCTTCTCCGAGCTGTTCATGGGCAGCCGCATCGCAGTCGGCCCGAAGTACTTCAACCTGCTCGGCTCGATGCTCGCGGTACCGCTGATGTTGCTCACCGGCATCGGGCCGCTGATTGCGTGGCGCAAGGCCTCGATCAGCAATCTGCGCAACCAGTTCACCGTGCCGGTCATCGTCGGCGTCATGGCGGCGGTCGTCGTCTATCTAGCGGTCGGCCCAGGACTCACCCTCTACGCGGGCACGATGTGGAGCTTGTGCGCATTCGTGCTCGCTACGATCGTCCAGGAGTACGTGCGAGCGATCCGCGTGCGGGTAGCGAAGGGCGACGAGAACGTCGTGCAGGCCTTCGCCACGCTGATGCGGAAGAACCAGGCTCGCTACGGCGGCTACATCGTCCACTTCGGCGTGGTGCTCGTGATGGTCGGAACCGCGGGCTCGGTGCTGAACCAGGAGCGGCTCGAGAACCTGAAGCCCGGCGACCAGATCGATCTCCGCGACTACCGGCTCGAATACCTGACCGCGAATGCGATCCCGGAGCAGCATTACGGCGGCGCGACCGCGCGACTCGCGCTGTTCCGCGGCGACGAGCCGCTCGGCGTCATGACACCGCAGAAGCGCGTGTACTGGCTCGAGCAGCAGCCCGCGTCGGTCCCGTCGGTGTATTCGACGATGCGTGAAGACATCTACGTGATCCTCACGAACATCGAGGCCGATGGATCGGCGACGTTCAAGGTCTACCGCAACCCGCTCGTGAACTGGATCTGGATCGGCGGCTATGTGTTCGTCCTCGGCTCGATCGCGGTGATGTGGCCGCACCCCCGACGCGCCGCGGCAGCGGATGCCGGATGACCCATTTCGATCGACGGCGCGCCCTGCTGGGCGCTTCGATCGCGCTGCTGCTTCTCGCGGCAGCTCCCGCGCGGCCCGCGAGCGCCCAGCCGGGAGCAGCCGGCTCGCCGCACGGCATCAGCGGGAGTGCGGGCGCGAACACCGACGTCCCCGCCGGACCGGCCACGCTGCGCGGTCGGGTGGTCCACGCCAGCCGCGACGACGCCGGCGCCGACCTGACGGTCGCGCTGTTCGCGCTCGGCGCCGACGGACGGGCGGGCATCCGCCGGGTCCAGAGCGGACCGGCGGGTGAATTCGCATTCGAACGAATCTCCAACGATCCCGCCACCGTCTACCTGCTCGGCGTGAGTTACGGCGGGATTCCGTTCAGCCTGCGCACGTCATTCGAGGCGGGCGAGACCGAGAGCGACCTGGTGATCGAGATCTTCGACGCGCGGCCCGAGAGCGACGGCCTCGAATTCGGAGCGGTCGAGCTGCGCATCGACCGCGGTTGCAGCGGCGCACGCATCAGCGAGAGCCACTCGCTCCTCAACCCGACGGAGTTCATCTTCTTCGTGCCCCCCGAGGAACGCGACGCGCATGCCCCGATTGCGCGCGTGCCGCTGCCGGCGGGCGCGACCTTGTTCGACGTTGGCGTCGCGGCGCTCGAAGAAAGCATCGAACTGCGCGACGACGAGGTGCTCTTCTGGGGCCCGCTGCACCCGGGCGCGCAGCCGTTGCGGTTCTCCTACTCCATGCCGGCCCGCGATGGGCGCGTGGAAGTGGTGCACGCATTTCCAGGCGGCGCTCCACAAGTGCAGTTGCTCACCTTCGGCGGGGGTCCGGCACCGCAGGGCGAAGGCCTGCGTCCGGGCGACACGGCCACGGTCGCCGAGCTGTCGTACGCGGTCGCGGAGAGCGGGCCGATCGCGCCAGGCGGCGAAATCGCGTTCTCGCTCGAACTCGAGAATTTCGAGGAGAGCGCCGAGCGGTTCGGGTTGCGCGCCGCAACGATCTGGCTCGAGCTCGACGACGCGGCGCTCGACGTCCGCGAGCAATTGGACATCGTCGTGACGGGCGACGAACCGTTGCGCTCGAGCTCGGACGCACCGCTGCTGTGTCTGCCGCTACCGCGGGACGCCGAGGACCTGCGCTTCTCCGCCGATGCCTTCTCGATGGGAATCCAACCCGACCCGGCCGGCGGCCTCGCGCTGCGCGGCCCGATTCCGACCGGAAACTCGAGTTTCGCGCTGACCTACCGGCTGCGAAGCGGAGTCGAACGCACCCGATTCGAGCGCGAATTTCCGACCGGCCTGTCCCTGCTCTCGATCTACATCGCAGACACCGGAGTGCTGGCCGAGACCGATCGGCTTCACCGGCGTCGACCGGTCCGCACCACCGACCGTAGCTACATGCACCTCGAGGCCTACCAGATCGACCCCGGCGAGACGGTCAGACTCGACATCTCGAGTCTTCCGGTCGCACGAGCGCTGCCGCGGCTGGCGTCGGTCGGGTTCGTGCTGATCGCCGCGCTGGTTGCCGGGCTCTTCTTGACCGCACCGCTCCGCTCACCGCCGAAGCCGGGCGCGGCGACCGACGCGCCGACTCCGGCGACGGCCACGGAACGAGAGTCGCTCTACGTGGCGATTCGCGACCTCGAGGACGACTTCGAAACCGGCAAGATCTCGGCCGAGGATCACGTCGCGATTCGGAGCGAGCTGCGCCAGCGCGCCGGCGAGCTGCTGCGCGCCGAGCGCGCAGCGGCCGCGAGCACCACCGCGACCGCCGCAGCCACCGCGCCCGTGAACGCGTGCGGCGATTGCGGTGCGCGCGTCGACCCCGACGCGCGCTTCTGCTCGCAGTGCGGTGCCCGGCTCGGCAAGCCACCGGGCGGCGGAGAGCACGCCGGTTGAGCATTCCGGCCATCGCCGCGTCGAAACTCGAAAAGCGCTTCGGCCGTGCGGTGGCATTGCGAGGCATCGATTTCGCGATCTCCGACGGCACCAGCCTCGCGGTCGTCGGACCGAACGGCGCGGGCAAATCGACCCTGTTGCGGCTGATCGCGGGCCTCGCGCGGCCGACCGCGGGAACGCTGAAGATCGGCGGCAACGACAGTCAGCAACGCGCGACCCGCGGGCGCATCGGCTACATCGGCCACGCGACCCTGCTCTACCCGGCCCTCACCGCACGTGAGAACCTGATCTTCGCCGCCCGCTGCTACGGTCTGCCCGACCCCGCCGGCCGCGCCGACGAGCTGCTCGCCGACGAAGGCCTCACTCCGGTCGCGAAGCGGGCGGCGGGCGGTTTCTCGCGCGGCATGGCGCAGCGGCTCGCGATCGCCCGCGGGCTCATCCACGACCCGAAAGTGGTCCTGCTCGACGAGCCGTTCACGGGCCTCGATCGCAATGCGGCCGATCGTTTCGCCAGACGAATCGAGGCCATGCGACGCGATGGGCGAACGCTGGTGCTCGTCTCCCACGACCTGCGCTTCGCCGCGCAGATCGGCGACGCGGCGATCGTGCTCGCCGATGGACGGATCGCGCACTCCTTCGCCGATGCGCCGCTCGACGCCGCCGATCTGGAGCACGCCTATCTGAACGCGTCCGAGGCCCGGCCGTGAACGTCTTCCTGGCGGTGCTCTGGAAGGATCTGCTGACCGAGTGGCGCAGCCGCGATCGCGCGGTCGCGATGCTGCTGTTCTCGCTGCTGGTGGTCGTGGTGTTCCACTTCTCCTTGCCCGGCGGCGCCACTTCGAAGATGGAGGCGACGGCGCCGGGGCTGCTCTGGATCGCCTACGTATTCGCGTCGATCCTCGGCTTCAATCGCGCGTTCTCGATGGAGCTCGAGAACGACGCACTTTCGGGAATCGCGCTCCTGCCCAGCGACCGCGGCTGGGTGTTCCTCGGCAAGGCCGCGGCCAACCTGGTGATCCTCGGATTCGTCCAGACGATCATCGCGGCCGTCTTCGGGCTCGTCTTCGAACTCGCGCTGCTGGAGATCGCGGCCCCGCTCGCACTCGTGGTGCTGCTCGGTTCGCTCGGGCTGTGTTCGGTCGGGACCCTGTTCGCCGCCGTAGCGGTCCGGACACGCTTCCGCGAAGTCATGCTGCCGTTGCTGATGCTGCCGCTGATGATCCCGGTGCTGCTCGGCGCCGTGCGGGCCACTTCGGCCCTGCTCGCGACCGGCGAGATCGACTTCTCGGCGGTCCAGCTGCTGATCGTCAGCGACGCGATCTTTTTGATAGTCTCATTCATCGGATTCGACTACGTATTGGACGAGTGAGGAAGATGGCGACTTCTCCGACGCAGCGTTCCCCCGTACCGCTGTGGATCAGCGGTGCGTTCCTCGCTACTGCCGCCGTGGTCTGGGCCGGCCTGGTGCTGACCGCGCCGATCGACAGCGTCCAGGGAGTGATCCAGAAGATCCTCTACGTCCACGTACCGTGTGCTTTCGCCTCCTACGCGGGCTTCGCGGTGACGGGCGTGTTCAGCGCGCTGTATCTCTGGAAGCACGAAGAACGCTACGACCGGGTCGCATTCGCGTCGGCCGAGGTCGGTGTGATGTTTTGCACCCTGGTCATCATCACGGGTCCGATCTGGGCCAAGGGGACCTGGGGGCACTGGTGGTCCTGGGATCCGCGGCTGACCGTGACACTGCTCCAGTGGTTCATCTACCTCTCGTACCTGCTGCTGCGCAGCTTCACCGAAGGCAGCACGCGCACGGCCCGCTTCGCCGCTGTGTACGGCGTGGTGGGCGTTCTGGCGGTGCCGCTCAATTATTTCGCGATCGAGCTCTTCGGTGGCGCCGCGATGCACCCCGACAACCTCGAGAACGACAGCCTGGGCTCGGGCATGGGCTGGCCGTTCGTCATGGGCGTCGTCACCGCGCTGATCGCCTACGTCCACCTGTTGCGGCTGCGTGTCGACCTCGAACGCCGGCGCGTCGAGCACCTCGCGCGGCTCGACGAATTCGACCGTTAGAACGAGGGTTTGCCGCGGCAGAATCAAATGGGAGTTGACAACCCGAAGCGCTCGGAGATATAAGCAGAGTAAGAACATCCTGCGTTTTCGAAACAAGAATTTCATCGACGGAGGCAACGCTTACCCATTCCCCCAGAGGGAAAGCGTGTGCGCGGGGGATGATCGGCGGATCGCGAGGTCGGATGGTCGCACGGACCCGAAGACCGAAAGAATCCCCCCGCTGTGACAGAAGTTGCGCAGCTTCCACCCACCCGGGTGGAACACGGAACGGGGTTGCCCACTCAGGGCGTCCCAGGTGCGCTGCGGGGCTCGATCGAGCCAACCGCTCACACGCAGACAGGCGGAAGCAGAAGCCGCAAGGGCAGCTGCGACGTGTGAAATCTCGGTTCGGCGCAGGTCTGGCACGAGGATTGCGATGAATCCCCGGTAACAGGGCCCCGGGGATCGCGACGATCTCCGGAACGACCGGACAACGAAGGAACGGAAGCGACAGACGGGCCCGGGCGGGGTTCGAAGACAGGGATGGCCATCATGAAGCGCGGCGTCGGCTACTGCGAGAACACCGATTGCGAGGATTACGCCAAGGGCGTCTTCCTGCTGAACCACGGTGACACCTTCTACTGCCCGCGCTGCCGCCAGCTGGGCAAGGTCGAGAAGGAACGCGGCTTCTACACGGGCAATACCGACATCTTCAAAGAGGTTCGGGTCGAGTACAACTTCGACCCGATCAACAGCGTCTACCGCGAGATCGGCATCGTCCGCGACGAGAGCCTCTGGGGCCGCAACAACGTCTACACCCTCCAGTCACCGCTGATCAAGACCGAGAAGCGCGCCCTCAAGGTCGCCGAGGCGATCCTCGCCAACCTGAATCGCTATCGCGGGCTGCTGAACGGCGATGACATCCCGCGCACGACCGAGATCATCCTCTCCTTCGACGACAATTTCGAGGAGTTCTCGCGCAAGCTCCAGCAGCTCAGCAAGGAGTGGGAAGCGAGCGGCCTGCGCGAGAACCAGCGCTAGGCAGTCACGGGAAACACCCAGCGTTTCCGGCCGGCGCGCCGCAGCATCGCCGGCGCGCGGTGTCGCTGCAAAGTGACAGAACTTCGACACAGCGCGCATTCCGCCGGCCGACTACCTGGCGTAGCTTCCCTGGGGATATGCCGCAGACCCATCCTCGCGCGACGCTCGGCTGGATGCAGAACCCCGTCCGGGGCCTGCTGCACGGCACTTCGGCGCTTTTGTCCCTCGTGGGCACTGCGGCGCTCTGGAGTCGCGCATCCGGCGACCTGTTCCAGCAATGCGCGGTGTTGATCTTCGGCTTGAGCCTCGTCGGCCTCTACAGCGTGAGCAGCGCCTACCACTCGATCCGCTGGAGTTCCGAGTGGAAGGGGCGGATGCAGCGCATCGACCACGCGATGATCTACGTGCTGATTGCCGGCACCTACACCCCGATCGCGGTCATCGTCCTCGACGGCTGGCTGCGCCTGGCCGCGCTGGCAACGGTCTGGGGCATCACCGCGGTCGGAATCACGCAGAAGCTGTGCTGGCCACGGCTCGGCCACGGCTACTCGGTCGGGCTGCAGGTCGCGCAGGGCTGGCTCGCCGTCCTCCTGCTGGTACCGCTCTCCGAGCGGCTGGGCCGGCCGGCGCTGGAGCTGCTCCTGCTCGGCGGTCTCTGCTACACGCTCGGCATGGTCGCCTTCACCACCCAACGTCCGCGGTTGTGGCCCCGTGTGTTCTCCTATCACGAGGTCTTTCACATTCTGGTGATGGGCGGCAGCCTTGCGCACTACACCATGACCTTCGTCTACATCGCGCGCTTCGGCGCGGCCTGAGTCGTATCGCGACGATTGGCGACGACGAACCGCAGCGACTCCCGGCTGCGTGACATGGCGTGCTGCAAGGCGATTTCGCCGACGAAACTTGGGCGCGCTGCCGATCGCATTGATATCGTTCCAACGCTTTGCAGGCGCCACCCGCTCGGACCAATGCCGGCCGGGCGATCGCGCCCGGAGATGGGAGGATTCGATGTCGCACGCGGGCGTTCGACCATGACTCGGCAATTGCGTCTCACGACGGTGCTGCTTGCGACGGCGCTGCTGTTCGGGGTGACGAGCGCGATCGCCGGCGATTCGGCCGACGGATCCGAGCAGGATCGCGAGGCCGAGATCCAGGCGCGGATCCAGGCCGACACGACCGCCGCGATGGCGTTGCTGGAGGAGAGCGCCAACTTCCTGGCAGGCCAGCCCAAGTTCGCCTTCGAGGCGCACACGGGCTTCGACGTGGTGCAATCGAATGGCCAGTCGCTCGCCTTCTTCGAAACCCGCAAGGCCGTCGTCCACCGTCCGGACCGCGTTCGCGTCGAGATCGACCAGGCGGACGGCGGTGAGCGCACCTTTCGCTTCGACGGCAAACGAATCACCGTCGACCTGCCTGGCGAGAACGCGTATGTCGCTGTCGACAAGCCGGGTACGATCGACGAGATGGTCGACTACTTCGTCAACGATCTCGGCCTCAGTGTGCCGCTCGACGATTTCTACACGACCAATTTCTTCGGCGGAGTGCAGGACGCAATCCTCGCGGGCTTCTACGTCGGCGAAGTGACGTTCGGAAAGCGGCAGTGTCACCACCTCGCGTTCCGGCTGAAGGAAGTCGACCTGCAGGTCTGGATCGAGGACGGCGATCGGCCGCTGCCGTGCAGCCTCGTCATCACTCACAAGCACGAGCCCGGAAGTCCGCAGTTCTGGGCGCGATTCGTCGACTGGGACTTGTCGCCACGCGCGAAGGATCGCGATTTCGAGTTCTCGCCGCCCGAGGGCGCCGAGCGGCTGTCGATCCAATCGGCCGTGACCGAAATCCGCGAGAACACGGGAGTCAAGTGATGAAGAAACGGACGGTCTTCTCGACCGCGATATTCGCGATCCTCTCGATGCTGGCCTTCCTCGCGGTCGAAGCCGCGGCACGCGGTGGCGGTGGGCGCGGCGGCGGGCGAGGCGGCGGCGGGCGAGGCGGCGGCCCCAATATCTCGCGTAGCGGACCGGCCGGCGGCGGCTCGTTCGGACGCGCGAGCAGCGGCGGCGGAAGCCGGCAGGGCACGCGCCAGAGCAGCCAAAGCGGCCGTCAGGGCAACCGCCAGACGAGTCAAGGCGATCGCCAGGGCGACCGCCAGACGAATCAAGGCGATCGCCAGGACAACCGCCAGACGAATCAAGGCGATCGCCAGGACAACCGCCAGACGAATCAAGGCGATCGCCAGGACAACCGCCAGACGAATCAAGGCGATCGCAACGACAACATCAACGATCGCCAGGACGACCGTCAGGACTTCGCCAACGACCGCCAGGAAGACCGTCAGGACTTCTATGACGACAATCGCTACAGCTACAACGAATTCTACGACGACCGCTGGAAGTACGCCGTCGGCGCGACCCTGACGGCCGCGACCTTCTCGGCGCTCACGTGTGCGTCTCGGACCGTCGTCGTGAACGGCGTCAGCTATTACAACTGTGGCCCGACCTGGTACAACCGCACCTACGCGGGAGGCGGCACGACCTACGTCGTCGTCACCGCTCCCCCGGGCTATTGATCGCGGAAGCGACGCAGCGCGCGGGGCTCACTCGCGCGCTGCGCGCCGTTCCCTGCGCGCTGCTCGTCGCGGTCGCGTGCCTCCAGATCGCAAACGCCCGGAAAGGGGGGGTTCGCCCTGGTCGGGCGGCGGATTCGGAATGTTCTCGACGACCGATGCCGGGAGCACGCGGCTCTGCTCGTCTTCTGCGCGACCACCTGCGCGTTCGCGACCGTCGCCGGTTTCGGCTGGCTGTTGATCGCAATGGGCGTCGCGCAGACCGGACCCGACCGGACGAAGACGCGCAGCGCCTACCTGCTGGTCGTCGCGCTGATCCTCTTCTACCGCGAAGTCCGCTGGCTCGAGCTGTTGACGCGGTAGCCCGCCGTCGCGCGGCGACGCCCCGTTCCTAGAAGATCAGTTCGGGCACCCCGAGCGGCGCCGGCCAATCGGCCTGCGATTCCTTGATGCGTCGACCGATTTCTTCGGCGCTCCACATCCCCTCGTCCTTGTCGGCGATCCGGTGTGCGGCCGGGTAGAGCAATGTGACGCGGTTCCCGCTGATGACGAACTGCCGACCGGTGATGTCGGCGGCGTCGTCCGAGCACAGCCATGCGATCGCCGGCGAGACCTTCTCGGGTGCGAAGCGCTCCTTGCTGTCTTCCGGAAACAAGGACGCCGTCATTCGCGAGTACGCGTTCGGCGCCAGCACGTTCACGGTGATGCCCGCCTTGGCCGCTTCGATGGCGAGGCAACGCATGAAGCCGGCGATGCCCGCCTTGGCCGCGCCGTAGTTCGTCTGCCCGAAGTTTCCGATCAGACCGGAAGTCGAACTCGTCATGATGATGCGACCGCCGCTGCCCTGTTCGAGCATGCGCGCATAGGCGGCTTTCGTCGGATGATAAGTCCCCTTCAGATGAACCTCGATGACCGGATCCCAGAGATCCTCGCTCATCTTCTTGAACGATTTGTCCCGCAGGATGCCCGCGTTGTTGATCAGGATGTCGAGTCTCCCGAACTCGGCCACGGCGGCGTCGACCATCGCCTCTGCGTCTTCAGCGTTCGTCACGCTGCCGAAGTTCGCCAATGCGCGGCCGCCGGCCGCCTCGATCTCCTTCACGACCTGGTCCGCGACGCGCGAGCCCTCACCGGATCCGTCGACCGAACCTCCGAGGTCGTTGACGACGACGGCGGCTCCTTCTTTCGCGAGCAGCAGTGCGTGCGCGCGACCGAGGCCACCGCCTGCTCCCGTCACGATCGCGACCTTTCCATCCAACAATCCCATTTCACACTTCTCCTTGGTTCCGGCTCATTGCGACTTGCCGCGTGTTCGTTCTCGACGTTCGTCTCGCGCGAAATCGTTGCGCTTTTCCGCCCCTTCCCGCAAGCCCTTCCGCGAATGATACATTCGATCCGCCTCGATTCAGGTCCGCTCGGGAGGCGATCGTCGGACACTGCGGTCGGCCTGCATGGAATCGGGGGCGGGGCCGTTTCCCGAGGAACGTTTCGCGCCGCATCCGAAGCGGCGAGGTTGCGCCATCACTCGAGACATCGAGGAGTCCGTATTGAGCTCCACCGCCGTCCCGAGCAGCTCGAGCACGCAGATCGTCGGGCCGCGCGACTACGGGTTCCTGCTCTTGCTCACCCTGCTGAACGTCATGAACTTCGTGGACCGCCAATTGCTGGCCAGCTTTGCGAACTTCATCGTTCCGGAGCTCGGGCTCACGAACACCCAGTTCGGCTGGCTGACCGGCTTCGCCTTCATCGCCTTCTATTCGGTGATGGGTCTGTTCGCGGGCGCCCTCGCCGACATGGTTCACCGCCCGCGGCTCGTCGCTGCGGCGCTCACGCTGTGGAGCGGACTCACGGCGGTGTCGGGAGCGGCGCGCGGCTTCGCTTCGCTGCTGATCCCGCGCATGTTCATCGGCGTCGGCGAATCGGTGCTGACGCCGGCCTCCATGTCGATGCTCGCCGATCGGTTCCCGGCGAACCGCATGGGCTTCGCTTCGGGCTTCTACTACATGGGCGTGCCCGTCGGCGTCGGAGCCAGTCTGTTGGTCGGCGGCTACCTCGAGCCGCTGATCGGTTGGCGCGGTTGCTTCTACCTGCTCGGAAGCGTGGGGATCGCGCTCGCCGTCGCGATGATGTTCGTCAAGGAGAGACCGCGGCAACACCTCCCGGCGGCGGCCCACGCCGGGCGGGCCGCCCAACGGGCGGGCATCCGCGACATCGCCACCACACTGGTCGAGACGTTGCGCGCGTCCCCGGCCCTCGTCGCCACCATGGCGGGCGGCGTCGCCTTCCACTTCATCCTCGGTGCGGCGGCGTTCGACCAGCTCTGGCTCGTGAACGAACGAGGATTCGACCGCACGGAGATCCTTCGTCTCACCGGTTGGATCGGCATGCTGTCCGGAATGGCGGGCAATCTGTTCGGCGGCGTTGCGAGCGACGCGTTCCAGCGGCGAACGGGCCTCGGACGCCCCATGTTCCTGGTCTGGTTGGGACTTGCGCTCACGCCGCTGGGCTTCGTCTATCGCCTCGCCGACCCGGGTTCGGCCTGGTTCTGGATCGGAGTCGCCGCCGGCTTCTTCCAACTCGGCACGGTCTACGGGCCGACGTTTTCCACCGTGCAGGAACTGGTACCGCCCCACATTCGCGCCACGGTGGTCGCGCTCTACATCCTGTCGTTGAACTTCGTCGGACTCGGAATCGGCATCACGGGCGGCGGCTACATGATCGATGCGCTGATCGCGCGAGGCGCCGCGCAGCCCTACACGCTGACGCTCGTGGTCTTCACCGCGCTGTCTTCGGCCGCCATCCCGTGCTTCTGGCTGGCGGGCCGTCGCTTTGCAGGCGATCGGGAACGCCTCTACCAGAGGCTGGACGCCGAGTGAAGCGATGGCTTCGTCTCGGCCTCAGCGGCAGAGGACACGCGAGCCGTTGCCGATCAGGTCGCAGTGGGGTCGCCCGGGGCCGACGCCGAACGCGGTCTCGCCGCACTGGAGCGACGCGGGGGCGTCGGGATCCAGGCTCACCTCTGCGACGAGCGGAAGCGCGGGACTCGTGCTTCCTAGCCCCACCGCCTTGCCGACCACCTTGACGTTCACGAACTCCGCCTGCTCGTTCCGATCGGCTCGGACCTCGATGCGGCTGATCGCCTGCGCGCCGGTGTCGTCGCGGTAGCGGAGCTTGTTGCCCTTCTGTCGCCACTGCGGGCCGCCCGGAACGGCGGCCTCGAGCAGCGTGTCGCCCATGGCGTCGGAGATGCGCAGCGACAACCCCTTGCCGGCCGGATCGAACGCGGGGGCAAGCGGCAGGCGCCCGTCGAAGGCGAATTCCTGCTCGCCCGGAGCCCGGTCGAGCTTTGCCAGCACCAGCTTCGCCCGATCGATCGCGGCGCTGCTCGCGCAGCCGGGCTGGCTCGGGAGTGCGACGCGACCGCTACCGCCGAACGCCGAGGGACCCGGCGGCCGGCCGAGTCGTTCCTCCGCGATCCCGGCATCGTCGTCGTCGACGTCCCAGTCGCCGTCGAGATCGGCCATCGCACATGCGCTGGCCAGCGCGACGGCGATCGGGTCGGGCTCGGCGGTCGGGTCACCGAGCGGCTCGCCGTCGAAGAAGGCGGGCTCGGAGATCGGCGCGCCGACCAGCAGATCCGCACCCGCGCAGGCGCGCACTCTTGCGACGTCGCCGTCGTCGGTGATGCCGTCGCCGTCGAAATCGACGTCACACGCGTCGCCGAAGCCGTTTCCGTCGCCGTCGCGCTGGCCCGGGTTCCGCGTCTCGACGCAATTGTCGATCGCATCGGCCTGTCCGTCGGCGTCGCGATCGCGCGCATCGTCGCGGGTGATTCCGATCCCGGGTGAAACCGAGGCCTCGAGTCGGGTTCGACCGAGATCGTCGCTGGTGGGCTTCAAGCGCAGGAGGCCACCGCGCGTGAGGTCGCCGAGCGCAATCTGGTCGGCCTGGAAGCGCCCGATGACGTCGACGAGGTGCTCGTCGTCGCCGTCGCGGCGCCACAGCTCGACCACCAGGATCGGCGCCGCCCCCGCGGCCGCCGCGTAGCCGGGTTGTTCGCCGGATATCAGCGCGCCGCCCGCGCCGGCCACGCCGCCCACGCCCGCCAGCGCCGCGATGCCCGCGATGTCCTCGGCGGCGGAGCGACCCGGCTGCGGCGCCGCGAACAGCGTGTCGTTCACGACCCAGACCGAATCGAAACGCAGCTCGGCGATCGGGTCCGGATTGATGAGATCGTGGAAGCGGATGAATTGCTCGAGACAGGGCCCTGCGCAGTAGGTCCAGAGGGGGGGGCAGGGAGCGCTCGCGTCCGGAACGATGCAGAAGCTCCCGGGAACCTCCGGACAGGGATCTCCGATCGAGGTGCAGTTGGGGCCCGGGACTTCGCAGAGACCGTCGTCGTCGTCGTCGTGGTCCATGCAGTTGATGATTCCGTCGCCGTCGGTGTCCGCCACGTCGGAGACGTAGACGCTCTTGCTTCCGCTGCCACAGCCGACCTGGACATAGGTGCGTTCGAGCAGCTGCGCCTGGTCCGGATGGTCGTCCTCCGGAGGATCGTTGTAGCAGCCGTCGCCATCGCGGTCGGCGTCGCAGGCGTCGGGGATGCCGTCGCCGTCGAGGTCTCCGCCGTTCGGGCCCGCACCGGGACAGTCGCAGGCGTCACCGAAGCCGTCGTCGTCCGAGTCCGCCTGACAGGTGTTGAGGACCTGGGGGCAGTTGTCGTCGTCGTCGCAGATACCGTCGTGATCGCTGTCGCCGTGGCGGTTCTCGCACACGTCGGGCAGGTGGGCGGCATCGCGCGGCTCGATATCGCTGCGACAGGCGGCGATCCGGTCCAGCTGATCCGGGCTGAACGCCTCGCGGCGGTCCCCGGCGACGACGTACGGCCCCCGGCAGTAGGTACCGTGGTACGACATGGCGTCGCGCACCGTGACCTCGCTCGGCGGCAGCGTATCGGAGGCCGAGAACACGCCCCCCGTGTGCGACGTGACCCGGACCGGGCACCACGAGCCGTGCGGACTGCCGTAGCTGAGGTCCGTCGCGACCGGAATGATCTTGAAGGTGTCGCTGATCGCTGCGTACCAGCCGTGGTCGTCCCGCAGGTTTCCGTCGATGTCTTCGTCCGCACCCGGGCAGTCACAGGGCCCCTCCCCGGGGTCGCAGTCGTCGTCGCTGGTGCACGCGATCGCGTCCGGGTCGTTGATGCACTTCGGATCGCACGACTCGAAGCGGCAGCGGTCGCCCGGGGTGTCGGCGACGGCGGGCAGATCGTCCGGTACGCAGCTGCCGCCTTCCTCGCAGTCGCTGTCGTCGCTGCAGGAGTTCTTCTCGATCGTGCAGCCCGTGGGAACCCCGGCATCCGCATCCGAAGCCACGTTCTGGCCGTCGCCCGCGTCGGCGCAGGTGCCGTGCGTGTGTCCCAGGCACCAGTGATGACCGAGCTCGTGCGCCCAGAGCGCCCCCTGCCCGCCCACACCGCGGGCCGGGTGCGCGTCGCAGAAGACACCGAACTGGCTGTCGAGGTCCTTCCAGCTGCGCGGGATGCCCGAGCAGCAGCGATTCCGGCCCTTCGTCAGCATCATGCTGATCGCCGACTTGTTCGCCTCGGCCACCTGCTCGCGCCAGTGCGTGCGAGCATCGCCATGGACCTCGGAGCCCGCGCAGCCGGCCACCTGGTAGTACTTCGAGATGCCGGTCGGCAATCCGCTGGGGTCGGCGGGGCTCGTCGAATCGACCGGAAGGAGGTTGGGCCGGAACGAGATGCCGGTCGGCTCCCAGATGACGTTGACCCGCTGAACCGTCTCGCAGATGAACTGGTCGTAGTCCGCGAGCGAGGCGTGCCCGCAGTTCGTCCCGGGAGCGCAATAACGGTACAGGTCGAGATCGAAGGTGACGGCTTCGGCCTGGGACGCGAGCAGTAGCAGCGAAGGGATCACCGCGGCGGCGAGTCGGCGCAATTCGACGGTCATGCGTCGGATCCTCTCACACAGAGGGGAGTCACATCAAGCAGATTCCAAATGGGCCCATGTCGAACCGCTCGCCGAAACGGCGACGGGCCCGCTCAGATGCCGAGCGCGAGCTGGCGACTGTGCGCCAGGAGCGTTCCATCCGCCGTCCACAGCGCGCCGTCCTCCTCGAGAAAGCCGCCGCTCGCGTAGCGGGTCGTGAAGCGCGCCAGGATCCAATCGCCCGGATTCCACTTCACCATGGAGAGTTCCGCACGAATGTGTACGGTGAGATCGATCGTCGGAATCGCCATCGGTCCGACGGCGGTCACGAAGATCGGCGGCGGGAGTGCGTCCGTGATCGCAACGATCATCGCGGCGTCGAGTGCCCGGTGCTTCGGCGGACGGATCCACCAGCTGAGATCCGGCGGCTGCCCGCTTCCGAACACGGCCCCCGTCGCGCTGCGGACGTCCCACTGTCGGTGGATCGGCAACGCGGGAACATCTCCGCGCACCGCGGTCAGCGGCGGACACGATTCCGGCCCAGCGACTTCCGGAATCGTCCAGCCGTCGAATGCGAAACCTTCACGCTCGGTCGCCCAGGCCCCGGTGGCCAACAGGGCCGTCTTTTCGCCCTGGGTCATCGTGAGTCGCAGATACGCGACGGAGCGTCCGAGTTGTTCGGTCGTGACGAGGATCCGGGCGCTTCCCGCTCTGGGCGGCCGCAGGTAGTGCACCGTCAGGCTTCGAAGCTGACGTGCCTCGTCGTCCAGATGTTCTTCGGCCGCGCGAGTGAGGAGCGCGGCGAGATATCCACCGTTGGGGCCGGCCACCACCCAGTGGTTCCGGCTGACCTCACAATCGTAGACCCCCGGACCCGCCACATGCACTGCAATGTCTTCATCGAACGGCATCGTTCTTCTCTTTCGAGCGTTGCGCGCGGTGACGCCGTCGCAGTCGCGCTCCTCCGCCGATGACCACGATCCCCGCGTCCCCCCGCGACCCCGTAGAGAATCGAGGACATTCGAACTCGGACGCCGGGCCGCGACGCGGGAGGTGCAATCATCGACCCGATTCTACCGGACTCTCGAATTCCGGGTGACTATCGGCGCCGGTGGGGCCGTTCCGGAATCGCCGAGAACGCACGGCAGTCCTCCCCCAGCAGGGGCGCGTCCGATCCGCGAACCTCAGGCATCCGACCCGGCGGTGTCGTCGCTGAGCCGCATCCGCAGATCGATCGACATTCCCGCCCAGATCGCCGCCAGGCCGTTGTGCTCGCGGCGCGTGACGGGTTCCGGCAGCTTCGCCACGGCGTCGGCGAGGGGGGCGCGGTACCACGGGAACAAGGTGCTCGGAACGCGGTCGAGCGGAAACCAGGCGACTTTCGGCGTCTCCGGGCTCGGCCGCAGCTCGCCGCCCAGCGCGCGGCAGCGATAGACGTGCGCGGTGTGGGGCAGAAAGCCCGTGCGGATGTAGTCACCGATGCGGCCCTGGACTTCGACCTCGACACCGGTCTCCTCGAGGATCTCGCGCCGGAGTGCGTCGGTGACGCACTCGCCCGGGTTCAGGTTCCCGCCCGGCAACTCCCAGCCCCGCAGGTCGGCGCGAACCGAGAGCAGCACGCGCTCGCCGTCGATCACGATTCCCTGTGCGACCGCGAGCGGCCCGCGGTCGTGGGTGCGCGGGGTGATCAACCCGTTCCACGCGATCACGGCGTATTTCGGAACGATTTGCGCGAAGCGACCGAGGCGACCCACCGAGCTAGTCGATGATCTTGTTGAGGGGGTACTCGACGATGCCGCGGGCGCCGGCTTCGGACAGCTTGGGGAACAGCTCGGTGACGATGGCCTCGTCGATGACCGTGTTGATCGCGACCCAGTCCGGATCGGCGAGGTGGGAAATCGTCGGTGTTCCGAGTGCGGGCAGGACTGCCAGCACGGCATCGAGCGAGTCCTTCGGGACGTTCAGCATCAGCCCGACGCGGTCGATGGCGCGAATCGCACCGAGCAGCAGCATCAGGATCCGATCGATCTTCTTGCGCTTCCACTCGTCCGCATAGGCATCCCGGTTCGCAATGAAACGCGGGGTGCTCTCCAGCACGGTGTCGATCACGCGCAGATTGTTTGCACGCAGGCTCGACCCGGTCTCGGTGACGTCGACGATCGCATCCGCAAGCACGGGCGGTTTGACTTCGGTCGCGCCCCAGGAGAATTCGACCTCGGCCTTGACGCCGTGCTGCTTCAAATAGCGCCGGGTGAGATTCATCACCTCGGTGGCAATCCGCTTTCCCTCGAGGTCCTTCGGGGTCTTGATCTTCGAATCTTCCTTCACCGCCACGATCCAGCGCACCGGACCGTAGTTGGGCCAGGGCGCGCGCAGATCGGCGACCTCGGTGACCTTTGCGCGATTCTCGATCGTCCAGTCGACGCCCGTGATGCCGACGTCGAGGATTCCCTGCTCGACGTAGCGCGCCATCTCCTGCGCGCGAATCAGCATGCAGTCGATCTCGGGATCGTCGATCTCGGGGTAGTACGAGCGCGACGTGACCCGCAGCTTGAAACCCGCCAGCCCGAAGAGCTTCTGCGTCGTCTCCTGGAGGCTCCCCTTCGGCAACCCGAGCTTCAAGATCCGTTTCTTGGCACTCATCCGCCGTAGACCTCGTCCGGGTCGAAGACCTGCTCGCCCTCATCCACCCAGCGGCCGTCCGCGAGCCGCCGAAAGAAGCAGCTGCGCTTGCCGGTGTGGCAGGCGGCGTTGCCGCGCTGTTCGACGCGCAGCAGCACCGCGTCGCCGTCGCAGTCGATCCGGAGGCTCTTCAGCCGCTGGGTGTTGCCGCTCGACTCGCCCTTGTGCCAGAGCTTCTGGCGCGAGCGGCTGAAGTAGACCACCTCACCGATCTCGACGGTCTTCCGGAAGGCCGCCTCGTTCATGTAGGCCACCATCAGGACGTCGCCGGTGGCGTCGTCCTGGGTGATCGCGGTGACGAGCCCCCCGCCCTTGGCGAAGTCGATTTCATCGATCGGATCCATGGGGGGCCGGACTCTAACGGGCGGACAGCGCCGCCGCCAGACGTTCCCGCAGTGCCGCGAGGTTTCCGAAGTCGGGACCCCTCAGATACGCGATATCCCCCTTCTTCGGGACCTTCTCGGCGGACCGCTCCAGGACACCCCGCTTCACCAGCAGCGCGAGCGCGTTCTCGATCG
>Ga0210064_1000371_pt1 | contig 21891 bp, 18 predicted proteins | sample Muzzi_CordC_D2_FD_185531 | JGI IMG/M metagenome (GOLD analysis project Ga0210064, IMG submission 185531) | Wetland microbial communities from San Francisco Bay, California, USA, that impact long-term carbon sequestration - Muzzi_CordC_D2 (SPAdes) | ecosystem: Environmental > Aquatic > Marine >...
GCGGTGTTGGTTCTTCTATCTTGCATTATTACCACTCCCCGTTTGTTTGATAATCAGCAAGTGAATTTTCCCCTCGGTGTTTTTTTACACGACTCTCGACCCGCCCGCAATCCCGGACAGGATTGCAGGCGCTCGTTACCAGAAAAGGATTGATGATCGGGTGGTCCGATGGACCCGCATTGCTACCGGTTGACGGTAAATTGACTTCGGTGCGGCTTTACAATGCGGAGAGGATCAGCCCCAGGATGGCACCCGTATATAAAAAACCGAGCACCAGAAAAACAACCCCGACCAGCTGATGCAATAGGCCATTCATAATAATTATCTCCTTATGCAATGATGTGCCCAGCATTTTTAGTCTAGTTTGTATTTCACCGTACACAAGGGATAGGTACAAATATTTGACACATTCCGGCACTGCTCCAGGATGATCCCCGTCGCATGGCGATCACCGGCATCCTGGCGTGTGGATAAAGGCGGTGGCTGCAAAACGGTCAGGGCGGGGACAGGTATGCACCGATAGCCGGTTGTCTTTACCTGATTATCTCTGAAACTCAGCCATGGTGGAGAAGGGCGTGCTGGGGGCCAGGACGTCAAGACACGTCATAAATACCTCCCTGTAGCTCGACTGCCGCATCCCTGCGGCAGACGGTCTTGCCGCCCTGACCCCACCAGCCCACCCGGAAGCTTTGCTGGACGGTGTGGGGCTTGCCAAACCGGGACCGTCGACAGCAGGGATGCTGGCGGCGAGCTTACAGGGACGTATTCACAGCGTGTCCCGGTTTTGCAGGCCCTGCAGCCGCCATTCCATCCGCCTTCGCCTGACAGCTGAGTTTCAGAGATAATCAGGTGTCTTTATGTCTTTCTCCACTATGCTCATTGCCGCCTGGTGAGCAATCCGTGCAGGCACATTGAATAATGAAACCAATGGATTATGTGCGATTGATGGGACAACGTTGTACAGGCGGAGGCAAGTCGCACAGAAATAACCGTTATTTCTTCACTCAGGATTCTTTTTCATTTTCTCCTTGCCAGCGGGGAAAACTGTACTAGTCTGATAACTACGAAACCTCTCTCTGGGCGTGAACCACATCCGGCAATTCGCTCCAAACAATAACGGGCAATTCAAATCGGATGTCGTACTCCAGATAGGGGTTTCATTTTATTCACATGGTGACCATGGCGGGGTGCTGCGATGTCACATACGATGCGTGCCAACTTCTATACGATGCGTGCTTACTTCTATGGAATCCTGATACTGGGGGCGGCACTGATACCCCCCGTCATTTCCATAGCCATTTCCGTGATTCATAAATTCGGCGGCTGAAGCGGTTAAAAAGTCTCCACAACCGGCACCACCGGTGTACCCTGGCGGGAGTTTCGCGAAACCGCGCCATTCCCGCCGGAGTCCCCTGCACCTGATGCAGCAGGGTAACCAGGCCTGAGACAACATCCCGGGAATACAAGTTGGGGACCGTTACCCACGCTGATCACACCGGCTGGTTGGCAGATTCCAGGCGCGGGTCGCGTTTCGATGTCTTTGGGGTGGCTACATCGCGGCCGATCAGCATGTCGAGCAGACGACCGGAGGCGCCCTTGTAAAAGCCGCAGGCGATGTTTTCCAGGGTGCGCGGATTCCGGAAGGTGCCGAACAGCATATCCCACACTGCCAGGTCGCTGTAGTTGTAGCGATGGACCCCACGTCCGTGATGGATGTTGTGACTCTCCGGACGCTGGATCAGGTAACCCAGCCAGTGTGGAGTTCGGATGTTTGCGTGCTGGAACATCGCGTTGAAGGTCAGGAACAGCGAGCCGATGACACCGGCTTCCAACCCCAGACCCAGCAGCGGGAAAAACACCAGACTGCCGATGGTGGTGAACAGCGCGGCATCGAGCGGGTGCAGGTAATTGGCGCCAAAGGCATCCAGGCTTTCGGCACTGTGATGCATCTGGTGGCCGGCGCGCCACAACCAGTTCCATTCGTGAGCCGCGCGGTGATACCAGTAGTGGAAGAATTCGTAGACGAGTACCCCCACAATCACGCCCCAGGCGCCCAGTTCGCTCAAATCGAACAGGTGCGCATCGCCGAGAAGGTTCCCCCAGAACAGGGCGACTTCCCCGCTAAACAGGACGATTGCGAGACTCACCAAGGCGCCGCGCAGGCGCCAGTGGCGGGTCGTGTCGTAGTGACGGCGCTGGATAATAAAATCCAGCAACAGAAAGCCAGGGATCAGGGCCAGTGTGACGGTTTCCAGTAGTTCGATCATGATGTACCCCCGCTGAGTGCTGTGTTGGAATTCCCGGGTCGTGAAGGCCGGGCTGTATACATACCATTCGGTATGTTTGTAAGTTTAGGTGCGGGATCGGGGCCTGTCAATACCGTTTGGTATGTTATTTTTTTCTGAATATTATCTATTATTAATAGTAGGATATCTGTAGATTCGATATATTTATAAATAAGGCAGTCATTTACACATACCATAAAGTATGTTTATATGGGTGGCATGGCCAGAAAGGGTGAAGATACGCGCAACCGCATCCTGGATGCTGCCCAGGCGATGATCCTGGATCACGGATTCGCCGGCGTTTCGGTGGATCAGCTCATCAAGAGCCTGGGGCTCACCAAGGGTGCGTTCTTCCATCACTTCAGGAACAGGGACGATCTTGCCCGCACGCTGATACGGCGTTATGCCGACCAGGGACTGACACTCTTCCGGGACAACCTGGCGCGTGCCAAAAAACTCAGCGACGACCCCCTGCAGCAGTTGCTGATCCTGGTCGGGTTGTACGAAGAACTCTTCGCGGACCTGACCGAGCCATACCCGGGCTGTCTGCTGGCATCCTACGTCTACGAGCTGCAGCAGTTCGATGCGGAGACCCGCGCCATTATCAACGAGGAGTTCATTCTGTCACGCCGGGAAGTGACGAAACTGCTCCGCGAGATCATGGCAATCCATCCACCGCGCCGGGAGGTCGATCCGGTGGCGCTGGCCGATGGTTTCATGGCGGTCTTCGAGGGGGCGTTTATCCTGTCGAAGTCACTCAACGAGGCGGACATCACCGCCAGGCAACTGCGGCTTTACCGGACCACCCTGGAAGCGCTGTTTCTGCCGGAGCAATAATCGATATTACCCAATCCTTGCATGAATCTTCCTGTAGCGGCCTCTTTATGACCGCTTTTCGGGTGCTGACCGCGGTTCGCCCCGGAGGACGGCGCTCCTTCTGCTTAAAGCTGGACCGCACTACAGGTGAATTCCGGAAACCTGTCGAAATACGCAGTACGTTCCATATTTCACCTCGTGATGCAGGCAATGTATAAAGACAAATCTTCCGCCAATCGACGAATGGATCAGTAAGACCATGACCACCAAAGCCTCCGCAACCACCGCCCCGGCCGAAAACCTGGAGCCCGTGTATATCAGCGAGCAGCAATTCAACCGGGCGGCCTGCCATGTACGGGGTTTGAGAAAGGGCCTGGTCGATTTCCTGAAAAAACCCAAGCGCGTGAGCATGGTCAACTTTCCCATCGAGCTGGATAACGGCGATGTGGAAAGTTTCCAGGGCTACCGGGTGGTCCACAATCGGGTGTTCGGACCGGGCAAGGGCGGGGTTCGGTATCATCCCGACGTCACCATGGAAGAGGTGGTCTCCCTGGCCAAGCTGATGACCTGGAAATGCGCCCTGGTCAATGTCCCGTTCGGCGGTGCCAAGGGCGGTGTTGTCTGTGATACCAAGCAGCTGAGCGAGGGCGAACTGCGGCGCATTACCCGGCGCTTCACCGCGGAGTTGTTCGATGTCTTCGGCCCGCACACCGACATCCCGGCGCCCGACCTGTATACCGACGAACAGACGATGGCCTGGATCTTCGATACCTACGATGTACTGCATCCGGGGAACAACAACCGGCCTGTGGTGACCGGCAAGCCCATCGAGATGGGCGGCTCCTATGGCCGTTACGAGGCTACCGGTACCGGCAGCGTGTTCGCCACCCGGCGTTTCCTGTCCAAGGGGCTGATCCCCGATCGGCAGGAAATCGCCGGTGCGCGGATCGCCATCCAGGGCTTCGGAAATGTCGGTGCAGTCGCCGCGCACGCCTTCTGCCGCGAGGGTGCCCGGATCATCGCCCTCAGTGACAGTCAGGGCGGCATCTACAGTAAGGAAGGTCTGGACCCCGCCGCAGTCGAGGCATTCAAGGCGCAACACGGCACCGTGGTCGGCATGCCGGAAACCCTGACGATTACCAATGAGGAATTGCTGGAGCTGGAATGCGATATCCTGATGCCCGCGGCAATGAGCAACCAGATTCACCGCGGCAACGCCAATAACCTCAAGGCCCGGCTGGTCGTGGAGGCCGCCAACAATCCCACGACCCCGGCGGCGGACGACATCCTCTATAAAAAGGGCATCCCGGTGCTGCCGGACATCCTCGTCAATGCCGGTGGTGTGACGGTGAGTTACTACGAATGGGTGCAGAACCAGGCCAATGAACAGTGGGATCTCGATGAGGTCAACACAAAACTGCAAGCCAGAATCTACAAGGCAGTGGATACAGTGTTCAACCGCTGGCAGGGTTTCGTGGTCGGGGAGGAGGTGCCCTGCGCCGATGAGGAACTGGCGGGGGAGACGGTGCAGCAGCCGCCGGATTTTCGCACCGTCGCGCTGGTCATCGCGATCGAGCGCGTCATCCGGGCGACGCTGATGCGTGGTATCTGGCCATAATCCGCACCTGCGGCACGATGAGCAGTCCGCATTATCGAGGTCAACACCCGGAAAGCGGGCATAAAGGGAATGGCAGTTCCTTAACCACGTAAAATCAGTCCCTTCTCCCCTTTGGAGAGAAAGTCAGGATGAGGGGGTGAAACAACGAAGCCGCTTCGATTCAGGCTTTTCCCCCTCACCGCAACCCGGTCCCCTCGCAAACGTGGAACCTCTTGCGTAAGTGCGAGACGGGTTAAGGGACCGTTTATGCCTTTATGCCCCCGGGTGCGGCACGGGTGCTCCTGCAGGGAGCTTTTTTCCTTTGCCTGCCCAAGGGATATACTGTGTTCCACTGTGTCCGGATCTGTTGCCACTCCACGTCATAAAGTATTCCTGAGGCTTGTTGTTGCCGGCGGTTTCGTCATGCTGTGCGCGCTGCTGCTGGGTGGCTGTTCGCCCGGGGACGATGACAAAACGCCGGGTGTCACCCGCCTGTCCGTCTGGGCCCATGCGGGCCAGGCCGCCGAGCGCGCAGTGCTGACCGAACAGGCCGCGCGCTTCAATGCCGGGCAGTCCGGCATCGAGGTCGACCTGACCTTTCTCCCCGAACGCGATTACAACGCCCAGGTGCAGGCGGCCGCAATCGCCGGGGAACTGCCGGATGTACTTGAGCTGGACGGCCCGTACCTGGCCAACTATGCCTGGCAGGGTCATCTGCAGCCGCTCGATACCTGGTTGTCCGCCGATATCCGTGACGATCTGCTGCCCTCCATACTCGCCCAGGGCACCTACAATGGGCGGCTCTTTGGCGTGGGTACGTTCGATTCCGGGCTGGCGCTCTACGGGCGGCGCAGTTTGCTGGAAGCGGCCGATGCTGCAATCCCGCAGGACCCGGAAGATGCCTGGATGGCAGCCGGGTTCGATGCGCTGCTGCGGCGGTTGGCGAGCAACGATCCGGACGGGGCGGTGCTGGACCTGAAACTTAACTATCCCGATGAGTGGTTTACCTATGCTTTTTCCCCGGTGCTGCAGTCGGCCGGCGGTGATCTCATCGAGCGTGAAAACTTTCAAACTGCCCGGGGCGTGCTGAACTGCCCGAATGCCATCGCCGCCATGGGCCGGATGCAGGGCTGGCTGCAGGATGGTCGGGTGGACCCCAATCTGGATGATGCCGCGTTCGTGAGCGGCCGGGTGGCGTTGTCCTGGGCCGGACACTGGGAATATCGCCGCTACGCAGAGGCCTTCGGTGATGACCTGGTGCTGCTGCCGCTGCCGGACTTCGGTCACGGTGCGTACACCGGCCAGGGTTCCTGGGTCTGGGGTGTGACCACCCATTGTGCGGCTCCCGCCGCGGCCGTGCGTTTCATCGAGTTCCTGCTGAAACCCGACGAGATCCTGGCCATGACGGCAGCCAACGGAGCAGTCCCCGCCACCGGATCGGCCATTGCCCGCTCACCGCTGTACCGTGAGGGCGGCCCGTTGCGGTTGTTCGTGACCCAGCTGGCCGGGGGCTATGTCGTACCCCGGCCGCAGACGCCGGCCTATCCGGTCATCAGTGCCGCGTTTCGCCAGGCGTTTGCCGACATCCGCGACGGCGCAGCGGTGGAGGAGGCGCTGGACCGTGCGGTGCAGCTCATCGACCGGGACATTAGCGACAACCAGGGCTATGCACCCGCACCCGCCCCGTGACGGCCAGCGGGCATGAGCGCCGCGACACCACGGTGTGCCGGCTGGTTGCTGGCCACCCCCGCGCTGCTGGGGCTGCTGGTATTCGTCGCGCTGCCCTTTGTGCTGGCCGTGGTGCTCGCCTTCACCAACCTGCGGCTGGGCTCGCCGCTGCCGCTGGAGTTCGTCGGCCTCGAACAGTTCCGGCGCATTTTCACCGATCCCGCGTTTACCCGTGCGCTGCTGAACAACGCCCTGTTCGTCCTCGTGGTGGTACCACTGCAGACGCTGCTGGCCCTGGCCCTGGCGCTGTTGCTGCAGCGGCGCATGCGCGGGCGGGTAGTGTTCCGCACACTGTTCTTCCTGCCGGTGGTGTTTCCACTGTCCCTGATCGCCGTGGTGTGGGTGCTGATCTATGCGCCGGGCCCGGAGGGCATGATGAACAGCTTCCTGGCGCTGGTCAGTGGTGGTGCCTGGGATGCCCGCGACTTCCTGCGCGATCCGTGGCTGGCGCTGCCGGCGATCATGCTGACCTCCCTGTGGCAGGGCGCGGGCTTCCAGATGGTGATCCTGCTGGCAGGCCTGCAGGCCATCCCCGGGGAACTCTACGAGGCGGCAGCCATCGACGGCGCCGGGCGCTTGCAGCGGCTGTGGTATGTAACACTGCCGCAGTTGCGCAACACGCTCATCTTCACCGTGCTGGTGACCACCATTCTGGCGTTCCGGCTGTTCGATCAGGTGCAGATCATGACGCGGGGCGGGCCGCGCCATGCCAGCACCACAGTGATGTTCGAGGCGGTGCAGGCCGCCTTCACGCGCCAGCAGGTGGCGAGCGGCGCCGCCATGACCGTGGTGCTGTTCACGGTGGTACTGCTGATCACCGGGTTACAGCGGCGCGTGGCGCGCCAGGTGCGGGAGGTCGCGTGAACGGGCGTGTACAGCACGCCGTTGCGCGGCTGCTGGGCTATATCGGGCTGCTGATTGTGCTGGCACTGGTGCTGGCGCCGATCGCCTTCATGGTGGCAGGCAGCCTCAAGCCGGACGCCCGGGTGCTGGTCGAAGCCGGCGGGCTGGCAGCTTTCCTGCCCGCCGGTGCCAGCCTCGACAACTACCGTGACGTGTTCGCGCGCGTGGCTTTCCCGCGCTATCTGTTCAATTCGCTGTTCATCAGCGCCCTGATCGTGATCGGCGGACTGGTAGTCAATTCATTGGCCGGCTACGCCTTCGCGCGCCTCGCCTGGCGCGGGCGCGACGTGCTGTTCTCTCTGGTGCTGGTGGTGATGATCGTGCCGCTGGAGGCGATTGCGGTGCCGCTGTTCTACCAGGTGACGCTGTTCGGCTGGCGCGATACCTACCTCGTTCAGATCCTGCCCTTCGTGGCCAACGCCTTTTCCATTTATCTGTTTTATACCTTCTTCCTGGGGCTGCCGCGGGAACTGGAGGAGGCCGCGCGCCTCGACGGTGCGGGCGTGCTGCGCACCTTTCTGATGATTATCCTGCCCAACAGCCGCCCGGTGTTCGCCACGGTGGCGATCCTCACCTTCCTCACCCAGTGGGGCGCCTTCATGTGGCCGCTGCTGGTCACCAGCGGGGAAGCGGTGCGGCCGCTGCCGCTGGCGATTGCCACCTTTTATACACTGCCGCCGCTGCAGTGGGGCGACATCTTTGCCTTCGGGGTGATGATGGTCGCGCCCATCCTGGTGGTGTTCCTGGTCTTCCAGCGCTGGTTCGTGCGCGGCGTGGCCACCACGGGCATCAAGGGCTGAACATGGCGCGGGTCGAGTTGGTACGCCTCAGCAAGACCTTTGCCGACGGCACGCGTGCCCTGGTCGACCTGGATCTCGCAGTAGACGACGGCGAGTTCCTGGTGCTGGTGGGGCCTTCGGGCTGTGGCAAATCCACGGCGCTGCGCCTGCTCGCCGGTCTGGAGTCGCCGGACGGCGGTGAGATCCGCATCGACGGGGAGGTGGTCACCGCGCTGTCGCCACAGCAGCGCAATATCGCCATGGTGTTCCAGAACTATGCCCTGTACCCGCACATGAGCGTGCGCGCCAATCTCGCCTTTCCACTCAGGATGCGCAAGTTCGCGCGCGCCGAGATTGCACGCCGGGTGCAGGCCGCGGCGGAGCTGCTGGAACTCGGCGCATTGCTGGAGCGGCGACCGCAGGAACTCTCCGGCGGCCAGCGCCAGCGGGTGGCCATGGGGCGGGCCATCGTGCGCGAGCCGCGGGTGTTCCTGATGGACGAGCCCCTGTCCAATCTCGATGCCCGGTTGCGGGTGCAGATCCGCACCGACATCGCCAACCTGCAGCGCCGGCTCGGCACCACCACCCTGTATGTCACCCACGACCAGGTCGAGGCCATGACGCTGGGGCAACGCGTTGCCGTACTGAACGCGGGCCGGCTGCAGCAGTCGGGCGAGCCGCAGGTGCTGTACCGGCGCCCGGCGAATACTTTCGTCGCCGGCTTCATCGGCTCCCCCGGCATGAACACGCTGCCGGCGCGCCTCGAACCGGGGGAGACGGGACCTGCCGTGCACTGGAGCGGGGCGGTGCTGCCACTGCAGGGCGGCACGACGGTACCGGGGAGGTCTCTCGGGGATTTTTCCGGACAAAAGGTGCTGCTGGGTTTGCGTCCCGATGCGCTGCGGGTGGCTACGGCCGGCGAGGCCATCCTGAGTGCCACGGTACAGGCTGTGGAGGCCCTGGGGCATGAACAGCTCGTGTACCTGGACAGTCCCGGCGGTAGCGGGGACACGCTGATCGCCCGGCTCGACACCCGGACGCGGGTGACTGCGGGCGACACCCTGCCGCTGCACGTGGACGCCGCACGGCTGTACCTGTTCGCCGCCACCGGAGAAGCGATCCACTGGGGTAGTTCCTGATCCGGAAGCAAGTAAGCCGACCTGGTTATTCGGGACACGCCGCACATACCTGGCCCAGCCAGTCTCTCGACCGCTACGCGGTCTCACCTTCTCCTGCCGCCGGTGGTCCCGTACCACCGTGTCAGCCTTACTTATGAACTCCTTAAGGCCACCAGATGCGCAGACCGGGCGCCGGTGTATCAGGAAATCGTGTGCCATGCCGATAAAGAGCGGGCCGGTGGCCGTCGTTCCCGGACGCGAATGGCAATGCCGGCACCGGCGGCATGCACCGGGACCACGCGTCACCGGATCAGCTTTTTCACATCAGGGCGGGACGAGATATGTTTACAGACAGCAAGCGCAGTGACTTTTCCCGAAAGCGTGCGGCCGGTCTGTGCGCCGTACTCGCGGGTCTCCTGCTGGGACCGGGGTGTGCGACCCTCGACAGAGACGAATGCCTGGTCGCGGACTGGCGTCTGATCGGTTACCAGGACGGCGCGGCCGGAAAACAGGCCACCGTTGTGGGGAAATACCGCGAGGACTGCGCCGAATACGCCGTGGTGCCGGATCTGGATGCCTACCGCGCCGGCCGGGCGGAGGGCCTGCTGCAGTATTGTACGCCGGATAACGGCTATCGCCTGGGTGAGGCGGGCCGCGGGTATTCCACGGTCTGCCCGTCCGGCAGCGAGGACGGCTTCCAGTCAGCCTACGATGAGGGACGGGAAATCTACCTCGCCCGGTCCCGGGTGAACAGCACCCATTCACAGATCCATAACAAACAGCAGACCATCAATTCGCTGGAACAGGACAAGGAAGACCGGCTGGCGGAGATGATCTCGGACGGCATCACCAGCGAGCAGCGGGTGCTGCTGCTGTACAGGATCCACAAGATCGAAAAAGAGATCCACAATACGGAAGACGAGATCAGCCTCCTGGAGCATGACCTGCAACATCAGCAGGCGCACCTGGACCGTCTTCAGGACACCATTACCCGCTGATCGTCGCAGGGAGCGGTCACCTGACCGCGAACCTGTTTTGCACCGGTCACGCCACAGCGCGGTGCTTCCGCAGTTGATCTTTGCCCCGACAAACCCGGCGCCGGTACCCGTCGGGAACTATAGTTAGCGCATGACAGGACTTCGCATCCTCCCGCGCACCATAAACCGGCTTGCCCTGCCTTGCCGCTGGCGGGTTGCGGTCGTGTTGTGCGCTGCGGTTACCCTTGCCGCCTGCGGGCCGCTGTCGATCCGCAACGAGGAAACCGGACGCTACCTGCCCCTCAGCCATCCGGTTCTGGTGTTGCACCGGGAAGTGGTCGTGCCACCCGAACGCACGCGTGTGTTTTTCCAGTCGGGTGCCGTGCTGCCCGGCGTGAATGAATACCGGCCGCATTGCGAACTGGCCGTCAGGGAATTGCTCGATCGACCCCAGACCATTCATGCCGACCGCTTCCGTGTCACCCGGGTTTCCTCCAGCACCGAGTATGTCGTGGACTCCGGCCACATCCTGCTGGCGGCACTTGCGGACAAGCACCTGGCGGATGGCAACGGGGGCGGCAACGGCGAAAGCCCGTTGATGAAGATCTACATTATGTGGCTGTATTCGGAGCAGCAGCCGCAGGTGCAGTCCCTGATCTGCGGCGGTGCCTTCGACAGCCCGGCACTGGCCGTGCGACCCACCCTGCAGGATATCGCGACGGCCCTCGGTGCATACGCCACGTTCGAACTGCAGTGACGACGGATTTCCGGGACCGCCGGCCCGCTTTTCCGGCCGTAAACCGGTCATTGCCCGCGAAGCACGACAACGAAGTCGTTGTGCCGCTACAATAGCCTGCATGAATCCCGCGAAGCTTCCCTCATTGCCATTGCGCATCGGCATCAGCAGCTGCCTGCTGGGCAACAAGGTGCGTTTCGATGCTGGCCACAAGCACAGCGCCTATATCACCCGGACCCTTGGCGAGTATTTCGAGTTCGTGCCGTTCTGCCCGGAGATGGCGATCGGCCTGGGTGTACCGCGACCGCCCATCCGGCTGGTGAAGGTGGACGGATCGATACGGGTGCGCGGTGTGCGGGACCCGGAACAGGATGTCACCGAGGCCCTGGTGGAAAACGCCACGGCGGTGGCGCGCGAGCTGGAAGGGGTGAGCGGTTACCTCTTCAAGAAGGGGTCGCCCAGTTGCGGCATGGAACGCGTCAAGGTCTATCATCCCGAATCGGGCCATCCGGTGGAGTCCTCGGCCGGGATCTATGCCCGCACCATCATGCAGGCGTTGCCGGAACTGCCAGTCGAGGAGGAAGGCCGTCTCATGGACCCGCGACTGCGGGAAAACTTTATCGAGCGCGTATTCATTTATCATCGCTGGCACTGCTATTGCGCGGCCGGCATGACACCGGCGGCGCTGGTGGATTTTCATACCCGGCACAAGTTCAGCGTACTGGCCCACGACGAGCCGGCTTACCGGGAACTGGGAAGGCTGGTTGCCGCTGCCGGCAAGGGCGTACTCGCCGATACCGCCGGCGAGTACATCCGCCTGCTGATGCGGGCGCTGTCCGGAATCGCGACACCCGGTCGGCATGCCAATGTGCTGCAACACATCCTGGGCTATTTCAGGGAAGACCTGGACCGGGAGGACCGTGCGGAACTGCTGGATAGCATCGAGGCCTACCGCAGGGAACAGGTCCCGCTGATCGTGCCGATGACGCTGATCCAGCATCACCTGCGTCGCCACCCGAACGACTACCTCGGTGCGCAGTACTACATGAATCCGCACCCGCGGGAGTTGATGCTGCGCAACCGTATCTGAATTTCGGGAACACCACTCCTGCAGAAGTGTTCGATGGATTGTTATTCCGTGTCGGTTTGCAGTGGTTGGTAAAATTTATTATTCATTGGGGTGTACAATGACGTTCCCGAAATATCACCATGCTCGCATCAACCCGAAAGGCCAGGCAGGATCATGCCCATGTCCGTGACGCACAACCGCTATCCACGCATTCTGCTCCTTGCACTGGGCCTGCTGATCCAGCTGCCCGGCCTGGCGGCAGAGGCGCAGACCGATGCAGCGACGGAACCTGCCGAAGACAGCCGCCAGCAGGCGACCCTCACCACTCTGGACTCGCTTATCACCCTGCAGGCCCAGCTGAAAAGCGACATCAAGGCCCTGGGGCGCCAACTGGAAGCCGCCAGGAGTGCGGGCGAGAAAAGAGACATACAGACGCAGATCGACAAGCTGGATGTCGACCTGCAGACCACCACCAGCAACCTGAAGGAAATCGCCGCCGGAGCGGACATCACCAGCCTGCGCGAAACCGCGGATACGAAGTTCAATATTCAGGAAGAGGTGTTCGCCCTGCTCAGGCCGGCCCTGAAAGAGATGAAGGACATGACCAGCCATGTCCGCCTGAAATCGGATCTCAAGGACAAGATCGCCTATTACCAGGGCAAGCTGCCGGTCGCAGAGCAGGCGGTTATCAATATCACCGCACTGCTGGAGAGCAATGCAAACGAGCCTTTGGAACGATACCTGCAGGGGATGCTGGCCGACTGGCAGAAGCAGCTTACCTTCCTGCAGAGCGAACTGCGGTCCGCCGAGCTGCAGCTGGAGAAACTGGAGGCGGCGGAGGAATCGCTGGCCGAGGCTTCACAGAGTTACCTCAAATCCTTCTTCCAGCAGCGCGGTCTGTACCTGACGCAGGCGATGCTGGCGGTGCTTGCGGTGCTGCTGGTGTCACGCCTGGTTTACCAGGCGATGGTAAAGCTGATCCCGGGCTACGGGAAAGAACACCGCAGCTTCCAGATCCGGTTGCTCGACCTGATCTACCGGTTGCTTACCCTGGTCCTGGTGATTCTCGGGCCCATGGTGGTGTTCTATGTGGTGGAGGACTGGGTACTGTTCAGTCTCGGCATCCTGCTGCTGCTGGGCATCGGCCTGACGCTGCGCCATGCCCTGCCGCGCTACTGGCAGCAGGTGCAGTTGTTCCTCAATGTCGGCACCGTGCGCGAGGGGGAACGTATCCTGCTCGACGGTCTGCCCTGGAAGGTCAGGGAGATTAATTTCTTCAGCATTCTGGAAAACCCGGTCGCCGAAATCTGCCAGCGGGTGCGCATCGACGACCTGGTCGATCTGAAGTCCCGGCCGGTGAAGCCGGACGATCCCTGGTTCCCCTGCGTGCGCGGTGACTGGGTGCTGCTCGGTGATGGCATGCGCGGCAAGGTCATCGCCATCTCCGAGCAGCTGGTGCAGATGGTCGAGCGGGGCGGGGCGCACCGGACCTACCAGACGGGGGATTTTCTCGCGCTGTCGCCAATTAATCTCAGCACCAACTTCCGCCTCAAGGAAACCATCGGCATCACCTACAACCTGCAGCAGGACGCCGTGACCAGCATCCCCGACACCCTCAAGGCCCACATCGAACGCCGGGCCGCCGAGGAGGGCTACGCCGACCGGCTGCTCAACCTGCGGGTCGAGTTCGAGCGGGCCAACACCTCCTCGCTGGATCTGGTGGTGATCGCCGACTTCGATGGCTCGCTGGCGGATCTCTACAACCGCCTGCGCCGCGCCATCCAGCGCTGGTGCGTCGAGGCCTGCACCGAGCACCACTGGGAGATCCCTTTCACCCAGCTGACCCTGCACCAGACCTGAACGCCGGGGGCCGGTGGCCGCCAGGGTCCGGATTGCACTGTGCTGGTGCGGGTTACGGCTACGCTGACAGGCGCCGGTTTTCCCGTTTCCGCAGTTTGCCGTCGAGCCGCCGGAGGCGTTGTTCGCGGGCGGCATCCGGAGGCAGGGCGCCGCAGCAGCGCCGCGCGGCGGCCAGGTCCTTGTTGACGTGCTCGTGATATTTGGCCAGGCGCTCCAGTGAATCGGTGCACCCGCCGGCGGCAAGCGACTCCCAGACCGCAACGGCCTGTGCCCAGTCGCCCGCCCGCCTTGAGAGATGAGCCAGCAAGCGCCTGCCGTCATCATCCAGATGTTCCGCATGCGAGTGCAGCAGTTCGCGTGCGGCGCCTTCGTCGGTTTCCGCCTGCCAGCGGGCGAGGGCCGGGATATCCACGTCGAAGGCCTGCGGTTGTGTGATGGCCCGGGCCAGGACGGTGTGCGCCGCAGCCAGGGAAACGATGTCCTGCCGGTGATGTTCCACTACCCTGATGAGCTGTTCACCGGCGCCGTGGCGGATATAGTCGAACCAGGCGGCGGGCGCCTCGCTGCCGGGCAGGTCAGCCACGCGGCGGAAGCCGAGCAGCTGCTGTTCCAGGCTCAGCAGCCGGCAGTCGTTCCAGCGACGACCGAACAGGCGCCGCACCGGCTGCAGCAGGTCCAGGTGCGGCAGACCCGCAAAGGGAGGTGACAGGCCCTGCATGCGAAACCGGGTGGTCAACAGCGGCAGGTCGTAACTCTTGCCGTTGTAGCTGACCAGCCGGTCAGCGGGTGACAGGCAGGCGGCGAAGGCCGCCAGCAGTGTCGCCTCCGCCGCAAAGCGGGTGAGCAGGAATTGCGTGAGCTCGAGCGCATCGTCGCCGATGACGGCGAGGCCGACCAGAAAGGCGAGGGTGCCGCTGCCGCCCGAGAGTCCCGTGGTTTCCGTGTCGATATACACCGGGCGCCGGTTGCCGGTGTTCGTCTCGCCCGGCAGTTGCGGCCGGCTGCACAGTGCCTGCAAACCGATGGAACCGTGCGCTGCTGTCAATGGCAGGCGCTGTCGGATTTGAATCACTCCCGCAGCGATCGGTTCGCCGCCGACCGCCCGGGCGAGTGCCTCGACCGGCATTGCCTGCCTGCCGGTTGCCGCCACGGGTGCCTGCAGACGTTCCGGGCGCAACTGCGCGAGCCGGCTGCGAAGATTCGACGCCACGGGATGCGCTGCAGGGATTGTGCAGCCGGCACCCGCCTGAATCTGCAACCGCGAAAGTCTGGATTTCAGGTTCATCGGGTTAAACCCCCTTCCGCAAAGAGGAAAAAGGGGTCAGACCCCTTTTTCAACAGGTCGCGATAACCGAATTAACGAATCTGCAAAAAAAGGGATCTGACCCCTTTTTCTCCTAATCTGCAAAAAAAGGGATCTGACCCCTTTTTCTCCTGACCCCTTTTTCTCCCTACGCATGGTCCGACAACAGCCTCAGCACCTGCAGTGCCATTTGTTTCGGCGAGTAGCCGCGCACTTCATCTCTGGCCAGTATCGGTCCGATACAGCCGGGGCAGCCGTGCGCGCATTCACAGGCGCTTACCAGCTGCCGGGCGTCGGCGACGATGGTGTTCTGCATCGCAAACAGCGGTGCCGAAATCCCGATGCCGCCCGGGTAGTTGTCATACAGAAACAGGGTCGGGGTGAAGCGCGCCAGCTGCCCGGGATCGACGGCCTCGCCGTCCCGGTTCAGCAGTTGCCCGCGACCACTGGCGCCGACGGTGGCGAACCACTCGGCGTTGCCGTCGCCCACTGCACGGCCGATGTCGCGTGGTTCCGAAAGCATGCGCATGGCGGCGACGATGTGCAGGGCATAGCCGGCCCCGAGAAAGCCGTCCAGCGCCGCCTGTCGCGAGGCGAACGATTTCGCAGTTGGAGTGATCTCTTGATGCCCGCCTGCTGGGTACTGGCCGCGATGAGATCCTGGAGCAATCGCGCCGGAGGGCGGCGCACCTGCAGGGGTTTGTGTTGCCTCTGGCACGATCAAACCATCCAGCTCGACCTGCCACCACACGGCCGTGGTGTGCATCTCCTGGTCCGGCAGGTCGATGTTCCCGTAACCGATATTCTCATGGGTGTAATAGCGGATTTTCTTGTAACCGGCGATGCGCCGGACCAGGTGCACCTCGCCCTGCATCACGTTGTGAGCGGAAGCAAAGCGCTCCAGGATTTTCAGCCGGGTGTAGTCGATGGCGTCGGTGTAGTAGTCTGCCCGGGTGCGGGTCACAAAGGCCTTGCGGCCCTCCCAGTCGAGGGTTGCCACCTGGTAGGGCGCGGACTGGATCATGTAGATGGCGCCCTCATGGATCGTCTCCGGCGCGGAGCTGTAATCGACCTCGGCGATCACCGTCTGTGCGCCGTTGGTGGTGTCGATCACCACGAAATTGCCATCGGCCACCGAGCGCAGGCTGACGCTGCTGGCCGGGTAGCTGTCTGCCATCCAGTGCCACTGCGGGCCCTCGCGGTGCAGCACGCCGTGCTCCTCGAGGTACGCCAGCAGTTCTCCGAGGTCTTCCTTGCCGAAGACATCGCCCTCGCGGAACGGCAGCTCGAAGGCCGCGCAGCGCACGTGGTCCAGCAGGATCAGTAGCTGGTCGGGGTCGATGCGCGCCTGCTCCGGCGAGGCGCCGAGGAAGAACTCCGGGTTGCGGATGAGGTACTGGTCCAGCGGCAGGCTGCTCGCCACCAGCACCCCCAGCGCAGTGCGCTGCCGCCGCCCGGCGCGGCCGAGCCGCTGCCAGGTGCCGGCAATGGTGCCGGGGTAGCCGTTCAGCACGCAGATGTCCAGCGAGCCGATGTCCACGCCCAGTTCCAGCGCCGAGGTGGATACTACGCAGTCGATCGTGCCCGCGCGCAGCTGCTTTTCCATGGCACGGCGCTCGGTCGGCAGGTAGCCGCCGCGGTAGGCCGCCACCCGTGCCGGGTGACGCGGATCCCGGTCGAAGGCGTCTTTCAGGTATTTGGTCAGCACCTCGACCATCAATCGCGATTGCGCGAACACGATGCTCTTCAGCCCGCGCTGCACCGCCTGCTTTGCGATGCGCGTGGTCTGCGAGCGCGCCGAGGCACGGATGCCGAGATCCGGATTTACCACCGGCGGGTTCCACAGCAGCAGGTGCTTCGCACCCTGTGGCGCGCCGCTTTCGGTGATTGCCGCCACCTCGGCAGCGATCAGCTCGCCGGCCAGTTCCGCCGGGTTGGCGATGGTGGCCGAACACAGGATGAACAACGGGTCGGTACCGTAGAAGCGGCAGATGCGCCGGAGACGCCGCAGCACGTTGGCGACGTGCGAGCCGAACACGCCGCGGTAGCTATGCATCTCGTCGATCACTACAAAGCGCAGGGTCTCGAAGAACTGCGCCCACTTGGTGTGGTGCGGCAGGATGCCCTGGTGCAGCATGTCCGGATTGGTGACCACGATGTCGCCACGGGTGCGCACCGCCTTGCGCGCATCGCCCGGCGTATCGCCGTCGAAGGTACAGGCGCGCACCCCGAGCGAACCTGCCGCGTTCAGGGCCAGCAGCTCCGCCACCTGGTCCTGCGCCAGTGCCTTGGTGGGGAACATGTAGAGTGCCTTCGACTGCTCACGCAGCGCCGCCTGCAGCACCGGCAGGTTGTAGCACAGCGTCTTGCCCGAGGCGGTGGGCGTGACGATGACCGTGTGCCGCCCGGCCTGCACTGCCTCCCAGGCCGCGGCCTGATGGGTGTAGAGCCGCTCGACCCCGCGCTTGCGCAGGGCCGTGGCCAGTCCGGGATCGAGATCGGAAGGAAGCGGGGCATACTGCCCGGCGCGGGCCGGCATACTCAGCTCCCCGGTGATGCGTCCCGCGTATTGCGACCGCAGTTGCGCCGCCAGCGCCGCGGCCGGATCGGCCGGTGTCGGATCCACGGATGCGCCCAGTTCCCCGGCCGGTGTGCTCATGGTCTGTTCTCCCTTCGTTCTCCCGGGTAGAATAGAGAACCTATGGAGAACAAATCAAGTACCCGAAAAAAGAAAAAGGGGTCGGATCCCTTTTTTTCAGCTCAGGTAAATCATTTGTCGCGACCGTTTGACAACAGGTATCCGCCCCCTTTTTCTTCGATAAGCATGACTACGCCATGAACCTGACCCGCCGCCAGCAGGAAATCCATGCCTACCTGCGCGAAAACGCCGATCGCTTCGATCACCCGCCCACCTACGACGAACTCTGCCAGGCGCTTGGCTTGAGCTCTCGCGGCTCGCTGCACAAGCACGTCCAGGCCCTCATCCAGGCCGGGTTGGTGGAACCCATGGACGGCAGCCACCGTGGCATCCGCCTGGTCGCACCGGAACCGCAGGAAGCGGGCATCCCCTTTCTTGGCACCATCGCCGCCGGTCGCCCCATCGAGGCCGTCCCGCAACCGGAATACCTGCAGGTCCCCGAAGAACTGCTCGGCAGCCGGCCCTGCTATGTATTGCAAGTCAGCGGGGATTCCATGATCGAGGAGGGTATCCTCGACGGTGATTACGTGGTGATCGAACAGCGCGACAGCGCCGGCAACGGCGAGATCGTCGTCGCCCTGGTCCACCACGAGGAAGCCACGCTGAAACGTATCGAACAAACCCCGGAGCAGGTGATCCTGCATCCGGCCAACTCCGGCATGAAACCCATGGCGTATTTGCCCGATGAAGTGCAGATCCAGGGGGTGCTATGCGGGCTGCTGCGCAGTTACCGCTGACAATCGCCAGCAACATTCTCCCGACCGTGGCACCTGTTTTTTTGATAACCCACGGTTAACCTACCGGGCGCGTCCTGCAGCAAACCCGACTTCAGACGATAATCCGCTCTATGGAACCTCTGCTGCCTGCCCTGGAAAACCTGCCCGTTTTCTACACGGTGCTGATCTCGTTGCTGGTCATGGCCGGGCTGTCCGGTTTCGCGCTCTACCGCCGGTTGCGCCAGCGGCCGCCGGGGCCGGGGTTCGCCTGGCTGAAGGGGGTCGTGCTGCTGCCCCTGTGGGTGCTGTGCCTGATATGGACCGGCCTGGCGGTCTTCATGGGCGTATTTGTCGGCGGCATGACCGGCGGCTGGTTGTACCCGCTGCTCGGTCTGGCCGTGGTGCCGGTGTTTCTCCTGCTGAGCCGGGGGCTGTACTTCTGGATCCGTGGCAGGATGCTGGCCGATGCGGGGATGCTCCTGTTGGTGCCGGCCTTCATTCTTACCGTGTACAGCGTGCAACGGTTGTGGATCTGTGAACCGCTGGCCCTGAGTGGCCTGGGACGAGCCCAGCTCTGCACGGCGCGGCTGTATGAGCGCGGTGACGGCGGCGCGATTCGCAGCCGCAGCATCGCCCGCGGCTGGTACCGTCATGCCGCGGAGCGGGGGGTGCCGGAAGCCGAATACGCGGTCGCCGGTTTCACCCGTGACCGCGCTCAGAAAATTACCTGGTATACCCGCGCCGCCGATCAGGGCCATGCCGGGGCGGCCTACCAGCTCTACTGGTTGCTGGAGAAGGCCGAGCCCGGGGCGGCCGTCGAGCGCCTGCAGGTGGCCGTGCGCCGGGGACATAGCGGCGCGCAATACCGCCTGGGGTTGCTGCACCGGAATGCCTCCGGGGGAGTGGAACGGGACCTGCCGCGCACGCGCAAGCTGTGGCAGCGAGCCGCCGAGGACGGCTCCATCTCTGCAATGCGGGCCCTGGCGATCGCCTATGCAAGCGACGGTATCCTGTTCGACCAGGACCCGGCGTTGTCGCAGCACTGGGAACAGCAGGCACACACCCGGGCACAGGCGAAGCCGGATATTCCGCTCATCGAGCAGGCACTGGAATGGAACTGGGAGCGGGTGTTGCAGGAGGCCCGGGAACGCCAGGCCCGGGCCGAGGCCGGCGATGCCACCGCGCAACTGGCCATCGGCCGGGAGATCCTGCAGCAGGCCGGCACGGACCCGGCACTGATCGACAAGGCCATCGGCTGGATCGAGCGGGCGGCGGAATCCGGTTCTGTGGAGGCGCAATACCAGGTGGCCAACCATTACCTGGACGCCGATCCGACGAGTTACGCACTTCTTGCGCAAGGGCGGCGCTGGCTGATTGCCGCCGCCGACGGCGGGCATGAACCGGCATTGCGCAAGGTCATCACCGCCTGCAAGGAGCAGCAGTACGGCTTCCCGCGCGACCTGCAGCGTTCCAAAGCCTACAGCGAGGCCCTGTTCGCGGTACTCAAGGCCAGGGGCACCCTCGCGAATCAGCCGGACTGGATGACGGCCAGCTGGGAATACAGCGATACCCTGAAACAGATCAGGAAGGAGGCCAGCCGCTATCTTCCGCCGGATGAACTCCAGCAGCAGAGCGACGCCGGTGACCCGGTGGCCCAGTACCACCAGGCGAAGGAATTGATGTCCACCCGGTTTGCCGAGGGCATTGCCCTGCTGACGGCCTCCGCCGTGGCCGGCTACCCGCAGGCGCAATACGAAATGGCGAGCCGCTACCGGCACCGCAAGCGCACCGGGCAGGAAGAACGGCAGGCCATCGAGTGGCTGGCGGCTGCTGCGGAGAGCGGCCATCGTGGGGCCATGGTGGACCTGGGTGCCGTGTATCTGCGGGGTGTCAAACGGACCGGTCTGGAACGCAATCCCTACCGGGCGAAGTTGCTGTTCGAGGAGGCCCTGCGTGACCGGGTAGATACGGTCTATGAACAGCAGACCGGCAATGGCCGGGGCTGGAAGTACACGGTGGATAGTGTGAATCGCTGGCTGGCCCGGGTGCCGGAAGCCGTGCGGCGCCTGGACCTGGAAGGCCTGGAGGGGGTGCAGCGGCGGCAGGCAATCGAGCAGTGGTACGCGCAGGAACGCAAGATATTACGGGCACAGAGCGTGGCGAAGCAAGGCGAAGAAGCGCCGGCCCTGCAGCAACAGCAGCTCGCTGAGCTCGAACAGCAGCGGACCGTGCTGCTGAAGGCCGACCCGGCAAACACTGATTGAAACCAGTCGTTGCAAAAAACCCGCTGTAGCGGTCTTCTGACCGCGATTGCATCCCAACCAAATCGCGCCGCAGGACGGCGCTGCTACCGGTGTATGGAGTTACGTATACTGTCCCCCGAAAATTAAATATTAATGCGAGCGGAGAAACACTATGTATGCACCCATTGAAATACCGTTTGGCTGTGTGATGATGTTCAACGTGGTTGACCTGAAGGACGGCGTGACGGTTGAAGACGTCGAGCTGGTGCTGGGCGAGATGTGCAATGTTGTGAAAAACACCTATGGTGACGACCAGGGCGGCTTCATTGCCGGGCAGGTCTACAAGTATTCCGGCTTCGTTTCCGAAGAGGGTTCGGTCGGTGCCGCCCCGGAAGACAACGCGACCGCCGCGAAGATCAAGCAGGGCGAGCTGGCCATCGTGACCTTCTGGAAGTCGTTCGAGCAGCACGAGAAGTCGCACGCCGACAAGGTCTTCAAGGAGAAATTCCAGGCGCTGGTGGAGTTCTGTGACGAGACCTACGAACTGGGTTACCAGATGCTCTGGCAGGGGGTACCGGAATAGGGGTGATCCGGGCTAGCGGGTCTCCGCTGCGGCCGCATTGAAATGCGGCGATGATGAACGCGTACCGGAATAGGGGTGATCCGGGCTAGCGGGTCTCCGCCACCACTGTATTCAGACTGCCCCTGATGCGGCTGCGCACGTCTTCGATAATCAGGTACAGACTCGGTACCAGCAACAGCGTGATCAGGGTGGCGAACAGGATGCCGTAACCCAGCGAGATCGCCATCGGGATCATGAAGCGGGCCTGGCGCGAGGTCTCGAAGATCATCGGCGCCAGCCCGCCGAACGTGGTGATGGTGGTCAGCAGGATGGGACGAAAGCGGCGGATACCGGCCTGCTGAATGGCCTCGATGGCGCTGGTGCCCTGGCGGCGCAGGTCATTGGCGTAGACAATCATCACCAGTGAATCGTTGACCACCACACCGGCCAGCGCGACCAGCCCCATCATGCTGATGATGCTCAGGCTGTAACCCATGATGA
>Ga0210064_1000372_pt1 | contig 21878 bp, 11 predicted proteins | sample Muzzi_CordC_D2_FD_185531 | JGI IMG/M metagenome (GOLD analysis project Ga0210064, IMG submission 185531) | Wetland microbial communities from San Francisco Bay, California, USA, that impact long-term carbon sequestration - Muzzi_CordC_D2 (SPAdes) | ecosystem: Environmental > Aquatic > Marine >...
CACCAGCAAACCGGAAACGGTCGTGCTCGAGAAACCGTGCGTGGCGGTGCACGGTCAGGGCTTCGCGAGGTCCGAGGTGACGGATGACCTTTCCAGTGCCTACCCGCAAGCGACTCCGAATCTGTTCAATATCGGTCTTCTGCACACCTGCCTGGACGGCAAGCCGGGCCATGAACCCTATGCGCCCTGTACGGTCGATGGCCTGCGTTCCAAGGGGTATCACTACTGGGCGCTGGGGCATGTCCACAACCGCGAGGTGGTCAGTCGGGAGCCCTGGATCGTGTTCCCGGGCAATATCCAGGGACGCCATGCCCGTGAGACCGGCCCGAAGGGCTGCACGCTGGTTACCGTTACCGATGGCGAGGTGGCAGCTGTCGAGCACCGTGACCTTGATGTCGTACGCTGGACCCGGTGCACGGTGGATGTGTCGGACAGTGCTTCACTCGATGAAATCCATGATCGGGTGCGGGATGCGCTGCAACAGGCGCTGGACGATGCCGACGAACGCCCTGTTGCCGCCAGGCTGGTTTTGCAGGGCAGCAGTCCGGTGCACTCAATACTGCACGCGGACAGCATTCACTGGATTCAGGAGTACCGCGCACTCGCGTCAGGCCTTGGCGGAGCGGGGATGTGGCTGGAGAAGGTGGCCATCGAGACACGCCAGGCGGTCGCGCTGGACGAACTGCTCGAGCGGGACGATGCGCTGGGCGGGTTGCTGCGTGCGATCCATGCACTCGAGATTGACGCCTCCAGCGTCGAGGCGCTCGCCGCTGAAGTGGCCGACCTGCGCCAGAAGCTCCCGCATGAACTACTGGGCGGTGAGGATCGTTATGATCCGGCCGATCCCGCCTATCTTGCCAGCCTGATGGAGGACATCAAGGAACTCCTGGTGCACCGACTCCTCAGTTCGGGTGCCGCCCGGTGAGAGAGGGCTAGTGGAGATCCGGGAACTCAACCTGCTGGCCTTCGGCCCGTTCAGCGACCGGCTGCTGGATTTTTCCTCACCCGGGGGTGGGCTTCACATCGTCTATGGGCCCAATGAGGCGGGCAAGAGTTCCTCGCTGCGCGGTCTGAAGTCCTTGCTGTTCGGCATTCCTGCGCGGACGACCGACAACTTCAGGCACGAGAACAAGGACCTCCGGATCGGCGGCACCTTGCGGAGCCATGACGGCCACGAGCTCGTCATCATCAGACGCAAGGGCAACAAGAATACCCTGCTGTCGCCGGACGGTGGCCAGCTCGCGGACGAGGCACTGGCGCCATTTCTCCATGGCGTTGGCGCCGAGGTGTTCGAGATGTTGTTCGGCATCGACCACGAGGCGCTGGTTCGGGGCGGGCAGGAAATCCTGCAGCAGAAGGGGGAGGTCGGACAGGCGCTGTTTTCCGCCTCCATGGGCAGTGCGGCCCTGCATGCCGTGCTGGAACAGCTGGAAACCGAAGCCGGTGATCTCTTCAAACCGGGCGGATCGAGACCGACGATCAACGCCGCCCTGAAAGAGCATGCTCAACTTCAAAAGGCTATCAAGGACCAGTCGCTGTCATCGCGTGAATGGGGCGAGGCGCGCAAGGCACTGGAGCGAACCAACAAGGGGCTGGCGCAACTGCAAGAGGATCTGGTGCAGGCCAGGGCCGAGCGCAACCGGCTACAACGCATCCAGCGGGCGCTGCCGAAGATCACTGCGCGGCGCGAGTTCCTGGAACAGCTTGAGGCGCTCGGCAACGTGGTTGTTCTGCCGGATGACTTCGGTAAACGCCGTCAGGCAGCCACACTCGAGCTGGAGAAGGCAAGGGCGATGGCCAACAGTGCAACCGCAAGCATGGGGAGCTTGCAGGAACATGTTGATGCAATCATGGTAAGCAGGGAGATGCTGGCGCTCGGTGAAACCATCGAGGCCCTGCATGCCCGACTGGGCGGGCACCGCAAGGCCATGCAGGACTGTCCGCACCTGGAGGCACAGCACAGTCAACTGCTCACAGACGCTGAACGCCTGCTCAGGGCGGTGCGTCCGGAACTCGCCCTGGCGGATGCCGGGACGCTGCAACCGGTTATCAGGAAAGGTGTCCGGATTACGGAGCTTGGTAACCAGCGGCAGGCGCTGAAGGAACGCGTGTCCCAGGCAGGAAAGGCGCTGCGTGGACTGGAAACACGGTTGCAGCAGGCCCTTGCCGCCCGCGAGAAGCTTGCAGCGGTGGCTCCTCCTGAGGGACTGCGCAAGCAGGTGGTTCTGGCCAGAAAGCAAGGCGATCTGGATGAAATGCTACGCTCAGGCCGGAGTCAGCTTGAATCGCTTGAGCAAGCGTGCCTGGATGACCTGTCCCGGCTCGGTGCACAGTGGAATGGCGCACTCGATGACATTCCCGGCCTGCCGTTGCCGGTACGCGAAAGCATCGACCGGTTTGAGCAGGCATACGCAGTTTTGGCTCAGCGCATCCAGCGTCTCGAAGACAAGCAGGACGAATACGCCAATACGCTACGTGAAGCGCAAAAGCAGCTTGATGAGATCCAGCATGCCGGTGCGGTCCCGGCCGAACAGGACCTGCTGGATGTCCGTGCCGGGCGTGACCGTGCCTGGGGGTTGTTGCGCCGCCAGTGGCTGGATGGCGAGGTGGTCGATGCGGAGGCGCGTGAGCTTGACCCGGAGCGCGCTCTGCCCGAGGCATTCGAGTTCCGACTTGTTGACGCAGATGACGTTGCGGACCGCCTGCGGCGCGAGGCAGAGCATGTGCAAAAGCAGGCAGGGTTGCTGGCTACGCTGGCAGACGCCGGAAAACGTGCCGAGCAGGGCGAGCGGCAACTTGAAGCCTGCCGGGAAGAAAAACAACAACTCGACACCGAATGGGCCGGCATGTGGGAACCCGTAGCCATTCGGCCCCTGCCGCCGCGGGAGATGCGCGCCTGGCTGGATAATATGGAAAAGCTGCTGGCGCGCATTGTCCTGCTGAACGAGCAGCGCCGGCGCACCGGCGACCTCGCATCCAGGCTGGAGCTACATAGCCAGGCACTGCAACAGGAACTTGGTAGCCTCGGGAAAGCCGTACCTGCGACTGAATCACTTGAGGCGCTGCTGGTCGAGAGCGAAGCGGTGGTCGACAGGGTCGAGGCTCTCGCCAGGCAGCGCCTGACGCTCGATACGGATATCAAGACACTGGAGCAGGGGCTGGAGAGTGCCCGGCTGGAACAGCAGGAGGCGAACGAGGCGCTCGAAACATGGCGGGGTCAGTGGCTCGCGGTTGTCAGGGATCTTGGGCTTGGGGTTGATGCCCTGCCTGCAGAAGTGACCGAGATGCTGGAGAATATCAGGACCCTCTCCGGTAAGCTGAAAGAGGCTGAAAACCTGTGTATCCGTATCGAGGGTATCAGCACGGATGCGAGGGCATTCCGTGAGGAAGTTGCAAGCGTGGTGGCCCGTGTGGCGCCCGAACTGGCAGAACTGCCTGCGGAGGAGTCAGTCACGCGTCTGACAACGCTGCTGAGCGAAACCGTGAAAGAGGACACCAGGCGACAGCAGCTGGAACAACAGATACAAGAGGCACAGGAGCGCATCAAGGCTGCCGAGGCCACCCGCAAGACGATGACAGAGCGGCTCGACGCCTTGTGCAAGGAAGCTCAATGCAGGGAGGACTCGGAACTGGAGCCGGCTGAACGCCGGTCTGGTGAGTTCCTGTCGCTCAGGCGCAGGATCGAGACGCTGGAGCAGGAGCTTCGGGAAATCGGTGAAGGTGTCGCGCTGGCCGTTCTCGAGGTCGAGGTCGCTGCGGCTAACCCGGACACGCTGCCTGGTGAGATCGAGGTGCTTACAAGACGGATCGATGAGGAGCTTGAACCGCAGATAAAAGAACTGCACGAGGCCAAGGGTCAGCAGCAGAATGAACTGGAGCGGATGGACGGTAGCGATGCTGCCGCGGCACTGGCCGATGAGGCGCAGTCGGTGCTCATGGCGGTACGCTCGAGTGCGGAGCAGTATGTCAAAGTGAAGCTGGCCTCACGGATACTGCGTAACGAGATCGAACGCTACCGCCAGCAGCACCAGGGGCCCCTGCTGGAACGCGCCAGCGAGCACTTCGCGGTGCTGACACGGGGCTCGTTTGCCGGTCTTCGCGCCGACTTCAACGAGAAAGACGAACCCGTCCTTGTGGGCGTACGGCCCAATGATGAGCGGGTCTACGTGGAAGGCATGAGTTCCGGAACCCGCGACCAGCTGTACCTCGCGCTGCGTCTGGCATCGCTGGAGAAGTACATGGAAAGCGCGGAACCGATGCCGTTTATCGTCGATGACATCCTGGTGCATTTCGACGACGAGCGGTCTACGGCAACGCTTGGTGTACTGGCCGAACTTGCCAGGAAAACACAGATCATCCTGTTTACCCACCACCGACGGCTTGTGGAACAGGCGCAGGCGCTGGAGGCGGGCGTGCCGGTGAGGGTGCATGCCTTGTGAGAAATGGTCTTGACCCCTTTTCCTCCGAGTTGTCACGCTCGGAAAAAGGGGATACCTGCAAGGTCGGAGGAATTACGTAGTAGTAATGACAAACAGGAGAAAGGGTGACAAACCAAATAATTTTTAATCGTAGTTTGTCGCCGCATTCGTTAGATAGTGTTCATCCATAAACACCGTTTTCACCGCAGAGACGCAAAGTACGCAGAGAAATTCTTTAACGAAAACAATTTAACAGCTTCGCGTTCTTTGCGTCTTTGCGGTTAGTTGATTTCTTTATTGATGGACACAAGGTAAGGAGGGCAAGATAAAATACCGGGTGATTATCGAGCAGGACGAAGACGGTGTCTTCGTCGCGGAGGTTCCAGCTTTACCGGGATGTATCTCGCAAGGGAAAACCAGGGCGGAGGCATTGAATAACATTCAAGAAGCAATACAGGCTTATCTGGAGAGCCTGAAAGCGCGCAACGAGCCTGTTCCTCCCTCGATCAGCCAAGAAATTGTGGAAGTCGCGGTGTGAGCGTTCTTCCCCGGGTCTCTGGCCGGGAAGTTGCCTCGGTCTTGGCCAGGCTTGGCTATGATAAGGATCGTCAGAAGGGTAGTCATATCGTTCTTCACCAGACTGCCACCCTCACAAGCGCCTTGTTGTGCCAGATCACGAGGAAATAGCGAAAGGGACTCTGCGCGCTATCATCAAGCAGGCGGGACTCACTATTGACGAGTTCAACGCACTGTTCAAATGAACGTGCAGCTTAGGCTAACAGGGCCTTGACCCCTGACGTTCGAGAGAGAGCATGTAGTTTTTTTCAACATAATAGGCCGATATCTGTCCTACACGAGACGCTTTTATAAGATTCCGGTAAAGGACGGGAGTCGACCCTAACCAGACGTCCAGGAATTTGAGGGTTATGGCTTGTTTGTACTGATTCAAGACATCCCACCTCTGGATGCCATCCGTCAACATCGAGACACAGACGGATATAGTGCAGTCCTTTCAATACGTATTTTCCACAATGCCCAGTGCTCTGTGATTTTGTTAGTGTCGCTTGTGTTGATACCAGGAGCAGTATGTTTCTGCCTATCACGATAATTGGCACAATAGGCTGCGTCGGTACTATTACCAATAGTGCGGATTCAGCATATTACAATGTAAATGAATGTAGGGGAAAAAAAGAGGTATTGTAATGGAAGAAGCCGTTATTGATGTGCTCCGAGATTGTTACCAAGAGCAAGTGAGTCAGGCTCGTCACCATGAAAACCAACGAGAAAGAATGACGGCACTAATCGTCGCTGTTGCGACGGCGTTCGTCAGCGTCATTAGCCATGGCGAATTTCAAATTCACACCCTCTTTCTTGCGGTCCTTCTAATTCCGATTGGGGCGTTCGGTTTTGCCTTTTGTCGTAAGCACTATGAGCGTAACCGTCTACATACAACCATTGCACGACATTACCTGAAAGCAATTGAAAAACAGCTTTCTTCTCCAGCGGAACCTGTATCGTCGAGCTATTTGACTGATATCCATAAAGCAGGGAGGGCTGATCACAAGAAAAACTTCTCATCGCAGTCCAGTCGAAAAGCCAGTGCAACAGGGTTGCGTCTACACACGTTCTGGAATTCAATCCATCTGCTGATTGTTGTTCTAGGCGTGTTATTGAGCGCCTTAATCATCGGCTTACGATTTTGTAACTGAGCAGTATTAGATGTCGATTATGATCGGGATAACGCGAATTGGCACACCTGACAGCCGTATGGAAATCTACCTCCCTTAGATCGGGCTAGGACCTCGCTATCGCTCTGCCGTTCATGCGGAACGTTATGAATGACAGTAACTGATTCTCATAGTAAGCGGGTACGCAGGAATCCTTTGCTGCTTTTGAGACCTCCACCAGAAAAGCGGTTTCGTCTTTTTATGGCCGGTTCCTGTCCTACACCAGGCGCTTATAAAAGAATTCGCTAAAAGGTGGGAGTCGACCCAAACCGGAAGTACAGGATTTCTATTTAAAGGTCAGGAATGTACTGTAAACAGACCTTTAGTGGACAGATGTGGGTCGCCACCCAATCTTACCCAGACCTTCGCACGCCATCTATCATACATATACCAGTACAAATGTATCAGTCGGGTGTTATGTTCAAGTCATACCGAGGTTCAATGTGGCTTCGATGTTCCAGGCTCATATCAACGGCTAAGCGGATCCGACTACGGTGCCGCAAATTCTTGACCAACTGCTAATTCCCCACGATCTTCCCAGTGGTAGCCTTTCCTGAGCAGGCAGATAACATAGCGATCCGCGACAGACGGAGGCTGCCAGTTCAGCTTCTCAATTCGCAGCTCATGGGTGGCCGGTACCCATGTCTTGCCATCATGCCTGCCCTCCGGATATAACGGCCCATCCCTGCCATATTGAATGATAAAGGCCTGCGTGGATCGCCCTCCCAGCATGGCCAATGCTCGCGAGTCAGGTGTTACGTCCATCCCGCGCTCCAGATCAAGACAGGCTGTGTCATCACTGTAACCGTGCGATTTTGCCCTACCCTCCGGAGGGAGCAGACTGTAGGCGGGTGCCGTGCCGGAACGCACACCGTGCGGGTTGTTGCTGTCGGTATGCAGGCCGGGGGTGTCGGGTGATGTCCGTGGAAATCTATACCAGGTCTCAGCTTTAGCAGCTACTGGGATGAACCAAACAGCACCCATTGAAAATTCCATATTTTCCATCACCAGCGACCCATCCGCTGCCAGAGAGATCAGGTGGTCGGACGAGGTGTGAGCGACAAGCAGCAAGATAGGCGGCGCACCTCCTACATCCCATGAGGTGTCGTGGTATACGCGACGCCCATCGCGGCAAGGCAATTGAACCGAAGTCAGAATGCGTTCTATCAATAACTCATCACCCACCCAGGCCTTGACTACAAGGCCATCATCACCCTGGTCATCAAGGGTCACATGAGAAACCGCTTGCAGTTCATGATATTTCTTCAAGGGCGCAGTTGGACGAACAGGAAAGAAAACCCTCGCCAGCATGGCCATATCACCGTCGGTCGAACCATTGGCCCAGAGCCCGAAATTTTCATACGAGCCCGACAGGTCCGGACATTGCGAAGCCGTGTTGGGTACTGTTCGGGACCAATCGTCCGGGTAAGGAGTGGTCATGCAGCCGGTAATACTGAAAAGGCAGTGGATGGCACATAGGATATAACGGATGGGGCGCATAACAGCTCACCTTTAACGCCGTCAGATTGGCTGGAATTTGGGTAACGATCCCCCGGAATTTATAGTGTGCGGTACCGCCATCTCAATACTGTAGCTTACGCTGATGTTTCCACTATCCACAATGCAAATCATTTAGAGTCTGGCATATATATACAGCGAAAACATCTTGGCCTGCGGGTTACTGTTTCGGTAAAGACTCCATGTCCGGGTTCCGTTGCGTAGTTGCCCTTCGCTGTTCAGCTATGCAGGTCAGGAGTTAGCCTTTCTCGGAAGTACTGATTGTCCAGCTATTGTCCTGTTCTGCTGCATTCCTGCCGTTCGCCAGTCATCCGGGAACGATCAGTTATGGCCGCACTGAGAAGTACAGTAGCCAATACATGTTGCTGACCAGGCGTCTGGTGAATGTCCGTAGTTGCCTCAAACTCGGAAGTACATGAAATCCTTATATAAGATTCGGCTAACAGGCCGAGTACGACCCAAACCGGAAGTACAGGATTTTTACTTAATGGTCAGGAACGTACTGTTCTCGGACGTTTCGTTTAAGCGTTTAGCCCACAGGTTGTTAGTTTTGCGCGACACATTGCGTCTGCTGCGTATTGTCACAAGTCCTATTTTCATACGTAAATACACTTAGTCCTCTGTGGTCAGTGGTGTATTCGATTGATTTCGATCAAATATTCATGTGACCAAGTGTGGTAAAAAATCACAGGCAAGAATAATCAATATCGTCTCTTTAACGAGACCAAGTAACTCGATTTCAGGGGGATACGTCATGAAGCAATCGCAAGTTCTGAATATGATCATTGCGATCATTTCTTTCTTCGCTTTTTCGTGCCTATTTGTTTTGTCGTCCGCTTCCGCAGGCGTTCTATACGGTATCTCCAATAACGGTAGCGGCACGTCAGTCTTTGGTACCATCAATACCTCGACGGGTGTTCTGACATCAATTAATAGCGCGCTAACAGGTGACGCCTTATTTGCGTCTACGTACGATCCGGCCACCAACCTATATTATGCAGTATTGGAAGAAGATACCGGATCAACAATCGATCAGCGTTTCATGGTGATAAATGCCAGCGACGGCTCTCTGATAACCGACGTGAAAGATCCGCAAAGACTTCGCTCAATAGAATACGACCCCACTTCAGGAATACTGTATGGAATAACGAATGACGGTAGCGGCACGTCAGTCTTTGGTACCATCAATACCTCGACGGGTGTTCTGACATCAATTAATAGCGCGCTAACAGGTGACGCCTTATTTGCGTCTACGTACGATCCGGCCACCAACCTATATTATGCAGTATTGGAAGAAGATACCGGATCAACAATCGATCAGCGTTTCATGGTGATAAATGCCAGCGACGGCTCTCTGATAACCGACGTGAAAGATCCGCAAAGACTTCGCTCAATAGAGTTGGTTTCCGTCCCGTTACCGTCTACCGGGTGGCTTTTTACTGCGGGCATGCTTTCCTTGGTACGAGTAATAAAACGTAAGAAAGTAGTGCTTGGCTCTACTAACTGCTAGACATAAGTGTCCGAAGTTGCGGCATTCGAGACATGAGCCGGGCAGGCGGCTTCGTCTTTTTATGGCCGATCCCTGTCCTACACCAAGCGCTAATAAAAGAATTCGCTAATTGGCGAGAACCGACCCAAACCGGAAGTACAGGATTTTTACTTAATGGTCAGGAACGTACTGTTCTCGGACCTACGCCCCCTTCCGGTGCAGACCATGTTTCCCATCCAGTCTTATCGTTTCAGGTTATCGAGTAAGTAGAGTCTGCTCACAAAGTATAACAAATTGATATTATTATAATAATGTTGTTGTATTGAGTATAATAATGCACGAAAATCAACCGGCAGCCATTGAAAACCGTGCACCTATGATCCGCTATCACAGCCACAGACAACTCTCCCTTGCTGACTTTGACAGGCCCTTCCAAACCGCCCTGGACGAAAACAACCGCTGGGTAAAGATGAGTCAATGCATTCCCTGGGACTCCTTGGCAGAAGGTTATTATCAAGGCCTCTCCCTCAAGCAGGGGCGGCCCTCCAAAGATGCCCGATTAGTCATTGGCGCGGTGATCATCAAACACAAGCTCTGCCTGTCCGATGAAGAAACCGTCGCACAGATTCAGGAGAACCCGTATCTGCAATATTTCGTCGGCCTGCCGGGGTATCAGATGGAGGCGCCGTTTGTGCCATCGTTGTTGGTCGAGATTCGCAAACGGATGGGGCAATCGGTCTTCGATGTTTTTCAGTCTGCGATTATCGATTCAGTAGAAGAAGCGAAGTCAACGCGAAAGAAGGCATGCAGGGAAAAGTCGGATGAGGATGATAACGAACACCCGTCAGCATCAGGCGGTGAATCGCCCGATAAAGCGCCGGAGCACCAGGGCAAGCTGATCCTGGACGCCACGGTAGCGCCACAGGCGATCCGCTATCCCACTGACCTGAGTTTGCTGAACGAAGCCAGGGAGTTCAGTGAACGAATCATAGATGGGCTCTACCCGAAGACAGACTGGAAGAAGAAACCCAGGACCTATCGTGAAAAGGCCCGCAAGGCCTATCTCGCCATTTGCAAACAGAGGCGTCCGTCCGGCAAAGTTCGTCGTCGAGGGATCAAGCAGCAGCTACAGTATCTGCGTCGCAACCTGGGGCATATCGAGTGCTTGCTGGAATACTGGCCTGAAGGTTCACCCTTACCACTGCCCCGTTGGCTGTTGTACCGCTACTGGGTGATCCAGCACGTGTATGCACAGCAGTGTGAGATGTATCGAAACAAGCGCCGCCGCTGTGATGATCGCATTGTAAGCATCAGTCAGCCCTATGTGCGACCGATCATCCGGGGCAAGGTGGACAAGCCGGTGGAATTTGGCTCGAAGCTGAGTGTGAGTTTAACCGGTGATGGTGTGGCGTGTGTGGATCATCTTCGTTGGGATGCGTTTCATGAAGGCGGCGATCTGAAAAGTCAGGTAGAAGCGTACCGAGCACGGCATGGTCATTATCCGGAAGCTGTGTTGGGTGATCCGGTGTATGGCACACAGGAAAACCGGCGTTACCTAAAAGGTCGTGGCATTCGATTTGCCGGAAAGCCCCTGGGGCGTCCGAAGGTGGTGACGGAAGCGAACCGTGAAGCGATGAAAAGACTGAAGGCACAGCGGCGTGAGGAATACCTGCAGCGCATTCCGATCGAAGGCAAGTTTGGTCAAGGCAAGAACGGCTACCGGCTCAACTACATTCGGGCGAAGCGGGCCGATACCTCCTTTGCCTGGATCAGCAGCATCTTCCTGGTGATGAACCTGCAGATCCTGTTGAGGATCTTTTTTGCGCTTTGGGAAAGGGGTGTTGCAGCGGTTCTATTGTCACTATTACCACCTGGGCAGACGATGTTACCTCATCGGGGAACATGCCCGGTCGTTTACGGTATGTTCGGGAAGTCAGCGGTGGCGTGCTGACTTTATGAGCAGGCTCTAAGTAAAAACCACAATGGCGAGTTGTTGTGTAACTGTCTATATGTAGGAATAAGACGTATTCCGCTTACCAGTAAATATGGCAGTTGCTGGATCAAACAAGAACGGGAGTAGCAAACCATGAAACGATTCTCATGTAACTACACGCTACTTCTGAGTACAAGGCACGAACAGCTTGCGTGGGTAAGATGCTACGGACTTCGGCAATGAAGCGGCGGTCAGGGCGCAGTCAGTCCGCACTTTGGCACTCCGGGGGGGCGCAATCCACGAGGAGAAAACCATGTACCGCTATCTGTCCCTAATGGCGGCCGCGTCCGTCGTCCTATCCGTCAGCGCCTATGGCCAGCCAGTCGGCGTCCCGCTCGACGGTCCCGCAATTCCGACGCCCCGCATGACACAGGCGGACGTCACCAGCGGTGTCTTTACGCTCAAGCAACTGCGCCGCAGGGGACTCGATATGTTCACAACGCCCTTCAACGACGAAGACGGTCGCGGCGATGGTCCTTCCGGACTCAACCCCACCGTCCCCGGTCAGCGCCCAACGACGAACGGCACGTGGCTGCGTGTCAACGGGCTCGACAGCCAGACCTGCCAGGAATGCCATGCATTCCTCAGCATGGCGACGATTCCACCGACCCTGGGGATCGCCGGCGTGACGGGCATCGCCAACACCGCCTTCCCCGGCGTGACGCAGTTCGATATCGGGGATTTTGACGCCAATCATATTGCCGAGGTCAACGGGCGTTTGATCAACCCCCCCTTCCTGTACGGCGCGGGTGGTGTCGAGCTGGCAGGGAAGGAGATGACCCAGGAGCTGCAGGCGTTGAAGGAGCAGGCAGAGGCCAATCCGGGCACGTCGGTGCCTCTGATCACCAAGGGCGTTAACTTCGGCAGCATCACCTACGACACGACCAGCGGGTTCGACCTCTCGGGTATTGAGGGCATCGAAGACGACCTCGTCGTGCGCCCCTTTGGTCGCAAAGGTGAGTTCATCTCGGTGCGCGCCTTCGACGTCGGAGCCCTGCAGTTCCACATAGGTATGCAGGCGCAGGAGCTGGTAGGTAAGGATGTTGACGGGGACGGCGATGGCGTGATGAATGAGGTCCTGGTGGGGGAGCTGTCCGTGATGCACATCTTCGGCACGACGTTGGAGCGCCCGGTTCAGGTAGGCTGGAACGATCCTGCCGTGGTGCGCGGCGCGGTGCTCTTCTCGAAGGCAGGCTGCGCGAGTTGCCACGTGCCGCAGCTCGAGACGCAGAGCTCCTCGCTCGACCTCGCATTCCCCGAGGTGGACACCGATCCTACCGCTAACGTCTACTACACAATCTACCTGACCGACAGGCCAGCACCCGGCTTCGATTCGAATGCTGCGGGGGGCGTCACGGTGCCGCTGTATTCGGACCTCAAGCGTCACGACATGGGCCCCGGCCTGGCCGAGACGACGGGCAGCCAGCTGGACTCGTTCTTCATCACGCCGCGACTGTGGGGCATCGCAGACACTGCTCCCTACCTGCACGACGGCCGTGCCCTGACGCTACGCGAGGCGATCGTGGCCCACGGCGGCGAGGGCCAACCCGCAGCGGCCTACTTCAGCGGGTCGCTGTCGGTCGCGCAGCAGGACGACCTGCTCACGTTCCTTAACTCGCTGCGTACGCCGATGCACCCCGCCAAGGGCATCGACCAGCCCGTGCGCAATCACTGACACTGGGTCGGATCAGCGGAAGAAGGGACTCATCGCGTCGGTGAAGCGGCTCGTCGGGTCATCGCGGTACGCCATGGCAATGTCTGGTTCTGCGTGCATAGCATAGTTGCCGTTCGCGGGACACATCTTTCATGCAAATGGGAAATATTATTGTTTTCTTTTGAATATGCGCTATTGTAAGTAAGACTCTCCCCTCTCTATTTGCTCCCACAGAAATCCAGTCCGGTGAGTGCTGTAAAGCACTACAAAATCAATCGGCCAAGAACAAATAGATGGTTTATGGCTGAAATAACTAATGACGGATCAACGGGAGAAATCACCATGAATATAAAATATGCTTTAGTGAATGTAATTGTGGCATACATCGCAATGATTGGAGTTGCTAGTGCATCCCCCCTCTTGTAGAACCAATCGCAGTTGAGACTGTAGAAGGTAACCCGTTGGATGTCACTGTAACAAACTTACCTACACCAGTAGCACCAGAAGTGCGTATACCCTTCACCGAGAGAATGATTTGCTCTTTGTCTGCGGGTCAAAATGGTTGTCGTGCTGATTCATTTAGAACAGTGAGATTCCCCAGAGGCACAAATACTCTTGTGTTCCAATCGATAAGTGTGGAGCAAAAATCCGATGTAAGCCCGCAGCAATTTGGAGTCGGGTTTACGACTAGATTCCGTGGTACGCGCTTTGAACACAATCTACCTCTAACTGCGGGTTCAGAACAACAGGATGGTACAGGGTCTGCCAGATTCGAGATGCGCCAAGTGACGCTATACCATGACGGAGTGTTTGAAGAGGACGGCGTGGTTGAATTGAAATCGGTAGAATTTAATTTTAGCTTGGCAGTACCAGTCACCAGTTTCGGGTCTATGTATGCTGTAGTAACTGGGTACTTTACTTGGGTAGAACCAGATTGAAGTGATCGACTATTCTGAACTGAAAGTCCGGCAGCCTTATGCACTAGAATACTATTTGCAAAATGGTTGCTATAGGACGCCCATTTAATAGAAGAATTGGGACCCCGCTTCGGCGGGGTTTTCTTTGCCATAAGGAAATGTCGTTTTATGCGGCATTCCTGCCGTTTATCAGTCATTCGGGAACGGCAAGTTCTGGCCGTGCTCGGTCCTACACCAGACACTAATAATAGAATTCGCTAATTGGCGGGAGACGACCCTGCCCGGTCATAAGGCATCTCGGCTTCCATGTCTTGGATGTACTGTTTTCAGGCATCAGCAACAAGGGTAATAAGCATTTGGTTCCGCATGGCTTTAACCACTGCATAATTCGATAAAACTGCCACGGGCCGGGCGGGGCGACCAAATGTTGTGGATTCGGCCGCGTTCCTTGTCTATGCTGTGACCATCGGTCTTGGGCGCACCCATTAATCGCGCCGGGGGTGTACGCATGCAACAGCATATACGTCTTTGGTAACGCCTGCGGTTCGTGCAGCTTACCCCATGTCTGTCAGACTAAGACATTACTAATAAGATTGGTTTATCCTTACATTCTGTCTCTTGTTGTAATTTTTACCGCGAGGCCATCATGAAACGAAAGATAATTATCACGCTTTTGACTGCAACTCTCGTCCTGTCTTGGATAACGGCTACTCGAGCTGACGAGTTCAATCAGAAATCTTATGTAGATTCAGTGATTATCGTATTGCGAATCCACGCTGATGCAATCTCCAATTTATCGACACATAAAATAAAGTACTCCGATAACCTCGTACGACATGCTGTTGGCCTTCAACGAACATTTGGATTATTGGGCCCCATGGATTGGCATGCAGCCAATTCTGCGAAGCTTATGAATAAAGATGTTTCCAATTTGGGTATGGATGAAGAGCAATTTGTGACACTTCAGAGGCGCAGTCGAAATGCTATGAGAGCACTGGTTATTGCTGCACAAGATGCGATGGTGGAGGATAATCGTGAGGGTGTTAAAGAGGCTTTGGAAAATGTGAAGGACTCTTGCAATGTCTGTCATTCCTACCTGCCTGAGTCAGTGGCTCCTGATGTTTGGGGAACCCTGAAAAGAAAATAATTCTGTGCCTTTCGTGGGAACTTTGAAATATCCGAGTTTAAGAAAATAAAGTGGCAGAGAATTACCTACGGCATAGCGATCCGTCGAGGCCTCAGGGTTTCAGCTCAATGCCGAGTTGGCCGCACTGGGAATGAGTCGCAAAAGTTCGAGCGGCTACGTGACACTGCGCTTTGTTTCATCACCGATCAACAGAAATTTTTGCATTCCTGCCGTTCCCTGGTTGACTGGGAATGCCCAGTTCTGCGTTCGAGACATCAGCCGGGATAGCGGCTTCGTCTTTTTATGGCCGTTAGCAGCCATAAATTTGGAGGTTGTTGTGATGAACAAGAATGACAACGGTTCTGATGAAGAACCTGACTGGATAAATCCTGCTAATGATAGAAAGACACCTTTTACAGAGGAGGAGATCGATACTTTCCTTGAGGATTTTATTCTCGATCTAGATGAACAAGAATGGTTGTCAATAACAGCCGAGCTCGGTGAGGAGAAAGCAAGGGAACTAATAAAAACCGCCTTCGTCACCATGGACGAAAATAACTTGGTTAATATGCCACCGAAAGGATCGGTAAATTAATGTATTGCTGGGCGTGAACTGGCCGTTTGCCGCCATTCCCGAAGGCAGAAGCAGCGCGGATTATTCTCTGAATATCCAGTGAAATATTGTTAGCGACAACACCGTCTACACCTGTCCGCTTTCCAGTTCAACGTCGGGTGAAAGGTAGTCAAAGCCCCTTTCTTGTCTCTTCCGGTTGATGATTCCAGGAAGAGGGCCTTGACTCCTTCCCTCCACAGGTATCGCTGCGCAGGTTAGAATCCGAGCCCATGCTGCACATCTGCCGATCCAATTGCGTCGAATCGCTGTTGCAGCGCCTGGCGGACAGGCTCGCAGCGCAGCCGCTATCCTCGCCGTTGCTGCCCGAGGTGGTGGTGACGCCGAGTCCCGCCATGGCGCGTTGGGTCAACCTGCAGCTCGCGGCCCGGCACGGGGTGGCGGCCAATTACAATTACCCGCTGCCGGCCTCCTTCATCTGGCAGTTCGCGCGCGAGCTGCTCGGTGATCTGCCCGAGACTGACCCGCTGGCGCCCGATGTCATGACCTGGAAGGTCTACGCACTGCTGCCGGAACTGATCGGGGAGCCGGCGTTCGCCTCCATCGCTCACTACCTGCAGCAGGATGCCGGTGGTCTGAAGCGGTTCCAGCTCGCCGCCCGGATCGCGGACGTTTTCGATCGTTACCAGTTCTACCGGCCTGAGCAGTTGCGTGACTGGGGCGCGGGGAAGGACGGTCAGTGGCAGGCGGTGTTGTGGCGACACGTGACCCGCGGGATCACCCGTCACCGACTCGCCGTCACCGAACGCCTGCTATCCCGCCTCGGCCGTTCCGACACGCCCGTGGAAATCCCGGAGCGGGTCAGCCTGTTTGCCGTCTCGAGTCTGCCGCCACTGTTCGTCGAGGTGCTCCACGCGCTGGCCGCGCATACCCGCATCGATCTCTACCTGCACAGTCCGACCGATCAGTACTGGGCCGACCTGGTGTCCCAGAAGACGCTGGCGCGCAAGCGCCTGGCGCAACCGGAAGCCGCCGAGCTGTGGGAAACGGGTAACAGCCTGCTGGCTTCCTGGGGTCGACAGGGGCAGGCCCTGCAGGATCTGCTGCTGATGCAGGACATCCCGGCAACCGAGGAGGATGCCTTCAGCGTGCCCGGGACGGCGTCGCTGCTGCAACATCTCCAGCGGGACATATTCACCCTGAGGCCCATGGCGGACCCCGGCGAGCGGATTGCCATCGGCGCCGATGATTCGCTGCAGGTGCATGTCTGTCACAGTCCGCAGCGGGAGTGCCAGGTGCTCCACGACTCTCTGCTGGCGATGCTGGACGGCGACCCCGCGCTGCGTCCCGAGGATATGCTGGTTATGGTGCCGGAGATCAGCCTCTATGCGCCCTACATCGAGGCCGTGTTCGAACAGGATGCGGAATCCGGGCGGCCGTTCATCCCCTGGAACCTGTCGGATATCTCGCTGCGCGACGAGCACCCCCTGGTGCGGGTGTTCCTGCAGTTGCTGGACCTGCCGCACAGCCGTTTCAGCCACACGGAGATCCTGTCCTGCCTCGATGTGCCCGAACTGGCCGGTCGCTTTGCACTGGATGGCGAGGCGGTGGCGCAGATCCGTGAGTGGCTGGCCGAGGCCAGGCTGCGCTGGGGATTAAACGCCGCGCACAAGCGGCAGTTTGATCTCCCCGGCACCGGGGAGAACACCTGGGCGCAGGTCGAGCGACGCCTGTTTGGCGGCTATGCCCTGGGTGAGGGCGAACTGTTCGAGGACATTGCCCCGATTGCCGGCGTGGACGGGGCGCGGGGTGAAATACTCGGGCGGTTCTGGCGGCTGCTGTCCTGCCTTGCCGACTACGCCGAGCGGTTACGCAGCCCGCGCCGCGCCGTTGAGTGGCAGGAATGCCTTGGCCGCCTGCTCGAGGATTTCTTCGGTCAATACGAGGACGAGGAGGGCAGGATCCAGAAGATTCGTGATGCCCTGGCGGATCTGGCCGGACAGGCCGGCAGCCTGGACGAGGTCCTGCCCATCGCCCTGGTGCGTCACTGGCTGGAACAGCAGTTGGGTACGCATACGCGTCATGGGCGCTATTTCAGCGGCGGGGTCACCTTCTGCGGCATGCGCCCCATGCGCAGCCTGCCCTTCAGGGTGATCTGCGTGCTGGGACTGCACGACCGGGCCTTCCCGCGCCGCGAGCAGCCGGCCGAGTTCGACCGGATGCGCGAGCAGTGGCGTCCCGGCGATCCGCGCAAGGGGACCGAGGACCGCTACCTGTTCCTGGAGACGCTGCTGTGTGCGCGGCAGGTCCTGTACCTCAGCTATGTCGGGCGCGACATCCGCAACAACAGCGAGCGCCAGCCCTCGGTGCTGCTGCGCGAGCTGCTCGATTACATCGACCGGCAGTACGTGGTCGCCGATGCCGATGCCGGGGGGAGTCCCGGTGCGCGGCTGACGCACGTGCACCCGTTGCAGCCTTTCAGTCCGCGCAATTATCGCGGCGAACCTCGCAGTTACGATGGCGACTGGTGTGCCGTGGCGCAGGCGTTACAGCAGCCGGCGCTGCCTGAACCGGCAGGTGTGGACTGGAACCGCACCCGTCTGTCCGACATGCCGGATCCCCTGCGCACCGTCGGACTCATGCAGCTGCTGCGCTTCGTGCGCCATCCGGTGCGGTTTTTTGTCAATACCCGCCTGCAGGTCTACCTGCGGGAGGAGGCGCCGGGCGAGGACGACGAGACGTTCGGGCTGGATGCGCTGCAGAGCTTTAGCCTGAAGCAGCGTCTGCTGGATGATTACCTCAAGGGACGGCCGACTCCCGCGCACCAGTTGAGCGCCGAGGGCATCCTGCCGCACGGGGCGTTCGCCGCACTTGCCTGGGAGCAGGAGTCACAGAAAGTGCAGCTACTGACGCGGCGGCTCGCGGCCTACCGCGAACACCCGCCTGAGCAGCGGCTGGTCGACCTGCTGTTCGAGAACGAGACCACGGAACCGTTCCGGCTCGCGGGGCAGATCAAGGGTATTTACCCGGTATCCGGTCTGCTGCGCTACCGGCCGGGCGCTCTCAAGGGGCCGGACATCCTGGCGCTGTGGCTGGAACACCTGGCCTGGTGCGCGGGTGAAGGAGACGGAGACAAGTGCAGCACCCTGCACGGGACGAAAGAGCAGTTCACCATCACGAAGACGCTTGAACCGGCCGAGGCCCAGGCGCACCTCGCCCGTTACCTCAAATGGTACCGGGAGGGATTGCAGCGCCCGCTGCCCTTGCTGCCCGGCGCGAGCTATGCCTGGATGCGCGCCGTGAGTCAGGGCGGCCGGACCGACCCTTCAAACGCCGCATTCAACGCCTGGAACGGAAACGACTTCAGCGGCATTCCCGGCGACAAGGACGATGGCTATGTCCAGCTGGTGATGCGCGGTGTCGCGGGGAGGCCGATCGATCAGCCGGAGTTCACGGAGCTGGCGGAGGCATTCTACGCCGCCGCGCTGGCCGCGGGTTCGCTGACATGAGCGGCCTGATGCTCGATCCGCCGGCGGTACTCGACTTCCCTCTGACCGGCATGCAGCTGATCGAGGCCAGCGCCGGGACCGGCAAGACCTACACCATCGCCAATTTGTATCTGCGCCATATCGTGGAAGGGCGCGATGTCGCCGAGGTGCTGGTGGTGACGTTCACGGTCGCCGCCACCGACGAGCTGCGCGGTCGCATCCGCGCCCGACTGTTCGAAGTTCTCGAACTGCTGGAGCACGAAGTCGCCACGGATGATGTTTTTCTCGCCGGACTGGCCGCGAGACTCAGGGAACAGGGCCACGTGGAGCCGACCGTCAGCCGCCTGCGGCTAGCGGTGCGCGCCATGGACGAGGCCGCCATCTACACCATCCACGGCTTCTGCCAGCGCGTGCTGAGCGAATTCGCCTTCAACAGCGGCCAGCAGTTTCAGCTTGAGGTGCTGGCCGACGACAGCGATTTGTGGCATCGCGCCATCCAGGACTGGTGGCGCAGGACCGGCTACCCGCTGAATACCGTGCAGGCCCGCCTGTTTCGCGACAGCCTGGGAGGTCTCGATGCATTCGAGGCGCTGGTCAAGCCGCTGCTCGGTGTACAGCACAAACGGCTGCTACCCGAAGTGGATGGCTGGGATCGGTTGCTCACCCGCTGGGATGCGCTTGCCGGCGAGCTGGATGCGCTGGCTGCCCGCTGGCGAGACGATGGCGCCTCGCTGCAACAGCTGTTGCGGGAATCGAAGGGTCTCAGCCGCGCGCAGGCAAGTCGCTACCATGGGAACCGGCTTGTCCAGTCGCTTGCCGTGCTCGATGACTACTTCACGCAGGAGCAGCGTGAACCGCCACCGGATGATTTCGAGGTGCTGACTGCACAGTGCCTGCAGCGGTTTGCGTTGAAGAAGGCCGACCCGGCGCTCGACGACCGGTTCTTCCTTCGCTGTGATGACGTATGGGGGCAGTTATGCGCGCTTAAACGCGACCTGCGCGCCGCGGCCCTCTCGGAAGCCGCGGCCTTCGCGCGTGAACAGGTCCGGCAGGCCAAGTTCACGGCCCAGGTGCTGTCTTACGACGACTTGCTCGCCGAAATGTACGGCGCGTTGCGCGGAGGAAACGGCGCGGCGCTGGCGGATGAAGTGCGCCGGCGGTTTCCGGTGGCGATGATCGATGAATTCCAGGATACCGATCCGGTGCAATACGGCATCTTTCGCGAACTCTACCGCGGCCGGACGGATTATGGTCTGATCATGATCGGAGATCCCAAGCAGGCCATCTACAGTTTCCGCGGCGGCGACATCTTTACCTACATGCAGGCCCGGGAAGACGTGGGCGAGGAGAGCATCTACACCCTGGGCGTCAACTGGCGCTCCACGCCACAGGTGCTCAATGCGGTCAACGCGGTATTCGAACAGCGCGCGGTGAATGCCTTCGTCTACGGCGAGACCATTCCCTACCTGGCCCTGCGCGCGGCGGACAAGCCGCATCGACAGCTGGAACGGAGCGGTGAGCGGCAGGCCGCGCTGCAACTCTGGCTGCTGCCCGAGGGTCGCAACGCGAAAGACGAGCCGAAGCCGCTCTCGAAAGAGGAAGCGGGCAGGTTGAGCCATGCCGCAGTCGCGCAGGAGATCGCACGGCTGATCGCCGATGGAACGGATGGCACAGCCCGGCTCGGTGACCGTGCGCTGCGCCCGCGCGATATTGCGGTGCTGGTGCGCACGTCCTACGAGGCCGCGGCCCTGCGCCAGGTGCTCGCGGCGCACGGCGTCAATGCCGTCTCCGTCGGGCGCGACGGTGTATTCAACTGTCCGGAGGCGGTCGCCCTGGAGTCACTGCTGGCCGCTATCCTCGACCCGCGCGAGCGGGAACTCGTGCGCCTGGCGCTGACCTCGGCGCTGCTCGATCTGGACTACGCGCAGATCGAGCGCATCATCCAGAGCGAAGCGCAGTGGATAGAGTGGGTGGATCAGTTGCTGCTGTTGCATCAGGCCTGGCAGCGCAAGGGCTTTATGTCGATGTTCCAGCAGATGCTGCGTCGCCTGGGCATTGCCGGCGCGCTCGGCCGGGGCGAGCAGGCCGAACGCCGGCTGACCAACCTGCTGCATCTGGGCGAGTTGCTGCAACAGGCCTCCAAGGCGCACCCGGGCATGGACGCCTTGCTGGGATGGTACCGGGAGCAGCGCAACCGCGGCGCAACGGAAGAGGCGGAGCTGCGGCTGGAAAGCGATGAGGCGCTGGTACAGATTGTCACCATCCATGCCAGCAAGGGGCTGGAGTATCCGGTGGTCTTCGTGCCCTACCTGTGGGGCTGCAAGCCGCGCACACTCAACGGCCTGCTGGCGTTTCACTGCGGCAAGGAGGCCTACCTCGATGCCGGGTCCGACGCCATAGAGGATCATCTCCGTCTGGCAGAGCAGGAACGCCTGGCCGAGGACGTGCGCCTGACCTACGTGGCGCTCACCCGCGCGCAGGCCGCGCTCTACCTGGTGTGGGGGCGGGCCGGATCCAAAGGCAGTTCCGCGGGGCAAACCGCACTCGCCTGGCTGCTGCACCCGCACCAGTCTCGGGAGTCGCTGGCTGCGGGTCCCCCGGACGCGTTCGCCGGCCTGGCGAATCTGGAACCGGATCTGCAACGTCTGGCGGAACGGGCGCCGGGCGACATCGCCGTGACTTTGTTGCCAGAGTCCGAAGCGGCGAGCGTGCCGCTGCCGACCGGGAAGCCGGACGTACTGGAGCCCCGGCAATTCAGCGGACATATCGCCACCGACTGGCGGATCAACAGCTTCTCCGCGCTGACGCGGGATGTCCATTCCGGGCCGGCCATCCCGCGCGCCGGCGCGGCGGATGACCCGGCGCTGCAATTTCCGGCCGGCAGCCATGTCGGCTCGTATCTGCACCTGCTGCTCGAATGCCTGGATTTCCAGGGCGATATCGAACGCCAGGTGCTGCAGCACAGTGCACAGGTCGC
>Ga0210064_1000373_pt1 | contig 21860 bp, 19 predicted proteins | sample Muzzi_CordC_D2_FD_185531 | JGI IMG/M metagenome (GOLD analysis project Ga0210064, IMG submission 185531) | Wetland microbial communities from San Francisco Bay, California, USA, that impact long-term carbon sequestration - Muzzi_CordC_D2 (SPAdes) | ecosystem: Environmental > Aquatic > Marine >...
CCATGCCGGCTACCTGGCGTTTCTGCTGGCGTTTCTGCAGCCGAAGGTGGCGCTGGGGGCGAAGGCCAAGCTGCAGTTGGCGAGAATCTTTTTATGGGCTTCCGTGATCCTGCCCGTATCCATTTTCCTGATCCATTACGTCGGGCTCGTGTACAGCCCGCTCAAGACGATCGGCTGGGCCAGTATCTTCGCCGATCTCGCCGGCCTGGTGCTGATCATCGTGCTGCTGGCGGAACTGATCGGCTTGCTGCGTCACGCGGGCGGCGGCGGTGAGCGGGGCGCTGCGCTGATGCGACTGTCCGGGGGCGAGAGCCGCACGCTGATCATCGGCGGGACCTTCCTGTTGCTGGCCGGCTTCCTTTTTGGCGCGTTCTACGCGGGCAGTTTCATGGCCGAGCACGAGAACCGGGAACTGCTCATCCTCGGCGAACTCCTGGAACATGCCTCGCAACAGGCGGGAACGAGCGTGCAGCAGGGCCTGGGCGCGTACGGCGGTCTGCAGGTCGAAAAAGCAGTGATGATCGCCGCGCATGCCCACATTATCGAATTCGGCCTGCTGGCGATGATGATGGCCATCGTGCAGCCCTACGTCTATCTGAGCAACGCCTGGCGTGTGCGGCTGGTCAGGATGATGCTGGCGGGTGCCGTGGTGCTGCCGATCGCGGTGTTCTCAGAGATGTGGTACGGCTTGCTGGCCGGCGCCGTGGCTGATTTCGCCGGCCTGTTGTTGATCGTGTCGTTGTTCGCGATGCTGATCGGCGTCATTCGTCATACCGGAAAGGCAGACGCGCACAAAGGAGAAGCAGCATGAACGGTTCGCAAAAAATTCTGCTCAAGGCCGGATTTGTCCTGGCGATCGTCGGTATGAGTTACGGCTTCTGGTACGCGGTGGCGGACGAACACCCGACGCTTGAACGCATGGGCGTGGCGCTGGCCAGTGCCTTTGCCGGCGTCGCCGACGGCGATATGCAGGCGGCGCACGATTCCCTGGAGACCTACGGCGCGACCCGCTTCGAGTACGTTCGCGAAGTGCACGCGCATGGCCACGTCGTGGCATTGAGCACGTTGTTGGTCCTGCTGGGTCTGTTCTTCAGCCAGCTGGCGTTAAGAGAGCGTACGCGGCAAGTGCTGGCCTGGATGCTGGTAATCGGCAGTGCGGCCCTGCCGCTCGGCGCATTGCTGGAAATATGGGCGGGCGGCGCACTGGGCACGATCGTCGCGGCCGTGGGCGCCTTTGCCGTCATTGCCGGAATGGCCGGTGTCGCGTTCGGCCTGCTGTACGTCCAGCCTGGAACAGCCGATTGACGAGTCAGCGGCTGGAGTTGTTTGCGCCGGCCGGCTTTCCCCGAGTACATCCGGGCGACGCCCTGGATGAGATCATTCCGGCCACGCTGGAGCGCAGCGGGATAAGCCTGAAGGACGGGGATGTCCTCGTTCTGGCCCAGAAAATCGTGTCCAAGGCGGAAGACCGTTATGTGCGGCTCGACCAGGCCGACGTGTCTGCCGAAGCCCGCGACCTTGCGGCACGTTGCGACAAGGACCCGCGGCTGGTCGCACTGATCCTCGGGGAATCCGAACGCGTGGTGCGTTGCGCGCCCGGCGTGCTGATCGTGCGTCACAGGCTCGGCTTCGTGCATGCCAACGCCGGTATCGATCACTCCAACATCGAGGCCGGGGAGGAACAGGTACTGTTGCTGCCGGAGGACCCCGACGCAAGTGCCCGGCGGTTGCGCCGGAGCATCGGCCAGGCAAGCGGGGCGGATATCGGCATACTGATCATCGATAGTTTCGGGCGCCCGTTCCGTATCGGCACCTGCGGCGTCTGCATCGGCAGCGCCGGCGTGCCCGTCATCGACGACCGGCGCGGCTACCCGGATCTCTACGGCAAGACCCTGGAGGTGACGCAGGTGGCCGTCGCCGACGAACTCGCTGCGGCGGGGTCGTTGCTGATGGGGGCGGCGGACGAATCCCGGCCTCTGGTGCTGGCCCGCGGCCTTTCCGCCGGCGGCCAGGAGACGGCGCAGGAACTGTTGCGGCCGCTAAAGGAGGATCTGTTTCTGTGAGCCGAAACAAGCGCTACTTGGCGCTGTGCGGCGGTGTCGGGGGCGCCAAGCTGGTGTTGGGGTTGAGCCGCGTGCTCGAGTCCTCGCAACTGACGGTTGTCGTCAACACCGGCGACGATTTCGAACACCTGGGCCTCTTGATCTGCCCCGACCTCGATACCGTGACGTACACGCTGGCCGGGCTGGTCCATCCCGAACAGGGTTGGGGGCGGGCCGGCGAAAGCTGGAACGCGCTGGCGGAGGTGGAGCGCCTGGGCAGTGAGTCCTGGTTTCGTCTCGGTGACCGCGATATAGGCTTGCACCTGGTGCGGCGCACATTGCTGGAGCAGGGCATGGCACTGAGCGAAACCACTGCGTACATTACGGGCCAACTCGGCATCGGCCCGGCGATTGTGCCGATGAGCGATGCCGAGATACGAACCGAAGTGGAAACAGACCAGGGGTGCCTCGCGTTTCAGCATTACTTCGTACGTGAACGCTGCGAGCCCGCGGTTCGCGGCATCCGTTTCGCCGGGGCGCGGGCCGCAAAGCCGTCCAGCGGTTTTTTGCAAGCGCTCCGTGACCCCGGGCTGGCGGGTGTCATCATCTGTCCGTCGAATCCGTTTCTCAGTATCGACCCGATTTTGTCCCTGCCGGGCGTGCGCACGGCGCTCAGCGAGCTGGACGCGCCGGTGGTCGCCGTTTCGCCGCTGGTCGCCGGCCAGGCCATCAAGGGACCGACCGCCAAGATCATGCAGGAACTGCGATTGCCGGTCAGTGTCGCGGCCATCGCAGGTCATTACACGGGGCTGCTGGACGGGCTGATCGTCGATCACCGCGACCGGGTTGCGGCCGCGGAGATCGAGCCGTGCCTGCCGCTGCACCATTGTGAAACCATCATGACCGACCTGGCGAGCAAGATCGGCCTGGCCGAACAGGCCATAGGCTTTCTCACGACCCTTGCCGGCGGGTCCTGAAGAGCTCGCCGCGACACTGCCAGTCAACGTATTCCGCCCTTGTGGTCAAGAAAGTTGCCGGCCCGGGGGATAGCTTTTATGCTGGGCTGGCGGAAGCCGGGGCGGCTTGGCAAAGCGGCGCGCCCGAAAGTTGCACCGTACCCGGGATGCGGGCGCAGGCCAGGTGCGGCTGTACGCAGGGCTGGACCGAGAGTCATAGCCGTAGCTATTGGGCAGAGTAAAGCTCAAGTGCAGGTGAAGCCGAACAAGCGCAAGCCGGGACGGACTCGGAGTCGGTCTGTGCAGTCTTGTTGTAAAATTTGCCGAAGTGGTTCAATACCTTTGAATAGTCAAATATTAAGCAGCAGCCCCTCTACCGACTGGTGCAATTTCGGGGCTAGGCGGGATATGACATGAATACAGACAACGACAAGGCGGCCCAGGGGCAGGCGAGCCCCTGTGAGCATTGTGGTATTTTTACCATCGGCGGTGACATCCCGATACAGGGCAGTTGGCGGGATATCACGTTTACCCCGGTGAGGGACAACATATGGTCGGTGAGCGAGGGCATCTACCGTTCCATATTCCTCAGGGGCCGGGAAGGCGTGATTGCATTCGACACGCTGACGACGCCCGGAACGGCGCGCGCCTACGCGGCAGCGGTCGGCAGGGTGTACCCGGACAACCCGATCCACACCATCGTGTATTCCCATGACCACCTCGACCACACGGGTTATGCCGCCGACATGGCGCCTGACGCCCGCATCATCGCCCACGACTTGTGCGACAAGGTCGTTAGAGCACGCCGCTCCGATGGCCAGTTGCCGGCGACCGAGGTGTTTAGCGGGGAACGCGAGTCCTTCGACATCGACGGTGCTTACTTCGAGCTGATCTACCCCGGTCCGACCCACGGCGACGGCAATATCGCCGTGTATTTGCCACAGAGCAGGGTGCTGTTCATGGTGGACACCGTCATACCGGGCGTGGGTTACACGTTTTTTCCCGATTGGCATCTGCTGCCATATGTGCCGGTCATGAAGCGTCTGCTCAGCCTGGACTGGGACCTGTTCGTTCCGGGGCATTTCTGGGTCACCGACCGCCGGGGCTTCATCGAAAACCTGGATTATTACGACCGTATGTCGGACATCGCCCAGCAGGCCGTGCTCGACGGCCTGGACCCGCATGATTTTGCGGAACTGACGAAATACACCAACAGCAACCTGAAGGACGAATTCGGCGAACTGTTTCGTTTCGGCGAGTACTGCGCGTTGAACCTGTCCCGTTACATGCAGCAATTCATCACCGGCGGCTGGGGTATCGAGGGCAACTGGCAAGCCGACACGACACCATTCTGAGGGGAGGGCGACATGCAGGCTATCAATACAGGACTATTCACCTCTCCCGGCGCCGTGGCGTATCTGAAGCGCGAACCGGACATGCAGGTCGGACAACTCGCGGAACGCATCTGGACGATCACGGACGGCGTGCGCCGCAGCATCTTTCTCGAGGGCGATACCGGCATCGTGGCGTTCGACACGTTTGGCACACCGGGCGCGGCCCGGGCTTATGCCGGGGCCATGGCCAAGGCCGTTCCGGGCAAGGCCGTCAACACGATCATCTACACCCATGACCACCTCGACCACGCGGGCTTCGCGGACGACCTGGCCCCCGGCGCCGAGATCATCGCAGACGAAATGTGCGCCAGGGTCATCCGCCTGCGCGGCGCCAGCGGCCAACTCGTACCGACCCGCACGCTCAGCGGCGAACACCACGAGATGGATGTCGACGGCCTGCGTTTTACGCTGCTGAACCCGGGCCCGACCCACGGCACGGGCAACCTGAGCGCCTGGTTTCCTGACGCCGGGCTGCTGTTTTCATCGGACACGATCCTGCCAAACGCCCGCTATGGCCTGATGCCGGACTATCACCTCTGCAATTTCGTGCGCCTGATGCGTGGCTTCCTGGATTTCGACTGGGACGTTTTCGTGCCCGGCCGTTTTGAGGTCGCCGACCGCGCGCGATTTGCCAAGGGCTGCGATTTCATCGAGGCCGTGCAGGAGGAATCACAACGGGCCTTCGCCGAGTTCGTGCCGATCTGGGTGCTGGAAGCCATGCAGGGCTACGTGGGCGGCAAGCTTGCGGAGTGTTTTGGAGACCTCGATGGCTTCGACGAGCACATCGGCCTGATCTCGCTGCGGATCGTGCACCACTACCTGATGGGCGGCTGGGGCCTCGAAGACACGCCCGAAGGCGGACTGGTGCTGGCGGACGAAACCGCCTAACGGCTGGGGAACCGCGAAAGGAGCCGGGAGATGAGCAAAGCCGCAATCGTTGACGAGTCAACGCAAAGACGCCTGGGCGCGTTTCTTGAGAAGTACCAGGTTCTCGGTATCGGGGTCGGCGCCAGCGCGGACATCCGCAAGGCTGAAGTCAGCGAGGTGACGATCAGTTTTGGCAGCGAGGCGGATGCAACGAACCCCGCCTACAGCGTTTCGTTCAAACTCCTGGGCGCGGCATGCGACAGCCACCGCTTCCTGAGTGCGGTCAGCGGCGCGCCGGGTGAGCCCGAAGTGCGCGCCACAGAGGCCGGGAGCGAACTCGGCGGCGATGTCATTGCCGGCAAGGTGCGCGGTCTGCTGGACGCGATCGAAGACAGGGTGGCCAAGGTGCACCGGGAGCAGTCGATCATGGGCATCCAGCCGGTCGGCAAAACCTTTCTACTGAACAACAAGACGCGCTTCAAGGTCGTTTCCGACGACGGCGAAGGCCACCTGCGTATCGAACTGCTGGACCGGGACGGCGACAATACGGCCAGCCTGCTGGCGAACGACCTGCTGGACGGCCTTTACGTCGGGCTGATCACGCGGGTCTGAAAAGCGCCGGGCGGCGGACCTCGGACTACAAACCGGCGCTCCAGCCTCTGCAATGCCGCCGCGCAACGGTTTGGGGACCATCGTTCCTCCCACGCCGATGTTTTGGATGACTACCGCACTCCCCCATGTGCGGGCGCCGTGGCTCCCCGAAAATCAGCCGGCTTGAATCAGAACTCGGTTTCGCCGCCGTGGTAGACCTTGATCGGCACGCCCGACAGCGGTTCACCGCCGTCGCGGCCGACGCGGTAGGTCTCCTGGAAATACAGCGCGTGCGTGCGCTCCTGGTTCATGAAGTGCGGGTGCATCGAGCAGACCATGTTCTCCGGCAGCACGAAGTCGAAGCCTTCGCCGATCCTCGGCATCTCGATCATCGTCATGCCGATCGAATGGCCGCAGACGTGCCCTGAACGGTAGCCGCGGTCGAAGATCGGTTTCATACAGGCCGCGTTGGCCGCTTCGGCCGTGTTGCCGGCCTTCATGTGCTCCTTGGCCAGTTCGTGGAACTCCTCGTAGGCGCGCATCATTTCCTGCATCGTCGCGTCGAGCCCGTTGGGCGCCAGCACGCGCGAGAATTCCACCCAGTGACCGCCTTCGCCGGAGATTTCCAGGCCATACATCAAACCGTCGCTGTCCTGCACGGGGCGTTGGCTGGGAAAGACCATCTGCGGGCGCAATGAGCCGTCCGGGCCGGTCAGGATCATGTCCATCGTGTTGCGTGCGCAACCGAGCGTGGTAAAGGTTTCCTCGGCCGCAGCCATCAGTTCCGCCTCGGTCTTGCCTGCCTCGTAGGCCTTGATGACGGCCAGCACGCCCGCCTTGTTGATTTCCATCGAGTGGCGCACCGAGGCCATTTCCTCGTCGCTCTTCTGCGCCCGGGCATAATCGAAGGGGATTTCGAAATCGATCAGTTCGAAATCCTGCTTCGCCAGCGCGCTGTAGTCACGCACGTTGATGATATATTCGAGCCCGTACACACCGACCCGCTTCGCGGATTGGGATTTGAGGAAGTCCGCCATCCACTCGCCGCAGTGCGACGGAAACTCCCGTTTTTCGATGTAAGTCGCGCTGTGGTCGCCGACCCAGGTGGCCTCGCGCGGGAACACGCACACGGGATCACCTTCCAGCGGTACCACGACATAGGCGTAGCGGTGCAGGATGTGAAAGCCGCAGAGATACCGCACCGCACCTTCGAAGCCGCTGTATTCGCTGCCGCTGACGACCAGGTGATCGATTCCGTGGGCCTCCATGGCGGCGCGCGTGTTGGCATAGCGCCGTTCGACTTCAGCTTTGCTGGGCCGGAAGCGGTTGATGTATTCGGTCATGGTTTCAGGTTTCTCCATTCGTCTTCGCGCCAGGAATATTCCAACCCCTTGATGATCGCGGTCATGGCTTCGTTGAGCGGCGTGGCCACGCCGATCTTTTTGCCGATGCGGGCGATACCGCCGTTCAGGGCGTCGATCTCGGTCACGCGTTGGTTGAGCACGTCGCTGAGCATGCTCGGCGGGTGCTGGTAGGCTTTCTCACGGCCGTAGTCGATCAGGGCGTCCGGGTCACTGTCCAGCGTCACGCCCAGTGCTGCCGCCACCGCTTTGCCCTCGTCCACCAGTGCGCGCATGACACGGCGCACACCCGGCTGGTCGCAGGCCACGCCGTGGGGCAAGTGCGTAAGCGCGCCCATCACGTTGGAGGCGGAATTGAATATCAGCTTGGTCCACAAGGCGCCGCTGGCGTCCTCCATGGCGACGATGTCGGCGCCGCCCCGGATCAGCGTGTCGGCCAGCAGCCGCACCTCTTCCATGCTGGCGGGCTTGGGGGCGAACGGGCTGATCCAGGTCTTGCCGCCGGTGTCGTGGTTGACCACGCCCGGTGCGGTGATGTGGCCGGCCGGGAACGTCGTGCCCATGATGACACGCGGCACGAACTCGGCAATGATTTCCTCGGCGCCGATGCCGTTTTGCACCGAACAGACCGCGCCGTCGCGGAAGATATGCGCGGTGGCTTCCATCGCGGCCCGCGTGTACATCGTCTTGGCGGCGATGATCCCGAATTCGCATTCGGGAATCTGCCGGGCGTCCGTACGCGCCTTGACGGGAACGACGATGTCGCTCAGGCCGGTCAGACGCAGACCGTTTTCGTTAATGGCGTTGACATGGGTTTCGTCCGGGTCGTAAGCCCAGACCTCGACGTCCTCGAGCCGCCCCAGGTGAGCGGCGAACAGGCTGCCGATGGCGCCGCAGCCGATGATGCAAACTTTCATACTGACCTCACGCTTTTCGCTTGTGGGGGTCGTTGAACGACCAGGAACTCTCCTTGCCTTTGACCAGCCGGTACAGGCTCGCGTTGATCGGTGCCCCGATGCCGGCCTTTTCCGCCTCGCGCACGATGGCGCCGGTGATCCAGTCTATCTCGGTCAGGCGCCGCGCACGAACGTCCTCGAGCATCGAGGGCGCGTGTGCGTATTCCTCGTTGCCGGACTGGCCGTGGCTTGTGGCCTCGACATTCATTTGCCACGGGTCCTCGAACAGCTCGACACCCCGGGCGGCAGCGACGCGCTTGCCTTCATCCATGGCAGCAAAAACCAGGTGGCCCAGGTCCTGGAACCGCTCGCGCTCGGCAAACGCCTTGACATGCGGCAAATCGGTCAGCGCCGCGACGCTGTTGACGACCGCGTTGAATATCAATTTCGACCATTGCGCCGGCAACAGGTCCTGGAATGCCCTGGCCTTCAGTCCGCTGTCGTTGATCAGTTTCTCGACCTGCTCGACCAGCGCGTAATCCGCCGTGCCGCCGGCCCAGGGGCCCATCCACGTGGCCGTGTCCAGTTCGTACTCGACGTGGCTGTCGGAATGTCTTATGCCGCTCATGAACGTGACCGCCGAAATGATCGGCCAATCGCCAAAACGGGCCACGACTTCCTCGCATCCCATGCCGTTCTGCACGGTCATGACCGCGGCGTTGGGAAAATGGCCCGCGAGATGCCGAGCGCTGGCTTCGACGGCGCTGGCCTTGGTCGCGATGATGACGAGATCCACGTCGCCGAGATCCGTGGGATCCATCGAGGCGGTAATTTGCGACTTGAGATCGCTCTTGCCGCTGACCCGCAGACCCAACCGGTTAAGTGTATCGGCGTGCTCTTGCCGCCGGGTCAGAACCGTGGATTCGGCCACGGTGGCGAGGTGGCTTGCAAAGAGGCTGCCGATGGAGCCCGCGCCGACAACGCAAGTACGATTGATTTGTGCCATTTGGGATCAGGTACCTGTAACGTCTGGAAGGCATTGCGAGCCATTACGACCACGGCCGTGCGCGAGCCGGGTCGAGGGCCAGCGATTCAAAATGATAGCCTAAAGTTCAAATGGGGGGTGCGCTTGCTTCGTAATGCCGCCACGTTTGACCCGTGGTGCATAAACACGACGGCGAACCGGCCGGCTCAGTCGCTCCCGTCGTTGCCTTTCCGCCCGGCGTGCCGTTCCTGCTGCGCCCGCATCTTGTTGCGCATCGCACTGGGCGAGAGACCGAATCGGTCTTTGAAGGTGCGGCTGAAATGTGCCGAGTCGTTGAAACCCTTGCTGTAGGCGATGTCGCTGATGGTCTTATGGCTCAGCGACGGGTCCACCAGGTCCTCCAGCGCCGACTTCAGCCGACGGTCCCAGATCCACTTGCACACGGTCATGTTGGAGTGCCGGAACAGGTTGTGCAGGTGACGTACGGAGACGGCGTTCGCGGCCGCCACCTTGGCCGGCGTAAGTTTATGATCCGAGTAGTTCTCTTCCAGGTACGAAAGTATCCGGCACATACGCGCGGCCTGTGCCGACCCGTGGTTTTCGTTGTCCAGGCCGTTCTGTGACCTGAACACCGAACTGACCAACTCCAGCAGACTCTCGGTCACCGTGAATTGCTCCGTTTCGCTGAGTTGGTCCGCCTGCTGAGCCAGTGAGGTCATCAGGTCGATGACGATCCGCGGCAGACCGTTACCGGTATACACCCGGGCGCCGAATTCAACGATGCGGCTGCCGAGCACGCGTTCGTGAAAAATTTGCGGCGGAATCCGTAGTATCAGACGGCTGCCTTTTTCCCGGTAGTCGATGGAATAGGGTGTGCCGCCGGCGACCACCGCCAGGGCGCCCGGTTCCAGCGTAAAGCGCGCCTCGCCCTGGGAGATTTCGGCGGATCCTTCAAGGTGCGTGTGGATAAAGAAATCGAAAACCGAATCGTAGGCGATATGCTCGTCGAAGCGGCGTACGGTGAACGGGTCGCTTTCAATCTTGTAGAGATGGAGTTTCGCCAGTTGAAATTCCTGCAGCGAGTGGTGCTTGAACTTTTCATGCGGCAGCGGGGATATCCTGTAAATACCCCGCGATACGGATTTCAGTAAACCGCGATCTTCTATGTCTGTAAGCGGGTTCGACATGGGCCGAGTCAACCTGATAGTGCCTGTGCTGTTGCGATGGACAAAAGCGGTCGAAACGAGACTTTCGGCCGCCATTGTGTAGTGTCAACTATATCATATCCACGCCGCCGGCAACCGGAGGGCGGCGGGGCGGAGTGCGCTGCCATACAAAATCATCTACCCTGACTGACAAGACGCTGCGTGTTATCAGCAGTAGGTTAGGAAAGCTTTGATCCAATCGTGAACCTGAACCTTGCGTCCATAATGTCCGGCATCTGCACTGCAATCCATGTCTCGACCCTGAACATTTGCGCACAAGACAAATCAAAGCTCTTGCAAGGTGCATCAAAGCGCTTTCCAGCAAGGCTTGCACGACCGAGTTTTGCTATGATAAGCGGTAGTTACCGAGGCTGGCAGCTTCACTCAGGCCATCGTGCCGGTAATCCGGTCCGCTGGTGTTTTTCCCGATTCCATAATGAGGATTGACCATGTATCCTGCGCCTTTTAATTATCATCGTCCCGGATCCCTGGACGAAGCGGTGGGCCTTCTGGCCGAGTTGGGTGATACGGCCAAACCGCTTGCCGGTGGGCAGTCGCTGATACCGATTCTAAAACTGCGGATGGATGAGCCATCGGACCTGGTCGATATCGCCCGCCTGCCCGGTTTGCATTTTGCCCGTAGCGAAGGCGGCGCGATCCGCATCGGCGCGCTTGCCACGCACGCGAATATCGGGCGCTCTCCGCTGGTGGAAGACATTCCGATACTGGGCGACTGCGCCAACGGTATTGCCGACGCGCAGGTCCGCGCCCGCGGCACGATCGGCGGATCGGTATCTTCTGCGGACCCGAGTGCCGACTGGCCGACGCTGCTGTGCACGCTGGACGCAGAGATCGTCTGCCGCGGCAGCAACGGCAGCCGCAACGTCCCCATGCGGGATTTCATACGTGACTCCTACACCACCGTCCTGGGTCAGGCGGAACTGGTGACGGAGATCCGGTTCAAGGTACCGCCCGCCAACAGCGGCGGGGCCTATATCGGCTATAAGAAATCGGCGCCGGCCTACCCGACGGCTTCCGCCGGTGTCCAGCTCACGCTGGCGGACGGCAACGTCTGCCAACAGGTGCGTCTGGCGCTCGGGGCTTCCGGGCCAAGGCCGGTAACCTCCGAGGAAGCCGAAAATCTGTTGCGTGGAAAGACCCTGACCCAGGCGCTGCTCGAACAGGCAGCCGAAGCCATCGTGGAGGTTTCGGACCCGCCGTCGGATTCGCGCGGCACCGCGGGGTTCAAACGCGCCATACTGCATTCATTGTTTGTCAAGGCCGCGCACCGGGCAATGGAACGTGCGGGCGGCAGCCGCATCGTAGGGAGGCACGAATATGTCTGAAGCAACACAGAAGGTGGCGGTGGAGATCACCATCAATGGCACCTGTTACCGGCGCACCGTGGAACCGCGCATGTTGCTGGTCGAGTTCATACGCGAGGAAGTCGGGCTGACCGGCACTCATATCGGCTGCGACACCAGTTACTGCGGTGCCTGCACACTCATCCTGGACGGCTCCGCGGTGAAATCCTGCACGCTGTTCGCGGTACAGGCCGACGGCGGCGAGGTCATCACCGTGGAGGGGCTCGAAAAGGACGGGCAACTGCATCCACTGCAACAGGCCTTTTCCAGCGAGCACGGCCTGCAATGCGGTTATTGCACACCGGGTATGCTGATGTCGTCACTGGCTTTGCTGGCGGAACAGCCCGATCCCTCCGAAAAGGACATCCGCAAGGGGCTGAGCGGCAACCTGTGCCGTTGTACCGGTTATCAAAACATCATCAAGGCGGTCAAGACCGCCGCGCAAGACCTGCGGGAGGCCTGAACCCATGGAGATGAAATTCAATGGCACGTTTGACGTCAAGCTGCCGCGAGGAGAAGTCTTTGCGATCCTGAGCGACCCGCGCAGGTTCACGCCGCTGTTGCCGACCTTCCGCGGCATGGAAATGAAGGACGAAAAGACCGCGCACGTGCGCGTCAAGGTAGGGATCGGCAAGATCCGCGGAACGGCAACGACCGACCTGACACTGGAAGAGGCCGAGCCGCCTGTGCGTGCGCGGTACAGCGGGCACGGCCGGGTCATGCAAAGCGGGTTCCGCGTCGGTTACACCTTTGACCTGGAAGACGCGCCCGGAGGCGGGACACGCATCAACTGGGCCGGCGACACCGAACTCGCAGGCAAAATACTGTCACTGGCGGGAAGCGGTCTGAAAGGCTATGCCGAGAAAGAAATCAATCACCTGATCATGAGTGTGCAACAGGGGCTGACACCGGGGGCGGTTGTGGCTCCTCCGGCCGCGGCAGTCCCCGCGCCGGCCCGCGGTGGCTGGTGGTCCCGGCTGCTGACCTGGCTGCGCGGTGGGCAACCCCCTGTGCCGGCCGCTGTGCCGGGAGCCGCGGAGAAGACCGGAACCGCCGGTCTGGCCCCGCAGCCGCAGGAAGTGCGTGAGACCCAACAGCAGGCCCGCGAGCGGATCGACCGAATCCTCGACGTGGAACGCGGTGAAAAGCCGATGATGCGCAAGGAAGACAGGCGCCTGGTTCGCGGCCGTGGACGTTTCGTCGATGACTACAAGCCGGCGGGCGCCCTGCACATGGCACTGGTGCGTTCGCCTTACGCCCACGCCAGGATCATCAATATCGACACCAGCGCCGCAGAGGCGGCCCCGGGAGTCGTCTGTACGTTGACCGGCAAGGAAGTTGCCGGGCAAACGCAGCCCTTCCTGCAGATCGGTGCGGAACCCTGCGCCCTTATCGAGGATTACCCACTGGCCGTGGACGTCGTCCGCTACCAGGGCGACCCGGTCGTAGCCGTCGTCGCGGAGACGCTCAGTCTCGCACAGGATGCGGCGCAACTGGTGGACGTGGAATACGAAACCCTGCCTGCGGTGGTTACCTGTGAGCAGGCGCTGGAGGGCAAGACGCTGGTGCACGAGCAGATGGGCACCAACGTCGACTGGCACGGCGTATACGAGTACGGCGAGGTCGACAAGGCCTTTGCCGAGGCGGCGCACGTGGTCAAGATCGACCGGTTGAAATTCCACCGTTTCGGCAGTACGGCGTTGGAAGCGAACGCCGTGGTCGCGACCTGGGACGATGATCTCGGCGGTATCGATTTCTTTTCCAATACCCACATGACGATACCGATCACGATGGTCAGCCTGGCGCTGGGGGTCAGCGCCGACCGCATCCGTATGCAGACGATGGATATCGGCGGCTCGTTCGGCAACAAGATCGGCAACTATCCGTATATGGCCCTGGCTGCCCTCGCTTCGCGCAAGCTCAACGGCAAGCCGGTGAAGTGGCTGGAAATGCGCAGCGAGCATATGCAAGCCGGCACCCAGGGATCGGAGCGCAGTTATTTCGACACCGAAGTGGCGCTCGACGAAAACGGGGTAATTACCGCGTTGCGTTCGCGCCACGTCGATGATTGTGGCGCCTATCCCCGCTATGAACCGCTCGGCGCCGTCATCTGGGCCCAGGTGCTTCCGGCCGCCTACAAGCTTCGCAACGTTAAAATCGACTTCTCGCAGGTCGTCACCAACAAGGGCCCGGCCGCGCCCAACCGCGGCTACTCCCGTTTGCCGCATATGTGGTTCATGGAGCGTGTGGTCGACATCTGTGCGCGTGAACTGGGTATTCCGGCCGACGAAATGCGGTTGCGAAACTACATTACCGAGTTCCCGTACGAAACCCCCAACGGCTGTGTCTACGACTCCGGCGATTTCGTGCAGATGCTGCAGAAGGTCAAGGATCTGGTTGGCTGGGATCAGTGGCAGCAAAAGAAGGCCGAGGCGCAGCGGGAAGGGCGTCTCATCGGCATCGGAATTGGCACCACGCTGGATTCAGGCACCAATAATTTCGGCCAGTCGATCGTGGTCCTGCCGGACTCTCCGTTTTCCGGCAACGCCGTTCCCGCCAACGCGAAGCTGGATATCGATGGTTCCGTCAGCATCGCCGTGGGTTCGATCCCGCAGGGGCAGAGCCACGAAACCGTGGTTGCTCAGGTGGTGGCCGAGGAAATGGGTCTCACCCCGGACATGGTCAATGTCGCGATCGGTTTCGATACGCGCCGCAATGTCCATACGGCCCAAAACGGCACCTACGCCAGCCAGTTCGCAGTGACCGGCCTTTCCGCCGTTCACGGCGCCGTCGAGATGCTCAAGGCGGAGATGAAGACGCTGGCCGCGCATATGCTCGGCGCCGGCGAGGACGAACTGGAATTCGGCGTCGGCGAGATGGGGCCGGAACTGCATGTCCAGGGCGACGCCGGACGCAGCGTCAACTACTGGGTGCTGTCGAACATGGTCAACGCCAACAGCGCGAATTTGCCGCAGGAACTGCGCCATCTCAGCCTGAACTGCCGTTACACCTATCGGCCGCCGTTCGGCCCGGTGGACCGTGACAAGAAGTTCGGCAACCTGACGCTGACCTACGCGATGCAAACCCACCTGGCCGTGGTCGAAGTCGACCCCGCCACCGGCAAGGTCAGGATTCTTGATTACGGCATCGTCGATGACTGCGGCAAGGTCATCAACCCGATGGTCGTGGCGGGTCAGGTGCACGGTGCCGCCGGTCTCGGTCTAGGCGCTGCGCTGCTGGAGAACATGCCCTACGACGCGGACGGCAATGTTCTGGCGGGTTCGTTCACGGACTATACGCCGATTACGATCAACAATGTCCCGACATTGAAGTGCGGTCACATGGAGTCGCCTTCACCTTTCAGCTACAACGGCGCCAAGGGCATGGGCGAAGGCGGCGGTGCGCCGCTCCACGCCATTTCCGCCGCGGTGCAGGATGCGCTGTACGAGCGGGATATCATCGTGGGCAATTCGCACTGCTCGGCCAACGCGGTATTCGACCTGTTGCAAAAGCCGAACCGCGGGGAAGTGGTGCGGGTGGAATCGCGCCACTGACATCGCTGAACGGACACCCGCCCGCGGGCGTTGACGATCCGAACGGGCGGCGCGTCTGATGCGCGCTGCCCGCCAACGTTTTTTCTACGGCTGGAATAACGTCGCGGTCGGCTTTACCGGCATGGCGCTGAGCTACGCCATGTTCACCATTTTTGTTTTTGGTACCTTTGTCGCACCGCTGGAGAGCGAGTTCGGCTGGCAGCGCGGCGAGTTGTCATTTGCCTACACGATGACCAACATCGGTGTCGTGCTGGCATCTCCGCTGCTGGGTTTCATGGTCGACCGCCTGGGTGTCCGCCGTGTGCTGCTCCCCTCGCTGCTGCTGATGGCCGCCGCAGTCGCCTCGATGGCCTTTTTGCAGGGACATATATGGCATTTCTACGCCATGTACCTATTGATACCGCTGCTCGGCGCGGGCACGCTGCCGCAGAGCTATTCCCGCGTGATCATTGCCTGGTTTTCACGCCGCCGGGGTATTGCCCTGGGGGTCACGCTGGCCGGTTTTGGTGTCGGCGCCGCGTTGGTGCCGGCGTTCGCGCAGTACATGATCGAACACCACGGCTGGCGCATGGCCTACCTGGCGTTTGCCGGCGCGATCGTTTGCATTGCTTGGCCGATGGCCTATTTCCTGCTCAGGGAGACACCCGCGGAGATGGGGCTCCTGCCTGACGGGGACGAACCCGGCGGCCCAGCCCGGGCAGATGCTGCCGCCGCGCCGCCGACCGCGGCGCACATCGGCCTGAGCGGGAAAGAGGCGGCCGCCACCCGCAGCTTCTGGCTGATACTGATGTCGTTTTTGCTGGTAGGGGTCGGCATCACCAGTATCCTGGCCCACCTTGTGCCGATGCTGATCGGCCGCGGTGTCGACCCGGAAACCGCCGCGCTGTGCATGTCCTCGCTGGGTCTGGGGCTGATCTTCGGCCGTGTCCTGGCGGGCTTTTTGATGGACCGTTTTTTTGCGCCCTACGTGACCGCCGTTTTCCTGCTCGGCCTGGTCGCGGGTATCGCGACCCTGGCAACGGGCACCAGCGGCTACCAGGTGTTTGTCGCGGCCATCCTGGTGGGACTTGCGACCGGCTCGGAAATCGGTGAGATCGCCTATATCGTCAGCCGCTATTTCGGCCCCAGGGCCTTTGCGCTGATCTATGGGATCATGTTCGCGGCGTTCCAGGTCGGCTCGGCCTTTGGGCCGCCGCTGATGGGGTACTACTATGACCGCGCCGGCAACTATATCGGTGCGCTTTGGGCCGTGAGCGGCGTCGTGCTCGTGGGTGCGCTGTTGATCGTGCTGTTGCGGGGCTACCCGGACCTCGAACCTGAATCCCCCTGACGGTCCAAAAAAAACGCCACACAAAGGTGTGGCGTTTCAAGTTTATGGTGCGTTATATTAAAAATTATATCGCAGGGTCACGCCGTACCAGCGGGGGGCGCGGAATGATATTTCATTACAACCACAGCCCGTGGTAATGTTGAAGCCTTGGATACCGGCTTTCTCCTGGGTAAGGTTATTGACCTTGAGGCGCGCCTCCCATTGGCCGTCTTCACTGGCCCATCCCAGTCCCATATTGACCATGACATAGCTGTCAAACTGGTCAGCATCGAAGTTTCTCAGGTTATAGTAAAACGAATCCGAGTAGCTGACATCACCGGCGATGTTCATCGTGCCGCTGGATATGGGCCACTCATAGCGGGCCATTGCGGTCGCCTGAAATTCCGGCGCATAGGTCGGGTCGACGTTTCGGGTGTTGGACGATCCTATCTTGAGTGGGACGTCCTTAACCGTCGCGTTATACCAACTCATGCTCACCAGGGCGTCGAAACCATCGAAGGGTGAAGTCTGAAGCTCCAGTTCGATACCATAGTTCTCGGCGTCCGCATTGATCACAACACCGCCAATACCGGTAAACAGAAACGCCTGGTAGTCCTTGTAGTCATAATAGAAAACAGAACCGTTGAAGCGGGCCTTGCCTCCGAACAGGGTGGATTTGAAGCCGCCCTCGTAATTCCACAGGACCTCTTCCTTGTAAGGAATGCCGTCGTTGCCGGTGGCGAACAACAGTGAAATATAGGAGCCGAGCAGAGGCGCGTTGAAGCTGCCGGCCTTGACGCCGCGGTTGACGCCGGCGTAGAGCAGCAAGTCATCTGTGGCCTTGTAATCCAGCTGCAGTTTACCCGCCCACAATGTATCCGACGAACTCCCGGTGAAACTGGTGGCCAGGCCGAAGGGCAATGGCGGCAGAAATTTTGGACCCTGATGAATGGTGCGGGCATCGGTGCTTTGAAAATAAAGGCCGGCGTCCATGTCAAAATCTTTCTTTTCCTTGATTGCGCGCAGACCAGTGATCAGCGTCAGCTGATCGGTCATGTCGTATTCATACTGACCGAACAGGGAGTAGGAATCCGTTTCCAGCCGCGCGTCTGTACCCACATCCAATGCGGGACCGGCCACGCCGTTCTTCGATACCTTGAGGCCATTATCCGACTCTGAATCGATGTTCAAGTAGTAAAAACCCAGCACCCAGCGACTGCGGTCCGTCTGCCCATTCAGACGAAATTCCTGGGTAAAACTATTCCCGTCAACACCGGCGTAGTTCGCCAGATAGTTGACCGGGGCCGAGTCCACATCGATAAACACCAGTTTCTCATAATCCTTATAATCTGAGATCAGGGTCAGCGTCGTGGCGTCACTCAGTTCGTATCCAATCCTGAGATTGACACCCCAGGTATCGACAAACGCCGAATCATCAAAGGCGAAGTCACCGGAGGTCTTCCAGCCCCTTCCATCCGGGTCAATGTAGCCAAAGAAGTCCGCGCCCGCAGGGCGTCCAACGTCAATCAGCCCGTCGGCGCCAAATTCTCCCGTTTCATTGTTGAAGAAATCATCCGTAACGCCGTCATCATCCTGGTCGGAGCCGAAGTCCGAGCCATCTGGGCCAATAGTCCTGCGGGTTTCATCCGGTGTGACGTCCAGCGTGTTGGTCAACTCGCCATCCTCGTTATAAACGCCAATGGTGGGTTTCGACTGGTAAGGCCCGGTAGAGAGATCGGAATTGACCACGTTGACAGACAGGTTTACCGACAGTTTCTCATTGGGCTCGAAAAGCAGGGAACCGCGAAAGCCGAGGGTATCATCATCACCCATGTCGGCGCCGGCGCCAGGACCCGGGGGCGCACCGACGGCATCCAGCGGGTAGAGGTTATCGAGATAACCGTCGTGCTGGTTGTAGAGCACTGCGACGCGAAGCGCCAGGTTATCGCTCAGGGGTCCGCCCACCGCGCCTTCAAACCGCTTCTGGTCTGCATCGGCGGAGGTATCGAATATCCCGTAGGTGACATCCATATACCCCTCGACCTGGTCCAGGGAAGGTTTTTTGCTGATGTAGTTGACCAGACCGCCGGTTGCATTTCGGCCATACAGGGTTCCCTGGGGGCCCTTCAGGATCTCGACGCGGTCTATATCGAATAGCGCGAAGGATTGGGCCTGGGCGATAGCGATGTAACCTTCATCAAGGTAGACGGCCGTCGGGGCCTCGATGATGTCGTTGAAATCGTTCTGGGTCACGCCGCGAATGGTAAATTGTGTGTTCTGGCCTGCAATGTTTCCGCTGATATGAACGCCAGGGGAAAATGCGGCGACGTCGAAACTCTGCTCCACGCCCAGGGCCCTCATTTGTGTCCCGGTAAACGCGGTGATGGCGATGCCGACATCCTGGAGTTTTTCTTCGCGCTTTTGCGCGGTGACGACCACTTCTTCCAGCACGCTGTCGGCGACGGTAGGCAGAGCCAGGCTCGCACATATGGTAAAGGCGAAGATGGATACGATGTTGACATTTACATTGTTCATGAAAAATCCCCAGTGCATTGTTGATAAACCGCCCAGAAATGGCCGCACACATAACCAATCATAATTTACTATGACCTATCCCCCCAGCGTTTGATTGTGAGAGCGTAATACTTGATTGCGAGAGTCAATGTCATTGAATCATGTAGTGTCGCGCTCATTCCAAATATCATCAAAAACAAAAACAAATCATAAGACTTGAATAGTTTTCAAGATGATTGTACATGCATTCTGGGGTCATGTTCTAGGCTGGTGAATATCAACGAGCCGGGCCGCAATGCGGGCCCGGTGATCAAGCGTCGGTTTCGTCTACCTCGAGCTGGCCGCTGAGACGCCGCCAGATATGGGCCCAGGAAAGGCCGATAGCCAGCAGCACCGCGATCGCGATCAATGCCAGCCACGCGAACGCGGTGGCCGAGTGCGCGCGGATCAGGCCGATGTCGGTCAGCAGCCACAGCGCCGTGCCGACCAGGGCGGCGCCCAGGACCGTGCCCAGCAAGCCGAGGCTGCGGCTGGTCGCGATCAGGAAGACGGTCCAGCCGATCAAAATGATCGCGGCCACGAAAAAATGAATGGCACCCAGCCCGTCGGCGGTGAGCGCGTGCCTGACCCAGTGGAAATAGGAAAAGCCGGCGGGGTTGTAGCTCGCCAGTACCAGCGCCAGCGCGGCCAGCAGGCGCCACAGGAATTCGACGAAACCGAATGACTTGTGTGGCTGATGTTTTGACATGACCGCCTTTTGCCCGGTGTTGGATGTTCAGGAAATAGTACCGCAATGGATGGAACAAACAAGCGACCGGGCAGGGCGGGGTGCGGACGTTGCTTTCGTCGGTCTTTCAGAACTCCAGAATTTCGCTGGGATGCGATATCACCGCGTCCGGTTGCTGGCGCCAGTTTTCGGGGTTGGCGCCGCTGTAGGTGACGATGACGGAGATCACGCGGCAGGAGGGGTGCAGCCGGGCGTTGATGTTCTTGGCAAAAATGACGTCGGCGATGTGATCGCCCACGTAAACGATGGTCTTTCCCCTGGCATCGGGCAGCACCGCGCGCAGGCACTCCAGGCCCGGGTCGGCCGCGGGTTTCTGTTTTTCAGGAGAGTATCTTTCGTAGCCGACAATCGAACGGAAAGCGTCTTCAATGCCGTGCTCCGCGAGTACGCGCCGGATGTTTTTCGACGAGTTTGCGGAGCTGACGCCCAGCGGCCGGTCCGCGAGCTTCCCGATGGTTTCGAGGACGCCGTCGAACAGGTTCACCTCCGTATCGTCCTGGTCCTGGTAGGTCTGCCACATCGGTCCGGCCGTGCGGATGTCCGCCTCGGTCATGCCAAAAAACTCGCGGTAGAGATCGCGCCAGTTTTCGGTGTCGTGGATGGCGCGCTGGTAGTCCGCGATGCTGCGCAGCCAGCGCGGCAGCCTGTCACCCGTCAGCTCGGGTGCGACCTTTTCCAGGATCTGACGTGTGATCGTGATGTTCTTGGCCGCCGAGTCTGCCAGCGTGCCATCGAAATCCCAAAGGATCGCATCGGCGTTGATACGGTTGCGGAGTCGGGACATAAGCGAAACAGGACCTTTGTCCGGGGCTTCTATATAGCATATAGCATCCGCGGCGGCCGATGTTTCGCGGCGTAGAGGCCGGGGCACAAAAAAGCCCGCCGCGGCGGGCTTTCTTGCTATCCGCGGACCGGATTATTCGGTCAGGCGATCCTTGATGATCATGATGATCACGGCAATGGCGCCAGCGTTCAGCACCGCGCTGATGTTGGAAAAAATCGCGCTCAGGTAATCGCCGACGGCCGGTATCGGCCCCAGTGCGTCGTGTGCGACCGACAGCGTTATGGCAGTCACCATGTACATCTGCCGGCGCTCTTCGGGTACGCCGATGAAGCCGTTGATGAGGCCAAGCAGGACCAGGATCAACATGGCGTAGGGAACTGAGACAAAGGCGGCGGCGATTGCGACAATGAGCGCCACCAGGCGAACGATTTTCTTAGCATCCATTTATATTCTCCCTCGTTATAGATTATTGGACAGTTTATTGGTATTGCACTCAATAGCTTAGCACAGCTTGAAATAAATTCTATTCTGCGCTCGACGAACCGTGCGGCGCAGGGTCCTCCCCGGCGCCTTTTCCAAACTCCTTGCGCAGGGCCTGCAGGCCTTCGCGCCAGGTGGCGGCGTCACCGTAGTCCAGAAACCGCTGCATGCGATGATGGGGGTCCGGGGTGCGGCGGGCATGCTTGATCGGGCACCAGTATTGCTCGGTGCGGGCCGTGATCTCGCGCGCATACTCGATCAGGCCGTTGCCGTAGCCGCAATAGACGCAGTTGAATTTTTCAATCGCGTTGAGATAAGCCAACTCATGACGGTCGATGACCAGGTATGCCCTGCGGCTGACACGCGGTATCCCGTAGATACGAAAACAGATGTGCTGGTACAGCGTCACCGACAGGTCCAGCAGTGCCAGCGGAACGATCATCGCGTAGATTATCGGTGCGGACAGGATATAGGTGACAGGCGCCTTGCCCAGAAACCGCCATATGCCCGTGCGGTGTTCCCTGTGCCAGCGCTTGACACCGCTCTCGAAAACGACTCGCCCGCGCCGCAAGCTGTACCTGAATTGCTCTCGCTTTTCCTCGAGCAGCCGGTCCAGTTCCTCGTGGAGTTCCTGTTGAACCGCGTGCAGGCGTTCGATGATTTCGTCAATGCGGTGTCGCTCATTCATGCTGTCGCTCCTGGTGTGGCGGTCGCCGTCCTTCGGCCTGCGTGCCGCTTGCTGCCCGTATGAGTATAGACAGTGTGTTGGCC
>Ga0210064_1000374_pt1 | contig 21846 bp, 17 predicted proteins | sample Muzzi_CordC_D2_FD_185531 | JGI IMG/M metagenome (GOLD analysis project Ga0210064, IMG submission 185531) | Wetland microbial communities from San Francisco Bay, California, USA, that impact long-term carbon sequestration - Muzzi_CordC_D2 (SPAdes) | ecosystem: Environmental > Aquatic > Marine >...
TCTCGTTCGGATGGAGGGCTTCGACCGCTACTCCCAGGTCGCTGCCGAGCTGATCGAAGAGGATCGCTTCCAACGCATCGGGCGCATTCCGGGTTGCGGCCATGAGCCCGCCGCCAGGCCCGGGCAACGCATCGGTGCTCTCACCAAACCGATCGGAATCGTCAAGGGCATCTCCGACGTGCCCTGGCACAAGGACTGCAGCCTGGGTCGGCACTCGTATGAATGTTGCAGCCTGACCGTCGGGATCTCGGTCACGGGCGCCGATGCCGAATCGGGCCAGCTACGCGTCGTGCCGGGAACCCACCGGGCCCTGGTGTGGCCCGCTCCCTGCATCCAGCCCGGGTTGGACCTCCAGCCGATCGACCTCCCCACCCGGACCGGCGACGTGACGATCCACCTGAGCTGCACCCAGCACATGAGCCAGCCGCCGGTGAAGCGCACCCGCAAGGTCCTTTATACCAGCTTCAATCAAGTTGCCCCGGACACCGAGCGGGCGGCGGCCAACCGGGCCCGACTGAGCGCCGTGCGCAGCAAGACCCATACCTCCGTCTCCCAGTATCCGGGCCATCACGGAGACTGAGCTCAGCGACTGCCATTCGAGCAGGGCACCCCGAGCGCCGACGACGGAATGGCCGGCTACTCGTTCTCCTGGATCAACACCCGGCCGCTGCTGCCGTCGACGGTGATCGTCCGCCCGTCGGGGATGAGATCGCAGGCCCGCCCCAGATTGGCGACACACGGAATTCCGTACTCGCGTGAAATCATGACGGCGTGCGACACGACACCGCCCGTCTCGACGACGACACCTCCGACGATGGAGAAGACCGTCGTCCAGGCAGGATCCGTCGCAACGGTGACCAGGATGTCGCCTTTCTCGATCGTGCTGATCTGATCGAGGCTTCGGCACACACGCGCGCGCCCCGTGACCACCCCACTGCTCGCCGCCGTACCGCGCAGGCCCTTGCCATCGTCGTGAAGCCGATCGTCGTCGAACGTCTCCCAGCCGCGAAGGTACTTCGGCGGCTCTCGATGCGTGTACCTCGCGTACACCCTGCGACGGGCCCGAACGCGGATTGCGATGTCCTTCGCGCTCATGTTGCCCTGATCGGCCTGCACGACTTCCTGGATTCCCAGGAAGAAGATGTCCTCCGCGTCGTTCAGCAGGCCGCGCTGCACGAACATTCGACCCACCGCGGTCAGCAGCGGCCGGAAATGCATTCCATCCTTGTCGTTCTGGAAGCGCTCCCAATCGCGATAGTAGAAGTACTCCTGGACCAGCTCGAGGTACCACTTGAAGAACGCGGCCTTCAGTGATCCGACCGGGCGCTTGCGGATCTTCCGCAAACACTCGTCCTTGGTGCTAAGCATGCGGTCGTGCAGGCGTTTCTCGAAGACGGCCGGTGAATCGGAGTCCCCCAGTGTCAGCAGCGGCTTGAGTGCCGGGATCACGTTTTCGGGCTTCTGCCGCCAGCGGAAGTGGAACGGGTCGCGTTCATTGGCCCCACGGTGACCGAACTCCTGCAGGAACTCGGCGAAATCCGCCTCGAAGCGTCGTCCCTCCTCCGAATCCCCGAGCGAATCGAGGATCTCCTTCGGGTCCTGCTTTTCCATCAGCTCCATCAGCACCGGGGAGGCGACGATCTTCCGGGAGAGTTCCCACACGGCGATGTTCTGTTCGGCCGTCGGGGTGTGCTGGCCTGCGATCAGCGAGTTGAAGATTTCACCGTCTTCATCGTCGCACCAGATCTCGCACAACTTCTTCAAGCCGTGGGGAAGCACGTAGAGATAGAAGTTGAACGGCAGCGCGACATTCTCGTCGAGCTGGTTCTCTTCCCGCCCCTTCAGCAGGGTCATGAAGAGCTCTCCCATGCTGCCGGCGGACTCGATGTCGTAGTCGTTCCAGACCTCGTTCGCCTGCTCGACCCAACGTTCGAAGTTGTCGAAGAGAAAGTGCGTGCTGCCGAGCAGCGAGCGGGTCGGATGGGTGAACTCGAGCTTCACCATCATCCTGGCGAACTTCCACCAGTCGAACGGCATGTTCCGGATCTCTTCGCGCTGTTCCTCCGGAAAGGGCAGCAGCGCGACTTCGTCCCGCGCGAACGGTGGAATGAAGATCCGGATCCACTCCTTTTCCAGAGCCGTGTTGTAGTAGGCGCGCGCCCCATACCAGCGGAACAGCGGCATGTCGTCGTAGTTCTCGCTCTTGTAGCCGGCGAAGTCGTCGATGTCGACGTATTCGAGCGCCAGCAGCTTCGTCTTGATCCGATGCGGTTGCGCGAAGGTGTAGAAGAGCGGAGTCGAGGGCCCCGTCTGCAGCTCGTCCGAATAGGCACGAGACCAGATCCAACGCTCGTTCGTCAGCTCGGCCAACGCAGCGGGTGTCTGCCAGCCCTCCATTCCTTCGTGGAAATCGATGTCCGCTGCCGTGACCTCCCGGGACTGCAAGATCGCGAATCGCCCCTTCGAGTAGCCCCACTCGATGTCCTGCGGGAAACCGTAGTGGTCTTCGATCCGCAGCCCGATCGCGGCCAGCTCCTTGATCCGATCGTCCGTCAGCGTTTCGACGCAGCGGAGCTCTTCGGGCACTGCCACGTCGACGCTTCCCTGTCCGTCTTCCCGCCGAACCGTCATGACCGACTTCTCTTGGATGCTCTTCTGCAGGATCGCGAGCGAGTCCTTTCCGACGATGTACTGATCCGGGTTGACCCTTCCCGACACGACGGCCTCGCCGAGCCCCCAGCCGGTGTTGACGAAGATCTCGCGCGGATTCGAGGTCACGGGATTCGCGGTGAACATGACGCCCGCCACCTCGGACGGAAACATCTCCTGGACCACCACCGCCAGCAGCACGTCTTCGTGCCGAAATCCCTGTCGCTCCCGATACGAGATCGCCCGATCGGTCCACAGCGAAGCCCAGCAACGCTTGACATGATCCAGCACGGCGTCGGCACCGTGGATGTTCAAGTAGCTGTCCTGTTGCCCCGCAAACGACGTGCCCGGCAGATCTTCGGCGGTCGCGGAAGAACGCACTGAAACCAGCACGTCCGCTTCCAGTTCCGATTCGAGCTTCGCATACGCGCTGCGAATCGCGTCGTCGACGTCCGCGGGAGTATCCGCCGCGATGATCAGCTCGCGGATCCCGGCCGCGCGGCGTGCGATCTCGGACGCATCGTCGTAATCGAGTTCATCGAGCGTTCCGAGGATCGGCTCGAGCAACGAGTTCGCCTCGATCAGTCGCCGATACGCCGACGTATCGACACAGAAGGCGCGGGGTACGGGAAGCTTGGCGCGCAGCAGCTCTCCGAGATTCGCCGCTTTCCCCCCGACGAGTTGAATGCTGTTGCAATCGACGTCATCCAGGCTGCTGGTGTACTCGCCCACGGTGAAATACCTTTTGCATATTCTTTTTCGAAAAGGGGAGCCGCCTCCAGACACAGCGAAGGCTTGAGCGCCGATTATAGCCCCCGATCGACGTTCGGACATTTCACTGCGACCGAACCGACGGCAGGGATCGTCCGCGTTCGTCTCCCGCTCGCGATGGGGCGGGTCTGATATTCTGCGGAAATGGACGAAACGAACGCGACCCGGCCGAATGCTCGCAAAGCTCCCGGAACGGCGACGACCGCCCGGCTCCGGGCCGCGTTCGGCGGGCTCGCTGCGATTGGGGTCGCGAGCGCGCTGTTCATCGGCGGAACGGATCTGATCGGTCGCATGGACTGGGGTCACGGTCGCGAGCGCGCGGCCCTGCTCTTCGCCAGCCTGCTGATGATCCCGGTGCTGCTCCGCTTCGGCCGCCGATCGCTCGGCGCGACGCCGCGCCATCTTTCGGCGGTCCTGCTCGCCGTCGCCTGCGTGCTGTTGGTTCGCGACGGCGCCGCATTCGTGCATGGGCTCGAGCGTCCGCATCCGAACGACATCGGCGCGACGACGATCCGGGCTGCGAGGGCACTGGCGCGCGGCCTGAACCCGTACGAACAGCCGATCGATCCCAAACCCGAGCTGCTGCCGGAGCGCTACCTCGAATTCACCGGTTACAAGTACATGCCATTGATGGCCGTCAGCTACCTGCCTTTGACCGTCTCGCATGGCGCCCGGGGGCTCCTCGCCACCAACGCGCTGTTCCACCTCGCAACCGTGCTGCTCGTCTTCCTGCTCGGCAGGCGACTCGCGTCGCGAGAAGTCGGAGCGCTCGCGGCCTGCCTCGCACTCGCGATTCCATTCGCGCGCTTCGAGCTCTTCGTCCAGGGCGTGACCGATTTGTCCGCGGTGGTGCCGTTGATGGCGGCGCTGCTCTTCGTCGACCGACGACCGTTCGCGACGGGCCTGCTGGTCGGACTCTCGACCTCGACCAAGCTGCTTCCGGGCGCGCTCTTCGTCGCGTGCTGCCTGCCCAGCGAAGGCCGGCGCGCCTATCTTCTCGGCGGCGTGCTCGGGCTGCTGCCGGCTCTGGCGTTTCTGCTCGCCGGCCCGCAGGCGTTCGCGAACAACATCGTGCTGTTCAACGTGCTGCGCCCGACCGACACGACGAGCTGGCTCCACTATGCCCCGGCCGGCTTGCGAACGCCGGCCGGCGCGGCGCTCGCGCTGACCCTGCTCGCGAGCGCAGTCTGGGCCTGGCGGGCTCGACCGTCCCTGCTCGACCGCATCGCCCTCGCGTGCGGTTGCACGCTGGTCGCACTGATCACCGGTCCGATCAGCCACCGGAACTATCTGCTCTGGTGGCTGCCGTTGATGGCGCTATTGGTGGCGCGGGCTGCGATCTCGCTGCGACAGCCCGGAGAAGCAGCTGTTTCCACCGGGTGATCGAAGCCGGAATCCCTACAAATGTGCTTCGCGAAGCGTCATAATGGCGGCACCGGCATCTGCGATGGTGTAGAGGTCGGCGATCAGCCTGCGGGAGGGCCCTGCGACCCGCTGAACTCGCAAGCCGTACCTACGATGAAGACTCCCATCCCCCTTTCAGACCGCCGCAGCGACCTGCTGTTCATCGGATTCTTCCTGTTGAACCTGATCTTCATCACCTACATCGTCGACCTCGAGCAACTCGTGATCGCCGACCCCGAGAATTTCGAGTATCCGTGGTGGCCGCCGCCGTTCCTGATCGACATGGTCCACTGGTGGGGGCGCAACTTCGATCCGCTGCAGTGGGCGCGACCGCCGTGGTGGCGTGCGACGATCTGGATCGACGCCCTCTACTTCGGGCCGTTCTACGCCTTTGCCAGCTACGCGTTCTGGAAGGGGCGCAACTGGATCGTCGTTCCCGCGTTGGTCTGGGCGGGCATGATGCTCTCCAATGTGATCATCATCATGTTCGAGGAACTCATCGGCCCGCACCACACACCCGAGGCGTTCTGGGTGAGCCTCGCCAACCTCCCCTGGCTGCTGGTTCCGCTGTTGCTGATCGCTCGGTTCTGGGGGCGCCCCGAGCCGTTCACGCGGGTGGAAACGGGCTGAGCGCAGCGGGACGAGTCGGGGCGCTCCCAGCCAGCACGGACGGGAACGGGCGCTCCGAAGATTCCAAGGCGATCGTACGAGCGGAGGATCGAGCATGCCCGGTGACGTCTTTGCAACGGTGACGGCGGCGATCGCAATCTACATGCTCGTCTTCTGGATCGTGAGCCTGGTCGTGCGCGACGTGAGCATCGTCGACATCGGATGGGGACTGGGCTTCGTCGTCATCGCGTGGGTCGCGCATCTTGCAGGCGGCGCCGAGGGCGAGCGCCCGCTCCTGCAAGCGGTCCTCGTCACTCTCTGGGGTTCGCGGCTCGCCATCTACCTGCTGCATCGCAACTGGGGACAACCCGAGGACTACCGCTACGCGGCCATGCGGAGGCGACTGGGCCCGGCCTTTTCCTACCTCAGCATCGTCCTGGTCTTCGGGCTTCAGGGTGTCTTGATGCTGGGCGTCTCGTTGCCCGTCCAGGCGGTGCAGGGAATCCGCAGCGAGTCGCCCCTCGGCCTGCTCGACGCGCTCGCGGTCGCGATGTTCGCGGTGGGCTTCTTCTTCGAAGTCGCAGGCGATCAGCAACTCGCGAAGTGGAAGTCCGACCCCGGCAACCGGGGCAAGGTCCTCCAACACGGCGTCTGGGCCTGGACGCGACACCCCAACTACTTCGGCGATGCGCTGCAGTGGTGGGCCTTCGGCGTGTTCGCACTCGCAGTGCCGGGCGCCGCCTGGACGTTGCTGGGCCCCGCGCTCATGACCTTCCTGTTGCTGCGCGTTTCGGGCGTGCGTCTGCTCGAACGCGGGCTTCGCAAGCGCAAGGCGGACTACGAAGCGTACGCGGCGCGCACGCCGGCCTTCATCCCACGCCCACCTCGACGAGTGAAATAGCGTCGCCCCGCCGATCCGCCGCAGCCGAGCGGAATCGGGTCGGCGGAGGCCCGGCGACGGGGGTTCGGTTACGCTGGTAACGTGCAGCGTCCGAGACGGTTCACGGTCGCGGTCCTGGGTGTGGTATTGGTGGCGTTCATGTTCGGCCGTCTCGTCGATCGCATGATCTTCCAGCCCGAGCCCGGCATCGATCTCCGGCCGGAGGACATCGGCGTCCACGCCGAGCAGGTCTACCTCACCACGGAAGACGGTGTCCGCATCCACGCCTTCTTCCTGCCGTACCCCGGCGCGACCCGCGCGATCCTCTTCCTGCACGGCAACGCGGGCAATGCATCCCACCGGCTTCCGAACGCCGCGGAGCTGATGAGACTCGGCTGCCACGTCCTGCTGCTCGACTACCGCGGATACGGCCTCTCCGAGGGAAGCCCCGACGAGTCGGGCGTATACGCCGACGCGCGCGCCGGGCTCGCCCATCTCGCGGACGAAATCGGCATTGCCCCGCTGCGGACGGTCGTCTTCGGGAGATCCCTCGGCGGGGCGGTAGCCGTCGACCTGGTGCAGGATCGCGCGATCGCCGGGCTGATCCTCGAGAGCACCTTCCCGTCGCTGGCCGCCATGACGGCGACGCTCTTCGGAGCTTCGCTGGCATCCCTGGCGCCCACGCGCTTCGACTCGCAGCGCAAGATCACGAAGCTGAAGGCGCCACTGCTGTTCTTCCACGGCGATCGCGATGAAATCGTTCCCTACGATCTCGGGCGGCGGCTCTTCGACGCGGCACCCGATCCCAAGGCGTTCGAGACGATTCGCAACGCCGGTCACAACGACACCGTCCAGGTCGGCGGAAGGCCGTACTTCGAACGCATCCGCCGCTTCCTCGACGAAGTCGCGCCGCCGTAGCGACGCCTTCACGTCGCTGCACCGACGGCCTTTCAGCCGCAATCGGCCGGGATCTCGCTGCGCGGGGTTGCGGCGCGCAGATTGGTGAGCAGAAAGAAGGAGTCGGTTGCGCTCCCGGCAGCCGTCGTCGTTTCATCGCCCCCCCCAGGAGAGTGAAGTGGACAGAAGGGACGAAGCCTTCGCGTTTGCGGATGAAATCGGCCCCGCCAAGGTGATCCACGTCTACGAGCCTTCGATCGAGCTGCGTGGAACCCTGGTGGTGGACAACGTTGCCGCGGGCCCATCGATCGGCGGGACGCGCATGGCGCCGGACGTGAGCACCGAGGAGTGCTTCCGGCTCGCGCGATCCATGACGATGAAGAACGCCGCGGCGGGCCTGCCCCACGGCGGTGGCAAGTCGGTTCTGTACGGCGATCCCGCGATGCCGACCGAGCGCAAGGAAGAGTTGATCCGCGGCTTTGCCTACGCGCTGCGCAACGAAACCGACTACATATTCGGGCCCGACATGGGAACGGACGAGAATTGCATGGCGTGGGTACGCGACGAGATCGGCCGTGCGGTGGGGCTGCCGCGTGAACTCGGCGGCATTCCGCTCGACGAACTCGGTGCCACGGGCTACGGCCTGCGCTACGCCGCGGAAGTCGCCGCCGACCATCTCGGCTTCGAGCTGGCGGGCGCCCGCGTCGTCGTTCAGGGATTCGGAGCAGTCGGCATGCACGCGGCGCGCTTCCTTGCCGAGCAGGGCTGCTCGATCGTGGCGGCCTCGGACTCGCGGGGCGGGGTGGCGAGCAGGCAGGGTCTCGACGTCGCTGCGCTGATCGCACACAAACGCGCGGGGCAAGCGCTGAAGGATTTCAGCGGCGGCGAACCGATCGCGGGTGATGAGATGCTTGCGCTCGAATGCGAGATCTGGATTCCGGCCGCACGGCCCGACGTGATCGATGACGACAACGCCGACCGTCTGCGTGCGCGCGCCGTCGTACCCGGGGCCAACATCCCGATGACGACCGGTGCCGAGAAGACCTTGCACGCGCGGGGCATCCTCTGCGTTCCCGACTTCATTGCCAACGCGGGCGGCGTGATCTGCGCCGCCATGGAGTATCACGGTGCCACCCAGCGCGGCGCCTTCGATGCCATCGAAGAGCGGATCCGCGACAATACCCGGGCCGTGCTCGACGCCGTGCAGCGGAACCAGGAGTTGCCGAGCGAAGCCGCCCGCGAGCTCGCGCTGCAGCGCGTTCGATCCGCAATGAAATCGCGGCGCTGGTCGATCTACTGAGCCACGCCGAAGGGGAGGAGATCGATGTACCGCGTGCGCTTCCACGGCCGCGGTGGTCAGGGCATGAAGACCGCGAGCCGGATCCTCGGATCGGCGTTCTTCCGAAGCGGCTTCGAGGTACAGGATGCGCCGCGCTACGGAGCGGAGCGGCGCGGGGCACCGATGTTCGCCTACGTCCGCGCCGCGCGGCGCGAGATCCACGAGCGCGGCGTGATCACGCGGCCGGACCTGGTGGTGGTCGCCGACGACTCGCTGACGGCGAGCCCCGCCGCCGGCACCACGACGGGACTCGACGAGCACACGGTCCTGTTGATCGCCTCCACGGAGACGACGCGCACCTGGCAGGATCGCCTACGCCACCGCGGCCCCACGCTCGCGCTGCCGATCGACCCCGCGGATTCTGCGTCCCTGCGCTTCGTCGGCGCGGCCTGTGCCGCGGCGGCGGCGCAGCTCGTGGGCGTGATCGCTGCGTCCGACTTCGAGGCCGCACTGCGCGACGAACTCGCCCCGCTCGGCGAGCCGGCCGCCACGCAGAATCTCGAACTCGGACGCGCCACCTGGCGACGATTCGAGCCTCACGCCGGGCTCGTCCGGGAGGGCCCCGACGCGGTGGCGTCGATTTCCGAGCGACCGGACTGGATCGACCTGCCCTTCGACGCAGCGCGCATCGCGACGCCCGCAATCCACGGCGCGGCCACGAGCGTCGAAGTGCGAACGGGGCTCTGGCGCACGCTGCGCCCGGTGATCGACGAAGCGCGCTGTCGACACTGCACCTGGATCTGCAGCACGCTATGCCCGGACGGTGCCATCGAGGTGCGCGCAGACGGCGGACCGCGCATCGACCTCGACCACTGCAAGGGCTGCATGGTCTGCATGGCGGTCTGCCCGTCGCACGCGATCGAGAGCATCCCCGAAGCCACCGCCGACGCGCACGCTCCCGAGGAGTTGCAGCCGTGAGCAGAACGCTCATCACGGGAAACGCGGCCGCGGCCTGGGCCGCGCGTCTGGCCCGCGTCGACTACGTGCCCGCGTTTCCGATCACGCCCCAGACCGAGATCATCGAGACGATCGCCGGCTGGATCGAAGCAGGCGCGCTCGACGCCCGCATGGTGACTCTCGAATCGGAACACAGCATGGTGACGGCCGCCGGAGCGGCCGCGGCCACGGGCGTGCGCGTCTTCACCGCCACCTCGAGCCAGGGTCTCCTCTACGGCCTCGAGATGATCTACACGGTGGCGGGCTGGCGGGCGCCGTTCGTGCTGGTGAACGTGTCGCGCGGCCTGGCAGCGCCCGTCACGCTCGAGCCGGACCACAACGACGTGCTCGCCGCCCGCGACAGCGGCTTCCTGCAGCTGCACGCTGCAACCGCCCAGGAGGTGCTCGACCTCGGCCTGCTCGCCTACCGTGTCGGCGAGGACGAGCGCGTTCGACTGCCCGCAATCGTCAACCTCGACGGCTTCTATCTGTCGTTCACACGCGAGCCGGTCCGCATTCCGGATCCCGCGGAGGTCGACGGCTTCTTGCCGCCCTTCGAGAGCGGCGGCCTCGGCTTTCGCGCGAGCCGCCCCGTGAGTGAAGCCGTAGCCGTACTCGGAGGCGGGCCGTACTCGTACTTCCGTTACGAGATCCACGCGGCGGCGCGCAACGCACTGGGCGTCTTCGAGGAGGCGGCGGCCGACTTCGAAGCCCGCTTCGGGCGTCGCTACGCGCCGGTGGAGACCTACCGGGCCGACGATGCCGAGGTCGTCTTCGTGATGATGGGCTGCTTCGCCACCAAGGCGAAGGCTGCCGTCGACCAGCTGCGCGACGCCGGGCAGGCGGTCGGACTGGTGCGGCCCCGCATGCTGCGACCCTTTCCCGGCGAGGCGCTTCGCACGGCGTTGCGCGGGCGCCGCGCGGCGGCGGTGATCGACCAGAACCTCTCGCTGGGCTTCGGGGGCGTGCTTTACGGCGAGCTGGCGGCGAACCTCTGCGGCCTCTCGGACGCGCCGATTCTCGCCTCGTTCATCGGCGGGCTCGGCGGTCGCGACATTCCGCCCAGCGAGTTCTATGCGATCGCCGAAGCCGCGCGCGACGCCGCGGATGCGGGTGCTCCGCCCGAACCCCGTCTTCTCTACACCGATGCCGAGCTGCGCGAGATGCGCAGACTCCAGGGAATCGCCGCGGCCGAGCGAAGCGAGCGACCGGAGGCGAGGAGATGAGCGACACCCGATTCGGCCGCATCCAGGACCTGCCCTCCACGCACCTGCTCGGCGGAGGCACCGCGACCTGCGCCGGCTGCGGCGGACTGCAGGCCGTCCACGAGGCCTACGACGTTCTCGGCGAGAACACCATCTTCGTGAATGCGGCGGGCTGCATGACGCTGCTGTCCATCTATCCCTTCACCCCGTTTCGCGGTTCGTGGCTCTACACCTCGATGGCGTCGGCGCCGGCCGGCGCGCAGGGCGTTCGCGACGCGCTCGACATCCTCGTCGCCAAGGGCCGGATCCCACCCGAAGAGGATCTGAACGTCGTCGTGCTGACCGGAGACGGGGCCGCCTACGGGATGGGGCTCTCCGCGACATCGTGTGCGATCGACCGCGGACTCGACTTCACCTATTTCTGCTACGACAACGAAGGCTACGCCAATACCGGGCAGCAGACCTCCGCCGCGACCCCCCGAGCGGCCCGCACCGCGACCGACGCGGGCGGTGCCGGCGCGCCGGGCCGAAAGAAGGACCTCTTCGGCATCTGGATCGCCCACCGACCCGTCTACGCCGCCACCGTGATCGGCAGCGAGCCCCTCGACCTCGCGCGCAAGATCGAGACCGCCCGGGGAATCCGCGGCCCCAAGCTGATCCTCGCGCTGGCGCCCTGCCCGACCGGCTGGAACTTCGATCCGGCCCGATTGGTCGAGATCGGTCGATTGGCGGTAAGCTCGGGGGTCTGGCCCCTCAAGGAGTACGTAGCGGGCCGCGTCGTCCACACGAAGCTGCCGCGGCATCGAGTCCCGGTGGAAGAGTACCTGAAGCTCCAGGGACGCTTCCGCCACCTCTTCGAGCCCCAGCGCAACGAGGAGCTGCTCGCCGAGATCCAAGCCGACGTCGACGCCTACTGGGCGGACGTCGAGTAGGAAGACGCGACGCGGCGCAAAGGAGCAGGAATGAGAGATCCGGCGAGCGCGCACGCCTTCCTCACGAGCGAGGTCACGGCGCTCGACGCCTTCGAGTTCGTGACGGTCGAGCCGTCGGGCCAGTCGCTTCATCGGCTCGAGATCGGCCGTACCGAGAACCAGTCGCTCGAGCTGCGGGTACCCGGACGAATGCCGATGCTGCCGGCGCTCGACGAAGCCGAGCAGAAAGCGCTCGCCGAGCTCGGTTTCGTGAACGAAGAAGCCGGTGACCGCACGCGGCCTTGGATTCTCCCGGTCGACGACTCCTCCGGTGCCGTCAGCCTGGCCGAGCGGATCATGCAAGAGGTATTCAACGAAAAGCCGGACGTCGCGCTCGACATCCTGCATGGGAGCCACCGGGCCGCCCACGACGCCAAGGTCCGACTCGCCGCCATGCGCGAGCGCGTGGAGCGCGTGATCAGCGAGTCGATGGGAAAGAAACCGGATCAGGACGCGGACAAGGACTACGTGCTGCCGATCGGCGACGTCCAGGTCATGGTGGCGCCGCGAGTCCTGCCCGGCGGCCCGGCCATCGTCCGAGTCTTTGCCATCACGAACGTCGGCGTCGTCGTCGCTCCCGAGCTCGGGCTCTTCCTGGCCCGCCTCAACTTCGGCCTGATGTTCGGCCGCTTCGCACTCGACGCCGAGCACAACTCCATCTGGTTCGACGAAACCCTGCTCGGCGACCAGCTCAACGAAGAGGCACTCAAGTTCGCGATCCAGGTCGTTGCATCCACGGCCGACGAGTGGGACGACCACCTCAAGCAGATGTTCGGCGGCATGAAGTACAGCGAGGCGATGAACGGCGAGAAGGCCAAGGGCGTGCCGCGCGCCAAGCCCGGCGAGATCCAGCCAGGCGGCCACGGGCAATACATCTGAGAGGTCCGGCGCGGCGATTCGACCCACGGCGCGGTCACCCCGGCCCGCACACGCTGCACGCCGGTCCCGCCGGGCGGATCGAGCGACAACGGAGGAGCCAGTGAGCGTGGTGTGGCTCGGCGTGCTGACCCGGCGGATCGCGATCCGCGTGCTGACCCTCGGGCTGATCGCTGCGCCGTGGGCGGCGCTGGCCGACGCCGGCGAGGCCACGCTGCGCTTCGGCTGGATCGATTGGGATCCCTATCAGTTCGAGGAGACTCGCGATCGGGAGCGGGTACTCACCGGCCTCGACATCGAGCTGGTGCGCGAGATCAGCCTGCGCGCCGGTCAGAGACTCGAATTCGAGCGGCGCCCGTGGGGCGAAGTGCTTCGGGGCCTCGAAGATGGGACGATCGACATGTCGGTCGGCTACCGACGTCCCGAACGCGACGCCTTCGTCCATTACTCGTTCCCGTATCGTCTCGAGACCGAGGTCATCGTGGTGCGTCGGGGCGACGCGGCGGCGTGGCCGCAGCGCGATCTGACGAACCTGCTCGACGCGATGCGGGGCCGATTCCGCATCGGAGTGGTCGAGGGCTACGTCTACGGCCCCGAACGCTTCGACGCCCACCTCGGCGATCCCGCCAACGCCGAGTTCGTGATCTCGTCTTCCAGCGACCGCGAATCCCTAGAGAAGCTGCTCGCGGGCGCGGTGGACGGAGTCGTGATGGACCGGACCGTCGCCGCAACCATCGCCTGGCGCAATGGCTGGCTCGGCGCGGTGGAGGAGCTTCCGCTCGTCATCAACCAGGATCATGTCTTCGTGCTGTTCAGCAAGGCCTCGACCACGCAGGCCCAGGTGGACGCCTTCAACCAGAGCCTGGTTCGCCTGCGCGACGACGGCGAGTATTCGCAGATCGTGCGTACCTACCTGCACCCGATCTTGATCGCGATGACGATCGAGTCGGACTGGTTCTTCTCGATCGACGTGCTCGGTACGATCGCTTTCGCGATCTCCGGCCTGATCCTGGCGCTGCGAGAGCGCTACAGCGTGGTCGGCGCCCTGGTGCTGGCGGCGCTTCCCGCGGTGGGCGGTGGCTTCATCCGCGACCTCCTGGTGAGTCGCAATCCGGTGGGGCTGGTACGCACGCCACTCTACGTGGAGCTCATCGCGGGAACCGTGCTCGTGGGTTACCTGCTGCTGCGGCTGGGGCGACTCCTGAACGCCTCGAACCGCGGCGTCGCCGACTTGTTCGAACGGGCGCAACGGTTCGGCCGACACACGGTGGCGATCTTCGACTCGTTGGGGCTCGCCTCGTTCACGGTCACGGGAGTCGCGGTCGCGGTAGGGACGAACGTGCAGCCGCTGTGGCTGTGGGGCCCCTTGCTCGCAGTCGTCACGGCCGCCGGCGGCGGCATCGTGCGAGACGTGGTACGGGGTCGCATCGAAGAATCGAGCCTCAAGGCTTCGTTCTATCCCGAAGTCGCCATGCTGTGGGGCTTCGCGCTGTCCGCGTTCCTCGCCAGCACGGGCACGGATCTGACGGTCGATGCACTCTTCTGGGCCGTGCTGGCCACCATCGCGGGCGCCTTCGTGACTCGCATGCTCGCCTACTGGCGAGGCTGGAGGGCACCGGTCTTCGGGTGAGTCCAGGCAGGGCCGGCCCCGTCGGCGCCGACCCGCGCGGATCCGACCGACCGGACGCGTCACGAAAGAAGGGACCGCGAACCTCGAGGTTCCGGCTAGCCGCCCAACACCGCCTTCAAGTCGCGGAGCAGCCGGCCGCCATCACCTCGAAACGACGCGCCGTGCATGCAGGCGAGCGTGGTCGGCTCGGTCGCGGCGAGCTTCTCGATCAGGGTGCCGGTTTCGGGGGAGTGACTGAAGTAGTCCATTTGCGCTCGCATCGTTTCGCTGGGCGCAAGGATGTCTTCCTCGGTGAGGGGAACGTGTTCATGCCCCGACTGTGTGAAGAGATCACCGCAGAACAGCGTGCGCGTGCCGACTTCATAGAGGTAGCCGCACTCCCATGCGTGCGGGACGTGCGGGGTGTAGAGCCAACGGACGGTGTGGCGCCCCAGCGAGACTTCTTCGCTGTCACCGAGGCTGCGCGGTGCGCGGTCCGAGAGATCCCGCACCGACACGTCGGCCGCAACCGCGCCACAGAGAACCTCGGCTTCGGGTGCGAGCGCCAGGAATTCATTGAGCGAACCGCACTCGTCGGCTTCGACGTGCGAAAACGCCAGGTAGCGCAGACGCTCCGGCGCGAGCACGCTGGCAATGGCGTCTCGTACCTGCGGAAAAAGCTGCCGCAGGCCGGTGTGGAACAGCAGCGGTGCTTCGTCGTCGATCAGGAACTGATTGAAGGTGAAGCCCCCCGGAAAGTCGCTCGGCGGAATCGGGGTGCTGATCCGGTAGATCCCGTCGGCGATCTCGTCGATCCTCGTTCCCGAGCCCGAATTCACGCTACCCATCCGATCCATCTCCTTCGCCATCGCCGCGGTGATCCGTACCGGCCCGACCGGGCCGCTCCGGATATGAGTCGTAGTCACGATTTCCCGAACACTCGGTATTCTACAGCGATGGGCCGGAAAGTCGGAACCGCTCGAGTGGTGCTGTCGTGGCTGGCGCTGCTCTCGCTTCTCCCGGGTTGTCAGTCGGCTCCCATGACGATGCATGCCGTCCCGTCCAACAGCTCCCTGCTCGCCGTGGACGTCGTCTTCCCGGCTCCCCTGAGTCGGGACCCGTCCCTCGTGCAGGTATTCTTCGTGCGGGGCCCCATCCACGCGGGTCTGGACGAGCTACCGGAACTCATCCCGGCGACCTTCGTCAAGTGGGACCGAGCGTATCTTCTCGATCCCGAGCCCGGGACCTACTCGGTCGTGGCCGTCACCTCGGCCTACGCTCCGCCCTGGAACGACTATGCGATCGCCGGCGTCCGCCAGACCACATGGAGTCACACGAGTTCGGACGCGATGATCTTTCCCGCCGAGTTGATTCACAGCACGCGGACGACGGTCGGCCCGGGCCGCGTGGCATTCATGGGCAGCCTGCGCGTCCGGCCGGGGGACCGCATCGATGCGAACTCGGCGTTCCGAGACGATCTGCAGCGGAGGATCGCCCTGAGCGTTCGCCCCGGCGTGACTTCCAAATCCGGACTCGCGGCTTGGCTCGCGCGGGCCCGGATGGTGAATCTGGAGCAGACCTCGCTCAGCAACGAGGTCGCCGACCGGGAGTCCTTCTTCGCCGATGCGCCGGCGGACCTCGGCGATTCACCGTGGGCGGAGTTCATCGCGCGAGCGGCGCCGCCGGACGCCACGGTTGCGACATCGACGGCGCGGACGCCTGCCCCGAAGAGTCCGACCGCGATCCCGGAAGCCGTGGCCGCGAAGTCACCGCGCGTCGCCCACGAGCCGGAAGTCGCGACCGAACGGCCGCCGTCCGCGGTCCGCGAGCCCGAGACCGTGGCCGCGCTGGCGCCGTCCCGGCCACCCGAACCGAAGGCGCCGCCCCCGAGCCCCGAGCCGCGGCGTTTTCCGGGCGTTCCGCCGGATAGCCTGCTGGCGAGAATCGAGTTCGGGATGAGTCACGACGAGGTGCGCAAGATCCTGGGAGCTCCCGACGACCGGATCGACCACCTGACCGCCAAGGCGTGGATCCCGTTCTACATGGGCCCCGGCGCCAATCTGCGCGATTGGATCTACACCGGAGCGGGACGTGTCGTCTTCTCGCTGTACAAGGGCCAGCTCGACGTGATAGACGTCGTCTACGACCCGAACGTCGGGAAGTAACCGCAGGGTACCGACGAGTCGCCTCCGCACCGCGGCGACCGTCCACGCTGCTGCTTTCGCTCCACTGCTTCCCGGCAACCGCCGGCCAAGAGGTCTTTGATGTCCACCGACTCGATCGAATCCGCGCCAGCGAGCACGGCCCTCGGCCGTTTCGCGAGCCTGGCCTACGGCGTCATTTCGTATGGAATCTTCTTCGTCACCTTCCTCTACCTGATCGGTTTCGTCGGCAGCGGCATCGTCCCCAAGACGATCGACAGCGGCACACCGGGGCCGACTCGCGACGCCGCGCTGATCAACCTGGCGCTGCTGGGCCTCTTCGCGGTGCAGCACACCATCATGGCCCGCCCCGCGTTCAAGCGCTGGTGGACGACGATCATCCCGATCGCCAGCGAGCGCAGCACCTTCGTGCTGATCACGAGCCTCCTGCTGGTCCTGCTCGTTTGGCAGTGGCGCCCGATGCCGACCGTGCTCTGGAACGTCGAGGGCGCCGGCGCCTGGCTCCTCTACGGGATCTCGGGCATCGGCTGGGGCATCGTGCTGCTCGCGACCTTCCTGATCGACCACTTCGATCTGTTCGGCCTGAGGCAGAGCTGGCTCCACTTCACCGGCCAGCCCTATCGCGGCCCACGCTTTCGCGAGCGGTCGCTCTACCGGCTCTGCCGGCATCCGCTGATGCTCGGCTTCCTGATCGCATTCTGGTTCACGCCGATCATGACGGTCGGACACCTCTTCTTCGCCGGCGTGAGCACGGCCTACATCCTGTTGGCGCTCCGGATCGAGGAGGCCACCCTGATCGAGCTGCACGGAGACGCCTACCGCGACTACCAGAAGCGCGTCCGGATGCTGCTGCCGATTCCCCGCTGAGTCCCGAACACGGCTGTTACCGAAGCAGCGTGCGGCCGGAGCGGCTGCGATTCGCGCCGATCCAGATCAGCGCGAGCGACAGCACGAGCCATCCGCTCGTCGATAGAGCCGGCACGGGCGCGCCGATCACGAACCGGACATCGTCGTGCGTCATGACGGTCGCCCACGAGCCGCTCGCCGGAGAGCCGGCGGACTCGTGGAAGCTCTCTTCGGTCAGGAACAGACGCACGCCGTAGCTCCCGACCGGCAGGGCGAGCTCGCCGGGCAGCGCCCGCGTCGGCTCCCACTCCGCATAGATCGAGCGCACCTCGTCCGACTGAGAGCTCGCATACCAATCGGATGCTCCATCCACCACGAAGCTGTGCGCGGTGGGAGGCGAGTCGTTCGATCCGGGCGTTCGCTGCATCGTCTTCCACAGCACATGAAAGCTGCTGTCGACCGCCGCGTCCTGCGCCACCTGACCGTCCGGATCCGTTACCAGGTAGGCGAACAGCAGATACCCCTCGAAGACGTAATCGTAGACACCGTCCGTGAAGCCCTGATCCCTCCACGCGACGTACTCCGCGTCGTTGCTGTTCCAGCCGCCCACGACGGTCTCCGTGGCTTTGTCCACCTTGTTGAGCCACCAGCGTCCGGCAAAGCCGATGCGCTCGTTGGCGAGATCGTCTCCCTCCGCGCCCCAGAAGTAGCCGGGCTTCCCGTTCAGCTTGACCTGATAGGCGAAGTTGGGCTTGAGGTTGCTGCCGGTGAACTCGCCCGCGAGCGTGGGCCCACGGTCCTGGTACGCGAAGACGACCGCTGCATCGGCGTAGTCGTAGGCGGCGATCTTGCCGGCATCGTACGGTGTGGTCGCCGCATCTCGCCAGCGCTCCCGAGCGGTGTCCCAATAGACGGCGGAGAGCATGGCCGTTTCCGCGTGCGCCGGCGCTGCGGCGCCCGCTGCGGCGGCCGCTGCGATGGCCGCGGCGACTCCCGCTCGCAGCCGATGCGCACGAAGAGCGGCGATCGACATGATTCCCTCCCGTGGTGGATTCAGCGGGAGACTCGATCGCGCTCGAGCGGAAAGTAGAGCGTAAAGGTGCAGCCGGTGCCGGGTTCGTTCACGAGTTCGACGAGTGCACCGTGTGCGCGCGCGATGCCGAGCACCGTCGAAAGTCCGACACCGCGATCCTTCTCGCGGGTCGAGAAGTACGGCTCGAACGCCCGCTCCTCGATCTCCCGCTCCATGCCGCCGCCCTCGTCGCGGATCCGTACGAATGCGAACTCGCCCGCGGGCTGATCGGCCCCCCAGACGAGCGATTCGCGGGCGGGATCGATCCGGCGCAATCCGGTCCACACTCGAATCGCACCTCCCGTGTCCGCCATCGACTCGATCGCGTTCGTCAACAGGTCGAAGATGCAATGACGGACCTGGATCGCGTCCACGTGCACCGGGAGGAGCTCTTCGGACCTGAGGTAGTCGACCTCCACACCGCGCGGGAGATCTTCATCCACGAGGTCACAGCACTCGTTTACCACCTCCGAAAGCTCGAGCATCACACGTCGCGTATCGACGCTGCCGGTGTAGAGCTGCAGCTGGTGCGCCAGATCCGAGCCGTACTTCGCAGCCTCGATGATGCGACCGAGCTTGCGTTCGGAGCCCGCTTTCCGATCGGAGTCGGCGAGCAACAGCTCGGCGTTGTCGTGGACGAGAGCGAACGAGCTCTGGAATTGCCGCGAAAGCGTCCGAGTGAGGTCGGCGACGCTGTCGAGCCGCCTCACCTGGCGAGCGTGCAGCTCGACCTGCTTCTGGGCGGTCATGTCCACGATGCGGATGCAGTGGCCGCGAGTTCGACCACGGCGGCCGCGAACGACGCTCGCCCCGAAGTGCAGCCAACGCGGACACTCGCCCTCGAGCCGAAACAGGACACCACCGTCCCGGCCGAGCGTCGTCCACGGATCACCGGCGATGCGCTCGGCCAGTTCGGCGGATTCGGGCCGCAGACGCGAATCGCTCAAGCTGTCGACGAACGCGATGCTCGACCGGATGTCGATCGGAGCCAGCAGCTCCTGTGCGCGCGCGTTCGAAAAGCGGATGTGTCCGCCGGGCCCGACGACCACCAATCCGTCTGGGTGTTTCGCGGCGATTTCCGGCAGCGCCCAGGGCATCACGCCGAACAGCCCCTCGCGAGCCATCCCGATGACGAGCAGCGCGCCGGACGCGGAAAGGACGACGGGAGTCGCGTCGACGGAGACCAGACCGCCGACGTAGATCGCGTTGCCGATGAGCGTCACCAGGCTCGCGGAGATCAGGTAGGCGCCCTGACGTCGCGCCTCGCGGCAGGAGGCGCGGTACACGACGACGAGCTCGACACCGAGCGCTGCGAAGATCAAGCCGTAGCTCGGAACCGCCATGACGTACCAGAATGGTTGGTAGACGTTTCGGCCGCCCACGACGGGGATCAGGAATTCGCCGTGCAGCGGATTCGTGATCATCACCAGCCACATCAAGCCGGCGAAGGCAAACGGAACGTGGGTCCACGCCGGGCTGCGGAACGGTAGCTCGGCGCCCTCTTCGTCGGCCCAACGCAGCGCGATGGTCCACCACAGCGCGGGAAGTACGATCGCGCCGCTGTAGAGAATGGCGATGCCGGTCTGTTTCAAGCTCGCGCTGCTCGCGATGTCCGCGAGCACATTCCCGACTCCCCACAGCACGCCGGCGCCCACGAAGGCGTAGAGTGGCGACGCGAGCGACGTTCGCGACAGCCGCGTGAGTGCGATCCCGGTCAGCCCCGCACCCAGACCCACCATGACGGCGGACAATACCAGCCAGATTTCCAAGACAGCGTCCTCATGGTCAGCATACAGGAGTCAACGCGCGATTCGTAGCCGTTCTCGCTGTCCAATGGGTGCTTCGGGGCGAATCGAAGCGTCGCCGGCGGCAGGCGAGCCGTAAGTCAGCGATACGGATACCAGAAGTCCTTCGGAGCGGTTTCGAAGTCCCAGTGGACGTGCTTGGTGGCCCGGAACTCCTCGAGCCCTTCCTGGCCGAGCTCCCGGCAGCCGCCCGACATCCGCATGCCTCCGAAGGGTCCGGCGTAGTTGTCCGTGAGCGGATCGTTGATCCAGATGGTTCCCGCCTGGACCGCGTCGAAGAATCGTTTGATGGTCGTGGGATCCTTCGAGAGCAGGCTGGCGCCGAGGGCGAACGGCGAGTCGTTGGCCAGCTCGATGGCCTCGTCGAAGGTCTTGTATTCCATCAGCGGAATCGCCGGTCCGAAGGTCTCCTCGCGCATGATCTTCATGGTGTGGTCGACGTCGCAGAGAACCGTCGGCTCGTAGAAGAAGCCTCGCGCGGGCTCATCGGGTCTTCGGCCTCCCGTCAGGATCGTTGCTCCGCTTCCGCGCGCGTCCTCGACATGGGTCTCGAACTTCGCCCGGTAGCCCTCACCGACCATCGGCCCGATATCGGTGCCCTTCGCGAGCCCAGGCCCCAGGCGCAGGCTCCGAACGTGCTCGACGAGCGCTTCGGTCAGCTCCTCGGCGAGCGAGACCGGAACGTACACGCGCTCGGTCGAGGTGCAGACCTGTCCGCAATTGAGCAGGCTCGCGTAGGCGATCGCGCGCGCCGCCTGCGCGGGATCGGCGTCGGGAGCGACGACCATCGGGTCCTTGCCGCCGAGCTCGAGGTGCAGCTTCTTCATCCGGGGTCCGGCCAGGGTCGCGATCCGCTGACCCGTTGCGAGGCTTCCGGTGAACGCGATCACCGGCACCCGGGGATGTCGGACGAGCGGGTCACCGGTCTCCTCGCCCGTCCCGGTCACCACGTTGAGCACGCCGGCCGGGAGTCCGTCGAAGACGTGCTGCGCCAGGTAGAGGGCGGAGAGCGGCGTCACTTCGGAGGGCTTCACCACGCAGGTGTTCCCGGCGGCGAGTGCCGGCGCGACCTTCCACGCGAGCAGCAACAGTGGGTAGTTCCACGGCACGATGCAGCCGACGACCCCGTAGGGTTCGCGCCGCGTGAAATTGAACTGGGAGGGCGCGCCCGCGGGCAGCACGGCACCGCACTCGTGGCGCCCCAGCTCCGCGTAGTAGTCGAAGGTGTTCGCGGACCAGACGATTTCTTCCTCGTTCTCGGAAACCGGCTTCCCCTGCTCGCGAGTCAACAGCTCGACCAGCGGCTCTTGATGGGCGCGCAGCTTGGTCGCGATCTCGTGCAGCAGAGTGGCCCGATCGTTGGCGACGATCGCACGCCAGACGGAGAAGGCGGTATGGGCCGCCTCGACGGCCGCTTCGACATCCGCTGCGGTTCCGCGCGGAACGCTGTCGATCACCGCCTCGGTAGCGGGATCCAGCACTTCGATCTCGCCGACGGCGTGACCCGAGGTGGATTTTCCGTTCACGTACATGGGCCGCATCTCGCTCCTCCCGTTCGGCCCCGGAACGCGTCCGGAGCGGGCGCCAGTCGAGCTTAGGGGGCGCCGCACGCGGAATCACCACCTGCGCCGAATTCAGCGGCGATCCGCCCGGCGCGAAGCCGACGGATGAGCGAGTCCGAGGCTCAGAAATCCAGGCCCAGCCCGACGACGAGCCGCAGGTCGTTCTTCTCGGGCTCGTCGCCCGAGCTGTCGTTTCGCGGATCCTCCTGGCGGTCGAAGATCAGATTCACGTCGAAGTCGAGCGGACCCCAGA
>Ga0210064_1000377_pt1 | contig 21718 bp, 18 predicted proteins | sample Muzzi_CordC_D2_FD_185531 | JGI IMG/M metagenome (GOLD analysis project Ga0210064, IMG submission 185531) | Wetland microbial communities from San Francisco Bay, California, USA, that impact long-term carbon sequestration - Muzzi_CordC_D2 (SPAdes) | ecosystem: Environmental > Aquatic > Marine >...
ATCATGATGGCCGAGGTCATGCTAGGCCGGCGCGGACGCCAGAGCCCGATCAACACCATGCGGACGCTGGCGCGTGAGGAACACGCCAGCCGCCACTGGAAATGGCTGGGCTGGGCCGGCATGCTGGGCGGGTTTCTGATCCTCTCCTATTACAGCGTGATTGCGGGCTGGGCGCTGGCCTATGTGTTTCGTGCCGGCAGCGGGCTGTTTACCGGGCTTACCCCGGATGGTGTGCAAAGCATTTTCAGCAACCTGGTGGGCGAGCCCGAACGCCTGCTGGCATGGCATACCATATTCATGGTGATGACCATGTTCGTGGTGTCGCGCGGTGTCAGCCACGGTCTGGAGAAGGCCGTGCGCCTGCTGATGCCGGCGCTGTTCGTGCTGCTGTTGATCCTGGTGGGCTATGCCTGGAACAGCGGCGGCTTTCACCAGGGCGTGGAATTCCTGTTCAGACCGGACTTCAACCGTATTACGGGCAACGGCATCCTGATCGCCATGGGGCATGCCTTCTTTACCCTGAGTCTCGGCATGGGCGCCATCATGGTGTACGGCTCCTACTTGCCGGACAACGCCTCGATCGCAAAGACCTCGATCGCGGTGGCATTCATGGATACGCTGGTGGCGTTGCTTGCCGGTCTGGCGATTTTCCCGATTGTCTTCGTCAACGGCCTGGAACCGGGTGCCGGCCCGGGGCTGATTTTTCAGACCCTGCCGATCGCGTTCGGCCAAATGGAGGGTGGGGCCTTCTTCGGCATGCTGTTTTTTATCCTGCTGGTGTTCGCCGCCTGGACCTCCGCCATCTCGCTGATAGAGCCCGCGGTAGCCTGGCTGGTCGAGAACCATGGAATGACCCGGGTTTATGCCTCGATGGTGGCCGGTCTGGTAACCTGGGCCTTCGGTCTGCTCACGGTGCTGTCGTTCAACTACTGGTCGGATGTCAAGCTGCTTGCCGGTGTCGGGGTATTCAGCGACAGTACTATCTTCGACCTGCTGGACTATCTCACCGCCAACATCATGCTGCCGTTGGGCGGCCTGCTGATCGCCATCTTCGCGGCCTGGAAGATGTCACGTAAATCCAGTATGGACGAGCTGAATATGGGCGACCTGTTCTTTTATCCACTATGGCGTTTCCTGGTCCGCTATATCACGCCGGTCGCCGTGATCATCGTGTTCCTGCATGCCATTGCCATCATCGGCTAGCCCGCCGCGTATTGTCACAGGCGATTCGACTATGGAATCCATAGACCGCTCCGCGCTGGTGCCGTATTCGCCGCAGGAAATGTTCGCCCTGGTCAGCGACGTTGATGCCTATCCGCAGTTTCTGCCCTGGTGCAGCGATGCTCAGGTCATGGCCGCGGGCGGCGACGAGGTCACGGCGCGCATTGACTTTGCCGTGAGCGGCGTGAGCAAGTCGTTCACGACCCGCAATCACCACACCCCCGGCCGCCGTATCGAGATGCGGCTGCTCGAAGGGCCGTTCAGTGACTTGCGTGGTCACTGGCAGTTCGATCCCCTGGGCGATGCCGGTTGCAAGATATCACTGTCACTGAAATACGACTTTTCCAATCGTGTGGTCAGGATGGTTGTGGGACCTGTTTTTGGCCAGATTGCCAATACCCTGGTGGATGCATTCCAGCAACGTGCGGCAGAGGTCTATGGAGAACGCTGAGAAGATTCCCGTCGAAGTGGCGTATGCGCTGCCTGACAGACAGGTCATCCTGGCACTGGATGTTGCCGCGAACGCCAGCATCGAAGCGGTCATCCGGGCTTCCGGTATCCTGGCGCAGTTTCCCGAAATCGACCTCGCCAGCAACAAGGTCGGTGTGTTCGGCAAGCTGGGCAAGCTCACCGATACCCTGCATCCGGGCGACCGGGTGGAGATCTACCGCCCGCTGATTGCCGATCCCCGGGAGGTCAGGAAAAAACGTGCCGCCGCGGGCAAGGTCATGAAGAAGGGGGCTGCCGGCCTGTCCGGGCCAGGGAGTTAAACAGCTTCACACCTCGCCGGGTTTGCGGAAGGTGATCCAGTACCATAGCCGGGTAAGGATGCCTGGCGGGACGCGTTCCTGTGGCGGGACCACCACCGTGACCTGGTGCGAAGGGGTGGGCTCTTCCGCACTGACGTCCTGCGGATGCATACTACCCTCGACGCGTTTCAGGGTGTCCGCCTCGAAATACAGCGTGACGCGTTCACTGGAGGGTTTGCCGTAGCCTGGCTGCATCAGGTAGAGGTAGTCCCAGCGGTCCTGGTGGAAGACGTCGGCGATCATCGGTGAACCCATGATGTACTGAACCTGGCGGCGGGTCATGCCGGGTTCCAGCTGGTTGATTTCTTCCTGGGTAACCACATTCCCCTGCTGGATATCGATTTTGTGCACCAGGTGAAAGCGGGAGTTCGAGCAGCCGGTTAGCCACAGACTTGCAATACAGGCAATAATAATGAGAAGCTTTTTCATCTGCAGACCAGCCCGGCGACATCAGTAATCAACCGGGCGGATGATACCCCAACTTTGCTTGCATTGGCATCTATACAGGAGACTACACATTGGAATCCAGTGAGTTACGCAAGGCCGGACTGAAGGTCACCCTGCCCAGGGTCAAGATCCTGGATATCCTGGAGACCAGCGACAGCCGCCACCACAGTGCGGAAGACGTGTACAAGGCATTGCTAGAGACCGGTGAGGATATCGGCCTCGCCACGGTGTACCGTGTGCTGACCCAGTTTGAGGCCGCCGGCCTGGTCAGGCGGCATCACTTCGAAGGCGGGCAGTCCGTGTTCGAACTCAATGAGGGCAGCCACCACGACCACATCCTGTGTGTGAAATGCGGTCGTGTGGATGAATTCGTCGACGAGGTGATCGAGAAACACCAGAAGGCAATCGCTGCCGAACTGGGCTACGAGATGACCGACCATTGCCTGTACATGTACGGCATCTGTTCGGCCTGTCGCGACAAGTCTCAGGGAACCTGATTAATTCGTCATTTCCATAGACAGCCCGTAGCTTGCATCAATACCCGGGATGGTGGTGCATTATGCGGGCCTGGCCAGATTGTCACGCCCGCTGTTAACGATGCCGCTTTCCCCGCATGTCGTGACTGATTATCAATTCTCATCCGGCAGTCTTCGGGTCGTCTTTACCTTGGTGGAAGGCAACCATGTGCCTGAAGCCTGACTACCAGACTGATTCTATAAAGGCAAGCTGTAGAGGACGGGAGCCCACCCGACCCTGCAGTACAGCCGTGAAAATCCAGCACGCATGCCAGCATTTACAAGCTGTTTCTTGTTCTGTAATTTTTTGCGCAGTTGTCAGGGGGATTTTCAAAAAACAGGTTTTTATTGTTTAACATCAATGCAGTAACCCGATTTTGGTGATTACAATAATAATGTAAAAAATAAACACGATTGGCAGCACGCCAGAAGGAGAATTGACATGGCAACTATGCATAAAGTCGAGGTCGTGGTTCATGTTGACGATGTGCTCGAGGATGCACAACAGTCTGAACTGATCAATGATCTGTGCAAACATGGCGGCGTGGAAGAAGCTCACTTCACACCGGGTCGCCCCCACCTTCTAGTCATTGACTATGATCGTGATCAACTCAGTGCGCAAGATGTACTTGAGTGTGTACGAAGGGGTCATCTTCGTGCTGAATTAGTTGGCCCGGTTTGATCGTGAAGGGCACTCTTCATGGCATAAAGGGGAGCGCAAACAAAATTCACGCCGGTTTATACCTGTCCACCGGCCTCCTTGGTCTCTCGTTATCAGTCGGAGTGGTTTGAGCGCGGCTTCGAGAATAAAAGAAAATGGTTTAATGGTCTCTATTGAGAAGTCGGCCCCATCGGGACCTTTTTTTATTGACCCGGTGGATGGTCACTTCTGGACGGTTATCCCCGTTCAGAGATGGTCAATATAAGTGGCGGCTAAGCGAGCGGCAGGGAGCCGGCTCTTGCCATTCAGCCAAAAAGCATGGGTGGCAACTTTGTTCTGTAAGCCGAAATTCCGATATACGTTCCCGCCCCCTTTGAATGGGGCGTGACAGGGTGGTCGTGGCAGATCATGGCAAACCGGATCAAGTGCATCCGTATTTTCAGGCTGTTGCGCTCAACGCTTCGGGGTGACTGGAATGGATACTGTTGGGGGAGCACTGTGCCGGGGAGTGGAAACAACATCGAAGCAGTTGATACTCGGAGAAGTGCCCTCTGTACTGACATAGGAAATCAGACATTCTTCCCGGTTGGCGTGATCGATGATCTTGCGGACAATGAGGTCACCCTTCCGTAAAGAGCTGCTCTGAACCAGTCCGCCCTGACCTCCCGAATGGCTGTTATAGCATTTCAGTGAAGGTGCGGTACCACTGGTAGAGACATAGGCAACCAGACAGGTCTTTGTACTGTCCTTGTCCACGACCCGGTAAATATCGAGATCACCCTCCTTCAGGTGTCCTTCTTGCACCAGGTCATCAGTGGCAGACTTTCTGCTTTTGTAACAGTCTATGGATGGCGAGGTTCCTGGTATGCCCACGTAGGCCACCAGGCAGGAAACGTCATTCAGGGAATCCTTTATTTTTCGGACAATCAGTTGTTCTTCCTTGAAGTTACCAACTTGATTGATACGGGAAGCATAACCGGAAACAGCATCGTAACAGTTCATCACGGGGCTCGTGCCGGTGGTTCGAATATAAAATGCCAGGCAGATCCTGCTGCTTTCCAGATCGGTGACGGTACGCACGATAAGGTCACCCTCGCGCATTTCACCAGTTTGTACCAGTAGTGTGGATTGATAGCTATCTGCCTGACAGATTAAAGGCAGGCTCAGGATCATAAAAATATACAGTTTTTTCATTATTACCCCCGAACCGGTTTTGTTTAATACGATAAACCAGGGGTGCAAGTGACTCATGGCCCTCCAGGAATCACCCGACAAGCGGCTTCGATTTCACTGTTCTCAGGCGCATAAGCAAATATTATCCCAGCAGGGCTTTTCCATGGCGCCTGCCACCAAAGCAGCGTTTCACAAGATTACCATGCAATATGTTTGTAAATCATGCAGTATGGCTGTCTGGTTTTATATAGTGGGAAATGTGGAAGGGCAACTCATTTGTAGAGACGCGCAGTCACATGGCCCGTCTGATTATTGGTTTCAACTGCTTGAACCCGGGTTTGAGTTAAATAATGGCAAACATGAGGTAATCGTAATGAATCGGATAAAAATCATTTCAGTAGCGACAGGAACAGCCCTTGGCATGGCAATTCTCACGATGACGAATGTCGCACAGGCCTTCGATATGGGTAATATGATGAAGCCGGGGAAGTGGTTTGACGATGACAACGATCATCACAGGTATGGCCGTGATTACGGCGGCTATGGACCCTACGGTTACGGGGGAGGACCCTACGGTTACGGCTACGGAGGCGGACCCTATGGTTATGGTGGCTATCCCGGTTATGGAGGATATGGAGGATATGGAGGTTATGGTCAGCAGAGGACCATTGTTGTAAATCCGTCAAGTGGCGCGGAGCGAGCCGCTCCTCCTCCAAGGCTGCCCGAATAGGACAGAACAGAATTTATTGGGTATACAGGTCAGGAACCGGCCTGTGTAGCAATGCCGGGGTCAAAAGCTGACCGGGCAGTCAGCCACGGAAGCAACGGGCGTGCCGTATAGTCTAAAGGCCCACATCTTGGTGTGGGCCTTTTGCCGTTCTGGTGTAGCGAAGTCGTAGTGTGATTCGCGACGGTTTCCAGCGGCATCTCAATACGAGCCGCCGCATCAGCCAGGTGCTCCAGCGCAAGAAGGGATGCCGCAAGACATCTCATCCGCCTTCCGTCCACCGAGTCGCATCAACTCCTGCAGGCTGGTTCCTGGCATTACCAGTTAGTTGGCAGAAACCTGAAGGTCCGCACTGCATAGCCACCCTGCGCAGGCAGTTGGGTAATGGCAATTCTGGCCGAACCCGCCAGTACAGTGGAACATTCCAACGCGGTTAGGCGGTATTTTCCAAGCGGCCGTTCTGCCTCCGTAATTGGCTGTTTGGAGTGTGGCGAAGGGTGGTACGTGCCGCCAGACCGATTCCGGCAGCAGGCGCGCTCAGGTACCGGCCTTGCGTCTGCCTGCCCTGGTGCCGGGTGCCTTCTTCTGCCCCTGTTCCAGCATCTCCCGGGCATGCTCGCGGGTTTGCCGGGTGATCTTCATGCCGCCCAGCATGCGTGCCAGTTCGTCAACGCGCTCCTCGGTGGAGAGTTTGCGGATGCTGGTACGCGTGATGTTCTCGCTCGCCAGCTTGCTGACCTGCAGCTGCAGGTGTGCCTGAGCCGCCACCTGGGGGAGGTGGGTCACGCACAGCACCTGGCGGTTGGTCGCGAGGGTGCGCAGTTTCTGGCCGACGATCTCGGCCACCCCGCCGCCGATGCCGCTGTCGACTTCGTCAAATATTAATGTGGGAATAGTCGCGCTGTCGGCTGAGATGACCTGAATCGACAGGCTGATGCGCGACAGTTCGCCGCCCGAGGCGACCTTGCTTAGCGGCTGCACCGGTTGCCCCGGATTGGCGCTGACCAGGAACTCGATAGTGTCGAGTCCCTGGGCCCCGGGAGATGCCTCGGCGCGCGGCTGCACGCTGGCCTCGAATATGCCTCCTGCCATGCCCAGGGTCTGCATGGCAGTGGTGATCTGCTTACCCAAGGCCCTGGCGGCCTGTTGCCGCTTGCGTGTCAGCGATTCCGCCGCGCCGTAATATGCCGTCTCCAGTTCCCTGAGCCGGGTATCCAGGTCCGCGCGTCGCTGATCGCTGTGTTCGATGGCATCCAGGGAACGGTTGATGTCGGCCTCCACAGCGGGCAGTTCCACCGGTTTGCAGCGGTGTTTGCGGGCAAGGTCGTGCAGGATGCCGATGCGCTCCTCCAGCCATTGCAGGCGCTGCGGGTCAATTTCCAGCCGTTCGCTGTAATGCCGCAGGGAACTGATGCCTTCCTGCACCAGGACGGCTGCTTCGTTCAGCAGGGTGGTGGTCTCGGTGAGTCCGCTGTCCAGGCGCGCCAGTTCGGACAGTTCGTCCAGTGTCTGGCTGAGCAGGACATGGACCGAGTTTCCGTCATCGGCATCCAGACGCGCCAGCCCCTGTTGGCAGGCGCCCAGCAGGCGCCCCGCATTCGCCTGGCGGGCGTGTTCCACATCGAGCGTCTCGATTTCCTCGACCGTCAGCCCCAGGGCGGCCAGCTCCTGTGACTGGTAACGCAGTAGGTCGAGGCGGGCGTCGCGGTCGGCATCCTCCAGGCGGGCAGCGTCCAGTAGTTGTAGCGTGGTCTTCCAGTCGTCGTACAGGCTGCGGACTTCCGCAAGCAGTTCCCGGTGGCCGCCGTAGTCGTCCAGCAGTTGCCGCTGGACGGCACTGCGCAGTAGCGACTGGTGTTCATGCTGTCCGTGGATGTCAACCAGCAGCTCGCCGATCTCGCGCAGGGACTGCACTGGTACCGGCCGGCCGTTGATGTACCCGCGGGAGCGACCTTCGCGGCTGATGACGCGGCGCAGCTGGCATTCATCTTCCAGGTCCAGTTCCTGCGCATGCAGCCAGCGGTCGGCGGCTGCATTGTCGCCGGTATCGAAGCTGGCCGAGATTTCGGCGCGTTCGCAGCCATGGCGGATGACGCTGCTGTCGGCGCGGTCGCCCAGCACCAGCCCCAGGGCATCGACCAGGATGGACTTGCCGGCGCCGGTTTCCCCGGTCAGCGCGGTCATGCCGGCAGCGAGTTCCACCTCGATCTCGTCGACGATGGCCAGGTTGCGGACGTGGATGTGGGTCAGCATGCGGGTCCGGTCAGCGGCTCAGGGCTGCTCGCTCCAGCGCAGTTTCTCGCGCAGCATGGCGTAGTAGTCATGTCCGGGTGGATGCAGCAGGCGCAGCGTGTGTTCGTGCCTGCGTACCGTGATACGGTCCCCGGCATCGAGCAGGTAGCTCACCTGGCCGTCGCAGGAAACCTGCGCCTCGACGGTGCCGGCCCTGACAATGATGTCGATGGTGGAATCGTCGTGAACCACGATCGGGCGACTGCTGAGGGTATGCGGGCAGATCGGCACCACGGCAATGGCACTCAGGCGCGGATGCAGGATGGGGCCGCCGCCTGACAGGGCGTAGGCGGTGGAACCGGTGGGTGTGGATACGATCAGGCCGTCGGAGCGGTTGGTGCTGAGAAATGCCCCTTCAATGTAGGTATCCAGTTCGATCATGCGGGCGATGTCGCGTTTATGCACGACGACATCATTCAGGGCGGCGCCTTTACTGAGCACCTCGCCGTTGCGGGTAACCGTGGCATACAGCAGGGTGCGCTGCTCCTCGATGAATTCGCCTGCGAAAATGCGCGCCAGTTGTTCCGCCATATCTTCCGGGGAGACATCCACCAGGAAGCCCAGCCTGCCCAGGTTGACACCAAGCACCGAAACGCCGGGCTCGGCCAGGCTGCGGGCCGCATTCAGCAGGGTACCGTCACCCCCTACGACAATGGCGAGATCACAGGCGGCAGCGAGCGCGGCACGGTCGACAATCGGGTGAGGTCTGGCAGCAAAGGCGTCGGCGATACCCTCATCAATCAGGATATCGACCTGCATTTCCTCGAGATAGCTGGTCAGGGCGCGCAGCGTCATGGAGACGTTGCCATCCGCGCTCTTGCCGATGAGACCGATGTGCCTGAAGTGGGGTTTCATTGATATAACCGCATGTTGCCCGGGAAATTAGCACGACTCGCAGCAGTCGCCAACTGTTTGCGCCAATGACGCAATATTGCAGCAGATTCTTCTGGCACTCGGTTACAGGGAGTGCTAAATGTTTTATCATTCAGGCATCTCGAAAAGGCCCCACACAGTCAACATGACGAAACCTTCCACAGAACTGTCGGAACGTGCCCAGCTGATGCTGCGCGCACTGATCGATCGCTACATTCGTGACGGGCAGCCGGTGGGATCCCGGACGCTGGCGCGCGAGGCGGGGCTGGAACTCAGTCCGGCCACCGTGCGCAATGTCATGGCAGACCTGGAAGACCTCGGTTTTGTCTGTTCGCCACACACCTCGGCTGGTCGCGTGCCCACGGTACAGGGCTACCGCTTTTTTGTGGATACCCTGCTGACCGTCCAGCCACTGGACCTGCAGTCGGTGGAGAAAATGCGCACCCGCCTGCTGGCGCTTGACTGGGGCGGCGAGCCCAAAAGCCTGGTTGAATCCGCTTCCGGTCTGCTCTCCGGGATTACGCAACTGGCCGGAGTGGTGACGCTCCCCAAGCACGAGCACGTCTATTTCAAACGGGTGGAGTTCCTGCCGTTGTCCGACAACCGGGTGCTCGCGGTCCTGGTGACCGGCGAGGACGAGGTGCAGAACCGTATCCTCATCGTCGAGAAAAAGTGCAGCCCCGCGGAACTGCAGCAGGCCTCCAACTACCTCAATAAGCTGCTGGCAGGGAAGGATCTGGCGGATGTGCGCGCGACCCTGCTGCACGAAATGCAGGAGGCCCGTTCCAGCATGAACAGCATGATGATGACTGCCATGCAGATGGCCGACCAGGTGCTGGAAAAGACCCGGGACGAGGATTTCGTTATGGCCGGGCAAACCAACCTGATGGAGTTTCATGAACTCTGCAATATCGATAAGTTGCGCAACCTGTTTGACGCATTTTCGAGGAAGCGCGATATCCTGCACCTGCTCGATCAGTGCATCCATGCCAGGGGCATCCAGATATTCATTGGTGAGGAATCCGGCTACCGCATGCTGGATGAATGCAGCATGGTGACGGCGCCGTACTCCGTGAACGGCGAGATCCTCGGGGTGCTGGGCGTGATCGGCCCGACGCGCATGGCCTACGACCGGGTTATCCCGATCGTGGACGCCACGGCACGCCTGCTCGGTGCGGCCTTGAACCAGAAGGAATAGGCCCCCATATCTGCGCATATTGTTCGCTTGCGTGCCAGGTGCACGCTCCCCGATTTTTGAACTTTTGACTTGAAGTGTGTGGGGTAAATGTATGTCTGAAAAGGAAAACACGATTGAAATGGGTGTGCAGGAAGAGGCAGCTCGCGAGTCGGGAAGTGCTGCTCCAGAGAGCGCGGATACTGCAGTGATGCTGGATCACGCCGAACTGAGCGCCCTGTTGGAAGATGCCCGCGGCAAGGCTGACGAGCACTGGGACCAGTGCCTGCGACTGCAGGCTGACCTTGACAACCTGCGCAAGCGCGCCGAGCGCGATGTTGCCAACGCCCACAAATTCGCACTGGAGCGCTTCGCGGCGGAACTGCTGCCGGTGCGCGACAGCCTGGAAATGGGACTGGCCGCATTCGCCGCGGAAGGCGCCGATCCGGAAAAGCTCAGGGAAGGGGTTGAACTGACCCTGCAGATGCTGACCAGCGCGATGGGAAAATTCGAGATTCGGGAAGTGAATCCCCTGGATGAGCGCTTTGATCCGGAGTTCCATCAGGCCATGTCCCTGCAGGAACGGGACGATGTGGACCCCAACACGGTGGTGACAGTCGTGCAGAAGGGCTATCTGCTGAATGAACGCCTGCTGCGCCCGGCCATGGTGATTGTCTCAAAAGCACCCGATGCCGCCTGAATTGGCACGACAGGCTTGATTTAGCGAAATACCGTCCCCATTTAAAGGATAATGGCAGTTACGGTTCAAGGATATATAAAACATATACTTACGCGGAGATCATAGAAAATGGGCAAGATTATTGGAATTGACCTGGGTACCACAAACTCCTGTGTGGCGGTCATGGAGGGGAAAGAGGCCCGGGTTATCGAGAACAGCGAAGGCGATCGCACCACCCCGTCGATCGTCGGTTTTGTCGACAACAACGAAGTGCTGGTAGGCCAGGCTGCCAAGCGCCAGTCCGTCACCAATCCGACTAATACACTGTATGCCGTCAAGCGGCTCATCGGACGCCGCTTCGAGGAGGACGTGGTGCAGCGTGACATCGACCTGGTCCCGTACAAGATCGTCAAGGCGGACAACGGCGATGCCTGGGTGGAAGCCCGGGGCAAGCGCATGGCGCCGCCGGAAGTATCCGCCCGCGTGCTGCAGAAGATGAAGAGCACCGCGGAGGATTACCTCGGCGAGCCGGTGACTGAAGCGGTGATCACCGTGCCGGCCTACTTCAACGATTCGCAGCGCCAGGCAACCAAGGATGCCGGCCGCATCGCCGGACTCGATGTCAAGCGCATCATCAACGAGCCGACCGCGGCGGCGCTGGCCTACGGTATGGACAAGAAGCGCGGCGACTCCAAGATCGTGGTCTACGACCTCGGCGGGGGCACCTTTGACGTGTCCATTATCGAGATTGCCGACGTGGACGGCGAGCACCAGTTCGAGGTGCTGTCCACCAATGGCGACACCTTCCTCGGTGGCGAGGATTTCGACAAGCGCCTGATCGATTACCTGGCCGACCAGTTCAAGAAGGACCAGGGCATGGACCTGCGCGGTGATCCGCTGGCCATGCAGCGTCTCAAGGAAGGCGCGGAAAAGGCCAAGATCGAGCTGTCTTCCGGCCAGCAGACCGACGTCAACCTGCCGTATATCACGGCCGACGCCAGCGGCCCCAAGCACCTCAATATCAAGCTGACGCGGGCCAAGCTGGAATCGCTGGTCGAGGACCTGATCGATCGCACTGTCGGTCCCTGCAAGCAGGCGCTCAAGGATGCCGGCCTGTCCACCAGCCAGATCGACGACATCATCCTGGTGGGTGGCCAGACACGTATGCCCAAGGTGCAGGAAGCGGTCAAGAACATCTTTGGCAAGGACCCGCGCAAGGACCTGAACCCGGACGAGGCGGTTGCCGTCGGCGCTGCCATCCAGGGCGGTGTCCTCGGTGGCCAGGTCAAGGATGTACTGCTGCTCGACGTCACCCCGCTGTCGCTGGGCATCGAGACCCTGGGCGGCGTGATGACCAAGCTGATCGAGAAGAACACCACCATCCCGACCAAGGCGAACCAGGTGTTCTCCACCGCGGACGACAACCAGTCCGCCGTGACCGTGCACGTCCTGCAGGGCGAGCGCGACATCGCTTCGGCGAACAAGTCGCTGGGTCGCTTCGACCTGTCGGACATTCCGCCGGCACCGCGCGGGGTACCGCAGATCGAGGTGACATTTGATATCGATGCCAATGGTATTCTGCATGTCTCCGCGAAGGACAAGGCAACCGGCAAGGAACAGTCGATCCAGATCAAGGCCTCCAGCGGCCTGTCGGATGAAGAGATCGACCAGATGGTCAAGGATGCCGAGGCGCATGTCGAGGAGGATCGCAAGTTCCACGAGCTGATAGACGTGCGCAACCAGGCGGATGGCCTGATCCATGCGACCAACAAGTCACTGAAGGATCTGGGTGACAAGGCGGAAGCGAACGAGAAGCAGGAAATCGAGGCCGCGATCGCTGCGCTGCAGGAAGCCATCAAGGGTGACGACAAGGCCGCCATCGAGGCGAAGACCGCGGAACTTGGCGAGAAGTCCGGCAAGCTCGCGGAGCGCGTCTACAAGGAACAGGCTGCCCAGGATGCCGGCAGTGCGGATGCGAAGGCGGACAGCGGCGCTGCCGCCGACAGCGATGTCGTGGATGCCGAGTTCGAGGAAGTGAAGGATTCCGACAACAAGTAAGCGTCCAGCCAGTCCGTGGACAGGTCCCGGTTCCCGCAGGGAAACCGGGGCCTGTCTGCGTTAAGCCAAGAGAAACAGAACCGTTATGTCGAAGCGTGACTACTACGAGGTGCTGGGTGTTTCCAAGAACGCCAGCGAGGCCGAACTGAAAAAGGCGTACCGACGCGCGGCCCAGAAACATCATCCCGATCGCAACCCCGGCGACAAGCAGTCTGAAGAGAGCTTCAAGGAGTGCAAGGAGGCCTGGGAAGTACTCAGCGATTCCCAGAAACGCGCGGCCTATGACCAGTTCGGACACGCCGGCGTCGATTCTTCCATGGGCGGCGGCGCCGGTCCGGGCGGCGCCGGCTTCGGTGGTGGTTTCAACGATATATTCGGCGATGTCTTCGGCGATATTTTCGGTGCCGGGCGCGGCGGTGGGCAGCGCGTCTACCGCGGTTCCGATCTGCGCTACAACCTGGATCTGTCGCTGGAGGATGCCGTCGCCGGCACCGAGGTCAAGATCCGTATTCCGACCCAGGTGAGTTGCACGGAGTGCGGTGGCAGCGGTGCTAAAAAAGGCAGTTCGCCGACGCAGTGCACGACCTGCGGTGGTCGCGGCCAGGTGCGCATGCAGCAGGGTTTCTTCTCGGTGCAGCAGACCTGCCCGCACTGTCGCGGTACCGGCAGCATCATCACGGACCCCTGCCACAAGTGCCATGGCAAGGGGCGCGTCAGCGAACACAAGACACTGTCGGTGAAGGTGCCGGCGGGGGTGGACACGGGCGACCGGATCCGGCTTGCCGGCGAGGGCGAGGCGGGAGAGAGCGGCGGTCCGCCGGGTGATCTGTATGTCCAGATCCAGGTCAGGGAACATCCGATTTTCGCGCGCGAGGAGAATAACCTGTTTTGTGAAGTTCCCATCAGTTTCGCCACGGCCGCGCTGGGTGGTGAACTCGAAGTGCCCACACTGAATGGCCGCGTCAACCTGAAGATTCCCGCGGAGACCCAGACCGGCCGCATGTTCCGCATGCGTGGCAAGGGCGTGAAGCCGGTGCGCGGCGGCGCGATTGGCGACCTGATCTGCAAGGTCAAGGTCGAAACCCCGGTGAATCTGACCCGCAAGCAGAAAGACCTGCTGCGGGAATTAACCGGTGAGATGGAGGAGGGCGGCAGGCGCCACAGCCCGCAGGCCAGTTCCTGGATGGACGGGGTGAAGAAGTTTTTTGACGGGTTGGCGGGATAGTCGCTTTCAACGCTGTTGTGTCAATCGGGTCCGGGAATTTTTGAATTCGTCTTCTTCCTGTGACCGTGACCAAAGCGGGTACAGGTCTCCACTTCTGAGTGTGATTTTCTTACTGGTTTCGCCCCCTTGGGCGAGGTACTTTCTCTTGCTTGCCCAAGAGAAAGTACCCAAAGAGAAGGGCACCCGGTGGCTTGTCCGGTCATCAATCTGCGATTTATGCCAGGATACCCTGTGCTTCTCGGGAAAACCGGCGCTCGCGCAACTCGCGATCTCGCTGTGCTCGATTACGCTCAGACAGGGCGCGAGCTTTTCCCGGTTTTCCCTGCGATGCTCGGCTGCGCAAGACGGGCTCCAACCCCGCTGATTCATTTGCAGGAGCCGCTCGGTGAGCGCGATCAGATATGTCATCCCAGCGGGGACAACGGGTTCGTGGGGTAACCCTCCCCGTCCGGCGCAGCCGAGCATCGCAGCCGTTTTGGGATTGAGCGAGCCGACCTGTTTGAGCTGGATTTGCTAGCCGACAGGCGCGGCAAATCCTGCGAGTTCGGCGAGCGCCCAAAATGGCGAGAAGCGCAGGGAATCCCGCACTGAAAGTGCGGGACCAGCCTCCGGGTCCGCCTTTCTTTTGGGTACTTTTCTTTGGCGGAGCAAAGAAAAGTACCTCGCCCGAGGGGGCGAAACCCGAGTCAAAATTACACTCTGATACAAAACCCTGTAGAGACACTTGCGGGCACACATAACTGACTCCGCGCAATGCAAATTCACAAGCTCCGTGCACACCCTGTTGACATAATCACCTGTAACTCTCACCCTTCCCCGCATACATTCTGCCGAAGAAAAAACTGCCATGACAAGAATCGCAATTACCGGCGCGGCCGGACGCATGGGCCGCAGCCTGATCCAGGCGGTACACAACACGGATGGACCGGAGTTGACGGTGGCGCTGGAACATCCCGACAGCACACTGCTCGGCAGCGACGCCGGGGACCTGGCCGGTCTCGGCAAGCTGGGCGTGGTGCTTAGTGCGGACCTGGTTGCCGCAAGCGGCGAGTTCGATGTGCTGATCGATTTCACCCGGCCGGAATCCACTCTGGCAAACCTGTCGATCTGCCGCAGTGCCGGGCGCCGCATGGTGATCGGCACCACCGGCTTCAGCGAAGCGCAGAAGCTGGAAATTGCGGCGGCGGCAAACGACATCGGCGTTGTGTTCGCACCCAACATGAGCGTAGGCGTCAACCTCTGCCTGAAGTTGCTGGGCTTGGCGGCCCAGGTGCTGGGTGACGAGGTGGATATCGAGGTCATCGAGGCGCACCATCGTCACAAGGTCGATGCCCCGTCGGGTACTGCGCTGCGCATGGGTGAAGTGGTCGCGGCCGCACTGGGCCGGGATCTGGCGACCTGTGCCGTCTACGGGCGGGAAGGCCAGACCGGTGAGCGGGATCACCGGACCATCGGTTTCGAGACCATTCGTGCCGGTGATATCGTCGGCGACCACACCGTGCTGTTTGCCGGGGACGGGGAACGGGTAGAAATCACCCACAAGGCATCCAGCCGGATGACCTTCGCCAACGGCGCCGTGCGTGCAGCCGGCTGGCTGATGGCGCAGCAAACCGGCCTGTTCGACATGCAGGACGTGCTGGGACTGCGCTAGGAAACATCCCTTTACCCCCCTGTAGCTTAGAAAATTAAGGTGTCAGGAACCTTTTCAGGCACAGGGCAGAAAATCAGCCCCAGTAGTATCGAAAAGGTTCCTGACACCTTTTCCAGACCCACCTTTTCCAGACCTGCATCCAGGCTGCAACCTGCACGAATCGTGGCATGATCCCGCCATGGCCCGGGGACGTTTTCCTAATTAGACAGCCCGACCGGTTATCCAGTACAATCCAGCCCCGCAAATCGGTACCCATATCAGTTATCCATAAACGGGATGGTTCCGCCGGGAACCCTCCCGTTTTCTACGTCAGAAGCGGAGGTCCCATTGAGGAAACCGGCCCTGTTGGCCCTCGAGGACGGAACCCTGTTCCGGGGAGTGGCTATTGGCGCAACGGGGCAAATAGCGGGCGAGGTGGTGTTCAATACCGCCATGACGGGTTACCAGGAGATTCTGACCGACCCGTCCTATGCAAGGCAGATCGTTACGCTGACCTACCCGCACATCGGTAACACGGGTACCAACCCGGATGACGAGGAAGCGGCGGACATCCACTGCGCGGGACTGGTGATCCGTGACTTGCCGCTGCTGCTCAGCAACTGGCGCAGCCAGGGTTCGCTGCAGGACTACCTTGTCACCAGAGGCGTCATCGGCATTGCCGATATCGACACCCGCCGGCTTACCCGTGTGTTGCGCGAACAGGGCGCCCAGAATGGCTGCCTGATGGCCGGAGAGCAGCTCGATGAGACGGCTGCCGTCGCCATGGCGCGGAAATTCCCCGGCCTCAAGGGGATGGACCTGGCGCAGGTCGTGACCACGGCGGATCGCTACGAATGGCGCCAGGGCAGCTGGTCGCTGGCAGGCGGCATGCCCGTCGAGCAGGATCCAGCCAGCCTGTCATGGCATGTCGTTGCCTACGATTTTGGCGTAAAGCGCAATATCCTGCGGATGCTGGCAGACCGCGGTTGCCGAATCACCGTGGTGCCGGCGCAGACACCGGCGAGTGAAGTGCTTGCCCTGGAGCCCGACGGTGTGTTCCTCTCCAATGGGCCGGGCGACCCGGAGCCCTGCGACTATGCCATCAGCGCAATCCGGACCTTGCTGGAAACCGGCATCCCGCTGTTCGGCATCTGTCTGGGGCACCAGCTGCTGGCACTGGCCAGTGGTGCCCGCACCATGAAAATGAAATTCGGTCACCATGGCGCCAACCACCCGGTGCAGGACCTGGACAGCAAGCGCGTCATGATTACCAGCCAGAACCACGGTTTTGCCGTCGCCGCCGACAGCCTGCCGGAAAACCTGCGCGCGACCCATCGTTCGCTGTTCGACGGTTCCCTGCAGGGCATCGCCCGGAATGATTGCCCGGCGTTCAGCTTCCAGGGACATCCCGAGGCCAGCCCCGGACCACACGATGTTGCGCCATTGTTCGACCGCTTTATTGATTTAATGCAACAACGTCATTAGCAACACAGGACCGGGGTTCCCGGAGCAAGCCATGCAACAGGAAGTCTCTCCTCGCAGCCCGTGATTTCTGTGGTGACAATACAATGCCCAAAAGAACCGACATACACAGCATCCTGATCATCGGCGCCGGCCCGATTGTGATCGGCCAGGCCTGCGAGTTCGATTACTCCGGCGCCCAGGCCTGCAAGGCGCTGCGCGAGGAGGGTTTCCGCGTCATCCTGGTGAATTCCAATCCGGCCACTATCATGACAGACCCGGATACCGCCGACGCGGTGTACATCGAACCGGTCCACTGGCAGACGGTGGCGCACATCATCGAAAAGGAGCGCCCCGATGCGCTGCTCCCGACCATGGGCGGCCAGACCGGACTCAACTGTGCGCTGGACCTGGTGCGCGAAGGTGTGCTGGCGAAGTTCGGTGTTGAGTTGATCGGCGCCAGCCGCGAAGCCATCGACATGGCCGAGGATCGCGGGCTGTTTCGTGATGCCATGACGGAGATCGGCCTGGCAACACCGAAGGCCTCGGTGGTGCACAGCATGGAGGAGGCCTTCCAGGTGCCGGCCTCGATTGGTTTCCCCATCATCATTAGGCCCTCGTTCACGCTCGGCGGCAGCGGTGGCGGCATTGCCTACAATAAGGAAGAGTTCGGCGAGATCGTCGAGCGCGGCCTGGATATGTCGCCCACCAGCGAAGTGCTGCTGGAGGAATCCATCCTCGGCTGGAAAGAGTACGAGATGGAGGTGGTGCGCGACCGCAATGACAACTGCATCATCATCTGCTCGATCGAGAACCTCGATCCCATGGGGGTGCACACCGGGGACTCCATTACCGTGGCCCCGGCGCAGACGCTGACCGACAAGGAATACCAGATCATGCGCGACGCATCGATCGCGGTGCTGCGCAAGATCGGTGTCGAGACCGGTGGTTCCAACGTGCAGTTCGCCATCAACCCGCAGGACGGGCGCATGATCATCATCGAGATGAACCCGCGGGTTTCGCGCTCCTCGGCACTGGCATCCAAGGCGACCGGCTTCCCGATTGCCAAGGTGGCGGCCAAGCTGGCAGTGGGTTTCACGCTCGACGAACTGCAGAACGAGATCACCGGCGGGGCGACCCCGGCCTCGTTTGAACCGTCAATCGACTATGTGGTCACCAAGGTCCCGCGGTTTACCTTTGAAAAATTCCCGCAGGCGGAAGCGGTGCTCGGCACCCAGATGAAGTCGGTCGGTGAAGTCATGGCCATCGGCCGCACATTCCAGGAATCGCTGCAGAAGGCGTTGCGCGGGCTGGAAACCGGGGTGGACGGGCTCAATGAGGTCTTTGACACGAATGCGGATGCGGCGTTGCCTGAACTCAGGCGGGAGTTGCGCATTGCCCGCCCGGAGCGACTCTGGCACGTGGCCGACGGATTTCGAGCCGGCCTGTCGCTGGAAGAACTGTATGAGTTGACCACGATCGACCCCTGGTTCCTGGCCCAGATCGAAGACCTGGTCGCAGAGGAAAAGGCCGTACGTGCAGAGGGCAGCGAAGCTCTTGATGCGGACCGGTTGCGCCAACTGAAGCGCAAGGGGTTCTCGGACCGCCGCCTGGCGAGCCTGCTGGACAGCACCGAAGCCGTGGTACGCGTGCGCCGTCATGAACTGAATATCCGTCCGGTCTACAAGCGCGTCGATACCTGTGCTGCCGAATTTTCCACCGCCACTGCCTATCTATACTCGACCTATGAAGAGGAGTGCGAGGCGGCGCCCACGAGCCGTGAGAAGATCATGGTGCTGGGCGGCGGGCCAAACCGGATCGGGCAGGGCATCGAGTTCGATTACTGCTGCGTGCATGCCGCCATGGCCTGCCGGGATGACGGTTACGAAACCATCATGGTCAACTGTAATCCGGAAACGGTTTCCACCGACTACGACACCTCGGACCGGCTGTATTTCGAACCGGTTACGCTGGAAGACGTGCTGGAAATCATTCACGTCGAGCAGCCGAAGGGCGTGATCGTACAATACGGCGGGCAGACCCCGCTGAAACTGTCGCGCGGCCTGGAAGCCAACGGCGCACCGATTATCGGGACCTCCGCTGACGCCATCGACTATGCCGAGGACCGCGAACGCTTCCAGAAGATGGTGGAAAAGCTGGGTCTGCTGCAGCCGCCGAACCGGGTTGCATCGACCGCGGAAGCTGCGCTGGTGCTGGCGGAAGAGGTGGGCTACCCGCTGGTGGTGCGGCCGTCCTACGTGCTGGGCGGGCGTGCGATGGAGATCGTCTATTCGCAGGACGACCTGGCGCGCTACATGCGCGAGGCGGTGCAGGTGTCCAATGATTCGCCGGTACTGCTGGACCATTTCCTAGACGATGCCGTGGAAGTCGACATCGACGCCATCTGTGACGGAGAGACGGTGCTGATCGGGGGGATCATGGAGCATATCGAGCAGGCCGGGGTGCATTCAGGCGATTCCGCCTGTTCCCTGCCACCCTACATGCTCAGTGAGGAAGTGCAGACGCGTATGTGCGACCAGGTCGCAAGCATGGCGATGGAACTGAACGTGCGCGGTCTGATGAATACCCAGTTTGCGGTAAAGGGCGATGATATCTACCTGATCGAGGTGAACCCGCGGGCCTCACGCACCGTGCCGTTTGTCTCCAAGGCGACGGCGCGCCCGCTGGCGAAGATCGCGGCCAGCGTCATGACCGGCAGAAGCCTCGCGGAGCAGGGGCTGACCGAAACCCGCAAGCCGGGGTTCTTTTCTGTCAAGGAAGCCGTGTTTCCGTTCATCAAGTTCCAGGGTGTCGACCCGTTGCTGGGGCCGGAAATGAAGTCCACGGGCGAGGTGATGGGCATCGGCGCCACCTTCGGCGAGGCCTTTGCCAAGGCGCAGCTGGGCGCCGGCAATGCCGTGCCCCTCAGTGGCACCGCGTTTCTCAGCGTGCGCAAGGCGGACCGGCCAGCGGTCGCGGAACTGGCGGCGGATCTTGTCGGCAAGGGTTTCCGGCTGGTCGCGACCCGGGGCACCGCCAGTGCCATCAGCGCGGCCGGAATTCCCTGTAATATCGTCAACAAGGTGATGGAGGGCCGCCCGCATGTCGTCGACATGATCAAGAATGGCCAGATCGACCTGATCGTGAATACCACCGAGGGCAAGCAGGCAATTGCCGACTCCTACACCATTCGCCGGTCGGCCCTGCAGCACAAGGTATACTACAGCACCACCATGGCCGGTGCGCGCGCCACCTGTATGGCTCTGGAATACCTGGGTACCGGCAATGTCACCAGTCTGCAGGACCTGCACCAGGAGTATGCAACATGACCAAGAAAGTCCCGATCACCGCGCGCGGCGCCGAAAAGCTGCGCGAGGAACTGACGCGGCTGAAGAACGTTGATCGTCCCCGCATCATTGCGGCGATTGCCGAGGCGCGGGCCCACGGCGACCTGAAGGAAAATGCGGAATATCACGCCGCGCGCGAACAGCAGAGTTTCGCCGAGGGCCGTATCAAGGACATCGAGGGCAAGCTGAGTCATGCCCATATCGTCGATATCACCACGCTGGACGCCAACGGCAAGGTCGTGTTCGGCTGCACAGTGGAATTAATGGACGAGGACACGGAAGAGACCATCGTCTACCAGATCGTCGGCGAGGATGAGGCCGACATCAAGGTCGGCATGATTTCCGTGAATTCGCCCATCGCACGGGCCCTGATTGCCAAGATGGAAGGCGACGTGGTCAGTGTCACGGTGCCGGGCGGGGAACGCAGCCTGGAAATCATCGAAGTCCGTTATATCTGAGTCTGGTGCAGGCTGCCCCCGGGCAGCACGCCACGCAAACCTGGCAAATGAAGCTGTCTGCAATGGTCCCCGTGCTGGAGCGCATCCTGCTGACCCTCTGGGTCGGCTGCCTGTGGGTGACCGGTTTCATGGTCGCTCCGGTCCTGTTTGCCTCGCTGGAGGACCGCGCCCTGGCGGGCACACTGGCCGGCGAGCTGTTCAGCGTCACCGGCTATGTTGGTCTTGCTTGCGGCGGCATGCTGCTGGCGCTGAACGGCGTGAATTACCGCGCACTCAACTGGCGCGGTCTGCTGCTTGCAGGCATGCTGCTGCTCATCGTCGTTGGCCAGTTCGTGCTGGCGCCGATGATTGCCGGGCTGCGGGAACAGGGACTTTCCGGTTCGCCCCGGTTCGGACAGTTGCACGGGCTGGCCAGCGTGCTCTACGTCATCACCAGCCTGCTCGGGCTGCTGCTGGTCGCAGCGCGGCCTGGAAAACAGTCCGGCCCGGCATGATGGCGCTTGTACCGTTCGGGTACTACAGGGGTCACTGGTGAGCGCAGGAGAGGTCCCATTATGTGTAATGGTCGGTATTCGACCTGACAGACATTATAAGACCACTTCGAGCCTCACCCACTCACATGCGTGAATGACCGGAGACCGCAAAGAGCAGTCGTTCGCCGGAACCAGATAGTCTCACTGATGCGGGATTCCTGAACGGGGAAAACCGGCCAACAACGGACCTACAGCACAATGAGAAACGGCCCCCGAAGGAGCCGCTGCTAATACAGTATAAACGCTACCTCGCGCCACCTTCGAGTTGCCTGAGGCGTTCTTTCAATCGCTTGATTTCTGCTTCATTGGGTTCGGTACCTGGTGCACTGTATGCGGGAGCGCCACCATAACCAGGAGCACCGCCATAGCCACCACCGCCGGGGCCACCACCATAACCGGGGCCACCAACATAACCGGGACCACCGCCATAACCGG
>Ga0210064_1000378_pt1 | contig 21687 bp, 27 predicted proteins | sample Muzzi_CordC_D2_FD_185531 | JGI IMG/M metagenome (GOLD analysis project Ga0210064, IMG submission 185531) | Wetland microbial communities from San Francisco Bay, California, USA, that impact long-term carbon sequestration - Muzzi_CordC_D2 (SPAdes) | ecosystem: Environmental > Aquatic > Marine >...
GTAAAAGCCGAAGGCGGCATCCCGCGCGATGCCGATGCGAACCCGCTGCTTCCCGGCGGCTGCGGCCACCGGCAGCGGCGTATAGCTGAGCGGTGCATCACCGGCAACGGCCAGCAGCCGGTCGAGGTCGACCTGCTGCTCGATCAGTGCGCGGATCGTGGCGATCTTGGTTCCGGCGCCGCCGGACTCATTGCTGGGGATGAGGCCGAGGTGGCGCTCGACGATTTCCAGCGCCCGGTTCCGGTGTACGCCACCGATCACCGGGACATCGGTGTAGTGCTCGATCACCGCACGCAGCTTCGCCTCGTGGCGGCTGCCACCGAGCTGGTTGAGGATCACGCCGGCGATGTTGACCTCCGGATCGAAGGCCTGGTTGCCGAGGATCAGCGGTGCGATGCCCCGGGTCATGCCGCGCGCATCCAGCACCAGGATGACCGGTGTCTGCGTCAGCTTGGCCAGCGCGGCGTTGCTGTTGCTGCCGTCCAGGTCCAGCCCGTCGTACAGGCCCTTGTTGCCCTCGATCAGCGCAATATCCGCCTTGCCGGCATAATGGCCGACGGCGCTGAGGATTTCCGCGTGCGACATGCAGTGGAAATCCAGGTTGTGGCAGGGGCGGCCGGCGGCGCGCCCGAGCCACATGGGATCGATATAGTCGGGGCCTTTCTTGAAGGGCTGCACCGCGAGCCCGCGCGCTGCCAGGGCAGCGCACAGCCCCAGCGAGACAGTGGTCTTGCCGGATGACTTGTGGGCTGCCGAAATCAGCAGGCGGGACATGGTGCGTAACCGTTCAGGCGATGTGACCTGACGGCGTCAGGACCGCGTGTCAGGCGGCGGCTTCCCCGGCCTTGTAATGCGGGTCCACCTCGCTGTCGGCGAGGCTGACGGGCAGGAAGCGCAGCACCCGGGTGCCGACGATGGTTGCGGCCAGTGCCAGGGCGATGCCGCCGATGCCCAGCACGACTTCGGGCAGGCTCGGGGTGTAGCTGGCGACCACGCCGTCGAAGAAGCTGCTGGAGACCTCCTTGCCCGGGAACAGTTCCAGCGGGTAGGCCTGGCCACCGATAAGGAGGACATAGATCTGTGCCAGTCCGCCGATGATCACCAGCAGGGAGGAAATCCCGATCCAGCCGCGGGACTTGCCTGTTGCCGGCAGGTACAGCAGTGCCAGCGGCAGCAGTCCGCCCAGCCCGATCTGGACGATCCAGAACAGCCTGGTGTAGATGCCGCCGTCCAGCAGGATGAAGCGTTCTATCCCGTGGTTCTCGGTGATGTACAGGTTGGTCAGGTGGTAGACGGCCACGAAATACAGGACCGAGGCAACGAACACGCCCAGCAGGTTCTTCAACCGGTAGAGGATGGCGTCGCCGAGCGGGCGGTTCGACCATTTGTACATCCCCATCAGCACCAGAATGAAGATCGCCAGCCCGAAAGAGAACGACATGATGATGAACATGGGCGCCAGCAGGGCGGAGTCGTAGGCCTCGCGGGCCACCAGGAATCCGAAGATGGAACCGGTACCGGTGGTCAGGATAAGGCGCCAGATGAAGGCGGTCAGTCCGGCGGGCCTGGTGTAGCTGTTCATCCTGCGCTCCATCATCATCCACAGGTAGACGGCGACGACGGCCATGAACCCGGTATACAGCATGATGTTCCAGGCAAAGATAGACTTGAAGTTGTAGTAGGTCATGGCCACGATCAGGCGGTCAGGCCGCCCCAGGTCAAGCACCAGCACCGCAAGGCCGCCGACCAGCAGGGCAATCGCCAGCAGGCCCGACAGCCGCGCCAGCGGCTTGTAGGCGACCTTGCTGAACACCGAACTGATGGATGCCACATTCAGCGCCCCGGAGGCCGCCACGATAAGGAACACGGCGAACACGTGCGGCGTGCCCCAGACAATCTGGTTGGACATGCCGGTGACATAGTGGCCGTTGTGCTCCATGTAGAAGGCGGCACCCAGCGCGGCGAGGATAAACAGTCCGATGAAGCCGATCAGCATGTAGAAGGGCTTGCCACCATCAATTTCCCTGAAGTCCAGTTGTTTCATCAGATCCCCCGGTAACGTACGCCGGTGTTGAGTTGCAGGTCGGCACGTATCTGCCGGCTGTTGTATTTTTCGAGCTGTTTCGAGATTGTGCTCGACGGGTCATTCATGTCGCCGAAGACCATCGCGTTGTGGTTCTCCGCCGTGCAGGCCTCGACACAGGCCGGTGTCTCGTCATTGTCCACGCGGTGCACGCAGAAGTTGCAGGACTCGACCGTACCCTTGCCCCTGGGACTATAGGGTTTCTGGTCATGCAGGGCCTCGTGGATGAAGGAGCGTGCCTTGTAGGGGCAGGCCATCATGCAGTAGCGGCAGCCGATGCAGGTGTGCTTGTCGACCAGCACGATGCCGTCCGCGCGCTTGAAGGATGCGCCTGTCGGACAGACATCCACGCAGGGAGGCTTTTCACAGTGCTGGCAGAGCAGCGGCAGTGTCTGGGTGTAGCCGGTCTGCTTGTCCTTCAGGGTCACCTTGCGGATCCACTGTGCATCGGTTTCCGGACGGCCGAAACCGGTCAGGCCGTGTTCGTCGGCGCACGCCTGGACGCAGTCGTTGCAGCCCTCGGCGCACTTGTTGCTGTCAATCAGCATGCCCCAGCGCACCTCGCCGGAAACCGGCTTGTCCGCCGGCCTGGCATGTCCGACTTCGTGCAGCAGCACGCCGGGTGCCAGGGCCAGACCGGCCACGGTTGCCGCGCTGCCGCCGAGGAAGCGACGTCGGTACTGATCAAAATTCGACTGGTCACTCATGGGTTGTTCCCTCGATTGCAAGCACCGCTGCGCTGCTGCTGCCGGATTCTCCCACCATCGGCATGGCATGTGTGCCGGAGGTCTTCACGGGCCGGTCCGCATGGCACTGGAAGCAGTCGATGCTCACCGCGGCATACGTGTGGCAGCTGTTGCAGAAATGCTCCTTGCTGCTGACGCGCGGTGCATCCGGGGCGTCGCTGACGTGGCAGTTGATGCATTCCACCAGGCTGTACTGCCGGGTGCGCACGCCGCGGTGCATGGTCTCATCGCGCTGGTGAAGAATGTATTTCATGTGGTTCCTGCGCATCTCTGCGGTAGGTTCCACACAACCCTGGGTTTCGCTGTAGCGGGCCTGTGCCTCCGGGATTTCCGGCAGCAGCGAATCGCCTGCATAGCCGGGCATGACCATGCCCAGCAGCAGACCCGTCACCAGTATTACGAGACTGTGTTTAATCATGGAATGCATCTATACCGTGTCTAGTGATCGCCCATGGCCATGTCGATGTAGCCGGTCGGGCAAACATCGGAGCAGATGTGGCAGCCGATGCACTTGTCATAGTCGGTGTCAACATAGCGGCCCATCGTGGCCTTGTCCTTCTTCACGCGGAAGATGGCATCCTGCGGGCAGTAGATGACGCAGTTGTCGCACTCGAAGCACATGCCGCAGCTCATGCAGCGTTCCGCCTCGTTAACCGCCTGCTCGCTGCTCAGGCCTACACCGCGTTCGGCGAAGTGGCCCAGAACCTCTTCTGCAGACGGGCCGTAGCTGGCGCGCTTGTTGCGCGGCACGAACGGGAAGTGTCCCAGGAACAGCCTGTCGGAGGCGATGATTTCCGCGCTGGAACGGTCTTCATAGTTGTGCACGGCCCAGTTGCTGCTGTCGGTGCCGCGCAGTTCTTCCGGATCGTCCTGTTCGAAGGTCTCCGGTGCGAGGTTGGTCTCCTTGAGCTTCTTCAGCAGTTCGAAGTGGTGCACGTCGACCTTGGGCCGCTTCTTCTGTGCTTCCTGCTTCAGGTAGTGGTCTATGGTCTCGGAGGCGATGGACGCCTGGCCGATGGCGGTGGTCAGCAGGTGCGGGCGAACGATGTCGCCGGCGACGAAGTGGCCCTGCTTGCCGGGGACCTGGTAGAAGGCATCGGCGTCGATCAGACCGCGGCCGTTGTCCAGGGACTCGAGTCCCACGGACAGGTCACCACCCTGGCCGATCGCGGAAACGACCAGATCGCACTCGATTTCGTACTCGGTGCCCTCGATCGGTACCGGGCGACCGCCGTCCATTTCACATTTGCACATTTTCAGTGCCCGGGCGCGGCCTTCAGCGTCGAGCAGGACTTCCATAGGCATCACACCGTCGTCGATCCTGACGCCTTCACGCAGTGCGTCTTCGACTTCATGATCGGTGGCGGTCATTTCCTCGCGCTTGAACAGCGAGGTCAGGGTGACCTCGGCGCCTTCACGTGCAGCCGCGAAGGCCGAGTCGTGGGCCACGTAGCCGCCGATCACCTGCTCCGGGCGGTCATCCTTGTTGATATTCTCGATCTTGCCGAGGCGGCGGGCGACAGACACCACGTCGATGGAGGTGTCGCCACCACCCACGCAGACAACCTTGTCGGCTACGACCTGCAGGGTGCCGCTGTTGAAGGCTTCCAGGAACTGCACGCCGGTGACGCAGTTGGGCGCATCGCTGTTGGCTACCGGGAGCTTGCGGCCGGTCTTGCAGCCGATGGCCCAGAGTATCGCGTCGAATTCCTTTTCCAGTTCCTCGATGCTGACATCCTTGCCGACGCGGGTATTCATACGCAGTTCGACGCCGCCCATTTCGACGATCCGGTTACATTCGTGATTCAGCACATCACGCGGGGTGCGGTAGCCGGGAATGCCGTAGCGCATCATCCCGCCAGGCTCGGCATGGTCGTCAAATATGACGCTGGCATGGCCCTTGCGGCGCAGCTGGTAGGCCGCGGCCATCCCGGCCGGGCCGGCGCCGATGATGGCGACCTTCCTGCCGCTGAGCGGAGCCGAGTTGTCAAAGGTGTACTTGTTCTCGTAGGCGGAATCACCGATGAACTGCTCGACCGAGTTGATGCCGACGAAGTCATCGACATTGTTGCGGTTGCAGCCGTCTTCACACGGCGCCGGGCAGACGCGGCCCATCATGGACGGGAAGGGGTTGGCATCGGTGGAGCGGCGGAAGGCGTATTCCTCCATGCTCATCTCGCCGGTCGGCTTTTCGATGCCGCGAACGATCTGCAGGTAGCCGCGGATATCCTCGCCCGACGGGCAGCTGCCCTGGCACGGCGGGGTGCGATGGACATAGGTCGGGCACTTGAAGGTCTTGTCCTCGTTGAAGATATCATCGCCGATGCGCTTGTACGTGTAATCACCGTCCTTGAAACGGCGGAAGGTCAGTGATTTCTTTTCCATGTCATCTCGAGAAGTTGCCATGCCTGTTCTCCTGTTATCTGATCAGGTGGTTACCCGAACCGGATTCAATAATTACTGTTTGTTCCCAAGAACGATCGCGTTGCTGACCAACTGGTGCACGCTGACGATGCTGTTCATGGAAAAGCCGTAGTACGGCAGTACCTTTGCAAACTGGCTCTTGCAGATCGCGCAAATCGCGGCCATGTGTGTCACGCCGTGTTGCTCGACGACGTGCTTCAGGGCCTCCATGCGGGGCAGGGCGCCCTTGACGCGAAGTTCCATCAGGTCATCGGTCAGCAGCCCGCCGCCGCCGCCACAACAATACGTGGCTTCGTGAATCGTATCTTGAGGCATATCAAAAAAGTGGTTGCAACTCGCCTTGATGACCTCGCGCGGCAGCACGAACTGGCCACCCGGCATGGGTCCCATACGGGAGGCGCGCGCCACGTTGCAGGAATCGTGGTAGGTAAGGATCATGTCATCGTTGGCTGACTTGTCCAGCGTCAGGGCATTGCGCTGGATCAGGTCATAGGTGAATTCCATGATGTGCATCGGCACCGGGTATTTCGGGTCAAGGAAGTCGAAGGGACCGGCCAGCGTGTTGAGGAAGCTGTAGGCGACGCGCCAGGCATGGCCGCATTCCCCGAAGATGATGCGCTTCACGCCCAGGTCCAGTGCGGCTTCGCGGATGCGCAGGGAAACCTTGCGCATGTTTTCGTAGCTGCCGATGAACATGCCGAAGTTGGCCGCTTCACTGGCGTGCGAACTCAGGGTCCAGCTGATGCCGGCCTCGTGGAAGACCTTGGCATAGCCCATGAGGCCGTCGACGTGGGGCTCGGCGAAGAAGTCGGCGGACGGCGTGACCACCAGTACGTCGGCGCCCTTTTCGTCCAGCGGCAGGCGCACGGCAACGCCGGTATCGTCCTCGATGTCTTCTTCCAGGCCTTCCAGGGTATCCGCCAGCGCAGGCTGCGGCAGTCCCAGGTTGTTGCCGATCTTGTAGACCTTGGCGATAATTTCGTTACAGTACTTCTGCCCGACACCGATGCTGTCCATTACCTCGCGCGCGGCCATGGAGATCTCGGCCGTATCGATGCCGTAGGGGCAGTAGACCGAGCAGCGGCGGCACTGCGAGCACTGGTGAAAATAGCTGTACCAGTCGTCCAGCACTTCCTTGGTCAGGTCGGTTGCACCCACCAGTTTCGGGAAATGCTTGCCGGCAAAGGTGTAGTAGCGGCGGTAGACCTTGCGGTACAGGTCCTGGCGTGCGACCGGCATGTTCTTCGGGTCGGTGGTGCCCAGGTAGTAGTGGCACTTGTCGGTGCAGGCGCCGCACTTCACGCAAGAATCGAGGAACACGGCCAGCGAGCGGTACTTGCCGGTCAGTTCACCCATCTTGTCGATGGCGACCTGTTCCCAGTTGTCCACCAGTTCACCGGGAAAGCCGAGCGGTTCCTGAAATTGCTCCTTGGCGACAAACGGCTTGCTGTGCGCCATCACGCCTTCCTGAATATGCGGAATGACGGGGTACTCTTTCAGTTCCGGTGTGTCGAAATCTGCCACGCTATACTCCTGATCCAGTCACGCGTTGTTATTTCTCAAGTTCAGCCGCCCAGGGGGCCAAATGCCGTTGTTCACGCGGGTTGTCCACCTGGTTGCGGGTGGGGCTGAAAAAGACGCCGGGTGCGTGCAGCAGTTTGCTGATCGGGAAAATGATCATCAGGGAGGCAACCAGCCCGAGGTGCGCCAGCAGAACGGGGTTCGTCGGAATGGGCTGCCAGTCAAAATACATCAGGCCGAGGAAGAAGGCCTTTACACCCACAATGTCGGTGTGCGTCACGTAGTCCATCATCAGGCCGGTGCCGGCGATGGCGAACAGCAGGGCCAGCATCAGATGGTCGGAAAGGGCCGAGATATAACGGACGCGGTCGACCACAATGCGCCGCACCCAGAGTCCCAGCAGTCCCGCTGCCATGGCGAACGCGGCGTACTTGCCGAACGGCTGGATCAGGTCAACCCAGGTCCACACCGGATTGGTGAAATAGCGCAGGTGCCGCGCCAGTACCAGGAACATACCGTAATGGAACATCCAGCCGAATATCCAGATCCACTTGTTGGACTTGAACAGGCTTTCAAAAAAGACCAGTTCGCGGAACATCCGCATGACCACACCCGTGCGCGTTACCGGTGCCGGCGTGGTCGGGATCTTCAACGGGGCCGGTGTCCTGGCATACTGCGTGATCTTCCGCGCCAGTCCGGCTACGAGCAGGACCGTGGCGACATAGAACAGCAGCGCATATGTGATTGTCAGAAACGACATGTTTCTGAGCTCCCTTACGGTTGGGTTGCTGGAAAAACAGGGCTCATGCAGGGGTATCCCCCTGCATGAAACGTCTGCTGGCTATACGCAGCCTGTCGGCTTCGGCAGGCCGGCATACTTACAGGCCTGCTTGGCAGGGCCATACGGGAACAGTTCGTACAGGTACTTGCTGTTGCCCTTGTCCTTGCCCAGCTTTTTGCCGATGGCCTTGGTCAGCACGCGTACCGCCGGAGCAATCTGGTACTCTTCGTAGTACTCGCGCAGGAAGTTGATCACTTCCCAGTGGCTGTCGGTCAGTTCGCAGTCGTCCAGCTTGGTCATAACCGTTGCGACATCAGGCTCCCAGGTATTCAGATCGGCCAGGTAACCTTCTTCGTCGGTTTCGTAGGTTTTGCCGTTTGCTTCGATTGGCATTGATGTATCTCCTCTGTATTAAAGAATGTTGATGATTTGAAAGTTACAGCCAGGACTGTACCTTGTCGGTTGCCTCGACCAGGTCCACAAAGCCGGCATAATCGATAATGTTGACGCCCTCAACCAGCTTGTCTTCGCCAATGCCGCGGGCCGCAAGATCGGGACCCAGGACAGAAACGTTCTTGCCTGCGAGCATTGCTGAGGCCTTGCCTGCCTTGATGGCGGCATAAATCCCGTCCTCGATCAGTAACAGAGCATCATCGCCCTGCATGTAGGCGGTGGCGGTCTCAAGATTGCCCGCATCGTAGGGGGACTTGTTTACCAGATGTAGCATTGCCATTTCGTCTGTGCTCCAGGACTAGAAATTAAACAGGACATCACTTTCGGCGATCGCTGCAGCCAGTTCCGCGCGGCTGACCAGACGGATCGAATCCTTTTCGGCGTAGTCCTCGTCCTCGTCTTCCCAGACCAGGTGCTGCAGGTCATCCAGTGTCAGGCCGCGTTCCTCCAGCGATTCCTTCTCGACGTAGATCTTGGTGACTTCGTAGTCACCCAGCGCGGAGTAGGTCGGGGAAAAGTTTTTCATCCCGATGCCCGCGGTGTCCTGTCCCTTGGTCAGCTGGAATACGCCGTCGTCGAGGAACGCCATACTGACATCCTGTTCAAAGGCGGCGCCGATCAGCACGACTTCCAGGGATTCCCAGGCATAGATGGTCCCGTAAGGTGCCTTGCGGTTGATGTACATGAATTTCTTCGTGTCTTCAGACATTCCGATTCTCCCCGTCAGTCGCCGAATACGACCAGACGGTCGCTCTGGATACCACCTTCAACCAGTTGCCCCAGGCCCGAAATACGGAAGCCGGGTGCAATGTTGGTCGCGTCCTTGCCGTTGCGCTGGGCCTCGCCCTCATCGACGATGCCGCGACGCTGTGCGGCCGCGACGCAGACCACCAGGTCAAGGCCATGCTCCTCGGCAAGATCGCTCCAGCGCTTGACGACGTTACGGTCGTCCTGCGGCGGCGTTGTCAGGCGGGTGCCGTTGTTGACGCCGTCGTGGTAGAAAAAGACCCGAAAGATCTCGTGGCCCTTTTCCAGCGCTGCCTTGGTGAAGAGGTAGGCCGAATCAGACGACTGGTGCTGATAGGGGCCTTCGTTGACCTGAATTGTCAGCTTCATACTGTAATCCCTTGTAATCAGAAGCGAATGTGCGTTGACGCGTTCAGGCTTGCACGTGCGCCACGCCAGTTGTCGATGTGGTACTTGGTGAACGGCAGTCCGGTGACTTCAAAGAAGCGCGGCCAGCCGATACGCTCGATCCAGTCGTTCATGCGCTCCCAGTCCTTGGCATTTTCCTTGTAGGCATTGAGGATCTTCTTCACGACGGCGGTGGCTTCGGGCCAGCGCGGCGGATTGTTCGGAATACCGGAGGCGACCAGCTTCTGGAAGGTCGGCTTGCCGCGGGCATTGGAGTGGTTGCCGCCGACCCAGATCGACAGCTTGGAATGCTCGGCGTCGTTGATCTGCATGGGCGGGCAGGGCGGGAAGCAGGCGCCGCAGCAGATGCACTTCTTCTCGTCAACTTCCAGCGAAGGCTTGCCGTTCACCAGTGCCGGACGAATGGCGGCCACCGGGCAGCGGGCGACAACGGAAGGCCGTTCACAGACATTGGAAACCAGGTCATGGTTGATCTTCGGCGGCTTGGTGTGCTGCACGTTGATGGCGATATCGCCCTGGCCGCCGCAGTTGATCTGGCAGCAGGACGTCGTCAGGTGTACGCGGTTAGGCATGTTCCAGTTGGTGAACTCGCCGATCAGTTCGTCCATCATCGACTTGACCACACCGGAGGCGTCGGTGCCGGGAATGTCGCAGTGCAGCCAGCCCTGGGTGTGGGACATCATGGCAACCGAGTTGCGTGTGCCGCCGACGATGAAGCCGGCATCGCGCAGTGCCTTGATCAGCGGTTCGACCTTGGCTTCGTCGGCCACCTGGTACTCGATGTTGCTGCGGATGGTGAAGTGGACGTAGCCATCGCCGTACTTGTCACCGATGTCGCACAGGGTGCGCAGGGTGAAGACGTCGAGGATACGCTGGGTGCCGGCGCGGACGGTCCAGATCTTGTCGCCGCTGTGGGCGGTGTGTACCAGCACACCCGGCTGCGGGTCTTCATGGTAGGCCCACTGACCGTAATTCTTTCGCATCACCGGATGCATGTACTGGAACCCGTCAGGGCATCCGGATTCAATTGGCGTACGCATATCATGTGCCATGTGACTCTCCTGAAAATTCTGAATTTTTCGAACAAATCCCGGTGCATTGCACCGGGATTGTTATTAACTCCGGTTCCTGATGATCAGGCCGATGCGGCCTGCTTCTCCTCACGTTTCCGTTCGAACCACTTCTCGGCCTCTTCGTCCCAGCCGTCCATGCGGACATAGGAACTCTGGCGCGGGTTGCTGACCATGTTCGGGTCCACGTCGATGCCGATGCCCTCGAGGAAATTAACCAGGCCGATGCGTTCGATCATTTCACCGCAACGCTCGTGCTCCAGACCGTTTTCGGCCCAGAAGTCGATGATGTCTTCCGCCATTTCCTGCATGCTTTCGTAGTCTTCTTCCGTCTCCAGCTTCTTGAACGGAACCACGACCGTGCCCATCAGGTCGCCGATCTTCAGGGTGCGCTTGCCGCCGATCAGGATGGTGACACCCTTGTCGTCGCCGGGGTGCAGCGCCCTTGGCATGACGTTCAGGCAATGCATGCAGCGTACACAGTTGTGGTTGTCGACGATGAAGTTGTCATTGTCGTCCAGGGAGATGGCCTGGGTCGGGCAACGCGTGATGACATTGTCGATGATGTACTGACGGCCTTTCTTTTTGAGGTAGTACTTGATTTCTTCCTGGTTGACTTTCATGTCGTCGCGCCAGGTACCGATGATCGCGAAGTCGGAACGCTCGATGGCGTTCTGGCAGTCATTCGGGCAACCGGAAACCTTGAACTTGAACTTGTAGGGGAGGGCCGGGCGATGCACGTCGTCGGTGAAGTTGTTCACCATCCAGCGGTGAATGCCGTGCTCGTTGCAGTTGGACATTTCGCAGCGGGCGCCGCCGACGCAGGACATGGCGGTGCGCACGCAGGGGCCGGCGCCGCCGAGGTCAAAGCCGTACTCGTTGATCTCGTCGAAGAAGTGCTGGGTGCCTTCGGTGGTGGTGCCGATGAACATGATGTTACCGGTCTGGCCGTGGAAGGTGACAAGGCCAGAGCCGTGTTTCTCCCAGCTGTCGCCGAGCTGGCGCAGCATGTCCGTGGTGTAGAAGTTGCCGGCAGGCGGCTGTACCCGGATGGTGTGGAATTCCTTGGACTCGGGGAATGCCTTGGCGACTTCGGAAAAACGCGGGATGATACCGCCGCCGTAACCGTAGACGCTGACGGTGCCGCCTTTCCAGTAGCCCTTGCGGGTTTCGTAAGAGTGTTCCAGCTGCCCGAGCAGGCCGTTGGTTACCGAGTTGATGCGCTCGTCGGGATGCTCGTCACGCAGACGCTTGATACCGGAAATAAAGCTCGGCCACGGGCCCTTCTCGAGTTCGTCCAGCATTGGTGTCGGATAAGTATTCTTAGCCATGGAGGTCTCCTGGGATTATTTCGCTTGCACCACTGATATCAGTTGATTGCTTGGGTCTTTACTGCTTCGCGCGATGTTGCCCGAACCGGGTTCAGGCAAGTGTATCTCTGCAAGATCCTGTGCTTACGCGCGCAGGTACTCTTGATTACGGGCATTCTAGGAGTGGTGTCGGGGGGAACATATCCTACCCATGGGGTGGCACGGATATTGGCCCGTATCTCGAAAGGGGTATTGGAAAAATTACTATTTAATTTCCAGTAGTTAGTGATTTGGCCGGGTCCAATTAATGCGTGAACAGTTTTTTCTTATAGTCTCCGTGACTTAAAAATATTTTCCCGGGCAAGCGCGTAGTGGGGAACTGATATTTCCTGATATATAATGAGAATGACATGCATTATCAATTAGAAAATTTCGCTATACTCCTTAGGGTTGTTTTAGCGTATTCAAATATTTTTTATCTCTGATGTATTGCCTTGCACCAGCTGTCAACGGACCCCAAGCATGAACCCGAGCGCCACCGATTTTCAACCCTTTGAGCTGCACAATGCGCGCGACTATGCGCGCTGGCGGGACTGGAAGCTGGCCGATTATCCAGTAGCTGCGTCCGGCCTGACGGTGTCGATCAGCAATCCCGGTGCGCTGTCGGCAGCCGAGTCAGCGGCCATCCTGGCGCACTGCCGCAAGGCCAATATGGCGATTTACGATTGTGGGGACAGTCCGTTCGGCAAGCCGTTGCTGCGGCATTTCGGCCGGCAGTTCGGACTGGAACGGCTGGACATGAATCTGCGCGCCGACGAGGACAGCATCACCTCCCTGCGCGAGGTACCCCAGTCAGCCGGTACCCACTATATCCCCTATACCAGCCGGCCCCTGAACTGGCACACCGACGGCTACTACAACTCGCCGGACCAGCAGGTGCGCGGGATCGTCATGCACTGTGTGCAGGATGCGGCCAGCGGGGGGGGGAACCGGCTGCTGGATCCCGAGATCGCCTACCTGCTGCTGCGCGATGCAAATCCCGGCTATATCCGGGCGCTGATGCAGCCCGATGTGATGACCATTCCGGCCAATATCGAGGCCGGCAACCAGATCCGTGCGGCGCGCAGCGGGCCGGTCTTTACGGTTGAAAAACACAGTGGCAGCCTCCATATGCGTTATACGGCACGCACCCGCAGCATTGTCTGGAAGGATGATCCTGATACCCGCATGGCAGTCGGGTTTCTGGCTGAGTTGCTGGCGGGTGAATCACCCTGGACCGTCAGTTACCGGTTGCGCGCCGGACAGGGCATTATTTGCAATAATGTATTGCACAGCCGCAGCGCCTTTAGCGACGCTGCGGCCAGCGGCAGGGTGCGACTGCTGTATCGCGCCCGCTACCACGACCGCATTCGCGGCACGGCACCGGTCAACTATTACGAAGAGGTTCTGGAATGCTCTGGTTAAGTGAAGTGATGCTGCAGGGATACGACATCGAATCCTTTGAGCAACTCAAGGCGGTGGTCGGCGAGCACGCCCGCGGCGGCGAACTGTTTTTCCGCATGGACGTCAAACCGTCATATCCGGACACGCCCGAGGACTGGGAGGATCGCCTGGAGGCGGCGTTTTCCGCCGCACAACAGCGCTGAAACAACTGCAGGTAGCACACCATGTTCTGGAATGATGAAACTGAAAAGAAGCCCGGCTTTGAAGTGCCGGATGACGTCGTCGATCTGGCATTCAGACTCGATTGTCCGACCCTGCCGCTGGACCATGCGCACGCCCTGTCTTCCGCGCTGTTACGGGAACTGCCCTGGCTGGCAGAGGATGCACATGCCGGTGTGCACCTGATCCACGGTGCCGCATCCGGCAATGGCTGGTACCGTCCGGAAGATGCGACCGGCGAATTGCTGCACCTGTCGAAGCGTACCCGCATGCGCCTGCGCGTGCCGCGCCACCGCCTGGATGATGCGCGGCAACTGACCGGTAAAAAACTCGATGTCTCGGGCCATCCGCTTGAAGTGGGTAAATCCGAGGTGTTTCTGCTGAGCACCCTGTCGACGCTGTTCGCACGCTACGTCATCACGGACGAGGCAAAGGATGAGCCCCGCTTCCTGGAAGAGGCGGCGGAGCAGTTGCGGGCCATCGACATCCCCTGCCGCAAGATGCTGGGGGGTATTACCCACCGCATGACATTTCCCGACGGCGAAATCTTTACACGCAGCCTGATGGTCGCCGATCTCGAGCCGGAGCAGTCCGTGCGCCTGCAGCAGATCGGCCTGGGCGAGGGGCGGACCATTGGCTGCGGCCTGTTCATTCCCCACAAGGGCATCAAGGCGGTCAAGGAGACTGACGAGAAATAATTATCCCGACCGGGGGGTTGTCTTTTTACCGCGACGCGGCAGAATTTACGCGCTTTGCAAGCGCGGTAATCGGCTGTCTGCGAGCGAAAACTGCCCATTCGGGATATATTGCCGCCCCTGCCCAGTGGTTATAGTTGCGGCATATCTGGTGAAGATACAAAGAATTACCTGAATCTGGAGAATCTGTCATGAGTGAGAAGCAGGAACTGATTAGCAAATTGCTGGAAATGCAGAAGAAATTCATCGACTACGAACACGAACATGGTGTCGAAATGGAAGACTACTTCGCCGCCGAAGAAGGTCACCTGCTGAAAGGCTTCCGTCAGGAATACACCAACCTGGCCAACAAACTGGTCGACATGGCGCATGCGGAGAAGGGTTCACACCGCTAGATCTGTTTTTCAAGACCGGTAAAAAAGCCGCACTCCCGATACAGGGTGCGGCTTTTTTATTTGTGCTGCCCCGGGCAGGGGGCAGGCTGAGGCCTGACAGGCCGTCAGCTGCCATGCGCCGGCAGCGACTGTCAAGACTGCAGCGACTGGACTCAATAGCCGCCTTTACGCAGGACGAAGGGCAAGCCCGCGATCTTGTTGCCCTGCTTGCTGGGCGCGAGCGGGAACAGGGCGTAGAGGTCCTTGCTGGTGATCTTTTTCCCCCAGACCTTGGCCATGCCCTTGTTGATCGCCCGCTCCATGGGCTGCTCGCCGTTGTTGTCAAAATATTGCGAGCGCAGGTATTTGATGACATCCCAGTGTGCCTCGGTCAGTTCAATACCTTCCTTGCTGGCGAGTGCTGCAGCCACATCTTCATCCCAGTCATGCGGATCGGTAAGGTTGCCGTTTCCATCGAGCTCGATGCTCTTGCCATTTACTTCCAGTCCCATTTCCATGCTCCTGAGTCAAGTACGTTAAGAAAAATTGGGTGCGAAATTGTATTGCAATGTGAACGCTATCGGAAGGGTTTCGGGCAGCGTCCGGCAGCCGGCCGACAGCCCCCCCCAATGGAGTATTCACTCGGGAATAGATGCCGCGCGCATGTCTTCTGGCGCGGCCGGTTCGCGGATAGAATGTCGGCCTTTTGGTCCAGGGGGTCGGGAACACATGCTTTTTCGGGAGTTCATGCTGGATCAGCCGGATCGGCTTAACGCCGCCTTGTATGACCGCTACCTGGCATTGTCAGGAACCGAGCGGACAAGACAGACGCATTTTTTTGCAGGCCGCTTCGAGAATACCTACATCGATGCGGCGGATATCCCGGATATCACTGTGCTGCTGGATGTACTGCAGCAGCAGGCCGGGCTGGTGCTGGGTATCCCGGTGGCAGCGTTAAAGACAGGGTTCTGGTTCAATGCAATGGAAGCCGGGCAGCGGACTTCACTGCATCATCATGATGAGACCGACGAGTTGCTCTCGGCGGCGTATTACATCCGCGTGCCGGAAAATTCCGGCAGCCTGGTTCTGCATGAGGGTGACAGGCGGGTCAGCATTCAGCCGCAGGAAGGCAAACTGGTGATGTTCGCTCCCCACGTACTGCACGAGGTAACCCTGCATCACGGTTCGGGGCTACGCCTGTCAGTCGGCATGAATGTCGGGCCGGCAGGGGGCTGATACTGCTGAAAGGCTGCTGCTAGATCTCCGACCACATACGGACCAGGTTGATGTAGGAATGATTGACATGGGCGGTTACCTCGGCATCGGGTTGCTCCTGCAGCAGTGTTTCGCGCGCCAGGTTCATTTCATGCAGCAGGGCGCGCTTGTCAGGCTCCCTGACCAGGCTCTGGATCCAGCTGACGGCAACAAGGCGTTCTCCGCGGGTGACTTCCGCCACACGATGCAGGCTGCCTGATGGGTAGATGACGGCATCACCGGCAGGCAGTTTGACCTGCTGTTCGCCAAACGCCGTCTGCACGGTCAGTTCCCCACCCTCATAATCCTCTGGTTCATTCAGGAAAATAGTGACGGAAACATCCGTGCGATAGAGTTCGGATCCCTGACCCATGATCGGGTCATCGATGTGTTCGCCGTAGGACATGCCGGGTGTGTAGTGTGCATAGTACGGCGTGGCAATTTTCAGGGGCATGGCGGCGCTGCGATATACCGGATGCCTGACCAGGCAGCCCATGACGATATTGTTGAGTTCGCCCGACTGCCGGCTGGTCAGCGCCAGTTCCTCGTTGTGCTTGACGCGGCGTGCGGCCATGCCGGCGGAAACCGCGCCATTGCGGAACTGGCCCGTTGCGATGATTTGCCTTACGGCCGCCAGTTGCTGCTGGTCGAGAACCTTGTGAATACGGGTGAGCATCGGTGTATTGTCCTGCAGGCATGTGTGCGGATGGGTTACCATTAAACACCGATTTGTACCCGCAACCAAGAGCAGGCCGTTAGCATGATTCTGAAACTCGTCGTACAGGAACAGGTATACCCCGTCACGGTACCGGATGACATCGTCACCGGGGCCGAGGACTTTTTCAGCACGCTGGACAACGACATGGACAAGGGCTGGCAGATGAGCCGCGACTGGGTGGACAGGCCGGATCCGGTACAACGCTGCCAGATCATCGGCGACAAGCTGCTGACCGCAATGCACAATGACAACAAGAAAATGATGGTGCTGCTGTCGGCCTATATCCTGTCACGCATGCCGGGCGTCTCTGCGATCCGCATCGACACCAACGGCGAGATGCTGGAGACGGAACTGGTTATGGACTGAGCATGGCCGACCTGTTCTCCGTCACCGCGCCACTGCTGATCCGCTACCCCGACGGGACCGCACATGTCATGGTGCATCGCCTGCGGCACCCGCAGGGGCTGGTGTATTTCCGCACCTTCTGGGACCGGCTGCCGCCGGCGGAGGGCATCGTGCTGGCTGCCGGTGACATTCGCGGTGGCGGACCCTGGAAGGTGGGGGATGCCGTGGTGACGCTGCTGGGCTGTCATGGCAGCCACCCCGAATATGCCGCCGAATTTGCGGACTGGCAGTCCCATCTGGCCCGCTACCGTGACGCTTACCCGGAAGGCGAGCAGCTGGCCGCGCTGGCCCGCGAACACCTGCAGGGTTGAGTCTTCAGGGCCGCAGCAGCTTGCGCATCCTGACGTGGCTGATGCTGTTGTACAGCACGTGTCCGGGGCCCTCGGCCGAGTAGCCCCGCTTGCGGTAGAAGCCCAGTGCCGTCTCGCGGGCGTCCAGCAGGATGCTGGCGGCGCCCAGGCTTGCCGCCCTGTCTTCCAGTGCCTGCAGCATGCGGCTGCCGAAACCCCTGCGCTGCTGCCCGACGGCGACCGCCATGTAGCGGATCCGGGCCTCACGGATGCTGTTGAATTGCAGGCGCCCCACGGCGACCGCCGCGTCCCGGGCATCGATCATCATCAGGTGGGTACTGTCGGCATCCCGCGGGTCCCGCTCGCTGCCGCGCGGCTGGTTCCACGGAGCGCGCAGCACGGTCCAGCGCAGGTCGTAGTATTTTTGATAATCCCCGGGGCTGACCGGTTCGATGATCCGCATTGCGGTCAGGCGAATACCACCCAGGTCGTGGCGATGTACTTCACGTCTTTTCCCACCGTCACGCCGCGGTGTTCATGGGTCCAGAAGGGCGGGAACAGCAGCAGCTTGCCGGCTTCCGGAGCGACCTTCACGTCCTGATAGGCAAACTCGGTTTCCCCGCCCGGACCGGGAACGTCATTCAGGTACCAGACCGCCACCAGCTGCCGCTGGCTGAATTCGTGACTGCCGCCGTCGATATGCCAGTGATAGAACTCGCCGGGGTTGCTGCGCTGGATGGCATAGCCGACGTCCTTGAAGGGGCCCTTGAAGTAGGGGTAGGTCTCGCGGAACTCCAGCATGGCGCGGCCCAGGGAATTGAACAGGGCGCGGTCGAGGTCTTGCCAGTGATCCTTGCCGCTGACGACCAGGTCGGTCGACTTCTTGATGCTGCGGTCCCTGTAGACGGTCTGGCCGATGCGGCCCTCGTACTGTTCGTCCGTGTGCGCCTCGAAGCGGCGAATCATCTCGTTGCAGACGTCGACGGGCAGTGCCCGGGGCTTCTCGAAAATGAAGCTGTGCGGCTTCACTTCCCGGATGGCTTGCAGGGGGCGTGTGTCGGGTAATGGTGTTGTCATGCCGGAGTCGTGGTTGTTTTCGGTTGCGTCAGTAGGTGCTGTTTTCAATGCTGTCGACCAGTGCCTGCTGGCAGTCCGGTCCGCTGCGGCTGAAGTTGTCCAGCAGGCCCAGTGCCAGCGACTGCCAGTGTCCGGCAGCCCTGGCGGCGGTCGCCTGCAATTCCCGGGTGTTGCCGCTGGCCGTCCAGGCATCATAGGCGGAAACCAGGGCAGGGAACAATGTCTTGCGCATGTTGCTCAGGTTTCCCATGTAGAAATGCAGGGCTGCGGGTTCCGCCTTCTGCAGCAGTGCCGGCAGGGTCACGAGGCAGTCCGCCAGGTTGTCACGCACGGCGCGCAGCATGATCTCGGCCTTGCCGGTTGGCAGTGCGGCGAGCATATCCTCCCAGTCCCCGCCCAGCAGCTTGCCGGCCTCGACTTCACCGATCTCGTGCAGCAGTGCCGAGTACAGTTCGGTCTCTGTCATTTCCTCCAGGGAGCGATCCGCGGCGGTGTCGAAATCATAGCAGCGGATGGCGCTGCGCATGGCGTTCGCCGGCCTGTTCCAGCGCCATTCCTCGATTTTCTCCCACAGCATGCGGCGCAGGGATTCCCGCCGTATGTAGATGGTCTGCTCCCGGGACATTGCCGGCGGGGCGGCCAGATCACGTGCATATTCCCTGCCGGCTACGACGAGGTTGTAGCCATCATGTGTCTCGCGGCGTTCCAGTGCGGCGAAAAAAAACACCGGCTTCATGTTCCTGCCATAGCCGCTGCTGTACGCGAAGCCCCGGTCATTGATGCCGGCATTGATAGCGGTTGTATCGAACGGGTCATGCTGCCTGCCCGGCACGGGTACCGTTTCCAGCGTCCTGTCTTCCAGCGTTTCCCAGTGTGCTTCCCGCTGCGTCAGCCAGTCCGAGAGGTCTTCCCGGGACAGCGGGGTGCTGAAGGGGATATTGTTTTCCCAGCGGAAGTACTCGCGCATCTTCAGGAGGTAGACACACAGGGTGTAGTCACCCGCATGCCGGGCATCGGAAATGTGGCAGTTGGTGCGAATCGCCTCGAACGCCGGCTGGAGAATGCCGAAGTCCGGTGGCGGCACGGGTACGGTCGACTTGTCAGTTTCGGCCATGCTGAATACCTTAGTGAAATCCTAGGTTTTTATATGCTAGCATGTGAGCCCGCAGGCTGCTATATCGCCTGCCGGGAGTGAGTCCTTGTGATGAATTCGATCAGGAGTCGGGAGTGAGAGTCAAAAGCAAGTGGAGCGACAAGCGTCGCGAACGCAGCCTGGCGGAGGTCGGCGGGGCGGCTGCATTTATACTCTGGCGCATCGCCCAGCAGGGGCTGCTGAACCTCGAGAACGAGGGGTTCCAGACGGACACGCAGTCACAACGCCTGGATGTCATTGGCGAGTTTGTGGTGTTTCTGGTGCACCTTGCCGACCGTCTCAAGGCCGGGCAGCTGGATGTGGATGAGCGTACTGAATTCATCACCTCGCTGGCGCGGCATCTTGCCGACACCATGCAGGAAAATCGCACCGATGCCCAGGGGAAGGGGGAGTACCGGACGGCGCTGATCGACCTCCTCAACGAGCGCGCCGCCGACTATGCCGGGTTCTCGATGGCGGACGGTGAGCCGGGCTACGCGATGCGACGCTTCTTCGGTGACAATGTCCGTGCGGTCATGGGCGCCAGGGACAACCAGTGGATAACCGACCAGGTGATGGATGTCGAGGTGCCCGAGGCGCTGCCACCCCTGAAAAAGGCCCTGCGGGACCTGTTTGCAGTCGAACAGCAGGCATGAAAAAGGCGGGCACCGGCCCGCCTTCCGCATATTTCAGGAACCTGAACGGCCTACTTGGCCCAGTTCGAGAAGTTGTCGATGTTGTGGGCCTTGCCGTCTTCATAACCGGCCGAGTAGGCATCGGTGACGCGCTGCTCCTCGCGCTCCGGGTTCAGCAGGTACCCACCTTGCCAGCCCTGGACATATTCCGGGTCGACGCCCATTTCTTCCATCTTGGTAACCGCGTTGTAGTATTCCTGGTTCATCGTTTCCTCTCCTCGTGCTGTATTGAGTTCAGTGTGTTTAACGGGTTGCAAGCGCGCGCTGGCGCAGTTGATCAGTAAATTCAGTGGTAGTTTCTTCCGGCATCAAAGCGTGTCATGGCGGCGCCGCTGTCGATGACTTCCCTGACGGCCGTGGCCGCTTCCAGCAGTGATTCATATTTGCCCAGATGTCGCAGCATGATGGCGGCAGCATAAACCAGGCTGTCGCGTGCCGGGCCTGCTGCACCCTGCAGTGCTTCAAGGCCGGCATTGGCTGCGGCCTGGGCAACCGCTTCCACATCCGCGCCGGTGGCTGCCTTGCCATCCTCCGCAGTGGCATCCGGCTGCAGTGCGACCGGCAGGGGGACGGCGCGGCTTGCCTGGATGATGCTGATGCTGTCGGGCAGGCGCTCGAGCGGCTGTTCCGCAGCTGCGCCATGGTAACAGAATATCCTGGCCGGTTGCTTCAGCGACGGTATCACGCCGCCCTCGACCCCGCGTATGATCGCGGCGGAATCGAATCCCGCCAGTCTTGCCAGGCTGGCATAAACGGGCGGGTAGGCCTTGTGTACATAGCCGGTCATCAGGTGGGTCCTGGCGCGCCCCCGGACGGGACCGGTCAGCACCTCGACGGTCGTCAGCAGCTGGCGCTTGACGATACGGCTGCGCAACGGGATCAGGTCATGCAGGGCTGGCGCAAAAAACTTCTGGTCAACATAGCTCCAGCCGACAGCCGGGTTCGTCAGGCAGGCCGCGGCTTCCGCCGGGCTGCGGTCAACAGGGGCGCCGGCCGCACGCAGGACCTTGCGGTGCGTAACACCGTACTTGGGCCCGACGGCTTCCAGGCCATGGCATACCGCAGGTATTCCGCAGGCGGCGAACACGGCGGGCAGGAACGGGGAAACCGGCAGGCCGCGGGAAAAGCCGTCGTAGGGGTCCGCCACGTCGATCACTTCATCCACATTCGCCGTGACGCCCTGCATCGTGTCCAGTATGGCCTGCAGCACACCGGCGTTTTCCTCGTGCGTTTCCCGCTTCATGCGCAATGCGATCAACAGCACGGCCGCCTGGACCGGGTCGGCCCTGCCTTCCAGGATCTGGCGCATGGCCGCGTAGGCATCGTCAAACGGCAGGTCCTTGCTGAATTCCGGGCCGGTTGCGACTTTCTGAATGCAGCTGCGCATCACAGTGTCGGCGGCGGTTTCGCTAACGGCTGCTGAGGTCATGGATTGAGCTAGTCCCTTGTTTCGATTGGGGTTACTGCTGGGATGCGCAGTATACAGGAGGGCCTTTTACCCCCGTATATCCCGATGGGGAGAGTGAGAACTGTACCTGCAGTGCTGCTGTATCCATATGAAAATCAGGAAAATTCTCTCTTTAGGGGTATTCGTTGTCGCAGGGCCTGCGGCTAGCATAGGCGACCTCTTACAGTGGCAGCCTCGCCATCCGGTGCTGCCGGCAGCCGGGACACGACTATGACGGAAGATGTACTGGATGACTCCAATTTCAGCAGTGGCATGGCTGCGTTCGATGAGAAGAACTTCTCACGCGCCATGCAATTCCTGTATCCCCTCGCGGAGGCCGGCAATCCCGATGCCCAGCACCGGGTAGCCATCATGTGCCAGAACGGTCTGGGTGT
>Ga0210064_1000380_pt1 | contig 21619 bp, 22 predicted proteins | sample Muzzi_CordC_D2_FD_185531 | JGI IMG/M metagenome (GOLD analysis project Ga0210064, IMG submission 185531) | Wetland microbial communities from San Francisco Bay, California, USA, that impact long-term carbon sequestration - Muzzi_CordC_D2 (SPAdes) | ecosystem: Environmental > Aquatic > Marine >...
ATTTCATCAATCTGTCTAATTTTTGATTCTAAATTTGCACAGAAATCTGTGCATCAGTGCACAATTTTCTGTGCATTTCAGATTCATGCACTATTTTTTCCCCAAAGGTTTAAAATATAATGATACAATCAAAATACATTTTATTCACTCTTGACACAACTCTTTATTCAGCTTAGGAAATATTTAAGGAATAAGAGGAAAAACCCTATCCATTAAAGGTAAATTTTGCTGCAACCTAAACACACAAGAATGACCCGGCAGCGCAAGGTAATTCTTGAAGAGCTGCTGAAGCAAAATGCTCATCCAAGTGCTGATGAGATTTATCAAATGGTACGCCGCCGGATGCCAAGAATCAGTCTCGGTACGGTTTATCGGAACCTTGAAGTCCTTGTCAGTATGGGTAAAATCCAGAAATTGGAACTCAGCGGCGCTTTGAAACGCTATGATTGGGCTACGAACAAGCATTACCATATTCGCTGCGTGCACTGTGACCGGGTGGACGATGCGCCGATAGCCCCTTTGAACCAACTCGAAAATGACCTTTATGGGGCAACTGTTTTTGAAATTATCGGACATAACCTTGAATTTACCGGGCTCTGTCCTGAATGTTCAAAAAAAGCAGCTCCGAACCATGCTGACTAAATACTTTCAACACCAGGCCCATATTGTCGATATTGAATGCAATTTCCGGTGCCCGGATGATTGTAGCACCCCCGGGTGCCGGAAAGTTGACATTATTGTTGAAGTCACACTTTTTGACCAGATTAGACTCGGTCGATTCCTGAACACCCCTGTTTCTCACCTCTTTTCTAAATATTGCCATCTGGGCTTGATGATATATGAAGACAATATCCACTATAAAAGACTCTTGATAAAGATGAAAAAGCCATGCCTTTTTCTTGTATCTGCCTGCCCTGTGAAATGCCTGCCCAGTTAAATCCGTATTTAATATTTAACCGGGGCGAAGCCTATTTCTCTGGGGCGGTAAACTTGAAAATTGCTTAACTTAGGTTTCATGTAAATAATCGATGATTACATGGACGGTCAATATTTGATTTCAGAACAAATATTTCGTTTCTAAATCTAAAGTTAATTGGATTTGTAACAGGTGCTTTATGATACATAAATGTATCATTCATCATCCATGAGACATTTTTTTCAACGGTGATGTGCTTTCATGCTCTTTAAAAACCATTCTGAAAGTCAACAATTTGCGATATATTGAGAGTCATCGAATTCCTATTAGAGTATGGGCGCGCCTATAAGGAGTTAAAATACCCAAGAGGTTATGTCGAGTTTTTGATTTAGGGCACAAAACCTGGCACGGAATTTGATAATTATATATTAATGGTATATATTAAGGTTTATCGGTCAAATATATTTTAACACTTAAGTACGGAGGTAAACTATGGAATCATGCCAACCTATTTTGAATACAGGCCTCCGCGGTTTTAAAGTTGCAACGACTAGAGTCGGTGATGTTGACGGCGCTGCCGGAAGATTGATCTACAGAGGGTATTTAGTCCCGGATTTGGCAGGAAAAGCATCATTTGAAGAGGTTGTCTATCTGTTACTCTATGAAAGACTGCCTCAAAAAGCCGAACTCGAAAACTTTAAGAAACTGCTTGTATCGGAACGATCAATTCCTGCCGGACTCATGACGGCCCTTGAAACGATACCCAAAGATGCCATTCCCATGGACGTCCTTCAGGCAGCCACTGCATTGCTGGCTCACTATGATCCTGACATCAAAGAATATTCTTCTGAAGCGACGCTTCGCATGGGCATTAGGCTGATTGCAAAATATCCAACCATCGTCGCAGCCTGGGATCGCATTCGAAACAATAAAAAACCTCTTGATCCGGACCCGGACTTGAGCCATGCTGCCAACTTTCTTTACATGCTCAACGGAACGACTCCGGACGATGAGTTCGCCGGTTTTTTCGACACCTGCCTGCTCCTTCATGCAGAACATTCTTTTAACGCTTCGACATTTTCAGCAAGACAGGTGGCATCGACGAGAGCCCACATCTATTCGGCCGTTGCCGCCGGTGTCGGTTCCTTATCCGGTGAACTGCACGGTGGTGCGAATGCTCGCGTTATGGAGATGCTCCTTAAAATTGGTTCTGTGGATAATGTCGAGTCATATGTAAACAATCTGCTCGACTCCGGCGGAATTATCATGGGACTGGGACATGCCGTCTACCAAACAGATGATCCCAGAGCGCATATCCTGGCACCCATGTCCAAGAAAATGGGCGAGCGTGTCGGAGAACCGAAATGGTACGAAATGTCCAAAATTCTTGAGAAAAAAGGTAAGGAAGCCTTTAAAGAGAGAAAGAAAAGAGACATTTTTGTAAATGTTGATTTCTACAGTGCATCTTTGTATTATTACATGGGGATACCGATAGACCTCTTTACGCCGATATTTGCCATCGCCAGAGTTTCCGGATGGACTGCCCATGTAGTTGAAGAGCAGTTTGGGGGAGCTGCTTCAAAACCTGTGCTTTACCGTCCCGATTCTGAGTATATTGGAGAGTACTGCGGTCCTGATGAGTGTGCATTTGTACCCATGGATGCACGATGATATCAATCTAAAGGTAAGGTGACGGACGTCGTTTCTGACAAAGAAAATTTGCGGTGATATGGTCTATTGTTGACCCCGGCGTGTTGACACTGACTTTTGTCCGTTTGGTCGCTTTTCTCTTCGTAACATTATTATGCTTGGTGCGGCGGTTACAGCTGAATTTTTCGGCGGGAAGCTCGTGCTTAAAGAAGGACAATAAACCATGGATCAACAGGAAGACACTCAGATACTGGAAGCCCAAAAAGAAATTGAACGAATTTTAAGAGCGATTAAAACCGAGATTCCTATTTTTTTGTACGCTGAGCCCGGCCAAAATGATGTGTTCACTGATGTCGCCAAGCAAGCCATTCGTTTTTTTCGACAGCTCACCGATAAAATTGTATTGCGCGAATATAATTTACATCATGAAACTGCAAAAAAATGGAACGTTGAATATTCGCCCACTCTGGTTTTCGATCCGGACCGATACAATATCCGGTGGCTGGGGGCACCTCTTGGCGAAGAAGGACGTATTTTTCTGGAGGCTCTTATCCTCATAGGACTTCAAAAGAGTAATCTCAACGAACAATCCCTCCAGATTCTAAAACGTATTGACACCCCAAGGAATATCAAGGTGTTTGTCAGCGCCAGTTGCCCGTATTGCCCCCAACAGGCTTTGAATGCTCTGAAAGCAGCCGTGGAAAGACCCGAGCTGATTTCACTTGAAATTATTGATATCCAAGCCAACCCGGAGCTATCCGACCAGTATTCGGCCCACTCTGTTCCCCAAACATTTTCCAATGATATGCTGATTGCCCAGGGTGCACAGACAGAAGAGCTTTTTATGCTGTCTCTGGACAGAATGGAACAGCAGACCGTATTCATACCCGAAAGTGACGCAGAGGAAGTCGAAGCAGATCTGGTGATTGTGGGAGGAGGTCCGGCCGGGCTGACTGCGGGAATATATGCAGAACGAAGCGGTCTAAAAACGGTCGTCGTCGAAAAAGGCGTTCTTGGAGGCCAGGTAGCGACCACACCGATTGTTGAAAATTATCCGGGTCTTAAACAGATCGGGGGAAAGACACTTGTGGATATTATGGTAACGCATGCCTTGGAGTACGTTCAGATTTTTCCGGGTGAAGAGGTTGTTGGCATTACACCCGGTAAACCCATAACCGTTCAGACCTCCCGGCGAAAATTTCTGACAAAAACCATATTGTTAACCACAGGAGCCACTCACAGGAAGCTCGGTACTCCCGGCGAACAGCGTCTCTCGGGACATGGCGTCAGTTATTGCAGTACCTGTGACGGACCGCTTTTTAAGGGACGTAAAGCAATCGTTGTAGGCGGCGGTAATAGTGCAGCTACAGAAGCTCTTCATTTGCATCATATCGGTATCGATGTCACCCTGATTCATCGCAGAGACAAATTAAGGGCACAAGATTTTCTGGTTACCAACCTGGTGCAAAACAATATACCGATATTATTTGACTCCGAAGTCAAAGAAATCAAGGGAGAACATAGAGTTGAAGAAGTGCTGATCTATAACAATAAAACAGAAAATTTATTAACCTTACCCGTCAGTGCCGTTTTTATTGCTATCGGTTATGATCCCGCCGTAGGCCTTGCAAATCAAATAGGGCTCGAGCTCACCGAAGAAGGGTTCATTAACCATGACCACTACCGCACAAATGTTCCCGGGATATATACGGCTGGAGATGTATCCGGCGGATACAAACAAATTGTTACGGCCGCAGGTCATGGTGCAGAAGCTGCGATAACCATATTTGAAGATCTGATCAATCCATACTGGACCTAAATTTTTTTGACAATCAACGCATTGAAAATTTAGGCTGAATAAAAATATCGAAACCGTTCATCCATAACAACGGGGCTTACCGGTATTCTTAAACACAAAATTATCGATCACTTTCGAAAAAAGGCGCCTGGATTCTTCAAATAAACTATCCTCTGAAGTTGGAAAACGGATAAAAAAGTCTATGATCCGTTTTCTCGAAAAACATGAACAGAACTAGGATGGAAGACTTAACATGAAAGATAAAATAGTAAAAGATTTAATGATTCCCGTATCCGAATATGGGACAATTGACATCGAAGCCAATTTATATGAAGCCGCTCTTGCTTTGGATAAAGCGCGAAAAGCATATGAGCAGGGGATGCATCCCCATAGAATCCTTCTTATAACTGATGAAAGTGGAGAAATAATCGGCAAAATCAGCCAGCTGGATGTCCTCAGAGCATTGGAACCCAAAGGGCAACAGATTTCTGATTCCAAAACCCTAACCAGATTTGGTGTCAGTTCTTCGTATTTAAAACCCATGCTGAGTCAATGCGCATTTTGGGACAAACCTTTGGTTGATATTTGTAGAAGTGCGGGCCGGCTTAAAGTCAGAATTCTGGTCTGCGCTCCAGCCGAAGGAGAGTACGTTCCGGAAGGTGCTTCCCTGAGTGAAGCCATACATCAGTTAGCTCTGGAGCATCATCAGTCTTTACTGGTAACCCGGGGCAGAAAAATTGTGGGCATTTTAAGACAAACAGATATGTTCAAAGAGGTTGTGCAAACACTTGCCGTTTGTGAGCTCTAACCTATTAGGTATAACTGCCAGGTACATATCTTCTGAATGTGCTCTGAAAGTGGAAATTTTTGGAATAATCTATGGCAGGAGATGTTGAATTTAAGATTAACAACAGTCATTTTAACGCAAAACAATTTATTTTTCTTGTTGCCGGTATATTGCTATTTGCACTGGTGTATTTTGCATCGCCGTGGACCGATGCCATCGATCCGGTCGGAAAACATTTTGTATTGAGCAGAGAGGGAAAAGGTGCTCTGGCGATATCTCTGTTTGCCACAATCTGGTGGGTTTTCGAAGTCGTCCCTGTCGGCGTCACCAGCCTTGCCATCGGCGTCCTTCAGGTCTATTTTCTTATTCGTCCGGCCAGGGCGGCATTCACGGACTTTATGGATCCATCGGTCATGTTTATCCTGGCCTCTATCGTCATCGGCATGGTTTTTACAAAGACAGGACTCACTAAACGCATGGCCTATAAAATGCTGGTAATCGTCGGCGAAAAAACCAGCATGATTTATCTCGGCTGTTTTGTATTGATTGCTGCTTTGACTCACATAATGGCCCATACAGCCGTAGCGGCAACCATATATCCGCTCCTTGTTTCTATTTACGGGCTTTATGGAGAAGAAGACCAATCAACGAAGTTTGGCAAGGGACTCTTTATGGGCATGGCTTATGTCGCCGGGGCTGGAAGCATTGTAACGCTATTGGGAGCTGCACGGGGTGCGGTTGCCATAGGTTTTTATAATGACATCATTGGCCAGGATGTCACATTTTTCCAATTAAGTTATTACATGCTCCCCATAGGGTGGTTGATGGTTTTTTTATTGTGGATATTTTTTATGATTTTTTTCAAGCCCGAAAAAAGTGCCATTCCAGGTTTAAGAGACAGGGCCATTCAGCTCAATGAAAACCTCGGACCGGTTACCGGAAAAGAAATAATCGCCATGGTTATTGTCCTTGCCTGTATTCTGGCAATGTCTCTGAGTTCCTTTTTTCCGGCGGTTAAGATTCTCAATAAAACCGCCATTATCTTAACATCAACGATTCTTTTTTTTATTACCGGCATTCTGGATATCGATGATCTTGAAGAAATCCCATGGAATATCATCCTGCTCTTTGCAGGTGCCATGAGCATGGGTTTTTGTCTTTGGCAAACAGGTGCGGCCAAGTGGCTTGCGATAAAATGGCTGATGATATTCCATCATTCGAGCAGTTTCTTCTTTATTATGGGTATTGCATTTTTCGTTATGATCATGACCAACTTTTTAATGAACGTTGCGGCCATCGCAATCTCCTTGCCGGTTGCTTTGGTGCTTGCCCCTTATCTAAACGTAGCACCGGATGTCATTCTTTTTACATCCCTGGTTATGGCAGGAATGCCGTTTCTGTTGCTTGTCGGCGCTGCTCCAAATGCCATTGCATATGAATCCAGACAGTTTACACCCGCTGAATTCTTTCTATACGGAATACCGGCCAGTATTTTATTGGTCGCAGTGATCGGTTTTGCAGTTTTCGTTCTGTGGCCGATCATGGGCATGCCGATCCATTGATGAATCGACTTGAAGCATCGTCCTGTATGATGGTCTCAATATAATAAAATCAGGAACATCATTAACCAGCTATGCGAGGACATAATCAAGGAGGAAATTATGGGTAAAATCGTTCACACATCACAAATTACGATTACGAGAGAAATGGGGCCTACCCGAAAAGCCATGATCAAGGGTTTTGCCGAGCCGGTCTATTACGGGGTCCATGGCGGAATCAAAAATTTCTATAAAGTTGATCCGGAAAAAGAACATGCGGCAACGTTAGATCACATTGTCGGTGCGGTAGGCGGCTGAATGATGGGGACACTGGCCGCGGTGCTGGCCGGCAAAAAGATTAAAACTTTTCGAGATTTGTATAAAGCCGTCGTTACCGGTGATATCGAAGACGTTGACGGTGTTTTAAAAATTACGCGAATTAATGTCAGTTACTGGCTTAAATTGCCACAGGAAAAGAGGACAGAGGCAAAAGATGCGTTGGAATCCTATTTGACATTGTGTCCCGGGGCTCAAAGCGTGATCGGTTGTATTGATATCAACCATGAACTGACCATGGAAGACTTAATTGAATAAAAAGGAGGAAATTGTATGGGTCAAACAGAACAAAATTTACAGGAAGCCTTTGCCGGGGAATCCCAGGCCAACCGAAAGTATCTTGCATTTGCAAAAAAGGCGGATCAGGAAGGTTATCCTCAGGTGGCCAATCTTTTCAGGGCGGCCGCAGAGGCTGAAACGGTCCATGCCCATGCCCATCTGAGGGTTCTAAAAGGAGTAAAATCAACCACTGAAAACCTCAAAGAGGCCATTGCCGGTGAAACCCATGAGTTCAAAAGTATGTATCCGGGCATGATCGACGCAGCACAATCAGAAGGAGAAAAAGCAGCCGAAAGAAGCTTTACCTTTGCTAATGAGGTTGAAAAAATTCATGCCGATCTTTACCAGAAAGCTCTGGACAGTCTCGATAATCCTGAAGCCGTTGAATGCTATTATGTCTGCGCTGTGTGTGGCTATACCTGCGAAAATGAACCTCCGGAAACATGTCCGGTTTGCAACGCCAACATTAAGGCGTTTTCCAGGGTGGATTAACAAAGGCAACCTTAACAATCGCTAAATTTAGGAGTAAAGAATCCCCCGCAATGCGGGACAGGCTTGGCCCATCGAAGGTCCCGCATTGCGGGGAAGGACCAGATTTTTCAAGGCAAAAATAAATTAAAAAGGAGGTCGAAAATGGCCAAAGTGCTTATCGCCTATTACAGCAGGATGGGAAACACGGAAAAAATGGCGGAATACATCGCTGAAGGTATTCGTCTTGCCGGAAACAGTGCGGAGCTGAAAAAGATCTCTGAAATAAAAGATGAAAAAGATTTGGGAGGATACGACGGTTTTATCTTCGGGTGTCCCACATATCATCGGGATATCACGGCGGGCATGAAAACATTTCTTTTCCTGGCGGAAAAAGCCAACCTGGTGGGCAAGATGGGAGGCGCATTCGGGTCTTATACCCATAGCGGTGAATCTGCTGAAATGATATATGATACCATGCTTTACGTTTTCAAAATGGATATGGTTGACCTGGGTGCGTTAAACCTGAAAGAACAGGCTTTGAAAACTGATGACGGAACGCGTGCCTGCCAGGATTACGGGAAAGCCATTGGTCAGAAGTTTGCTTAATCTAACATCCTTAAATTTAATGAAAAAGGAGAAAAATATGAAGGTAAAAGTTACTGAAAATTGCATGGGAGATCGGCGTTGTAATGAGCTGTGTCCCGAAGTTTTCGAATACGATGAAGATCAACTGTTGTCCATTGTCAAGGTGGATGAAGTTCCCGCACAATACGAAGCACTGGTTAGGCAGGCTGCAGATGAATGCGGCGCCGATGCCATTATCTTAGAAGATGATTGATGACATCTAAACGGGGTCAGGATTATACCAAAAAATCCGGCCCCTTCGCTTTTTATCCTGCGAAAACATTAGATTTGACATGCCACAGTGCGGAATTATATTGAGAATAATGGCACGCTAAATCGTGCCCTGCAATATCAACAATCATCTATATAACCCAGGAGGCAAATCATGAAAGAGATATCGATTCTTGTGGGGGGTAAAGCGGGTGATGGTATCCGGCAGGCCGGTCACGTCATTGCGCGACTATTGAATCGAATCGGCTATCGGATTTTTTTCTATGATGATTATCCATCCCTGATCCGTGGCGGCCACAATTTTTCTATCATAAGGGCCTCGGAAAAACGCATCGTTGCGCACAAAGAGACGGTCGATGTCATTGTAGCCTTAAATCAGGATGCGGTTAACAATCATAAACATCGACTCAATACCGGCGGAATAATCCTCTATGATTCTAAAAAAGCGGATGCCGAAGGCTTGGGGATCGACTTTATGGACATTGTTAAAAAGTTCGACGGAAAGCCGATTATGAGAAATACCGCGGCCATCGGGGCACTGGCCGGCGTATTAAATATTGAATGGTCTGTTTTGGAAAAAGTTATAAAGGATGCAGTTGAGCATGAAATCGATCTGAATCTTAAAATCGCCCAGTATGCTTACGACCGGATTGAAACCCCTTCAAAATCTGTACCAAAACTGGATCAAAAAGCCCTTCCGCTGGTCTCCGGCAATGAAGCCATTGCCCTTGGGGCCGTCAAAGCCGGTTTGAACTTGTACATCGCCTATCCCATGACTCCGGCATCGGCCATTCTCCATTATCTGGCAGCTCACGAAGACGAATTGGGAGTGGTTACGGTACACCCTGAAAGTGAAATCGGCGTGGCGCTCATGGCACTGGGAGCCGCCTATGCCGGCGCAAGAGCCATGGTCGGAACTTCCGGCGGAGGGTTTGCATTGATGACAGAAGCATTGAGCCTGGCCGGACAGGGTGAACTTCCCATGGTCATCGTGGAAGCGCAGAGACCTGGACCAAGCACCGGTGTCCCCACATACACCATGCAAGGCGACCTTAATTTTGTTATCCATGCCGGGCATGGGGAAATTTTAAGGGTGGTGCTGGCACCCGGCGATGCTGAGGAGGCATTTTATACCGCAGGACTGGCCATGAACCTTGCTTGGAAATTTCAGATTCCGGCGTTTGTGCTGTCCGACAAGCATTTGAGCGAGAGTATATTCAGCTTCGAGGCCGATCTGGACAAGGTTAAACCGGAAAAGCCACTTCTGTGGAACAACCAGGGAGAATACAAAAGATACCTGGACACTCAAGACGGTATTTCACCGTTGGCATTTCCGGGAAATCCGTCGGCCATCATTAAAGCCACATCCTATGAACATGATGAGAGCGGCATTACCACTGAGGAACCAGAGACAATTTCACTGATGCAAAACAAACGGCTGCGCAAAAGAAAAGCCTTAGAAGATGAGCTTGAAAAATATGAAACAGTGAACGTATACGGAAATCCTGATTCACAAACCGTCCTTTTGTGTTGGGGTTCCACCAAAGGAGCGTGTATAGAAGTGGCCGAAGCTTTAGATCTTAAAGTGGTTCAGCCCCTTATATTGGAGCCTTTACCGATAAATGCGTTAAAAAAAGCCCTATCCGGCGCTGATAAAATCATAGACGTAGAAGTCAATGCCACCGGACAACTGGCAAAACTTATATCCAGTCACGGTATTTGCATTGACGATATGATTTTACGTTTTGACGCACGTCCATTTACCGTGGATGTTTTGCTCGACAATGTAAAGGAGGTGCTTTCATGACAACTATTAAAGAATTGGGCACCTATGCCCAGAATACCTGGTGTCCCGGTTGCGGTAATTTCGGCATCTTGACGTCCATCAAAAAAGCTTTGGCAGACCTTGAAGAAGATGGCCTCGATCTCAATAAAGTAGCTATCGTCTCTGGAATCGGATGTCATGCTAAAATCGTGGATTATATCAATGTCAACACCTTCTATTCGATTCATGGCCGGGTTCCGCCGCCCATGACCGGCATCAAGCTGGCCAATCCGGATTTGACGGTGATCGGCCACGCCGGTGACGGAGATGCATATGGTGAAGGCATTGAACATCTCATTTTCAGTGCCAAGCGAAACATCGACATGACGTTCATTGTCCACAACAACAGGGTTTACGGACTTACAACCGGCCAGTTTACACCCACCAGTCCTCCCGATTTTAAAGGGCGGTCGACCCCGAAAGGCAGTCCCGAAGGACCGTTGAATCCCATTGAGCTCATACTATCCGCCGGCGCCACATTTGTCGCCAGAGGGTATACGAAAAATATGCAACATCTTCAGTCCTTGATTAAAACTGCAGTCAACCATAAAGGGTTTTCCTTTATAGACGTGCTCCAACCTTGTTTTACTTTTTTTAATACCTATGATTATTACAACGAAAGGGTGTATGAGTTCACCTCTAAGGATCATGATGTTTCAGATAGAAAGGCCGCTTTTGTCAAGGCCGGGGAATGGGCCTACGGAGAGGGTGACAAGATTCCCATTGGCATTTTTTACCAGGTAATAAAGCCTACCTATGAGGAGAAGCTTTTGGAAGGAAGGATTCCTGTTCAATTAACACCCGGGGATATCCGGCCGATCCTCGAAAAACATATATAATGAAGTGTAAGAATAAGGAGCATAAAACCAATGAGAGAAAAAGTTGAAAAAGCGTTAAATGATGTCAGACCATCTCTTCAGGCAGATGGTGGAGATGTGGAACTTGTTGATGTGGAAAATAATATTGTCAAGGTTAGATTAAAAGGCGCCTGCGCCGGTTGTCCCATGTCCCAGATGACACTCAAACAGGGCATAGAGCGGTATATTAAGAAGCTGATTCCGGAAATCATCAGCGTTGAGTCCGTGTAATTTCATGACCCGTTCAGCAGCAGGACCCGTCCCTGTGAAAGAGAGATGCCGGTAGTTGGAAAATGAAACCCAAATTGAACGATGGTTTGGGTGAAAGCAGGATCGCCGAGCCTGCCGTTATTAAGAACTTACCACCCAACTTCTTGACAATGCCCGATCATTGAAGATATGGAGGATTGTTTATGATTAAGGTCAAGACGTTTACAAGTCCGTTAAAAATTTTCCATGCAAAAAACGAATTGGACGAATTCGATAGCCGGGTAAATCGTTTTATCGAGGAAAATAGCGTGAATAAAATTATTTCGGTGAGTGATGCCTGCACAACGGATGATAATGGCGCCACCATCGGAATTATCCGGGTTATTGCATACGAGTAGACCGGCTTGACACCGGCTCTGATAAGGTATAGGGCTTAAAAAAGAGTTAATCTTAAAAATAAGCATCGACGAAACGAAGACGTTTTACAAAGGTCTCAAGAATTGATGGGGTAAAAGGAGGGTTTCATGGCAGTAATTACCATAAGCAAAGAATTTGGTACTGAAGGTGAAAAGGTCGCATCGCTGGTAGCGGAAAAACTTGGTTACGAATACATCGGTAAAAAATTAGTCGCCGATATCGCTAAAGAACTCCATATTTCCGAAAGTGAAGCGGAAACGTTTCACCAAACTTCTCAGTCACGGATTCTTCGTTTTGTGGATCGCTATACATGTTCTATTGTCCAAAAGGTGGTTGACCGTGAACACGGTTGTTTGGACGACAAGAACTATTATGAGGTCACCAAAAAGTTGGTTGAAAATGTATATGAGGCCGGTAACGTCATCATTCTTGGATGGGGAGGCCAGTGTCTCTTAAAAGGAAAGCCGGATGCGCTTCATGTCCGTTTGATAAAAGATGATGTTCTGAAGATAACTGAAATTATGAAATCCCAAAATCTTAGTCACAAAGCTGCAAAAGATTTCATTGATAGAGAAGAAGGTGATTTAAAGGCTTATATCAAACACTACTTTAACGAGGACTGGAAGGCTGCCCATCTATATGACCTCATTATAGATATGGGAAAAACATCGGTGGAAAAGGCCGTTGACATGATATGTGATAATGTAAAATATAAAACCGAATAATCGAAATTTAAATATCGGCTTTGTACCTATAAAAAAAGAATGATGGCTTTAGACCGAGATAAGTACATAAAATCCACCCGGCAACTGGTTGCTGATCAAATTTTAAGACCTGCCCAGCAGTTTTTCGACAAGGAAGCTTCCAGCAGTATATTGCTCATTTCCGCGACAGCCATTGCTCTGATTTGGGTCAATTCCAGTATCGGGGAAACCTATCACAGCTTTTGGCATACCCAAATTTCCTTTGCCTTCGGACATTTTCATATCAGCAAAACACTTCTCCACTGGGTAAACGACGGACTCATGTCTTTGTTTTTTTTTACGGTGGGTCTTGAAATCAAACGCGAAATTCTTGTAGGAGAACTCGCGACTCCCAAAAAGGCTTTGCTGCCGGTGATTGCCGCACTGGGAGGGATGATCGTGCCCGCCCTTATTTATGCCGCATTTAATATCGGATTACCAACCATACACGGATGGGGAATTCCCGTTGCAACGGATATCGCCTTCGCTTTAGGGGCTGTGGCCGTATTCGGTCGCAAACTACCTGTGAGTCTGAGGATTTTTCTGGCAGCCTTCGCCATAGCAGACGATCTGGGTGCGGTGGTCATTATCGCAATATTCTATACCAAGGAAATCGTCTGGTCTAATCTTATCATAAGCCTGTTTTTTATTTTCGGACTTGCGGCTGCAAACTTTTTTTGGATTCGACAGACACTCATTTATGCCATTCTGGGACTTGCCGTCTGGTTTTTTGTCTTAGGATCCGGCGTTCATCCAACCATTGCCGGCGTTATCGTTTCTTTTTTTGTGCCGGCCCGGGGCAGGTATGATACCGACAATTTTTTGCAAAACATAAAGAAAATAACGGAAAAGTTTGAATGTGAAGAACAGAGTTGTGGTTATTCAATCCTTTTGAATCAGGAACACATGTATGCCGTTCAAGCGCTGGAACTGGCCTGCCATGATGTTGAAACACCTCTGCAACGGTTGATGCATGCGCTGCATCCATGGGTTGCATTTTTAATTCTTCCCCTTTTTGCCATGGGAAATACGGGTTTAATCTTTCGAGGTATCGTTTTTTCGGAGACGGTCTCCAATCCGGTAATCCTCGGGATTATATTTGGTCTGGTTGTCGGGAAACCCATAGGAATCCTGTTATTTTCCTATCTGTCGGTCAAGACCGGAATTGCTTCCTTACCCCAAGAAGTCAGGTGGTCGCACATTTTTGGAGGGGCCATGCTTGGGGGAATCGGCTTCACCATGTCTTTGTTTCTTTCCGAGCTTTCATTTTCCGATCCACATATTATCGATTATGCCAGAATTGCGATCCTGGCAGGGTCCATCCTCTCAGCGCTATTCGGTATGTCATACCTCGGGTTTATCAGTACTTCCGCTTCTGATAGAGAATAACGGCATAGATAAGATCTAAAAAAATATTCAATTGTTTCTAATTGGTGGGAGGATGTCATATGAATTTTGCGTTATCTAAAGAACTTCAGATGCTGAAAAAGGCGGTTTCCGAATTTGCGGCCAAAAAAATTGCACCCTATGCTGATGAGTGGGATGCAAACCATTATTTTCCTTATAAAGAAGCCATCAAACCCATGGGAAAACTCGGTTTTTTCGGAACGGTCATTCCTGAAAAATATGGTGGAGAAGACATGGGTTGGCTGGCAGCCATGATCGTTACCGAAGAAATCGCAAAAGCCTCCAGTTCTCTGAGGGTTCAGGTCAACATGCAGTGTCTTGGAAGTGCGTTTACCATTTGTAAATACGGAGATGAAGCCTTAAAACAAAAATACATTCCCAAATTGGTCAATGCCGAATATCTGGGCGGATTTGCCATAACTGAGCCTGACGCCGGTTCCGATGTCATGGCCATGACATCTACTGCCGAAGACAAGGGCGACCATTGGTGTCTCAACGGGTCCAAGACATGGATCTCCAATGCAGACGTTGCGGATGTAATGATCTATTATGCCTATACAGATCCGGAAAAAGGCTCCAAAGGTCTTTCAGCCTTTGTCATAGAACCAAAGAACTTTAACGGGATTAAAACATCGACGCTAGATAAAATGGGGTCCCACTCATCTCCCACCGGAGAAATATTTTTAACCAATACCAAGGTCCCCAAGGAGAATATCATTGGAAAACCCGGAGACGGCGCAAAGATTCTCTTCGGATCTCTTAACCAAACCCGGCTTTCGGCAGCCGCCGGTGCGGTTGGTGTTGCACGGGCGTGTTTGGAAATATCACTAAAATATTGCAATGAACGCAAACAGTTCGGAAAACCCATCGGAGAGTTTCAAATGAACCAGGACATGATCGCTCAGATGTCCACCGAAATTGAAGCCGCCCGTTTTTTGGTTTACAAAGCGGCCTGGGTAAAGGATCAGGGAAACCTGAACAACGGTCTCGATGTGGCACAGGCAAAATATTTCGCCGGAGAAGTCGCTACCAGGTGTGCCAACTATGCCATGCGAATTCTGGGAGCGTATGGTTATTCAACCGAATATCCGGTGGCCCGTTTTTATCGGGATACGCCAACCTATACCATGGTGGAAGGATCAGCCAATATCTGTAAATGGATTATTGCCCTGGATCAGCTCGGTATTAAAAAGGCAAACCGGTAAACTATAATGCACAAATTTGAATCGCCAAATACGCCTGCCTTACCATTTCAAAAGCATTGCAATTGCTAACATTGTCTTTAGCTCCAAAGAAAAAAATATTGAAAGAAACACAATCTCTAACGGTTATGACAATCAATCTTTCAATGGAAATTCATAAAAATGGGAATTCTACTGCTTGAGGGAGGATCCGAATTTCAAGGTAAAATGGAAGAGCCGGACAAAAAAGCACTGGCACTGGCCGGGGGACAACATGCTAAAGTTGTTATTATACCGACTGCCGCAGCACCGGACAACAACAGCAAACGAGCCGGCAATACGGCATCGAAATGGTTTCGAACACTCGGTGCAAGAAATATTTCCGTGTTACCGATTATAGATAAAGAATCAGCCAATGATCCGGGATTTTCGGCCGAATTGGATCATGCAAATCTTATCTTTATTCTTGGTGGATTTCCCGGTTATCTGGATCACACGTTAAAAGAAAGTCCATGTCTGAATGCCCTTTTGCACGCTTATGAAAAAGGCGCCGTAATTGCAGGGAGCAGTGCGGGTGCAATGGTGTTATGTGAGTGGTATTTTGATCCTGTAGATAAAAAAATAAAGAACGGGTTCGGGATCCTAAAAAACGTCATTTTGATTCCGCATCATGATACATTCGGTCGTTCATGGCATTCGCTATATGTCGATATAATTTCAGACATCCGGTGCATCGGTATAGATGAGCAAACAGGGATGATGAATCAAACCGACCGTCATCGATGGACAGTCTACGGAAAAGGTGGGATTACGTTATATTTAAAAACGTCCATTGCGTCATATAAAACCGGACAATCATTTCAGTTCCAATGAAGACGGGATATATGTTACAATCCATGAAATAAAAATGAACATAATGGGTGTCCAATTCAGAAATGAGCAATTTTTGTTCTGATCAAGGCCGCACAAGGGTTTGCGGTGAGGCGTACGTCTGTACGCCGCAGCCGGAAACCCGCGGAGAACGCTGAACAGGACAAAAATGGCCATTTGGTGAAGGTTTTTAAAATATGTCATCTGTAAAAGGCATGATTGTTCTGATGGGTTCCGGCGAGCTTACCGCCACAATGGTGGAAGTGCACAAAAAAATCCTTGCCCGATTTTCGAATTCCCCAACCGCTGTTTTCTTGGACACACCTGCCGGGTTTCAACTGAACGTCGATGAAATTTCAAGAAAAGCCGTTGAGTATTTTCGTGTTCACGTTCAAAAACAGCTTCACGTCGCCTCTTACAAATCTTCGGAGAATACCAGTGCCTTTGAAGCAGAAACAGCATTTCATATGCTTCGAACTGCAGATTTTGTGCTTGTGGGGCCGGGCAGTCCCACGTATGCCGTTCGCCAGCTTCAAAAAACACCGATTCCTGAAATTCTCGTTAATAATATTCAATCCGGTGGATGCTTGGTGGCCGCAAGTGCAGCTGCGCTGACTTTGGGACGTTTTACCCTCCCTGTATACGAAATATACAAAGTCGGACAGGACATCCATTGGGTCGATGGCCTCGATGTTCTATCACAATTCGGACTCCAACTGGTTGTTGTTCCTCATTGGAACAATGCCGAAGGGGGAACCCATGATACTCGGTTCTGTTTTATGGGAGAACCGCGCTTCCGGCAACTTGAGATGCTTTTGCCTGATGATGCGATGATTCTAGGCATCGATGAACATACCGCCTGTATCATTGATCTTAATTCCCAACGAATCGATATACAGGGAATTGGCAATGTAACCCTTCGAAAAAAGGGACGTGAAATAAAATTTGGTAAAAAAGATCAAATTCCATTTGAAATATTGGTAAAAAAGATCAATCAAAGGGATTGGACACCGACAGACGTTGATGATGTCGAGCCAACCGGCAATCTGAATCTGTCAAAAAGAAGCTTGTTGAATAACGTTCATGGTATCGAAGCTTCTTTTCGCAAGGGATTGGCGAATCATGATCAAAAAGAGACGACCAATACCCTTTTGGAGTTGGACAGCGCCATCTGGAAAGCGCAGAGAGATCTGGAAGATGAAGAAAATATTTCTGAAGCCCGTGAAATTTTGAGAGATTCAATCGTACTTTTAGGAGTTGAATTGGGGGCTTCACCCCGTCATCTTCGAGAATACTTAGCGCCTCTTGTTGAACAAATGCTACAATTAAGGGCTCGGTTTAGAAATGAGCAAAAATGGTCAGAAGCAGATCACGTTCGGGATATCCTTCAACAATCCAACATTCAGGTAGAAGATACCAAAGACGGGGTTCAGTGGCATATCATTGAAAAAGACAATTAGAAGAACCAACAAGACCTGCGATTTCTAGAAAGCATCGCGAAATCACCGGCTCAAGGAGACGATATATTCATGCAACCACATCTTCAAATGAATGTTCTATGTTGTCTATCAGAATCTAAATCCAACCTTTCGTCACTCTTAAAGTATTTACAGAAAATACCTCATGTTCGGACCATCATATCGGAAAAACTTCCAGCGGATTTAAGCAAATTTCAGGTCGTTATTACGGCGCCTGCATCAGCATACAACCCGGCCCCTAAAACATTAGAACAATTTGTTCGATCAGGGGGTGGGTGGCTGGGAGTGGCCAGTCTGCTGGAATTGCCCATATCAGAACTTTTCGGTGTATCATCCGGTCCTATCGGCATAGAATCGGAAATACGGGTCCTGTTTAAAAATCAGAATCAGCCGATGGCGGACCGATTGCACGATGCCATTTATGTGAAAGGACGATATCATCCCCTTCAAATTCTTAGTGATGATGTAACGACACTATTGTATGCAGACTGGCGTTACCAGCATAGCCCGGTACTGGTGTACCGTCAGGTTGACGCCGGCCGGGTGGCATGTACAACCCTTCAAGATTTTGAAAATTCTGATTTAAAACGGATCCTCTATCGGTTATTACGAAAACTTTCGGGACAACCCGAAACTGCTGAGAATCTAAATGTCGGAATATTGGGGTACGCCCCTTCTGTGGGAGAACTTCATGGAAACGGCGTTTGCGAAACAAACGGTTTTGAGCTTTACGCCGTTTGTGACTTAAACCCTCAGCGCTTGAAGATGGCAGAGCATCGATTTCCCGGGGTAAAAGTATATTCAAATCCCGAGAAACTGGCCAATAACGATGACGTAGATTTGGTCATCATCGCTACGCCGCTTAACACTCATGCTAAATTATGCCTTCAGATGATGGCGAATAAAAAACATGTGGTTTGCGAAAAACCCTTGGCACTCAATCGTAGCGAAACAGATCGGATGCTTGAAATGGCTGAAAAAATGCAGGTTCATTTAAGCTGCCACCAGAACCGACGATGGGACCCTGACTTTATGGCGATCAAGCGTGCATTGCATGAAGAACTCATTGGAGATCTTTTTTATATGGAAACATTTATAGGGGGGTTCTCACACCCTTGCGGATACTGGCATTCCCATGAAGAAATCTCCGGAGGTGCCTCCTATGACTGGGGTGCCCATTATTTGGACTGGATTGTAGACCTTATCCCTGATCCCCCGGAGTTTGTCACCGGCTTTCGCCACAAAAGGGTATGGCATGACGTCACCAATGCCGACCAGGAAAGGATATGGATTAAATTTAAAGGAGGAAAAGAGGCTGAATTTATTCATTCAGATATTGCGGCCGCACCCAAACCCAAATGGTATATTTTGGGAACAAAAGGGGCAATCATCGGACACTGGAAAGAGGTGGTCACGTATCATATCGATCCGGTCCTTTATTTTCATCAATATAACATTCCGGCAACGGAGATGATTCCGGATCTGACCCTTTTTCAGCGTCATGTTTCAGGACAAATTATAGGGCAAAAGATGGCCATACCCGAACGAAAGGACTACGCATTTTATAAAAATCTTGCGGATCATCTGCTAATCGGTGAACCTCTGGTTTCATCTTTAAAGGACTCTGTAAAAGTCGTTTCCATTTTAGAAACAGCGGCTCTGAGTGCATCAAACGGCGGTATTGTGGAGCGATTCGATGAGTATTAACATAAAATGGGGAATTTTAGGTAACGCCACTATTGCCAGAAAATGCGTGATTCCAGCCATCTTTAGTTCCACAAATGGCCACGTTTATGCCCTGGCATCTCGAAATATTAAAAATGCAGAAGCATTAGCAGAAAAATACAACATCACCCAATTATACTCACAATATGAATCTGTAATTGAAGATAAACAGGTCGACATTGTTTACATACCCCTTCCCAATCACCTTCACAGGGAATGGACGATCAGATCGTTAGAGGCGGGTAAACATGTTTTATGTGAAAAACCCTTGGCCTGTAATGCGGCCGAGGCCATGGAAATGGCAGAGATTGCGTCAAAAAAAGGCTTGCATCTCATGGAAGCACTCATGTATCGGTTTCATCCTCGCAGCAGAACCATCCACCAAATGGTTTCCCAGAGGAAGATCGGAGCTCCGCGGCTTGTTCGCGTTTCGTTTTGTTTTCATATGCAAGAACATGTTTTAAAGAAAAAAGAGAACTCCCGTCTGAAAAAAAGGGGGGGAGGTGCGCTGTTAGATATAGGATGCTATGGCGTTAGCGTCGCACGATGGATGATGGGAGAAAATCCTGAAAGTGTTCAAGCCACTGCACATTTTAACTCCGAGGATGTCGATATACACACAGTTGGCGTTTTACACTTTCGAAACAGCGGTCTGGCAACTGTTGAAGCCAGCTTTATTAGTTCTTTGCAGCAGACATACACCATCGTTGGTGAAGATGGTTCCTTTGAACTTCCACACAATGCCTTTATTCCATGGGAAAAAGATGCGACTTACGTTTATCGCGGCAGACATGAGGAAATCGGCAGACAAGAAGTTATTCCGGGTGCCGACGAGTATCGGTTGATGGTTGAACATTTTTCAGACGTTTTAATCCACGGGTCTTCGCCTTTGGTTCAAATTCATGACAGCATACAAAATATGCGGGTGTTGGACGCATTGGCCGAGTCGGCAAGATCCGGACAAAGGGTAGTTATTTCTGAAAAATTAATTTAGCCTGAATAATTTTAGAGGTTAATATGTTTTTATTGTAAACACATATATACGTGTTTATGGGGTGTGCTCTCTCGTTCACTCTGATGTCTGTGTGTCTGGTCATTTCAATGACTTAGCAGCGGCGGCATTCCTGCCCCCTCCGTGTTCTCCCGCGAAAAGCTTGCGGGAGCCACGGTCTCCCCCACTGCTAAGTCAATTGAAATGACGAAGCCACTCCGCCAATATCGTTACACGAGAAAACACACCCCGTGAACGCGAACAGCACATATATATCAGCCTTCGCCTCAGCTTCCAAGCCGGAGCGATTTAAAAATAAAACACTCAGATCCCTGAACTCATTTAAAAATGCAGATGAACCTGGATAAACAAAAAATAGAGATCAAAACAGAATCATTTGAGCGTTTAGAGTCTTTTTTTCTAAACAACCATTCCTATCTTGATTGGAATTGTTTGTTTGTTCTTCCTCTATGGCTAAAAACATGGTGGGACACTTTTGGCGAAAATAATGACCCTGAAATTCTTGCGGGATATCGTCAAGGAAAACTCATTGGCATTGCCCCGTTGCGCGTACAAGAAAAAACAGCACGGTTTATTGGAGATGAAAATGTCTGTGATTACCAGGACATGGTCGTGGCCCCAAATCATCATTACGAATTTATCGAGGCAATTTTATCCTTCCTGAAAAAAAGGGGGATACGGTTTCTTGAATTGGGAACGTTAAGGCCCGATTCAATATCGGTAACCCTATTGCCGAATCTGGCAAAACAAATGGGATATGCTGTGGTTTGCAATCAAGTGGCGTTTAGCTATGAAATAATATTACCCCGCACCTGGGAGGCATATCTTAAAATGCTTGCAGGTAAACAGCGCCACGAAATTCGTCGCAAATTAAGACGGCTAAACGAGGCGGGTGAAATCCGTTTTCGTGTCATTAAACGACAGGACGAAATTTCAGAAAATATGGACACCTTTTTTTCTATGTTTAAAGCCAGTCGACCGGACAAGTCCGAATTTTTAACCGACCAAATGGTGTCTTTTTTTAGTTTGTTAGCCCAAAGAATGGCACAACAGGAATTTTTGAGAATGTTTTTTTTAGACATCGATCAGATGCCTGCTGCCGGCGTGATGTGTTTTGATTTCAACAACATCCTATTCCTATATAACAATGGATATAATCCCCAATTTAGCCATTTGAGTCCCGGGTTTCTCAGCAAGGTGTATAGTATCAGAAACAGTATTGACCAGGGAAAGCTGAGGTATGATCTATTAAAAGGTGATGAAG
>Ga0210064_1000381_pt1 | contig 21548 bp, 17 predicted proteins | sample Muzzi_CordC_D2_FD_185531 | JGI IMG/M metagenome (GOLD analysis project Ga0210064, IMG submission 185531) | Wetland microbial communities from San Francisco Bay, California, USA, that impact long-term carbon sequestration - Muzzi_CordC_D2 (SPAdes) | ecosystem: Environmental > Aquatic > Marine >...
GTTGTCCTCTCGAGGAGTTCGACGCGCGGATGGGACGAAAATTCTCGGCAGCGATCCGAATCGCCCCGTGGGCGCTGGCGGCCGGCGCGATCGCGGTCGTCGCGTGTACGACGTCGGTCGAACACGCCTCGCTCCGGCCGAAGACCCCGGACGCGGTCTGGGAGCGTGAATACGGGCGCGCGCGCCGCTTCGAGAGCGGCGGGATGTTCGACGATGCGGAACGGCACTACGCGCGGGCGCTCGACGCGGGCAGGGCGTTCGGCACCGGCGATCAACGAGTGCTGCAGACTCGGCTCGCGCTCGCCGACCTCTACATCGTGCAGGGGCGAAGTGCGGATGCGGAGCAACAGTACGTCGAGGTGATCCGTCGCCAACGCGCCGCGTTCGGTGACGAAAACGAGGCCATCGCGGACACGCTGAACCGTCTCGGAGTGCTGCTCGTGGACGACGGTCGCGCGAGCGCATCGCTGCCGTTGTTCGAGGAATCGCTGCGTCTGCGCGCGCGCATCTACGGGCCCGAAGCTGCGCCGACGGTCGCGACGATGCAGAACCTCGCCTCCGCGTATCACGAGGTCGGACGCCTCGGCGAGGCCGAGAAGCTCTATGTGCTGGCGTTGAGCAGCTACGAGGGGATGGGCGAGAAGTACCTGGGCGTCGCGTCGGTGACGCAGAACAACCTCGCTCGGCTCTACCGCGACACGGGTCGCGGCAACGAGGCGGAGAGCATGTTCCTGCACGCGATCGACCTGTCGATCGAGATCAACGGGCCGCGGAACCCGAATGTCGCGATCTTTTCGCGCGATTTCGCGAATCTGCTGACCGAGCAGGAACGCTACCGCGCGGCCGAGGCGCGCTACAAGCTCGCGATCGAGATCTTCATCGCGAACTACGGCCGCACCAGCGAGCCCGTGCGCCAGACGATGGCTGCCTACGCCGCGATGCTGCGTGCCGAGGGCAGGCAGCAGGAAGCGGCGTCCGTGGCGGCGGCGGTCGCGCAGATCGCGGAGAAACTTCCGCGGGCCCCCGCCGCCGACTCTGAAGTGAAATCGAAAAAGCGGTAGTCTGCGGTGCGGACCGCACGAGGAGGAGTGTCGTGACCGAGCAGCCCATACGAAGCGAGCTGCGCGACGGCGTTGCGATCGCGCACCTCGATGACGGCAAGGCCAACGCGTTCTCCCACGCGATGATCTCGGCTCTCCGCGGGCACCTCGATCGATGGGGTGCCGACGGCGGCGCGAAGGCGGTGTTGCTCGCGGGCCGCCCGGGCGTCCTGTCCGGGGGCTTCGATCTGAAGGTGATGGGCGCGGGGCCGAACGAGGTGCACGGCCTCGTGGCCGCCGGAGCCGAGCTGTTCTGCGGCTTCCTCGAGTTTCCACTCCCGATCGTGATCGCTGCGACGGGCCACGCGGTCGCGGCCGGCGCCATCGCGCTACTCGCCGCCGACGCGCGCCTGGGGGCCGCGGGGAAGTTCCGGATCGGCCTGTCGGAAGTCGCGATCGGCATGACGCTGCCGCACTTCGGCGCCGCGCTCGCACGCAACCGGCTGTCCAAGCGCCACTACCTGCGCGCCACCGCCCAGGCCGAGCTCTACGCCCCCGACGGTGCGGTCGACGCCGGGTTCCTCGACCGCGTCGTGCCCGCCGAAGAGCTGCTCGAACACGCGCTCGCCGAAGCCCAGCGCCTCGGAGCGCTGCCGCAGCCCGCCTTCGGCAACACCAAGCGACGCGCCCACGAAGCGCTGCTCGCCGACGTGCGCGGCAGCCTCAATGCCGATCTCCAGGCGCTGACGGGATCGAGCGGCATCGGCCCCGATCACGCCGCGAAGTAGCACCGCGGAAGTGGGCGAGAGTGGAGCCGACGCCCGGATTCGAACCGGGGACCTGCGCATTACGAATGCGCTGCTCTACCAGCTGAGCTACGTCGGCGTGAGGTGGTGATCCGGGTGTGAAGCGGCCGGGAGTCTAGCCGCGCCCGTGCGGGTTTTCACCTGAGCGGCCGGATGACCGGGCGGCTGGAGAGGAATCCCCCCGCTGGCTGGCTGCGCAATCGTTGACCCCGGGCCGGTAGCCCGATTACGATGTAACCGGAGGTGTCGCCGTTGCCCGTTCTTCCCCTGATCGATCTGCTGATTCTGATGAGCACGGGCAGCCTGTTGATCGGCTTCGTGCTGAAGGCGATCGCACTCACGACACGCTATCGGCCGAGCGTATTCGGCTTCAGCTCGGTCGATTTCGTGATCATTACGGGCCTCGGTCTGGGGCTCGCCCTGGTGCTCGCCGCGCGGACCTACGTGAAGCTGAACGAGCACCGCCTGCTGGCCGTGCGGTCGGCCCGGCGCCGCTCGCGGCTGGTGCCGGTCGACGATGACGACCGGTACGACGAGCCGCGGGCGGACGCGGACGAGGCGCACGCCGAGCTGCGCTGAGCCGGAGCCCGCGGTCGGGAAGGCATCGTCGTCGATGGGGTGTGGGTCGCGTCTCGGCCTCCGCATTGCAGCGGAAGCCACTGCGGCCGAGCGACCCGCCTGGCCGTCAGCTGCGGCGGGGAAACAGGCTCAGTGCCGAGAGGGTGAGTTCGCGGTAGAGGTCGGCGGTCACGACGATGACCTCGGTGGCCTTGCGGATGGCGCTCTTCACGGTCGGATCTCCTTCGGTCTGGTATGTGGCCTTCGCGACTCGTTTGGTGGCAGATCGGCTGCAAATTCGTCGAACTTGAGCCCGAGAGCGGTTGCCCGCGGGGACGTGATACATTTCCGCCGTGTCGAGCCCGTATTCGGACAGCCCGGTCGAGCGCAGGATCTGGATCGACGGCGCGTTCGTCCCCTGGGAGCGGGCCACGGTCCATGTGTTGTCCCACAGCCTTCAGCGCGGCTCGCTGATCTTCGACTACATGAGCGTCCACGAGACGGCGGAAGGCACCGCGATCTTCCGGCTGCGCGAGCACGTCGAACGGTTGCGGCGTTCGGCCGAGCTGGTCGACCTGCCGCTCGGCTACGGCCGCGATGCGATCGAGGCCGCGGTGATCGAGACGGTGCGCGCGAATCCGGGGGCGAGCGCGGTCAAGGTCAGTGCGTACTTCGCCTCGATCGAGGTCGACGTCGTCCCCCTCGACGACCACGTGACACTCGCGATCGCGGCCTACCACCCGGGCAGCGACATCGTGGCGCACAAGGCCCGCAAGCCGAAATTCCACCCCGTGCTCAAGCTCTGGATCGAGAAGGACCGCAAGAACCGCCGCGACGACATCGTGCCGCCGCAGGCAAAGGTTGCTGCGAACTACGCCTCGCCCATGGGAGCGAAGTGGGCCGCGCAGCGCGCGGGTTACGACGACATCCTGCTCGTCGACGAAGACGGCTACGTCGCCGAGGGACCGACCACGAACGTGTTCATGGTCGAGACGGGCGGCAGACTGGTTACGCCCCCCGAGATGAGCGTGTTGCACGGGGTGACGCGCAGCACGATCCTCGCGCTGGCGAAGGACGAGGGCTTCGAGGTGAGCGAAGAGCGGGTGCGTCCCGAGCGGCTGCAGCAGGCCGCCGAGGTCTTCGTGACGGGAACGACGGCAGGGGTCTGGCCGGTCGGCTCGATCGACGGTCGGGACATCGCGACCGGCGGAGCCGGGCCGGTGAGCGAACGACTGCAGGCGCGCTTTCGCAGGGTGGTCGGCGGCGACGATCCGGCCTTCCGCCACTGGCTCACGCACGTCCACGGGGAGTAGCGACATGCGGGTTCTTTCCGGCACCCAGCCTTCGGGCGACTACCTGCACATCGGCAACTACTTCGGCGCCCTGCGCCAGTACGTGGCGTTCCAGGAAGAGCACGAGGCTCTCTACTTCATCGCCGACTACCACTCGATGAACTCGGTGCGCAACGCGAGCCAGCGCCGCGAATTCGCCCGCTCGGTTGCGCTCGACTATCTGGCCTGCGGCATCGACCCGGAACGCGCGGTGCTGTTCCGCCAGTCCGACGCGCCCGAGGTCTGCGAGTTCATGTGGTTGCTCTCGACCGTCACGCCGATGGGGCTGCTCGAGCGCGGCCATGCCTACAAGGACAAGGTCGCCCAGGGGCAGAGCGCCGATCACGGGCTGTTCGCCTATCCGGTGCTGATGGCCGCGGACATCCTGCTCTATCACGCCGACGTGGTGCCGGTGGGGCAGGACCAGAAGCAGCACCTCGAGATGACCCGCGACATCGCCGCGCGCTTCAACCACACCTACGGCGAAGACGTGCTCAAGCTGCCCGAGCCGTACATCCTCGACGCCGTCGCGGTCGTGCCCGGAACCGACGGCCGCAAGATGAGCAAGTCGTACGACAACGGCATCGCGATGTTCGCGCCGAAGAGCCAGATCAAGAAGGCCGTGATGGGGATCGTGACGGACTCGACCCCGGTCGAGGCTCCGAAGGAGCCGAAGGGGGCGTTGTTCGAGCTGTGGTCGCTGTTCGCCTCGAACGACGAGCGCGAGGAGCTGTTCGCGCGGGCGCGCAAGGGCGGCCTCGGCTACGGCGAGGTGAAGAAGGATCTGCTCGCGCGCCTGCTCGACTTCTTCGCCCCGATGCGTCTTCGCCGCGAGGAGCTCGCCGCGCACCTCGATGACGTCGAGGACATCCTCGAAGACGGCGCGAGACGCGCGCGCCTGCTCGGCGAGCCGGTGTTGGCCGCGGCGCGCGAAGCGGCCGGCCTGGGGCGCGCGCTCTAGACGAGGTACGGCATGTCGGCACACCGGCGTCCGAACATTCCGTATAGCGACGCGCCGCGCGGCACCTGTCGTTGGTGCGGTGATCCGATCGTCCACGGGGACGGTCCGAAGCGCGGCGAGCCGAATCTGCGCCGGCGTTGGCATCCGACCTGTGTCGATGCCTACAACGAGAGCGATCCACGCGAGGCGCGGCGTCGGGTGCGGAAGCGCGATAGCGGGCGCTGTGCGGTCTGCGGTCTCGACACGGTGAAGCTGCGTCGATCGATTCGCGGCAAGGGAGCATTCGAGAAGACGCGCAAGCTCGGCTTCAAGCCGCGCAAGTCGTTCTGGGAGCTCGATCATATCGTGCCGCTGATCGACGGCGGCGGTCACGATCTGGCGAACCTGCAGACGCTCTGCACGCCGTGTCATACACGCAAGACGTCCGCCGAAGCCGCGGGTCGCCGCGTCATGCGTGAGAAGGCGGCGGCGCGAGACGTGCTCGAGCGTGCGGACGAACTGCTGGCGCAGTCGCAGCGGTTGTTGGATTCGCTCGGCGCGCCCGGCGATCGCTGAGGACTCGCGTCGGGGTCAGCGGGGCAGGGGGCCGGATCCGGTCGCGACGGAATCTACCGCCTTCGCTCGAGCCGCCACGCGGCGGCGGCGAGCAGGGCGGCGGTCAGCATGGCGTTTGCGAGCGGCGGCATGGCGGGGACGTTGCCGGGGACCAGCCCGGGACCCCACTCGAAGAAGTGGACGTCGGGCTCGGTATCCGCGAAGGCCTTGGTGAGATAGGTCGCGTAGGCGGTGTCGCCGAGCAGATAGCGGCGGAAGGTCGCCGCGGCGTACAGGTTCTGGAGGCGTGTGGCCTCTGCGATCGGGAAGGCCGGCGGCACGCAGGTGTCGTAGTAGATCGGAACCAGGGCTTCTGCGCCGAGGAGATACCAGTATTCCGGTTGCCAGCCGTTGTCGATCAGCACGTTCGCGATGTCGCAGACATTGGCGAAGTGGGTGTGGTTGGCGCCGCGGACGTCGATCAGGATCAGGTCGCTGCTCGATTGCTCCGTGTACGAGCGGATCGCCTGCGGGCGCAGGCCGTCCTTGGTGCCGACGATCAGCGTCGTCGGGATCGTGATGCTCTGCAGCTCCGCGTCGGACAGGGCCGCCGAAGAGGGTGCGACCGGTACGATGGCCTTCACGCGCGAATCCGCGGGTTCGCCGCCGTAACCCGCCGCCATGAACTGTGCGGTCATCCCGCCGTAGGAGTGGCCCGCCACGCCCACGTTGGACGCGTCGACGTGGCCGAAGAACGGGCTCGCGCCGTTCAGGTTGAGCGCCGCCATCTCGTCGATCACGAACGCGACGTCGGGGAATCGATCCGCCTCCGGATTCGGCGACGAGTTGTCGTCCTGGGTGTTGCCGGTGTGGCTGGGTGCGACGACCACGAAGCCGTGGCTCGCGAGATGCTCCATCAGGCTGAGCGACTGGATGTTCAGTCCGCCGTAGCCGTGCGAGAACACGATGAGGGGATAGTTGCCGCCCGCCGGGAGCGCGACGTCGTCCTTCGCCACCGGCGAAGTGATTCCCGCGCCGGCGATCAGGTTGGTGAAGGTGAAATCGACGACGGCCGCCCAGGCTGTGGCGTCGGCGGGGTACCAGATCTGCAGCGGAAGCTCGCGGTTCGCTCGCGCCGCATCGAAGACCGAGAACGCGGTGTGACCGACCGGGTTGGGACCGAGCGCGTCGGGGGCATCGATCGCGGACGCGGTCGGGACGACGAGGCCCAGAGCCGCGAGCGCAACGCATGCCCAGTGTAGAGTCCGGCGCGTATCCGACATGGCGACCTCCCGATCAGCCCGATGATCGTACGTCGATGACGGCATTCTACATCGGTGCGGCGCGGATTCGTGGGAATTTCGTGCGCGTCGCGGACGTCCGTCGCGCCGCGGCGGGCGCGTGGACGTCGAATTCCCGGTATTCGCCCCCGCCGCATCGACCATGACGTCGCCGCGGAATTCGAGCATCCGTCGGGTCGACCCGAAAGGCGCCGAGCGCATCGGAGTCAGCCGAGAAGCTTCGAGATTTCCTGGAGGCGTTCACCCACGCGCTTGGCAGAGCTGCAACGATCGTCGGGATTCTTGGCCAGCATGTGGAGCACGAGCTCCGCCAATGCGTCGGGCAGATCCTCGCAATGCTCGCGAGGGTCGACGGGCGGGGTGTGGCGGTGGTGATAGGTCACGTCTCCGTCCGAGAACGGAACCTTCCCGGTCAGCAGTTCGTACAGCGTCACGCCGAATGCGTAGACATCGGCGCGGTGGTCGACGATGCCACCGACGGCTTGTTCGGGAGCCATGTAGTACGGGGTCCCGCCGATCACGGTCGACGAACGGCGGACCTCCTCGACCATCTTTGCCAGTCCGAAGTCCATGATCTTGATGCGCTTTCGCGTGGTGAAGAAGAGGTTTCCGGTCTTGATGTCGCGGTGGACGATGCGCTGTTCGTCCGCGTACTGCAGGCCGTTCGCGACCTGGATGCCGAGCCGCGCGACATCGCGGGGTGCGAGTCGTCCGCGTTTGTGGAGGATCGACTGGAGCGGCGAACCCTCGAGCAGCTCCATCGTGATGTAGAAGGTGTCGCCTTCCTGGTCCGCGTCGAACAGCGTCACGATGTTCGGGTGATTGAGTGCGGCCGCTGCGCGGGCTTCGCGCAGGAACAGCTTGGTCGCCTTCGGGTGGTTGCGCAGATTGTCGGGCAGCCGCTTCAACGCGACGATGCGGCCGAGCCGCTGGTCGCGCGCCTTGAAGACCACCCCCATGCCACCGCGGCCGATCTCCTCGAGGATTTCGTAGCGGAAACCGCTTCCGAAGCCGCCGCCGGTCGAGGTCGACGGAGCGGTCGCGCTGCCGTTGCCGTTGCTGATTCGCTTGCGCAGGCATTCGATCCGGGTCGCGAGGTTCGGATAGGTGGCGTCGCGGCTGCGCACGATCTCGAGCATGTCGAGCGCGCGCTCGTACTCACCGGTCTCTTCGAGCTGCCCCGCGAGCCCGTCGCAGGTGGCCAGCGGAATGGTGTCGGGGCCCACGTTCCGGATGAGCTCGTCGATCTTCTGCGCGGCGAGGTCGAGGTGCCCTTCGCGCAGGTAGGCGTCGACCAGCAGGTTCGAGGCGCTGGCGTAATCGGGGTCGTCGATCGAGACGAGCTGCAGGCTGCGGATCGCGCGGCCCCAGTCGCCGTTCTCGATCGAGACTTCGGCTGCTTCGAACGCGGCGCCCATGCGCTCGAGCGAGCCGATCCAATTCTCGATGTCGCCACCTTCGCGGTAACACTCGGCGGCGCTGTCGTAACGGGCGGCTCGTTCATAGGCGGCTCCCGCATTCGAGAAATCGCCCGCAGAGCGGTACATCGCCGCTGCCTGTGCGGTCTCGCCGGCGGCCTCGAACAGGGTCGCCGCATGGCCGTAGTTCTCGAGCGCTCGCTCCAGCTCCGCGGCCTCCAGCGGCCGACCCGCGGCTTCGAAGTGGCGCGCGGCGATGTCCTTCTGGTCCCGGTCGAGATGCAGTCGAGCAAACAACAGGTTTGCGACCTCGGTCTGTCCCTCGCGTTCGAGCGCGCGCGCCGCGCCCGCGATGTCGCCGCTCACATAGGGCTCGACGGCCGGCGGGCAGCCCGTAAAGAGAACGTTCTCGCGCCCGGTCAGGTCGACCGTGTGCAGCTGCGGCTGGAAGCTGTCCACCTCGATCGGATGTTCGGCGACCCGGTCGGCACTTCCGACCACCAGCGTGTGCGAGCCCAGGTTTGCCCCGATCCGCACCGGGCCGCCGCGCGCGTAGCGTTGCGAGCCCGGATGTGCGCGCAGCGCGACGATCGCCTCCTTGACGGGCTTGCGGTCCCAGAGCACTTTCACGTCGATCGGACAGCTCTTCGGCCTGAAGTCGAACACCAGGCGGACGGTGCGACCGCTCTGGATCGAGATCTCGCGCTCTTCGACGTGAGTGGTGAGCACTTCGTCGCTGTCTTCCGATTGCAGGAAGCCGTCGACGGTCACCCACCAGGTTCGCGCCGCGAGATCCGTGAACTGGGTCTCGCGCGAAACCAGCGTGTGTTCGGTCCGGCTGCCGCCGCCGGCGCTGCTCTTTGCACGCTGAGCGGCTTCCGGCGTCGAGACGCGCTCGGTCCGGCGATTCTGATTCCTCGCTTTCGCGCGGCTGTGCGCGATGCGAACGCTGAAGGTTCCGCGTAGCTCGACCGGGTATTCGATGCTGACCGCGAGGTCGCCCTTGCCGCGCATCAGTCGCAGCGTGATGAGGCCGGTGAGCAACACACCGAGTGCGGTCAGCAGTGCGTTCCGGAATTCGGACAGCAGCGGGCTCGAGGCCGTCAAGGCGCTCTCGATCTCGCGACGCACGCCTTCGGGCAGCCGGTCCGTCGCGGCTTCGAGGAGCCTCGCGAAGGCCGCTTCGGCCTGCGTGCGCGACTCGGCCCAGCCGCCCTCCGGCTCGAGGGCGGTGATCGCTTCGAGAGCTCGGTCGAACAGGCGCGAGATCGGCGATTCGCGCTCGGGCGGAGGTTCCGGTGGTCGGTGATCGAAGAGTGCGTCGATGTCGACGTCCGCGAGCTTCGGCACTGGTTGCAGCACGGGCTCGGAAACGGAATCGGCCGTGCTCGCGTCCGTCGTCCCCGATTCCGCCGGCGGCTGCGCGCGCACGGGTGCTGCGAGCGAGACCGCCAACAGTCCCGCGAACAACACCACGATCGTGTCGAGCCGCCATCGGTGAATGCACATTGGCCTCTCACTCATCGGCCCCGCGCTGCGCGGAATTGAGGCAGCACATTCGCGGCTATCTCGAAGCCCGGGCAGACGGAACCGCGACCGATCGCCGTTCCACCGAGCCCCCCAAACACCCGAGGAAGTACACCCGAGGAAGTTTCAACCGGTGTGCAACCGTTGCGTTCCCGCTGGAACGCACGGGCCGACGCAGGCGGCGACTCCCGGTCAGGTTCCGGGCGGCGGCCCCAGCCGGGACCACTTCGTTTCCTGGGCCTCGGTGATGCGCTCGACGACGAAGTAGACGAGCGTCACGCTGATCGCGGCCATCAAGTCGGCCATGAGATCGACGATCTGCGCGAACTGCAGTCGCATCGGGTCGTAGGCCGAGCTCGACATCATCCACGCAGCGAGGAGCTTGAGCATGCTGAAGGCAACGAAGCTTCCCCACCATGCCTGAATCAGTCGAGGTGTTTCGATCTCCTTCCAGTCGAAGGGATCCGTATTGCTGGGGTCGCTGGCCTGCCAGACTTCGCGCGTGACCTGGTAAGGCCGGAAGAGGTTGAGCACCGGGATCAGGAAGCCGAACACCGCCCAATTTCGCGAATAGTGCAGATGCCGGGTTCCGAACGCGCGCAGATTCGCGCGCGAACGATACAGCCAGGTCATGAAGGCGATTGCGGTGAGAACGAGCATCGTCCCCTGCGAGAGCAGCACGACCTCCGCGATGAACAGGTGTGCGGCGCGGTCGTTCGCGGTCACGAGCCCCATGCCGAGTCGCCCGAACATGCGAATCTCGGCGATGTCGAAGCCCACCGCGATCCAGGCAACCGCGGCGGACGCGATGATCAGGCTCGACAACCAGCGGAAGGTCATGCGGGTCGACACGAAGTGCGAGAAGAGGCTTGCGTGATCACTCATTTCGAAACGGTCTCGAGCTGTCGCAACCGCTCGGCCGCAACCGCGGCGACGGCCGCCTGGAGGTTGTAGGAAGGCAGGAACCCCGCCATCGGCACGCGTATGACCGCATCGCAGCGCGCCAGCACGGCTTCGGAGATGCCGTCGGCTTCGCCGCCGACCAGCAGGTGCACGCGACCGCTGAGATCGATTTCCCACGGTGCGCGGTCGCCGCTGTCTTCGATGGCGACGAGACGGCGACCCGAGCGCGCAGCTTCGTCGAGCACGCCGTCGGCCTCGCCGAAGAAGATCGGCATGAACCGATCGGCCCGCATCGAGACGCGCAGAGCCGCACGCCGTTGCGCGCGGTCGAAGTCGGCTTCGACGAACGCGCCCGCGGCTCCGCTGACTTCGGCGGTGCGCAGCGCCATGCCCGCGTTGCCCGGATACGCGACACCGACGAGATGCCAGGTTGCGCCCGCGCCGCCGAGTACGGAAGTCGCGCTGGTGTCCGGCGCCGAACCTGCGAGTGCGAGCGCGTCGCAGGCGCCGCCCGGTTGCCGCAGTCGCTGGAAGTGCCGCGGACCGACTCGATGCACCGGAACCCCCGCCGTCCTCGCGCGTCGCTCCAACGCGACGATGGGCGCATCGTCGGCCTCGTCGCGCAGCACGATCCGTTGCAGCGTCGCGCCGCGCTCGAGTGCGGCGACGATCGCGGCACTGCCCACGATCTGTCGTCGATCGCTCACCCCGCCCCCCTCGCTCCGAGCAGAAAATAGCGGTTGAGATTTCCCTCGCGACCGTCCGCGTCGTAACACGCGAGGCGCTCGAGGCCCGTCGCTTCGACCAGGCGCTCCGCTTCGGCCGCGTCGACGTGGTGGCAGTAGCGCACGGCAGCGGAGCCCTCGCCCCAGCGCAGCAGGTGGTCTCCCGGCTCGAGCTGTGAAACCTCGATCGCTTCGGGTGCATCGCGGTTCCATTCCTCGAAAGTCCTGCGGCGCTGCCGAAAGCGCTCGAAGTCGCCGAAGCGAAAGACGGCGAGTGCGAGCAGCCCTCCGGGCGCGAGCCGTCGCGCCAGGGCAGCCAGCAACGCCGCGCGCCGTCGCTCGTCCGGAATGTGGTGGAGCAGCCCGAAGACCGCGATCACGGAGAACGCGCGATCCGCGACCAGCGCCTCGATCGGGTTTTCGATCACGTCGCCGAGCACGGCCTCGGCAGCCGCGAAGGGCAGGCGGCGCGCGCGCACCGAATCGAGCAGCGTCGCGCTGGCATCGAGGCCGCAGTAGACGATGTCGCCGGCTCGACCGGGAAGCGCCTCGGCGAGAAACGCGCCGAAGCGGCCGTTCCCGCAGCCGACGTCGAGCACCTCGAGCGCACCGTCCGGCAGCCGCTTCTCGATCCACCCCGGCAGGCGGTCCCACCCCGGCCAGGCAGCGCCGCGCGTCTCGCTGAAGGCTGCAGCCGAATCGCGATAGAAATTCCGGTTGATCGCGGCGAGGGCCCGAACGGTTTTCTCGTCCATGACGCGTTGCGATACAGTAGCTGGCCCAGTGCTGGACCCCCATCCGCGACGACACCGCAACCAGTTCGACCCCGATCCCCACGAGCGCGAACTCGTCGGGATCGTCGAGGCCATCCTCGCGGCCGACGAACTGGACGCGCGTGCGCTCGACCGCATCGTGAAGAACCACCCGAAGAATGGAACGGGTCTGTTCTCACGCAGCGAGGTCATCGCGGGGTTCCGTCGTTTCGCCCCCGGCCGTTCGTGGGCGGTCGACGAGCTCGCATTCATCGAGCGCTTGCGGATGCGTCCGGTACGCACGCAGAGCGGCGTCACTCCCGTCACGGTGCTCACGAAGCCCTATCCGTGCCCGGGTCGCTGCATCTTCTGCCCGAACGACGTGCGGATGCCGAAGAGCTACCTGAGGGACGAGCCGGGGGCGCAGCGCGCCGAGGACAACCGCTTCGATCCCTACCTGCAGACCTGGAACCGGCTGGCTGCGTACCACAGCATCGGCCACCCGGTCGAGAAGATCGAACTCATCGTCCTCGGAGGGACCTGGTCGTTTCATCCCGAGCCCTATCAGATCTGGTACGTGAAGCGCTGTTTCGACGCGATGAACGACTTCGGGGCGGGCATGGATCGATGCGCGGAAGCGGGTGCTCCGACGGTCGATTTCTCGGAGATTCCCGCGATCGACGGTCGCGCGCTCGAGTCGACGAGCTACAACCGGGTGATCCGCGACGCGCTGACCCGATCGCACGGGGGCGCGCTCGTGCACGAATCGGAGGCTGCGACCTGGGCGGAGCTCGAAATCGCACAGCGCACGAACGAGGTCGCGGCTTGTCGCAACGTCGGGCTTGCGTTCGAAACGCGGCCCGACGAGATCACGCCGGGTGAAGTGCAGCGGCTCCGCCGCCTCGGGGGTACCAAGGTCCAGATCGGCATCCAGAACCTGTCGGATCGCGTGCTCGCGATGAACCGTCGGGGGCACGACGTCGCGGCGACCCGGCGCGCGCTCGCGTTGCTCCGAGCGGCCGGCTTCAAGATTCATGCGCACTGGATGCCGAACCTGCTCGGTGCGACTCCGGATGGCGACATCGAGGATTTCTCGAAGTTGTTCGGAGACGCCGATTTCCGACCCGACGAATTGAAGATCTACCCCTGCAGCCTGGTCGAAAGCGCCGAGTTGATGGCGCATCACGAGAGCGGAGAGTGGCGCCCCTACGCACCGGCGGAACTGCTTCGCGTGCTCATGGCCGGCATGGCTCGGACGCCTCGATACTGCCGGATCACTCGGGTGATCCGCGATTTCTCCGCCGACGACATCGTCGTCGGCAACAAAGTCGCAAACCTTCGCGAAGTAGCCGAACGTGCACTCGCAGAGCAGGGCGTTCGTTGCCGCGAGATCCGTGCACGCGAGATCCGGGGCGAACCGTTTCGGCAGGAGGATCTCCGCCTTTCCGAACACGGCTACGCGACCTCGATCGGTCGTGAGGTCTTCCTCGAGTACACCACCCCTGCGGACCAGCTGGTTGCGTTCTTGCGACTCGCACTCCCCGAAGACCGAACACAGCCGGGCGAGCTGGGCGGAAGCGCGATCGTTCGCGAGGTACACGTGTACGGCACGTCACTCGCGTTGGGTCGGCGAGCGGGCGGGCGGGCGCAGCACATCGGTCTCGGGCGGAAGCTGATCGCGCGCGCTCGGCAACTGGCGGCCGACGCGGGCTACGGCGATCTCGCGGTCATCTCGGCCGTCGGAACCCGGGCCTATTACCGAAGCCTCGGGTTTCGCGATGGTCCGCTGTACCAGCACGCCGATACGACCGCTTGATTCGCGCGGCGAACGCGATCAGCTGGCGCCGGAGCGGCTGAGGACTGCGGGCAGGGTCTTGGTCAGGATCCACAGATCGGTCGACAGGGACCACGTCTCGATGTATTCGACATCGAGCTTCACCCAGTCGGCGAATCCGATCGCATTCCGCCCCTGAACCTGCCAGAAACACGTGATGCCCGGTCGCATCGACAAACGCCGGCGCTCGAAGGTTCGGTAGAGCGCGACCTCGGAAGGAACCGGCGGACGCGGGCCGACCAGGCTCATGTCGCCCTTCAGCACGTTCCAGGCCTGCGGGAGCTCGTCGAGGCTCCAGTTGCGCAGGTAGCGTCCGACGCGCGTCACGCGCGGATCGCTGCGGATCTTGAAGACCGGTCCGTCGCACTCGTTCAGATGTGCGAGCTTCGACTTCTGCTCCTCCGCGTCGTTCACCATCGTCCGCAACTTGTACATCCAGAACTCGCGACCGTGCAATCCGCAGCGCTTCTGGCGGAAGATCACCGGCCCCGGAGACGTCAAACGAATGGCCGCCATCGAGACCAACAGGATCGGTGCGGTCAGGATCAGTACGCTGGCCGCTCCGACGACGTCGATACTCCGCTTGATTGCCAGCTTGAAGCGACTGTGATGGACGGGCGCGTAGCTGAGTGCCGCCGAGCTGCCGAAGCGGGTGACCCGCGGCGCCGGCATGAAATCCTCGAACAAGTCCACCGGGATCGTGAGCGATACGCCGACCATGGAACAGGCTTCGACGACCGGAGCGAGAGAGGAGAGCATCGAGCGCGGCAAGGCGACGACGACCTCGTCGATCACGTGGTTGCGGAAGAGTTCCGGCAGGTCGGCGAATTTGTGGACTTCACCGATCGCACTGACCTCGCCGTTCGCGTACGCGTGATCGTCGATGAAGCCGATGATGTGCAGTGCCCAATCGGGGTGCCGTTTCACCATGCGGTGAACGTGGGCTGCACGCGGGCCGGAGCCGACGATGAGGATGTTTCGGAAATTCCGACCGCCGCGCCGCAGAAAACGCAGGCCGCCGTGAATGGACAGCCGGAGCGTTGCCAGGCACGCGAACTGGGTCGCGCCGAAGAGGAACGGGAAGGCGGCGGGCACGGGAGCGGACAGCGCGAACGCCGCCGCGGCGATCAAGAGCGTGCTCGCGACCCCGGCGCTGGCCACGCGAAGCAGCAGCTGGCCGGCGGACTGGAGGCGCTGCGACGAGTAGAGGTCGAGCGCGTTCAGGACCAGTGGCCAGGTCGAACAGCCGACGATTCCGAGCGCGAGCAGCGCCGGGCCGTCGTGACCGAGCACGACCGGAACCGTGTCGGTCGCGCCCGTAGACAATGCGAATACCGCGAAAATTGCAGCGCTGAGTGCGATTTCGGCGGCCAGGAGGAGGAGTTGGAATGCCAGCCAGTGGGTCTTCAACATCTTGGGAGGAAGCTCCGGAGTGAATTATGGGGGGTGCGGATGACAGACCGTCTCGACGGTTTCGGGTATTTATTCCCCCAATTCGAGCGATCTGCTGTGAAGTGCTTCATAGCGGAGTATTTCGGAATGTGTGATCCAGCACACAGTTAGTAACCAATTACATCGATTCGGTGTCAGAATCAATAGAAATAAAATCGGGTTTCGAAAATCGAAATCGATCGATTTCGTCAATAATTTTGAATATTTAGGTTTTCTCATGCATCTGAATGATGCAGCCTGGGCGAGTGGATTCGCTGCGCGCGCTCCGATCGTACGATCGGGAGGATTATCCCCCGGAAATTGGACTCGAATTTCCATGCTGCAAGCGTCGGCCGGAAGGTATTCGGCGATTTCCGAGCTGCGATCGCCGCCCCGGCCGCTTTCGCGGCGGGCGGGATCCGGCTCGCCGGCGCGTCGTGGGCGGTGGGCCGGAGCTTCGACCGGGCGGGCCATCAGTCCGGCTGCGGCTGGAATGCGACGGAGAGCCCGTTTGCGGGGGCCGTGCGTATTGCGGGCATCCGCTTTGGGTCGAAACTCGCAACGGTCGGAGCACGGCGGGCAGAACGCCTGCAATCGACCTTTCGGGATCGGGCGAGTTCACTCGCGCGGCAACTTGCGTACCGCTGAGGCCGTGGCCGCGATTCCGCTCGCAGCTCAGCAGAGTGCCCTTGATCCCCGACGCCAAAATGTCGATGGTTCCTAGGCGATGTACGAATCCTACTTCGGTCTTCGGGAGCCGGCGTTCTCGCTCAACCCCGACCCGCGCTTTCTCTGGCCTTCCGAGACGCACGAGGAAGGGCTTTCCGCCCTCTACTACGGTGTGGTGCGTCGCAAGGGATTCCTGCTGCTGACCGGCGGGATCGGAACCGGCAAGACCACGTTGTTGCGCGCGGTGCTCGCCAAGGTGCCCGCGGAGACGGACACGGCCCTCGTGATGAATACCGCCGAAGCGAGCGGTCTCGATCTGATGAAGCTGATCGCGGCCGAGCTCGGGCTACGCGGTCCGTTCGAGTCGAAGGTGGATTACATCATTGCGTTGAACTCGCATCTGCTCGAGCGACTCCGGGCGGGGATCAACACGGTATTGGTGATCGACGAGGCGCAGAATCTCGACCTCGCTACACTCGAGGAGGTGCGCTTGCTGTCGAACCTCGAGACGGATTCGGAAAAGCTGCTCCAGATCGTGTTGACCGGTCAGCCGGAGCTCCGCGAGAAGCTCGCAGATCCGAGTCTGCGCCAGCTGCGACAGCGGATCGCGATCGAGCATCACCTCGAGCCTCTCCGTCCATCGGAATTGATTCCGTACCTCTCGCATCGCATCGCCGTTGCCGGAGGGCATTACGACGAGATCTTCGGACCGGGCTGCGATTCGGCGTTCTATGCCTATTCGCACGGTTGCCCGCGCATGATCAGCCTGTTGGCCGACCGTGTCCTGCTGGCCGCGTACTCGAAGCAGATTCGGCCGATTCCCGTTGCCATGGTCGAGAAGAAGGCCAAGGAAATGCTCGAAGCACACGGCGCGTGGTCGAACGAACCCGGCTCCGGCGTGGCGGAGAACTGAGGTGGGAGAGATCACCGACGCGCTTCGCCGCGCGCGCGAGGAGGCCGATCGTTCGGTCGAGGCCACTGCGCCCGATTCGCTGATCGACGAGCCGGTCCTCTCGCCCGTCCCCGCGGTGCCGAAAGACGACGAGTTCCAACGTCGACCTGCACGGCGCGCGACCGATATCCGACTTCTGCACTCGAAGGAGGGTGCGTGGGTCGCGCGTGCCGTCGTCGTCGATCAGCACGGTCCTTTTTCAGCCCACTACCGTCACTTCGCGCTGCGTCTGGGGGCCGAGCTGGCGGAGCGCGACGCTCGAGTCGCGCTCATCACGAGCGCCGTCGGGCAGGACGGCAAGACGACGACGGCTTGCAATGTCGCGCTCGCATTCGCCTCGATGAACGCCTCGCGACGGGTCGCGATCGTGGAGCTCGACCTGCGGCGACCGACGATCGCGAAGGCGCTCGGCTTCGGGCTGCCGGAGGTCGGCGTCGAGCACGTTCTGCTCGGTCAGGCGTCGATCGCGTCGATCTGTCTCCACAGTGATGCCGGATTGGACATCTATCCGGTGGTGGGCTCCCGCGACGATGCCCACGAAATCCTCTCACGCCCCGAACTGGGTGTATTGATGCGAAGCCTGGCCCAGGCCTACGACATCGTCATCCTCGATACGCCGCCCGTGCTTCCGGTTCCGGACGTATCGCTGATCCTGCCGCACGTAAAGGCCTGCGTCGCCGTGGCGCGTGCGGGTGGGACGCCGCTTTCCGCATTTCGCGCGATGCTCGAGTTGATTCCGCAGGAGAAGATCGCCGGCGCGTTCATCAACAACGCGAGCCGTCGCAAGGACTTCTCGCAATACGATTATCATTCCGACGACAGCAAGGACGGAAAGACCTGGTGAACATTTGAGCATGGACGAATTCGAAGAACTCGAATCCGGTGGGCTGCCCGCGTTCTTGTGGGATCCGGTCGGAGTCGTGGTCCGCCGCTGGCGCTGGATGCTCGCCGTTCTGCTGGCCGGGCTGCTGGCTACGGTATTGGCGAGTGTCGTGCTGGAACCTCGCTATCGGGCCAGCGCAACCGTGATGATCGCGACGCAGGAAATGCCGGAAGAATTCGTGCGCTCGACGGTTCGCGGAGATCCGTTCGAGCGAATCAACGCGATGGTGGCGGAGGTCCTCGCCCGCCCGCACCTCTTCGCCCTGATCGAAGAGTACAACCTCTACCAGGACTTGCGCGAGAAGCTTCCGATGACGGAGCTGGTCGAGCGCATGCGAGACGACATCGACATCTCGGCCGAGAGCGGGATCGGAAGCTTGGTGCGCTCCGAATCGGCCCGCCTGCTCGCGATCGAGTTCGAGAACGACGACCCGGTCGTCGCTGCGGCGGTCGCCAACCGTCTTGCGGGCCTCCTCGTCGACGAAGGCATCCGCCTGCGAAGCCAGCAGGCCGCCCTGGCGACCGACTTCATGAGGCGCGAACTCGAGCGGTCCGAGCGCGAGCTGCGTGAGCACGACCGGAAGATCACGGAGTTCAAGCAACGTTATCGCGGCGAGCTCCCCGCGGATCTGGAGCCGTCCTTGCGTGCGCTGACGCGGCTCCAAGAGCAGCGAGCGTCACTCGCGCTCCAGATCGCGGAAACGGAATCCCGCATGGCGACGCTGTCGACCGCCGAAAGCGATTCTCCGGCGACGCGTCTTCAGAAGCTGCGGTCCGACCTTGCGGCGGAGCGGGCCCGCCATACCGAGAAGCACCCCGATGTGATCGCGCTCCGGCGGCAGATCGAGCAGCTCGAAGCGGAGATCGAATCCGAGGGGATTCCCGCGGATGCATCCCCGTCCGGTCTGCTCTCGTCCGGGCGCCGGACGGTCGCGGAGCTGCGGCGGCAACGGATCGCTGGTGAAGCGAGGATTCGCGAGCTCGAAGAGCGGGTCGCGCGGATCCCCGAGCGGCAGGAAACGCTCGAAGCCCTCGAGGGAAAGCAGGCCGTGCTGCAGGCCACCTACACCGGATTTCTCCGCAAAGTACAGGAGGCCGGGCTCGCCCAGAGTCTCGAGCAGGCCCAGCAGGGCGCCCGCATCTCCTTCTTGGAGCAGGCGGAACCGCCGCTGCTGCCGACACGGCAGCGCTGGAAGATCCTGGCCGGCGGGTCGGGTGCGGCGTTCATCCTCGCGTTCGTCGTCGGGCTGCTGCTCGAATTCGCCGAACCGGTGCTGTTGCTGCCGAGTGACGCGCGCTTCGTGGAAGAAGTCCCCATCCTGGGATCCGCCCCCTGGATCCGTTGAGTCGCGCCGCAGCGGCACGATGACGCCGTTCCAGCGGCGCAAGCGTACACGGCTCGAGGAAGTACACGGGCGCCCGGGTTCCCGGGCCACGCGGAAATCCGTGCAAGAAGTGCTCGCCCGGGAGCTCCCTCCCGGGGCGACCGCCGAACTCGAAACCGACGATCACCGCGCCTGCTGCATCGCATCGCGATCGGAGCGGCGGTGCGGAACTGCGTGAAGCCGACGTCGGTGCGGCCGGGAGTCCACCACCGGGTGTGGCGGAGGGGGCGATCCCGCGGGCGTGGACGGTGCCGCAGTTGCTGCGGGAGCGGCGCTTCCCGTGGCGCTTCGAATCGAATGGCCGGCTCGAGGACTGCCATTTCGCGCGGATTCCGACGCGGCGGATGCCGCACTGTCGGGAGCACGAGCTCGAGTACGCGGCTCGACCGCTGAGTTGTGTGGGAAACGCCCAGGTTCGATCAACGCCGGCGCAATCTTCGCGACACGACGCGAGCCACGACTAGGCGTGTAGGGTGAAGCGGCTCAATCGCGGCCCCGGCTCCATCTTGGACCGTCGCCTTCGGCGCAACCACATCACGGGCGGCAACAGGAAGACCAGCTCGGCACCCAGCCCGCACTTCTTGCCGCCACCGCCGCCACCGCCACCACCGCCACCACCGTCGCTGACGACGGCTTCGCTGGTCGCCCAGGCCGCTTTGCACTCGGGGTCGAGCACGTCGATCATGTTGTCGCCGTCGTTGTCGATGCCGTCGTTGCAGACCGGGTCTTCGATGTCGGATTCCCGATTGCGGCAGCCCGGGTCGACGCCGGTGTCGATCTGGCCGTCGCCGTCGTTGTCGAGTTGATCGCTGCAGGCGGGCGCGGTGGCTCCGATCCGGAAGATGTCACCATTCTCGTGCAGCACGTAGAGGGCTCCGCCGCCGCCTTCGCCGAAGCTCGCAATCTCGAGTCGTTTGCCGGCGGCTTCGCCGAGTGCCGCGGTCCAGTTGGTTCCCTGGCCGGTGTTGCGGTCGATGCTCCAGATCGCCCCGGAGCAGTAGTCGCCGTAGAAGTATTCTCCGTACAGCGAGTCGTCGGTGCCGCGGTAGACGTAGCCGCCGGTGATCGAGCACGAGTCGTCGTCGTGCGGGTATTCGTGGAGCGGCGGTGCGAGCGAATCGTCACCGCAGGGCGGCGACGGAGCCGGCAGCGCAGCGCACGCCGTCCCTTCCATCACGTCCCAGCCGTAGTTCTTGCCGCCGGCGCTGTCTGCCGGTTCATAGTTGATTTCTTCGCGCAGGTCCTGGCCTTCGTCGGCAAGCCAGAGGTCGCCGAGGTCGCGGTCGAAGCTGAAGCGATACGGGTTGCGCACGCCGAACGCCCAGATCTCGTCCCGAACACCCGCGACTCCGACGAACGGATTGTCGTCCGGGATCGCGTAGCTGCCGGCCGGCGTCGAATTGGGCGAGGGCGGTTGCGCGACGTCGATGCGCAGCAGCTTGCCGAGCAGCTCGCTGCCGTCCTGTGACACGTTCGACGGGTCGTTGGTCGATCCGCCGTCCCCCATGCCGATGTAGAGGAACCCGTCGCCGGGCGAGAATGCGATGGCGCCGCCGTTCTGCGAGTCGAAGGGCTGCGGGACGGTCAGCAGCACTTCCTCGCTGTTCGGGTCGGCGACGTTGGCATCGCGTCCGATCTTGAAGCGGGACAGCACCACGGTGTCGTCCGAGTCGATCCAGTGCACGTAGAACGTTCCGGTCTTGGCATACTCGGGGTCGAACGCGAAGCTCAGCAGCTCCTGCCCGGCCGTGGTGAAGCCGAGGTCGAGGAACGGAGTCGGCAGGACCGTCCCGTCGTCGACGATTCGGATCACGCCGCCGGCTTCGGCAACGAAGAGCCGCGGGTCGCCTCGCGGCGCAGTCAGGTAGACGGGCGACGTGAGGCCACTCGCGACCCGCTCGGCCACGACGCTGTCACTCGGCGGGAACGAGCTGTTTCCGACCGGGGGCGAATCGGGAGCGTCGGCGGGTTCCACCGTGACGGATGCGATCGCGGGGCTGTCGTCGACTTGCCCGTCGGAGTCCCTGACGAAGAGCTGAACGGTGAATTTGCCCGGAGCGTCGAAGGTCACCAATCCCGGTGTCTTGTCGCTGGAGATCGGGATGCCCGAGCGCCCGGAGTCGAAGTTCCATGCAAAGCTGTACGGCTCGACGCCGTCCTCGGCCCTGCCGTCGAAGAAGACCGTCTCGCCCGCGGTGATCGTCACGGGCTTCGTCGGAGATGTGATCACCGCGTTCGGCGGCGGGATCTGGATGGCCTCGACGGTGACCACGACCGAGGCCGGAGTCGGATCGGACAGACCTTTCGAGTCGGTCACCGTGAACTCCACGACGTAGCGGCCCGGGTTGTTGAACTGGATCGCCCCGGGCTCCGGCAGCGCGGAGGCTCCGGCTCCGTCGAAGTCCCAGTTGTACTCGAGCGGGTCGTTGCCGTCCGGGTCGCTGCCATGCCCCGCAAAATTCACGCTGCCGCCTGCGGTGATCGTCAACGGGCCGGACGGAGAATCGATGGTGCTCTGCGGCGGTTCGTTCGTGCCGGG
>Ga0210064_1000382_pt1 | contig 21521 bp, 27 predicted proteins | sample Muzzi_CordC_D2_FD_185531 | JGI IMG/M metagenome (GOLD analysis project Ga0210064, IMG submission 185531) | Wetland microbial communities from San Francisco Bay, California, USA, that impact long-term carbon sequestration - Muzzi_CordC_D2 (SPAdes) | ecosystem: Environmental > Aquatic > Marine >...
AACACCATGCCGGTGTTCGCCACCTTTATGGTGCTTTTCGCCATGTCTAACGCCGGGCTTCCCGGGACCTCGGGTTTCGTTGGCGAGTTCCTGGTTGTCATCGCCAGTTTCAAGGCCAATTTCTGGTTTGCATTCCTGGCAGCGACCACCCTGATTCTGGGTGCGGCCTACAGCCTGTGGCTGGTCAAGCGCGTGGTGTTTGGTGAAGTTGGTAACCAGCAGGTTGCCCAATTGCAGGACATCGGCGGGCGCGAAACCCTGATTCTGGGTAGCCTGGCCGCAGTGGTGCTGCTGTTCGGGATCTGGCCGGCGCCGCTGGTCGAAGTGATGCAGACAACCCTGGAAAACCTGGTCGCACATGTATCGGTATCAAAGTTATAAGGAATAGGCATGACGCTTGATCCCAGTGAATTTGTGGTGATTCTGCCCGAGATCTTCGTGCTCTCGATGGCGTGTGTGATCCTGGTGCTGGACCTGTTCCTGGATGACAAGGAGCGGTTTATCAGTTACTGGCTGACGCAGATTACCCTGGTTTTTGCCGCTGTCATTACACTTTCCGTGTCGAACGGGCAGACCGAACTGGTGTTTTTCGGGACCTATATTGCCGATGCCATGGGCGTGACCCTTAAGGTGTTCATTTACCTGGTCTCGGCCCTGGCATTCCTGTATTCGCGTCACTACCTGACTGAGCGCAACCTGTTCAAGGGCGAATTTTACGTGCTTGGTCTGTTCGGCATGCTGGGCATGATGATCATGGTTTCTGCGCACAGCATGTTGACCGTTTACCTGGGGCTGGAACTGTTGTCGCTGTCGCTCTATGCCATGGTTGCCTTTAACCGCGATGCCTACCCCTGTTCAGAGGCGGCCATGAAGTACTTCGTACTGGGTGCGCTGGCATCCGGTATGCTGCTGTACGGTATGTCCATTCTGTACGGCTTGACCGGCACGCTGGATCTTACCGCTATTGCAAACTCCCTGAGTCAGCAGGCGGCAACGGTTCCGCTGGTTTTCGCGACGACGTTTATCGTGGTTGGCCTGGCGTTCAAACTCGGTGCCGTTCCCTTCCATATGTGGGTTCCCGATGTCTATCAGGGTGCGCCAACGCCCGTCACCCTCTACCTGGGTAGTGCGTCAAAGATCGCCGCTTTTGCCATGGTCATGCGGCTGCTGGTTGAATCAATGGGGGCATTGCAGTCAGAGTGGCAGGGTATGTTGATTGCCCTGGCCGTATTATCCCTGGCCATTGGTAACGTGGTCGCCATCGCACAGACCAACCTCAAACGTATGCTGGCCTACTCAACGATTTCACACGTCGGCTTTCTGCTGCTGGGTATTCTGGCGGGCAACCAGCAAGGCTATGCAGCCTCGATGTTTTACATTATCACCTATGCACTGATGGCGGCCGGGGCCTTCGGCGTGATTATCCTGCTGAGCCGGGCCGGGTTTGAAGCCGATGAAATAGACGATTTCAAGGGGCTCAATCAGCGTAATTCCTGGTTTGCATTCATGATGCTGATCCTGATGTTCTCGATGGCCGGTGTTCCGCCCACCGTTGGCTTCTACGCCAAATTGTCCGTGCTTGAGGCAGTGGTTGATATCGATATGATCTGGCTGGCCGCGGTGGCCGTGTTTTTCTCGGTCATTGGCGCCTTCTACTATATCCGCCTGATCAAGGTCATGTATTTCGACAGGGCGGAGGATAGCCAGCCGCTGGCGTCGCAGTTCGACCTGCGTCTGGGGCTGACGGCCAATGGGCTGGCAGTCCTGCTGCTGGGTGTCTTCCCCGGCAGCCTCATGGCGCTGTGTCATCAGGTTATTCCCTGATTTTATATATCTTACCTGAAAACCAAACAACACCTGAGAGTGCAGCATGAATGTCAATCAGCAGCAGGAAATAAAGATCTACAAAGTGTGGGACCTCCCGGTACGGTTGGTTCCACTGGGTCAATTTCCTCTGCGCCATCTCACTCCTGTTTATGGGCTTTATCATGCTCTTTAAAAAGGAGCTTGGCATCACCAGCCTTGACGCCAAGATTGGCCTCAAGCAGGTACACGTTATCATCGGCTACGTGTTTGTGGTTAACCTCCTGATCCGTTTCGTATGGGCGTTTATTGGCAATCGTTATGCACGCTGGTCCGCGCTCCTGCCGTATCGGGGAGGGCTATCAGGTGCCCGCCGCTATGCTGAAGCCATGCGGCAAGGAAGCCACAGGCTTATCTTGGACATAATCCGCTCGGGCGACTGGCGGTCGCGTTTCTCCTGTTACTGATGACGACGATGGCTGTTACCGGCCTGGTGCGTGCCGGCACCGATATCTATTTCCCACCCTTTGGCAGCTGGGTACAGGAATATATCGCCGCCGATCAGGTGCCGCCCTCGAGCCTGAAGCCCTATGACGAAACCCAGGTCGATGCAAAAAAGTTTCAAGCAATGAAAGCCTTCAAATCACTGTTCGGCAAGGTGCACCTGTACACAGCTTATACATTACTGGGCATGCTCCTGTTGCATATCGCTGCGGTCATAGTGGCCGATAAAAGAGAGGGCGGGGCAATCATCTCGGCCATGTTCACCGGCAAAAAGTACCTGAGCGGGCGTCCCCGGGATGCCAGTGATTAGAAATAACACAGTAACTCACCTCTACCCCCCCCCCCAGTATTTTCCAATCCATAAATGAGTCTGAAGAGAGGGTGAGAGGGTCGTCTGTCAGCCGGTATTCAGAGTTCGTCCATGAATGGTTTTGAAGAGTTTCTGGCGGGCCTTTTGTAGTTGGTCCGCCGCCTCGTTGTCGCTGATCTGGTGAGCGAGTTTATCAAGTATTTCAAAGCTGAGGCCGGGTTTCAAATAGTCTTTGGCATCGGGCAGGGATTTGAGATTATCGTAGGGCGTCATCATAGTCTCGTAGCGGTAGACCTTACGCTGTTTTCCTTTGTGATCGGTGCGGGTCTCAGGGAAGAAACAGGGGCGGTGGTAGTTGAGGTACGGATTGAGATGCTGTTGATTGAAGTCGTTGATGAGCGGTGCCCAGCGCTGCGGGATATGGTTATAACCGAAGAGTTTTCTGATCACGGCACCGTTTTTGCTTTCTGCCAGTGCGTTATCGTTGCTGTGCCGGGAGCGTGACTTGGTGAACTCGACACGCAGCTTCTCCAGCAGTTCGGCGACTCGTTTGTTGATGTATTCCGAGCCGTTGTCCGAGTGGAAGCCGAGCACTGTGAAAGGGAAGATTTCAAGCAGTTGTTCCAGGGCCGGAATGAGGTGGCGCTCGCTGATTTTCTCGACGCTACAGACGACTTCGAACTGAGTGACTTCATCGACGGCATTGATGTGGTAAACGCCTTTGTGTTTGTCCAAATCCCCTTGATGTACAGTGTCAATGCGGATATAGCCGGGCTGGCCATTGGGCTGCGGTTTACGACGATCGCCGATCTTTGACGGTTTGGATTGGGTCTTTTCAAAGTGACGCCTGTGCCGGGTGTAGGGGATGGACTTTCTCAGGTTGTACAGATGGCTCACAGAGATCGATGCCAGCGCCGGTGTGTCCTCGGTTTGTCCAAAAACCTCACAGGCACGCTCACACAGCTTCTTGACCGCCGGGCCGCAGGGCATGTCATCCCCAGGGGACCCTCTCGGGCTGGCGCCCTCACCTTGTGGCGCTCGTCCATTGCTGCCAGCAGGCGGATATCTTTCTCGCTGTACTTTAGCTTAAAGCCAGATGCGGTGCGCTGGCGGCGCCGGAGCCGGCCCGTCTTGCGGTACTGGGCAATCAGCCTGGTGAGCTGCTGACGGGACAAGGTGAGGGGGCAGAGCCCCCGGAGAGGGTGCTCTGGGGCAATAGCCACTGATCTTCATCAGGTAGCGGATCACCACCCCTTTTGCCTGGCGGGGGAGTTTCAGATAGCGGAATTTGCCAGTTCTCCCTGAATCCAGCGGTAGCAGGCGTCCTTGTCACTGATGACAGAAAAGGCCACCGCCTGAGTGCCTGACAGGAAATCTCCAAGTTGATCAATGGTCGTTAAATCTTCGAGTTTCATGATGGTTTTCATCCCCCCATCGTGAACAGATCTCCTTCCGGCTTCAGACTCATTTCATATTGGACAAGACCCCCCTTGCAGGACCGATGCCAACCCTTTAAAATGCGCAACTCCTGATGCGGGGTGGAGCAGTCTGGTAGCTCGTCGGGCTCATAACCCGAAGGTCGTAGGTTCAAATCCTGCCCCCGCTACCAAATTTAAATCAGTACCGATAACGGGTTAGCGACGAGAGTCCTAACCCGTTTTTCGTTTCAGAATTGTCAGTGCAGGACTTTTGCGGGGATTAACCTCGCAAATACGGTTCGCTGCTGCCAACAACTCCTCAATTTCGGGCGCAGAATAGTGGGACGTGATGTCCCCGTTTCTGTGTCCGAGTAATACCTTCCTGGTTTCCAGCGACACGCCTGTCGCCCGTAAACGTCTACCAAACGTATGCTTCAGATCATAGACTCTGAGGTTTGAAAAACCCCGCGAAATCGCTTCTCCATGTGCCGGGGCATGTGTTTTGGCTGCTGCTATACTCGCCCGCTTCCATGCGGAGTTATACATATACCCACCGGTCGATCACGGTAGGTAAAGACCCTTGACGGATGTACGTCCCGCTGGGCTTCTACCAATGATCGCGCGATGTGTCCGATTCTCAATGCCCTGTATTCGTTCATCAGGTTAAGCATAGACCACAAACCGTCTCAGCAACAAATCCATTCCGCAAGTACAAGATCGGGCTAAGGGCTAACCATCAGCGTGAAGCGAGCGGGGACGGACGGTGACGCTGAGCCCGTAGCGGCTATCCTTCCGGTTGATTTTCGCGGAATGGGCGGCCTATGCTCGCATGCTGTCCCATCATCCCCGCCGCTAAAGCGAATATTACCGATGAACATAGCACCTATGCACGACACGACACGACACCCCGCCCTGTCACGGTTCCGCAGATTCTGGTTTCGCAATTTGGAAGGGGCTGCATGAGGCAAACATCGAGATCCCGTTTCCCCTGTGCGACCTGCACCTGCGCAGCGTCGATTCCGACATCAGGTTCGGGCCGCCGCCCGAGTCACGGGACGAGTAGCGCGCGACGCGTCGCCCAGAAAGCTGACAGATTGCAACGGTGTATTCCCGGTGAAATCGCTATGTGGTCCTGGCAACAGCCTGCGTCAATCGTCAATGCGTAACAGAGCGTCGACAAGGTACAGGGATCTTTGAACGCGTGACTTGATAATGGGCAACGTGCTGCCAATAAACCGAAGTATTACAAGGGGGTAATCAATGACATATTTCACCAAACGCTATCATCCACCCGGCACCTCGCCGGGAACCTTGATTCGGCGCGATAAGCGGCAGCAGACCTCGCTCAGGATTCTGCTGACGGACTACACGGACAGCGAGTATATCGAGCAGGTGTTAACCGAACCCGGGGAGTGTGCAGCATATCTGCAGCGCGAGACAGTTACCTGGATACATGTGCAAGGTGATGCTGAGCCGGAAACCATGCGCCAGTTGGGTAAGCTGTTTGGCCTGCATCATCTCGCGCTCGAGGACGTTATCAACATGGGTCAACGGCCGAAGATGGACGATTACAAAGACCAGCTCTTTGTCGTTATGTCTCATCCTGTGATTGATGCTGGGGATGTGAGCGTCAGAATGGATCAGCTAAGTCTGTTTAACGGTCATAATTTTGTGATCAGTTTTCACCCCGGCGAAAATGATCCGTTCGATCTGGTCCGCAAACGCCTGAGCGATCATGTCGGGCGTATTCGCAGCCGTGGTGCTGACTATCTGCTTTACGCATTGATTGATGTGGTGATCGACGAGGGATTCCCGGTTCTGGAATGGCTGGGTGGCGAGGTTGAAGCGCTTGAGGATGAGTTGCTCGATTCACCCAGCAAAAATTCCTTGCGGCGGCTGCATCAACTCAAGCGCACGCTGGCGATATTGCGACGGATGTTGTGGCCGCAGCGAGACGTACTTAACAGCCTGGTGCGCGGTGACAGCGGGCTCATTTCAGATGAAAACATGGTCTACTATCGCGATTGCTACGACCACACCATTCAGATCATGGACCTGATCGAAACCTATCGGGATATGGCGACCGGGATGCTTGATGTCTACCTGTCCAGCATCAGCTACCGCCTGAATGAAATCATGCGCGTGCTGACTATGATCGCGACAATCTTTATACCGCTGACATTTGTTGTCGGTGTCTATGGCATGAACTTTGGAAACGCCAGTAATCCGTGGGCGATGCCGGAACTGCGCTGGTATTATGGCTACCCGCTGGTGTGGCTGGTGATGATCGTAGTGGTTGCCGGCATGCTGATCTATTTCAGGCGCAAAAAGTGGTTATGAAGCCTGGCCTGAACTCGATTGAAGTGCTCTCGTGTTGAGTGCGCATTCGTCTGCGACGGACAATCGCCAGGTTGTTCAGGCAAGCGTTAATCGTGGTAGCCGCGCCCGGATACCTTGCCGCGAAACACGAAGTACTGATAGCCGTTGTAGATCAACATGATGGGCAGCAACATGCCGATGCCGGTGAGCATGAACACCTGGGTCTTGGGGGAGGCCGCGGCGGTGGCGATAGTCACGGATGGTGGTAACAGGTAGGGGTACAGGCTGACGGCGAGACCGGCAAACGAGCACAGGAATACAATCAGACTGTAGGCAAACGGTGCATGTTCGTAACCCTTTTGCAGGCTGCGCATCAGCAACAGGAACGCCAACATCGCAGCAAGCGGCAACGGCGCGATATAGAAGAATGCAGGCAGCGAAAACCATTTGCCGGCAATGTGGTCATGCAGAAAAGGTGTCCATGTCGTCACGGCTACGGCTACGCCAAACATCGCCCAGGCGCTGAAGCGGGCACGATAATAACTGCGTTGCTGGATTTCGCCGCCGGTCTTGATGATTAGGAAGGTCGCGCCGAGCAGGGCATAACCAAACACGACGCCGGCCGCGACCAGCAGCGGAAAGGGTTGCAGCCAATCCCAAATCCCGCCGGTGTAACGGTCGCCCTGAACCGGCAAGCCACCGATCACTGCACCGAGAATCAGCCCCTGAGACGCGGCCGCAACCAGGCTGCCGGCACCGAAGGCCACGCCCCAGGGTGATTTGCGCCGGGCCTGTTCGTGGAACTCGAATGCCACGCCGCGGAAGATGAGGCCGAAGATCATCAGCATCACCGGAATGTACAAGGCGTGCAGCGCAATACCATATACAAGTGGAAATGCGCCGAACAACGCGCCGCCGAGCACCACCAGCCAGGTCTCGTTGGCGTCCCATACCGACCCGAGGCTTGCCATCATGACACCGCGGTTGTCTTCATCACCGGCGAACAGCGACAGGATGCCCACGCCGAGATCGAAGCCGTCCAGCACCACGTACAGCACCAGCATCAGACCGATCAGGAAGAACCAGATGTTGCCGAGAAACAGTTGCAGTGCGTCCATAGTCAATTAATCCGGTTGGTCTGCGGCGCCGCCTGCCGGCGGGGTGGTCCCGGTGCCAGTCTTCAGGGCGGCGGCAGGGAGGAGGATATCCAGGTCAGGCCCGCGCCGGATCAGTCGTGCTGCAAATACGATGAAGACAGCGAACAGCAGGGCGTAGATCACAAAGTAAGTGATCAGCGTCGCCCCGACAGCACCGGCAGGCAGCGCCGAGGCAGCTGCCTCGGTACGCATCAAGCCGTAGATGATCCAAGGCTGGCGGCCGACTTCGCGTGTCAGCCAGCCCATCTCGACGGCCAGGTAGGCAACCGGAATCGCCGTGATCCAGGCGCACAGCAAAGCGCGCTCGCCACTGATCCTGTGGGCCGTGAAGGCACCGCACTGCCAGCGCCACAGTGACCATAGCATCAGCCCAACAAACGTCATCCCCGCAAGCACCATCAGCCGGAACGTGTAAAACGGCACCCATACGGGGGGTTGATCCTTGACCGGAAACTCACGCAAACCCTCGACCTGGCCAGTGAGTGAATGCGTGGTGATCAGGCTCAGCAGGTTCGGGACTTCGATTGACCAGCGATTGCGCTGGTTTTGCGCATCCGGCCAGGCCAGCAGTGCCCAGGCAGCGCCCTCGCCAAGAGGATTGGTCTGCCAGTGTCCCTCGATGGCGGCGAGTTTGGCCGGCTGGTGTTCCGCCATCACGCGACCGCCCGCGTCACCGACCAGAATCTGCGCCGGTGTTACGATGACTGCGGCCAAGACCGCCAGCCGGAACGATTTCAGAAAGAATACACTGTGGCGTTGTTTCAACAGATACCAGGCGCTGATTCCGCCGATAACGAACAGGCTGGTTTCCAGGCAGGCCAGCCACATATGCAGCACGCTGGTTGGCATGGACGGATTAAAGATGGCCGCAGCGTAGCTGTCCACCACGATGATACCGTTTTCAAAATGCACCCCGGCCGGTGTCTGCATCCAGCCATTGGCGGCCATGATCCAGAACGCGGAGAGGGAAGCGCCAAAGGCGACCATCGCCGTCGCAAACAGATGGATGCCGGCGGGCACCCGGCGCCAGCCGAACAGCATAATGCCCAGAAACCCCGCCTCCAGCATGAAGGCCATGGCGCCTTCAAAGCCAAGGATGTTGCCGAAGAAATCACCGGCTGCGATGGAGAACGGCGCCCAGTTGGTGCCGAATTCGAACTCGAGTGGAATGCCACTGACCACGCCGACGCCGAAGTTCAGCAACAACAGTTTGCTCCAGAAGCGGGCGTGCCGGTAGTAATCGGCATCCCGCGTTTTCAGCCACAGCACTTCGAGTAGAACCAGAAAAAGACTTAGTCCGATAGTGAGTACTGGCCACAGGATATGGAACATCGCAGTGAGTGCGAATTGCAGCTGGGAAAGGATGACGGTGTCAAACAGGATATCCATGGTTGGGACCTGATCCTCATTGCTTGTGTTGGTATATGGGCACCGACAAGTATGGGCTTATAATATAAAATTAATACGCTTGGATAATGCGATACGGTTGTGTACGATCTGTCCACTCTGGCCGTGATTCCAGCGCGTGTGCTCGTGGCTACCACAGTCGGATCGTCTTGCCATAAGAATGCCATGACGCGACGGGTACATTTTGTATAGTTCAAATGAATCGGGTCAATGTAGAATCTGCAAGACCCTTGAATATCTCCTGGAGATTTACCTATGTTTGCTCCAATTACCATACCCTTCGGGGCCGTCATGCTGTTTAATTTGGTTAAATTGAAAGAGGGCGTTTCGCCGGACGATGTGCAGCTGGCGCTCGGTGAAATGTGTAATGTGGTCAAGAATACCTATGGCGATGAGGCCGGCGGCTTTATTGGCGGCCAGGTGTTTGAATACACAGGTTTCATTTCTGAGCAAGGTTCATTCGATGCCACCAAGATGACCGAAGAGCATCTGGTCATCATGACCTACTGGAAATCCTTCGAGCAGCATGAGCATTCACACGCGGATCATGTGTTCAAGGAGAAGTTTGACGCCGTGGCGGAATTCTGTTCAGAAACCTATGAAATCGGTTACAAAATGCTATGGCAGGGCGTACCGGAATGACGAGTGAGCCGGAACGCGGCCTCACTACGCGGAAGTAATAGCCGCCAGACAGCATAACTGTTTTCGTGGTTGAGTAGTTGGAACGTATCCAGACAAAGGGAGGATGACATCATATCTATAGAGAGCGTGAATTCCAACCTGGTAATAGCGATCTTCTCGGTGCTGTAAACCTGATGAGGTATTTTGCAGTGGTCGTCGTTCTCGCCTTCACTGTCTCTGAGGCAGGCGCGGTGCCCAGCTTCGCCCGACAAACAGGCATGCAGTGCACGTCCTGTCACACTGCCTTTCCGCAGTTAACTGCCTTCGGCCGCACTTTCAAGCTGAACGGCTACACCATGAGCAACAACCAGAGCCAGCTGCCGCCCCTGGCGGTAATGCTGCAGGGAGCCCCCGGGTTCACGTACACGCGAAAGGATCAGTCGAAGGACGATCTTCCCTCCCGCTTCAGCGACAACGACAATGTTTGCCTTAATCAGATCAGTTTCTTTTACGCGGGTCGCCTCCTCGGTCCGTACAGCGAGGCCCTCGTTGGCGAGCGCGCCGCAAACCTCGTCGACAAGGTAGGCGTATTCGCGCAGGTAACCTGGGATGGTGTGGGGCACGCATGGGCGTGGGATAACATGGAGGTCCGCGTAGCGCAGCCCACGACGATAGCGGGTAAAAACCTTGTAGTGGGAGCTTATGTCAACAACAACCCGACGCTGCAGGATCTCTGGAACACAACGCCAGCCTGGGGCTATCCCTTCTCGGGCTCGGGCCTCGCGCCCACACCCGATGCCGCCCGCTCCTTGCCGGTGATGTATCACAGCAAGTCCTGGGGTTTGGCGGTTACGGCATGTTCGAGAACCTGCTTTACCTGGAGATCGGCGCCTACACCACGCTTTCCTCAGATGTACAGGACACACTTGGTGTCGATCCCTCGGGTGAGACGGAGATCGACGGATTCGCTCCCTACTGGCGCCTCGCACTGGAGAAAACTTCGGGCCCCCATGTGCTGGAACTGGGGACCTACGGACTCTATGCATGTACCTTCCCAGGGCGGGACGACAGCGCCGGCCACGATAGCTTCACGGACCTCGGAGTGGACCTCCAGTACCAATGGTTCTCCGCACAGCACGATGTGACATTGCTGGCGAACTGGCTACACGAGAGACAGGATCTGGATGCGAGTCAGCAGCTTGGCCTGGCGGGAAATGGGTCGAACGACCTGTGGACAACGTCGTTGACCGGGTCGTACCTCTTCGACAAGAGCTACGGCATCGATGCCCAGTACTTCCATACCGACGGTGATTCCGATGCTCTTCTCTATGGGAGTCGTACCGGCCGGCCCGACAGCAATGGCTGGGTCTTTCAGCTTAACTACCTGCCCATAAACAAGAACGGTGGACCCGCTTTCTGGTCCTATAGCAATGTGAAACTGTCGCTTCAGTACACGCTCTATAACCTGTGCATGGCGAATTACCAGTCACGCGGCGATTAAGGTCCGAAGCTCTTCCCGACAGTGCCTTTTCCAGGCAGACTTCCGGGCTTCAGCGTGGTCGAGCGCTGTCTCCATGTTGGTTCTTGGTGATCTGTTTTCGACCAGTTAACTGGGCATGAGGAAAAGATGCTAATAGTTATTCAACGCCTCATGTTCTGTCTCCAAAACAGTGACACCGTAGTAGGAGTGGGCGTCCTGATGCTTGCGCCGTATGGTTTCGATCCGTCGTTCCGCGAACGGAGGCGAACGAGGGAATATGACCACTCTTCGCGTACGACATATACCCAGAAGGTATTGACAAGTTAACTCTTTATCGAACCGAAAAGTGGGTGTTTGGTGCGACTGATAACTCACTGATTTTCAATTCATGTTATAGATCTAAGTTGCGGTCATATATTCGTCGTGCAAGCTAGGCTTGTGCCCTGATGTAAATTCGCACTCTTCTTCCTCATCAGTACCATGGCCTCTGAGGGTCGTGACAAGTTACAGGATTTAAAAGAGCCGGTTTGACCTATTAGCCATAATAAAAATCAACGTCAGCAAACTTGTGATATTCCCCTTGTGTTGAAAGAAACTGCTCGATATTGAGTATCAGGCGGCAGCCGTTTGAACGCCATAGTTAAACTCCTCACCTGAATTAAGCAAGGACCATATTATTCGTGCATTCTTGTTGGCCAATGCGACAGCGGCCTTATGGTGCATGGATGCAAATTCGCGACATAGCAAGCGCTTTTTCAGAACAGCCTTACCCGCATCATCAGCACCGTGAAGCTGAAACGTATTCTTTGCAATATCGATACCCAGTACTTTAATAGTCATGTCAATCTCCCATCCCGAACGAAGGTCCCTCAGCCTCACCATTAATCTGCTGAAAAGCAACTTCCTGGCGCTGAGGGTGGGTGGGGATGGTTCATTACATTAATACCGTTCCTGGCGTTTGATGGCGAACGGTTGCCATGGTGAGTGAGCTGGGAGTTCAATTGCGACTGTTCCTACGTCGAGAAGCGGCTTGAACTGCTCAATCGGGGCTTATCATTATACTGGCTGCGCTTTTCCAGAAACGGTTCGCGTACTGGTGCAGGGGATCGTCGGCTCGCAGGCGTTGCATTCCCTGTGAAATAAAAAAACCATTTGAACCCTGTTGTGCCTTGAGCAGCAATCCATTAAATCCGTGTTTGCGGACGGCTTCTTCAACAACCCTGAAAAGTTTACTGCCGATTCCTTGCCGATGATGTAACGGGTCGACGTAGATCCCATGTAAAGACAGATGCTTGCTTCCGGCTCGTGATTCCCTGTGTTCCCACGCTGCGATACCAATGATGTTCTGCCTGCTATCCTCCGCCAGCACGATGTCGAGATGCACAAGATCCACGCTGTCATAGTGGTAGGCTGGCAGGGACAGGCGTTTGATGGGATATTGCATGGTCGATCTGATCCGTCGGCACTTCACTGCCGAGGTTGATGACTGATATGCCGCGTGCTGACAGCATGGCAGTCAGCATCAGGAGTCCCAGCGTGTGCTCCTCGCCTGGCAGGGTTGCCAGCAATACCAGGGGTTTTCCGGCAGGTTTTTGCATGGCGGAGATTTCTGTATTCAGAAATCGAGTCAGTTGCCCGGACAGGAAATGTTCCTGGAACACCTGCAGCTTGCCTCCGATCCAAAGTTCGCCCACCCTGTGCAGTAGTGGCACGATCGTTCTCAGAATAAACGCCTGCATCCCCTGTTTTTCGTACTGCCTGCGTAACAGGCTTTCTACCTGCCAGGCATCAGCGGATCGCATTGCGTCAAGTATCTCCCTGACTGTTTCATCAAGTAGCTCTGGCGCTGCGGGTTGCAGGCTGGCCTCGAGTCCATCAAGTGCGTCCTCGCTGAGTGGCAACAGTTTGCCCGGGCGTATACCCCGGTCGAGCAAACGGCGGATGCGTTGCAGGCGTCGCAACTGTATTTCAGGGTAGACACGCTCGTCCTTTGCATTGCGCACGGGCTCGGGAAAGTCGTAGCGACGTTCCTAGACACGGAGCGTGTCACGTCCGATACCGGTATATCTCTCGATCATGCCGATGGAATAAACCATATTATTTTCAATCATATGTGATGCCTGTGGCGTCTGCAATAAAATAATAACAAAAAATGTCATAGACAAGATGTATAAGATATGTATAATATAAATGTTGATCATGTACAAAGTTAATACACATTTAACGAAACAAGGAGTTAATGAAATGAGCAACTATGAAATGCAGATACGCGCTACAGAGCAGTACTACGACGATGCCATCCGTGCCGCCGAGCAGGAGAACATTGAAGTGTTGTCATCCGTGGTACCTGGTAGCCGGTTGCACCAGATCATCCATAACCCGATCGATAGCGGAATCGATGAGGGCTGAGTGAAAACCAGTGTGCATCCCGGACACTGACAGGCAGGCTCGATGCTATGTATTGACAGGTCAATTTATCAGCAAACCCACAGAGGTCCGAGGGACCTCTGTGGTTTGACCTTTGAATGATAGCCATTTTAAGGCGGCCTGTGAGATACAGTGAACCAACCATCTACTTAGAATTACCGAGGCTTCTATCAGTGATGGTACTTTTCAAGCCACCTGTGCACCTGAGTCGATTGAGGTTTTTAATGGGTGTACTGGGGATACTGGTGGCAGTTTCATTTTTCATCCGGTTGCTGGTCGACTGGTTCGGATGGGTGCCGGGTATGGTTGATATGTTTGGCGTGGCAGGGATGCGGACACCGGCAGCAATCACCGTGTCAGCGTTGATACTGGCAGCAATTGTAGCCAGGAGGGAAGTATCATGAGCGAACCAGATATTCTTTATCCAGCATGATGCTGATCGGGCTTTTACTCACCATGTGGGAGTTCTTCCGTCTGTACAAGCGGCAGCAGCAAAAGGTGGAAAACGATAAGCGTATCACCGTTCTGGACTCCCGGGTTTAAAGGGAGAACTTACGAAATGTTTCTCATTTCTGACGGGCGGAGAATGAAAAACAGGTAGTTGTGTTGCTGTAACAGGGTGGTAATCGTACTTACAATCAGCCTGTTCTGCGAAGAGGCAAGACAATGAAAACTTCATACGGAAATTCAGTCGCCAGTAGCACGAGGATCTCGGAACGTCGCTTGAGGCGACGACGAAACGCCATGGCGCGTCGCAAGTTGCAGGACCTGCATGGCGAAAAAGTGTTGAAATGCTGGTTGGCAGAAGTGTGGGATCTATCTTGTCGGTACTGTCAACTTCGCGCCAAATCGGTCAGACTGCAGGCATGGAAGATGCTAAGCAGTTATACCATGGATACTGATTTCATCCGACAATCATAAGTCACGACGTCTGGCTCTATTATCAATTTTGTCTGAACTTGATGGATGTGGAAGACCTTCTGGCCGAACGTGGAATTGTTGTCTCGTATGAATCCATTGGGCATTGGTGCAATCGATTCGGGCCGGAATATGCGCATAAGCTTAAGAAACGACAAGGTCGATTGGGTGACACCAGGTATCTCGACGAGGTATTTATAAAGATCCGCGGTGAGCTGCATTGTCTTTGGCGGGCCCTCGACCAGGACGGAGACACCATTGACATTCTGGTTCAGAAACGTCGTAACAAGGCGGCAGCGAAACGATTTTTCCGTAAGCTATTGAAGGGCCAGAACGAGGTGCCATGGCGGATGATTACGGACAAACTGAAGAGTTATGCAGCTGCCCACCGGGAGGTAATGCCTTCGGTCGCACACAGCACTGAGCAGTACGAAAATAACCGAGCTGAGATGTCACATGAACCGACTCGTCAACGCGAACGACAGATGCGTCGGTTCAAATTCAGCCTGATCCACAGCAGGTCTGATTCCCGTTACCGAAAGCCTTTACACCAAAACTGCCAGCGCATATCAGTCCGTCAATGCAACCAATGGCAGCATCAGCGACGGTCGGCAGGCGAATCGAGGTGGGAGCGCGCCTTTCATTGAAAGGAAATCCAGACACCGAAATGCTGGGTGAGGCGCTGCACAACATATTCGCAACCGATCTCATTGCTCCGAATCATGCGGACAAATCGCGGATTCACCACATCCGGATTTGCCGGATACGGCTGAGCCACAAATGGCTGAACCGGGTCCGGCAAACCCGGGAGCATTACCTACTACGGACTTAGACCCAAGAAGGACGACTACTACAACACCGACTACTACCCAAGAATGTAGTAGTAGTGAGAATGCGTCCGACGCTGTTGGGTTCGCCTTTTGGGTGCCGGATGAGCTGAGGAACGCCGCTCTGGATAAGGTGGTTGAACTCAGTCCCGCCGAGGGACAGATCGTGATCGACGAATGGGCCGGCTGCATGGCAGCTGAGTTAATCGACCTCTCGCCGCTCGGCTATTTGGAAGCCATGGTCAGGCAATACCAGGAGGGCAGATTCACGCTGGTGCTTGCGAGGGATGTAGCCGACATACGCTCGAAGCCGCCGGACGAAATATACGGTATTGGCGAGATCGAGATTTGTGTTGTCGATAGTGATGAAGACTGACATCCCTGCACGTACCGAAGGTTGCCCGATACAAACCAATGCAACCTGTGTGACAGGCTAACGCCTGGCACACGCGTTGCGACGTTCGAGCGGTCGCGTCACTTACACAGCGCAGCGCGGTAGTGACGCGGCCGCATTCCGTACCCAAGTGCGAATGGTGCGGGAAGATTTTTGTTACGCGCCCGAATGCCGGCAGGATTACGGCGTCGCTGCTAAACAAAAAGTTTGTATTCAGCCATGACAATGCGGTGTGGCCTGCCTATACTGGCCACACATTCTGGTTTTATCCGCGGCCACTGCGGCAAAGTGGCAACCAAGGCACCTCCGGGTCGTGCAACAGGTGCATCGGCGAAAGCTGCGATCCTTCCTCAACATCGGGCAGCATCGAGGCTGTCCATCTTCAAAATCAGGACAGCCATAGCGCTGTTCTATCCAGCAGGCGTCCGCCTGTCTTATCCACGAGCCGCGTGCCCGGCGATGGCCTATGGCCGTTGTTGTGCCGCGCTCATTTTCAATCAACCGCAGGCCTGTCCTGCCTACTTTAAAGGAGGTGTAACCACACTCAAGAACCGCCCGTGTGCGGGCATGTTGGATTGCGCTGGGTCTTTCCCGTACCGGGAATACCCGCGTTGCCTCTGACCAGGCATTGTCAGGTCGACCGGGGGTTGTGCCCCATGACCGTTTCGCGCGAGCGAACTTGCCAGCCCCGGCTGTCAGGTGGTCAGAAACACTAACCTGAACGGAGAACACGAATACGAGACCTGAACTACCAACTGAAACAACTGTGTCGCCAGTGCCGGAAAGGCGGCCACGCCACCCAGGCCAAGCGCGAGTACATGCTCTCCCTGATGGCCAACCAGCTCCATGAGCTGGGCTATCGGGGCATGAGCGCCCGATCACTGAAACCAAAACACATCGGGGCGCTGCTGAAACTCTGGGGCGAGGGGGAACTCTCCACCGGCACGATCAAGAACCGCATGGCCGTGATCCGCTGGTGGGCGAACAAGGTCGACAAGCGCAATGTCGTGGCCAGATCCAATGAATACTACGGCATCCCGGACCGGCGTTTCGTCACCAACGAATCGAAGGCAAAGACCGTGACCGGCGAGCAACTGGAAAGAGTAAGAGACGAACACGTCCGCATGAGCCTGGAACTGCAGCAGGCCTTCGGCCTGCGCCGGGAAGAGGCAATGAAAATCCAGCCCATGGTTGCCGACCAGGGCGATCACCTGTTCCTCAAGGGCAGCTGGACCAAGGGCGGCCGCGAGCGAATCGTCCCGATCCGGACCGAGGCACAGCGCGAGGTACTCAACCGTGCCCGCCGCCTCGCCGGCCGCGGTTCCCTGATCCCGAGCAACCGCAATTACGTGCATCAGATGCGCGTCTACGAAGGCAACACCCGAAGGGCCGGACTGCATCATATGCACGGCCTGCGTCATGCCTATGCCCAGAACCGCTACGAGGAACTAACCGGCTGGTCATGCCCGGCCGCCGGCGGGCCTGTGTCCAAAGACCTGAACCCGGAACAGCGCGAAATCGATCACGACGCCCGGCTTACCATCAGCCGGGAGCTGGGGCATGAGCGCGAGGCCGTGGTTGCGGCTTATCTGGGGCGGTGAGATCCGGTCTGTTGGTGTAAGGTGGATCCATGAAGCTCCACATCCTCAATGACCTGCACATCGAGTTCGAAGATTTTATGCCGCCAGAAGCTGATGCCGATGTCGTGATTCTGGCGGGTGACATCGGCGTAGGAACGGGTGGTCTGCGATGGGCAGAAAAGCGACTCCCGGACAGGCCCGTGATCTACGTGCCGGGCAACCACGAGTTTTACCACCATGACATCGCGCTGATCGATGAACTGAAGACACAGGCGCCGGACCACATCCACGTTCTGAACGATGACCCGATCATTATCGAAGGGGTGCGGTTCCTGGGCAGTGTTCTGTGGACCGACTTTGCTCTGTTCGGCGAAGCAGACAAATTCTTCGCCATGCAGGCGGCACGGCAGCGAATGACGGATTTCTCCATTATCCAGAATCAAGGCCGGCCGTTCACACCGGAGGATGCCATTCGGCTGCATTCTGCAAGCCGCGACTGGCTGGCCACGATGCTGGCCGAGCCCTTCGACGGCCCGACCGCGGTGGTCACACACCATGCCCCGTCATCGCAATCGGTACACCCGCGGTATGCGCGTGACCTGCTGACCCCGGCCTTCGCCAACAACCTGGAGAATCTCATGGAGGGCGACCGGGCGGCGTTGTGGGTCCATGGTCATATGCACGAATCATTCGACTACGAGGTTTACGGCACCCGGGTGGTCTGCAATCCGCGCGGCTATGCGCCGGAGGCATTAAATCCGGATTTCAGGCCAGATTGGGTTATTGAGATCTGAGGCTAGTATCAGACCGGGTTGTAATTACGGATGCTGATATGTATTGTTTTCGACATTAAACCAATAATTAGACTAAATTTCGACGCACACGAATGCTTTTCGACATAAGAATGTATTATATTCGACATATATGCTATATATCGAACGATATTCGACCTAACTGACAGGTTTTCGATCTATGCGTCTGAAATTGAAAATACCTGCTGGATTTCAGGGCAGGCTTGTTCCAACCGGGGTGCAGCTTGTTGGCTGGGCAGCGCTTGTCCAGGCGCTTGGTCTTCAGGCGCCGGTCAGGCAACCCAGCTGTGTCTCGGAGAAGCATGTCAGGGGCAGTCACCGAGAGGAGGCTGGTTTCCGCGTTTTCGACAAGCGCTACCAACCCGGCGATCAGTTTATTGATCATCTGAACTTTGCCCTGCGCCATGAAAATATCGATCTGCTGATCTTGAAGCGCGCCTTTGAGGCGGCACCTAAAGCCGTACTGGAAACGTTCATTCGCTCCACGCCGACGGGTGCACAGACGCGGCGCGCCTGGTTTTTCTACGAAACGCTGATCGGGCAGACGCTCGACGTTGACGATGCCCCTAACGTCAGGGCCGTCGATGCACTGGATCCAGAGGCCTACTTCACCGGGAAGGGTGAAGTCTCCCGGCGTCACAAGGTTCGGGATAACCTGCTTGGCAATGGTGACTGGTGTCCAGTTATTCGAAGAACGGAGCAGCTCGAAGCGTTTACAGCATTGGAATTGGCAGGTCGTGCCGCGGAGACCGTCGGCCGCACGGGTCAACACCTTGTGACACGTGCGGCCAGTTTCCTGCTGCTGGCGGACAGCCGCGCGAGCTTCGAGATTGAAGGTGAGCGCGCACCACGTAGTCGCCTGGAACGCTGGGGCAAGGCGGTACTCCAGGCCGGGAAAAATACACTCACGCTCGAAGAAATCAATCGCCTCCACAGCGTACTGATCGAAGATGCGCGTTTTGTATTTCCGGGGCTGCGCCCGGACGGTGTCTTCCTTGGTGAGCGGGATCATCTCAATGATCCCATGCCGGAATTCATCGGCGCCCGGCCCGATGACCTCGAAGCACTGTGTGTTAGCCTGCTGGCCGCCAATGACCGTATGCGTGACGGTGATCTGGATCCCGTACTGCAGGCGGCGGCGACCGCCTTTGGGTTTATCTATGTCCATCCATTCCAGGACGGCAACGGCCGTGTGCACCGTTGCCTGATCCATCATGTCCTGGCCGAGCGCGGGTACACACCGCCGGGCATGGTTTTCCCGGTTTCTTCCGTCATGCTGGACCGGATCGACGATTACCGCCGGACGTTACAGGCCCATTCCATGCCCTTGATAGATTTCATCGAATGGCGTCCGACAGCAGATCACAATGTCGAAGTGCTGAACGACACAGCTGACCTGTACCGGTATTTCGATTGCACGGAGCAGGCCGAATTTCTCTATGCCTGTGTTCAGCGCACGGTTGAGCATGATTTGCCCAGGGAAATCGATTATCTCCGCCGGCATGATGAAGCCATGGGCAGAATCATGGAGATGATCGATATGCCGGATCGACTGGCACAGAATCTGATCCTGTTTATTCGGCAGAATGATGGCAAGCTCTCGAAGCGGAAACGGGAGAAAGATTTTTCTGCGTTGTCAGATGACGAGGTCCTTGGGTTGGAAAAGGTTATTCAGGATGCATTTGAGGGTTTCGGTGAAGCTGGGACACGGGGCCAGGAACAAGAAAGGACGACATAAGAACAATGGCGCAACTCGAACACATTGAAGCCATCGAAAAACGCCTGTGGACCGCGGCGGATACCCTGCGCGCGAACTCCAACTACGCCAGCAACGAGTATTTTCTGCCGGTCATGGGTCTGGTGTTTCTGCGGCACGCCTACAGCCGTTACCTGGCGGTCAAAGACAAGGTCGAGGGCAACCTGCCCACGCGGGGCGGCAAGACCCGGGCTCTGACCAAGGAGGACTTCTCCCAGCAGGGCGCCATCTTCCTGCAGCCCCAGGGCCCAGTTCGACCATCTCGTCGCCCTGCCGGACAGTGAGGACCGCGCCAAGGCCATCATCGAGGCTATGGAATCCATCGAGGCGGATTACGAAACCCTGCGCGGCGTGTTGCCCAAGGGTGAATACCAGGAGCTGGACAATCAGGTCCTCGGCCAGCTGCTACGTACCCTCAACCCCGATGAGCTGAAGCAGGTCTACGGTGATGTCTTCGGCCGTATCTATGAATACTTCCTCACCCAGTTCGCCGACCTGAAGGCGCACGACGGCGGTGAGTTCTTCACACCCATCTCGCTGGTCTCGCTGATCGCCCACGTGCTCGACCCCGAGCGCGGCATCGTACTGGATCCGGCCTGCGGTTCCGGCGGCATGTTCGTACAGAGCGCGCGCATCGTCGAGGAACACGGCGACAGCCCCACGGAGAAGCTCACCTTCTACGGTCTGGAGAAAAACCCGACCACCATCCGTCTCGCCAAGATGAACCTGGCGGTACATGGCCTGGAGGGCGACATCCAGAAGGCCATCACCTACTACGAAGATCCGCACGAACTGGTCGGCCAGGCCAACTACGTCATGGCTAATCCGCCCTTCAATATGGACGAGATCGACGCCGACAAGGTCAAGCGCGACCCGCGCTTGCCTTTCGGCCTGCCCGGCGTCAATAAAAATGACAAGGTCAGCAACAACAACTATGTCTGGATCAGCTACTTCTACAGCTACCTGAACGACAAAGGCCGCGCGGGCTTTGTCATGTCTTCACAGGCCTCCAGCGCCGGCGGCGGCGAGGCCAAAGTGCGGCAGAAACTGGTCGAGACCGACGGCGTGGATGCCATGATCGCCATCCGCTCCAACTTTTTCTACACCCGTGCCGTGCCTTGCGAGTTGTGGTTCCTGAACCGCAACAAACCCAAGGCGCATAAAAACAAGGTGCTGATGATCGACGCGCGCAATGTCTACCGCAAGGTCACGCGCAAGATCTACGATTTCAGCCCCGAACAGGGGCAGAACCTGCTCGCCATTGTCTGGCTCTACCGGGGCGAGACCGAACGTTATCTGGACCTGGTTTCTGATTATCTTGGTCAGGTCGCAGACGAGGCGCAGGCCTGCCGGGGATGGGAAGACAACGAAGGCCAGATGCACCAGCCCTTACCGGACTATGACGACGCTCTTAAGGTGTTGAGAAAAACACTTGCACCGTTTCTTAATACCCAACCCAAGACAGGCCCGCACAGGGAAACGATGGCCGAACTGGACAAGGAATTTGCATTGTTCGTACAGGACATCATGCAGTTTTATAAGAATGCGGACAAAGCCGCGAACCAGTGGGGAAGCACCGCCTCCAAATGACCCAGATCGCCCTTGGTCTTGTTGAACTCCCGCAGGGCCACGGACCAGGTGCCTCCTTCGAAGAGCATCGCCAGCCCGAGTACGATGTAGTTCATCGTCGGGTTCTGTATCGCCTGCGGGTGGAGCATGTGCTTGAAGCCTTCGTAGGCAGAGACGCCCCCTCCCACAGCGAAGATTAGGATGGCCACCACGAAGCTC
>Ga0210064_1000383_pt1 | contig 21440 bp, 21 predicted proteins | sample Muzzi_CordC_D2_FD_185531 | JGI IMG/M metagenome (GOLD analysis project Ga0210064, IMG submission 185531) | Wetland microbial communities from San Francisco Bay, California, USA, that impact long-term carbon sequestration - Muzzi_CordC_D2 (SPAdes) | ecosystem: Environmental > Aquatic > Marine >...
TGATCTCGACGCCCGAAGATCTCTCCGCCTACCAGCGGCTTCTGGAGGGGGGCGAACGATTCGGGATTCGGATCGAGTACGCAGAGCAGCCTCGCCCCGAGGGCCTCGCCCAGGCGTTCATCATCGGCCGCAAGTTCGTCGGCAACGACCGTGTCGCGCTCGCGCTCGGCGACAACATCTTCTACGGCCACGGCATGCAATCGGTACTCCTCGGCGCAGCCGCGCGAGAGACGGGCGCCACCGTATTCGGCTACTGGGTCCACGATCCGGAGCGGTACGGTGTGGTGGAGTTTTCGGACGACGGAACCGTGCTCGGCATCGAGGAAAAGCCCGCGAAGCCCCGTTCGAGCTACGCCGTCACCGGAATCTACTTCTACGACAACCAGGTCCTCGACATCGCGGCGGGCCTCGAGCCGTCGCCGCGCGGCGAACTCGAGATAACCGACGTCAACCGAGTCTACCTGCAGCGCCGGCAACTCCATGTCGAGCTGCTCGGACGCGGCGTCGCCTGGCTCGACACCGGCACCAACGCATCGCTGTTGCAGGCCAGCAACTTCGTCGAGACGATCCAGGAACGGCAGGGCCTGAAGATTGCGTGCCTCGAAGAGATCGCGTTCCGGAACGGCTACCTGTCGCGCGACGATCTCGCCAGGATCGGCGACGAGATGCGGAACTCGCAATACGGCGCGTACCTGACACGCCTCGCACGCGATGGCCGCTGAGGTGTTGAATTTCATCGGCACGGACCTGCCCGGAGTGGTACTCGTCGAGCCCGAGGTTCACGGCGACGAACGAGGCTTCTTCCTCGAAACCTATCATGCCGAGAAATACCGCGAGGGCGGCATCCGTGAACGTTTCGTTCAGGACAACCACTCGCGATCGTCGCACGGAATCCTGCGTGGACTCCACGCTCAGTCACCGATCGCGCAAGGCAAGCTGTTGCGCGTCATCGAGGGCGAAGTCTACGACGTTGCGGTCGACGTCCGAGTGGGCTCGCCCACCTTCGGGAAGCACGTCTCGGTGATGCTGTCGGCCGAGAACTTCCGTCAGATCTACGTGCCGCCCGGCATGCTGCACGGTTTCGTCGTCACGAGCGAGGTCGCTCAAGTCGAATACAAGTGCAGCGATTTCTACCGCCACGAACAGGAATTCAGCGTGCGCTGGAACGACCCCGAACTCGCGATTCCGTGGCCGATAACCGACCCCGTACTGTCCGACAAGGACCGCAACGCGCCGCTGCTCGACGAAGTCCGCAACCGGTTGCTGCCATACGAGCCCGAAACGCGCTAACGAGCTTCGGCTCCTCGGCGCGGCGGCGAGCGTCTCGGGCTTCTAGAAGTCTTCTTCGACGTCGCAGCCCTCGCTACCCGCATCGTCGGTGAGATGACCGGGCGCACCGCAATAGGTGCAGAAGACCTCGTCGCCCTTCTTCTCGTCGCCTGCGAGCGGGAGATCGGCGCTGCATATCGGGCAGGTCAGATCCTTGATCATGTCGATGCAATCGGAGCAACCGCGCTCGCGCTTGAGCCGGCCGCTACCGGGCCGGCAGCCAGCGTGTGGCCTCGTCCCAGCCCGGCGTCCGCAGCTGATCGCCGCCCGCAACCACCAGCATTCCCTCGCAGTCGGGCTGGGACTCGACGAGGGCGAGCCCGTCTTCCGGCGACAGGATCAGCAGCGCCTTGCTCAAGGCTTCCGCGAGCGTCGCATCGCGTGCGACGATCACCGCCTGGCGCGGCTCCGTGAGCGGTCGCCCGCTGCGCGGGTCTATCACGTGCCCGTAGCGGCGGCCGCCGATCTCCAACCAGTGACCGAAGCTGCTCGACACCGACAGCGCCTGGTCGGAGAGGGTCACGATGCCGAGATCGGTCGTTTCGGGTCCACGCACGAGCAGGCGCCAACCCGCCGCGCCGCCGGGCCGGCCGAGCGCGAGCGTGCTGCTCTGGCCGAAGTCGAGCAGCGCGTTCGCGATACGGCGCTCGCGCAGGACCGGCCGCATGCGTTCGAGCGCGAAGCCCTTTGCGACGCCGCCGAGGTCGACAGCGACACCCGGTTCGGCCAGCTCGACCCTGCCGTCTTCGGACACCCGGATCGAGTCCGCTCCGACGCGCGCTCCTGCGCGCGCGAGTTCGTCATCCGTCGGCAGCCGCTTCGCCACGGCCGCATCCGTCCAGAGTCGAACGAGTGGCCCGACCGTAACGTCGAACGTCCCGTGCGTGAGCCGCGTGTACGCGACCGATCGTCGCAACAGTTCCGCGACTTCCGGGTCGACGAGCTGCGGCCCGGATCCGGCTGCGGCGTTCAGGCGGCTGACTTCGCTCTGCGAATCGAAGATCGTCATCAACGCATCGAGCCGCTCCGCAGCCGCAAAAAGCTCCGAAAGCGTCGACCGTGCCTCGCGCTCGCCTTCGCCGTACAACGTGATTTCGAGCACGGTGCCCATCACGTAGCGGCCGTCGGAGACGGGTTGCGAGCGCCGCGCCCCGGAGCCTACGCAGCCCAAGAGGGCGAGAACCGCGAACACGGCCGCGGCGCGGGGCCTCACGGCGGCGGAGTCTCCGGGCCGCCTTTCCCCATTCCGGCATAGTTGCGCTGCGAGCCCGAGAAGACGGCCCAGAGCGACAATGCCACCAATGCCGCGAGGCTGCCCTGGAGCAGCAGGAAGCCCGCAATCTTCAGGTAGGCGAACGCCGGGTGGATGAAGCGCACCCCCCAGCCCGACCCCTCGTCGAGCAGCGCCGACAGGAACGGCACCGCGATCAACCAGGCTTTGGTGCGGCTGCCGAGCGGCACGAAGAGGACGAGGTGCGTGAGCACCAACAGCAACATTCCCATCGCGAACAGGTGGAAATGCGACACTTCCAGCAGCCCCTGATAGCTGCGGGGCGACAGGAAGCGCTCTTCGGAGCCGAGGTAGTACTCGACCACCGATGCGGCGCTGAGGTTCATCTTGTTGAAGTACATCAGCGCGTTCGTGATCCACAGACCGATCACGTAGGAGCTGTACAGCACCACGATCGTCTGCAACAGGCGGTTCCGGTTCCACTCGCCGGTGATGAAGAAGCGCACGGGGCGGCTCCTGGCTGCGCGTTCGGCCGCTCTGCGGCCAGAGGGCTACTGAGTTCTAGTCGTGCGATGACCGGTTTGCGGCCATTGCTTCGGCATCGTCGCTCGTCTCGACTTGCCGGGAGAGCTCCTGGCTCCGGGTCGCGAGCAGTATCTCGTAGAACGCCAGCGCGCGCCGCACGCCGCGGGTCGTGGCACGCGCCGAGAGCGTCGCGCCCGCAATCCCGTGGATGTCGCCGCCCACGCGCAGGCTCTGGCCACCGGCCTTCTGCTCGAACTGCGCGTACCAACGATCGCTGGGCTGGTATTCGCGCGGTTCGTAGAACGCGAGCACCCGCAGCGACCGCACGACGCCGTTCGGAGCCAGAACCACCATGAAGGCCTCGGGCATGGTGCGCACGGTGTGGGTGTCGATGAACGCGTAGCCGAGAACTTCGTTCCCCTTCATTCCGATGTAGACCTTCACGAGCTTCGACTCGACCTCGCCGCGCGAGATCCGCTGGATCCGTTCGACCTGCTCCTCGTTCAGGACGTGGGTCCGGGTTTCGATCCGGTCCGCCCCCGGAAATGCGAGATCCAACGCCTCGGATCGGCTGTGATAGACCGTCGCAGCCGCACGATTCGGAATCGCGAGCGGCAAGAGCAGCACGAGGAGCACGAGCAACAGAAGATCCGGGACTCTAGAAAGCAAATCCCACTCCCATGTTCAGCTCGTCGGCGAGCTCGCCCTCCGACGCCGTGAGATTGCGGTAGTCCATCTTGACCACGACGTTGGTGATGGGCTTGTACTGGATGCCAGCGGTCAGGATCCGGCGACGCTGGTTCCGATCCTTGGAGTAGCCCGACGGCATATCGCGCTGCGTGTCGTAGAATTCGGCGCGAAAGAACGGCTCGAGCGACATCTCGGTCTCGCCTACGAACAGCGGCAGGATGTCGTACGCGGCTTCACCGTAGACGCCGAGCATCTGGCCGCCGACGCCCTCGCCGGAGTCCAATCTTCCGATGCCGCCCTCCGCGACCGGGCCGAGCGCGCGGCTCAAGCCGCCCGCGTCGTCGAGGTGCGCCATCGTGAACAGACCGCGCAGGAAGAAGCCCTTGTTCACGTACTGGCCGTGCACTTCCCATATCGTCGTCGGCGTGTCGGGGACATCGACCATGAAGTCGGGGAGCGCGCCCCCCGGAGACACGTCGAATTCCTGGTTCTGACCCGACTTTCCGTAGTAGACCGAGCCCCCGACGAGCAGCTCGGGCATCGGCGACCAGTCGATACGGGTCACGAAGGCGACGTTCTCGGCGAGCGCGCGGTTGCCCAGCTGACGCCCGCCGCGAAGACCCGTCGAATCGAACCCGATGCCGTTTAGACCATTGATCACATAGGCGGAGTAGTCGACGTCCCCGAACAGGGTTCCGAAGATGCCGCCGCCGAGTTCGCGCCATGTCGACGGGATGATCTGCCGCTCGACCTCGGGGCGGTGCGTACCGAGGTAGTACGGCGATTCATGGATCTCGTTGATCCAACCCATCGGCACCAGCAGCAGGCCGGCCCGGAAATTCGCCCAATCCTTGAAGAGGTAGTCGAGAGCCGCGAACTCGACCGAGACGCTGCCGTTCCCGGACGACACCGTGCTTTCGGAAGTGGCGTGCTCGAATTCGTACTCCGAGTTGAAGACGATGTTCTCGTTGAACTTGTAGCCGACGTAGAGCACGGTGCGCAGTGCGTCGGCGCGATCGGCGCCTCCGGCTTCGTCGGATACGAGATTGCTGTAATAGACTTCGCCGTATCCTCCGATCGAGAGTCCCCGGTGGATGCCGTAGATCTTCGACGCGGCGGGACCGAAACCGTACTGGCTGATGAGTTCGGGCTCCTCGGGAACCGTGATGTCCGCGCGGGTGCGCTCCAGCTCGCTCGCGAGTACCGCGACCACGCGTTCGAGCTCCGCGATGCGGTCCGCTTGTTCGAGCCGTCCCTGCGCCGCCGCCTCATCGTCTGCGTACGCGGTCGAAGCCGCGCAAGCCATCGCTACCGCTCCAAACCACCACCGGATCGTCTTCGCCATCGAGTCTTCCTCGTCTTCGTTTCCGAAGATCTGGGCTCGGGGCTCGGGTCCGCTGGCCTCTGGGTTTCTTTGAATTTCGCGTTCATCCGGTTCGCCTCACCGGGATCGATTCGACCGTTCGCGCAGCCGTGGCCAACGGCGCAGCGGGAGCTTCGAACGGGACGAGCAGCGTTCGCTTGCAGCGGCGGCACTTCAGCTCGACGCCGCCCGCCACGACGCGCGCGAGCAGGTTGCCGCACAGGCAGCGGCAGTCGGCTTCCGGGAGCCCGGGAGCGGCTTCGCGGCAGGTCGTGTTCGCCGCTCTCGTCGGCTTCCTCGGCGTCAAATTGGTCGGCTCCAGCAGCGGCTTCGCACGTGAACGTGAAAATGAAAATCATATTCATTTTCATTTCGAACCCTACTGCGTGAAGCGAGAGCTTGTCAAGACCGCCGCAGATCCTTCAAAACGAAACGAGAACACGTTCGCTAAGTTTGCAGGTGCCCCGATGATTGTTGGCCGATTGCCGAAAGCTGCACGAGCGGCAGCCGGTTCGCGTCTGCTCTTGCAACTAACTGAATTTCAATTGCAATTCGGATGGTTGGCAAGATCGCCAACAATCTTCGGGGCACCGCCGATCGATTCCGACGGGGTTCCGCTCATCGGGCCCGGAAATGCACCCGCGCGCGGACACGACCGGAGGAAGTGCCCTACGAACCGTCTTCGCGGCAATCGCCGCAGTGCCCGTAGAGCTCGTGGCGGTGGCGCAACACGCGGAAGCCGTGGCGGTCGGCGATCTCGTTCTGCGTCTTCTCGATCATCGCGCATTCGAACTCGATGATCTTGCCGCAGCGGGTGCAGACCAGGTGGTCGTGATGCTCGTGGGCGATTTCGAAGCGCGTGACGCCGTCGTCGAAACGACGCTCCGCGGCCAGACCCGCGTCGCACAACAGCTTCATCGTTCGGTACACGGTCGTGTAACCGATGTTGGGATGCTGTTCACGAACCTTCTGGAACAGCACCTCGCTGGTGATGTGACCCGACGCGCTCAGAAAGACGTCGAGGATGGCAGCGCGTTGCTTGGTGTTCTTGAGGTTGTGCTCTTCGAGATAGGAAGTGAGCGTGCGATGTTCGACCTCGTGAACCATGCGCCGACGGTAGGCGACGGTTCCAGCCGATTCAACCGCCGCGAGAGGGCGTCAAAGCACCTCCAGAAGCTCTTCGGCACCGTCCGCAACCGCGTCGTTGGAGTCCTCCGCGAGGATCCGAAGCTGCGAGCGCAAGCTGCCGGAAAGCGTGATCGTGCCCTTTTCGGCGCCCGTGCGGAGCGCCTCGAAGCCCAGCAGGATCACTTCGGGATCGCCCGTGTCGAGGAAAAGCGAAGCCAATCGCGCATCTTCCGGCGGTCCGCCGGCCGCGTGATACGCGCGACACGCGTCCGCAAGGGCCGGCGTGCCGTGCGCGTCGCGCATGGCGGTCGCGAGCTGCTCGCGCTCGGCCTTGTTGCCGCCCGCGAACAGACCCTCCACCTCTTTGCGGTATTGCTTCGACGCCGCGTCAGAGCGCTCGCGGTCGGCTCGATTGCGCGGTTCGCGCACGTCGCCCGATTGGTCCCGATCACGACGGCGACGATCGAGCTCCGCGAAACTCAGCTTCTCGCGGTCGAGCCAGTTCTTGTCGTCGCCACTCATGGCGCAGTCCCCCTCGGATGATGGCGCCGCGCAGCCGCGAGATTCTCGACCGCTGCGAGGTTCCCACAGTCGATATCGACCGCGCGTTGGAATGCCTTCAGCGCATCGGCCTCGCGTCCTGCGGCCGCGTAGGCGAGCCCGAGGTGATTCTGCACCTCGGACGCCTCGGGAACCAACTCGGCCGCGCGCTCGAGGTCCGCGATCGCACGCGCCGAATCACCCCGATCGAGCGCGAGCGTTCCGCTCTGGTAGAGACGCGCCCCCTGGAAGCTGGAACAGCCCACCAGGCACAGCACGGCGCAGAGCGCCACGAGCCCGCCGGTCGTGCTGCGAAAGCCAAACATCGCTCGAAGCCTACCGTTGGCGGACACGGGGTGCGACGTCCATCCCATCGTGTCACTCAGGCCGGCAGACGGACCCGCGCGACGACAGGCAGGTGATCGGAAGCCCGCTCGGCGGCGCGTGTCATGTGGGCCGAGAGTTCCAGCACCTTCACGCCACGGGAGTAGATGCGATCGAGCGAGAAGACCGGCGCCGCCGACGGAAACGACGCGGGCCAATCGAGATTGTGGTGGTCGCGCAACGCCTCGTCGAGCGCCAGCGTGGCCTTGCACTGGCGCCACGCATTCATGTCACCGAGCAGCAGAGTGGGCGCGTTCTGCAAGTCGGGGTGGTCGAGCAGCGCGCGAACCTGCCGGTGGCGCGTGCGATCCGCGAGCGCGAGATGGGTCGCCACCACGTCCAACGAGCTGTGTCGGAAACGCAGGCGAGCCGAAACCGCGACCCTGGCTTCGATCCGGGAGAAGGACAGGTCGAGCATCGAGACACCCGAAATCGGCCAACGCGACAGGATGGCGTTGCCGATCTCGCCGCGCTTGTGCACGCGAGTGGCCGCGAAGGCAACGTGCAGCCCCATCGCATCCGAGAGGGTCACGAGCGGGTCGTCGCCCCGATGCGGGCGCATCACCTCCTGGAGCGCGATCACGTCCGCATTCATCTCCGAGATCACGAACGCGGCTCGGGCGGGATCGCTCACTCCCCGCCCGTTCAGCCCGGTCCAACGGTGCACGTTGTAGGTCGCGACCGTGATGTCGCGCCCGTTGGGCTGGGTCGCAGTTGCAATGCGCGGCGCGCGCAGCAGGCACAGGTGGGGCGTCGTGAGATGGTGCGCGGACAGCGCCGGCCGGCGCCGTTCGCGCCGCTGTGCGCGTTTCTTCCTGCGCGCAGTCTTGCGCTCGGCCCGTCGTTCGGACCGCGGAGACGCTGCCATCGATCCCCTCCAAACCCCCAACCCCTCAAGGATAGCGGGCGATGGCTGTATGCCCCGCTCCGCCGGCGGAAGTCGGAAGTAATCGATGCTGCGTCGTCACGAGCACGCGGGAACTTGAGGCCGGTCCGGATCCGAGACCGTCCGGCCCTCCCATCACGGCCTCGAACCGGTTCGGGCGGGCTCGAGAGCGTCGGGGAGCCGGTCCCAGCGAAATGTCGCGTCTGGGCCGGCTGCGGTCGCGAGCTTCGAAGAAGCCCGCCACGAGCCGTGGGCGCCGCTCTGCCGAAATCCGCAAATCGGGCTCGGAGTGACTACCAGAAAGTCGTGAAGATCTGCTCGCGGGGAATCCGGCTCCGGATCCTCTCGTGCAGCTCCGGCAGGAGCGACCAATGCAGACCCGGACGCTTGTGGTGAGCGGTGTGCAGGCCGAGGTTGCCCGTCAGTGTGTTGAAGATGCGATTGTCTCGATTGCGGCTGGCCGTGAGGTGGTCGGTCGCTGCACAGCCCGCGTGGTGCTCGTAGGTGGCCCAGATGGTGTGGAAGAGCGTGATGAATGCCGGTAGCAGGAAGACGAGCACCGTCTCCAGTGGGCGAAACCAGAGCCCGGCACCGACCAGGCTCCACAACGGCAGCTTCATCAGCAGGAAGTACCGGAGGTACCTGGGATGGCGCAGTCCGACGCGAATCATGTCGACCTGATGGTGGATGAGCAGATCGATGGAGTACTCGAGGCGCCCCATCTGCGTGCCGTCAGCCCGGGTCCAACGAGATTCGTCGGGTCTGTCGTGTGGCGGCTGGTTCAGGTAGTTGACGTGATGCCCGAGGTTGTGATGCAGCACCCAACCATAGGGCCCGACGCCGGCCTGCAGGGCCAATATCAGGTCATAGATCCGGTTCTGCCATGCGGATCGAAACGAATTGACGTGTTGATGGTGGTGATTGATGGGAGCGACGAACATGCCGAGCACGGCCAATGGCAGAACGCTGATCGCGCAGACCGATGGCGTCGCCAGCGCCCAGATGGCGAGTCGGACGGCGAAGACCGCCACCACGTAGGCGATCGGGCCGCGATCGGCCTTGTACTTCAGGATGGTTCCCAGGCGGTCGGGTGCGGCCGCGATCCGTGTGCTTCCTTCGGCATTTTCAGCTCGTTGCCCAGCTCGCAACTCGGAACCCCCGATGCGCGCGCACTTCCGGAGCCTGCCGAGCGCGTCGACGAGCACCTTCGAAACGGCGCGTGAATTTCCATTTCCGTCATGGATGGGTGGAAAGATGGAGACGGGAGTCTAAGGAGTATTCGGTCGGGAGATCGGCGGCGAGTGTAAAAGCCTGGTGAAATCCCGACATCCGTCGAAGCCTCGAAGGGAGCCCCGCAGCCCGTCTTCAGGCGGCGCCGCCGTCGACCTTCAGAATCGAACCGGTCGTAAAGCTCGAAGCGCTGCTCGCGAGATAGAGCGCAGTGCCGACGATTTCATCCGGCCGTCCGGCGCGCCCCAGCGGAGTCAGCCGCTCGAGTGCGGCCAGCATCTGCGGCGTCCAGGCCTTGCTGATGTCGGTCATGAACGCGCCCGGCATGATGCAGTTCACCCGGACTTTCGGGGCGAAGGTCCGTGCGAGGCCCTTCGTGACGCTGTGCAGTCCCGACTTGGCCGCCGCGTAGGGGATTTCGTTGGGGGATGGGCTTTCGGCCGCGATGCTGCCGACATTGATGATCGAGCCGCCATCGCCTTCGAACATCGCAGTTCCCAGGACGGCGGCGAGTCGAAAGGCGCCCTTCAAGTTGACGCCCATCACCTTGTCGTAGAGATCTTCGCTGAGCTCGACGATCGACGGATAGCGGGGCGAGAGCCCGGCGTTGTTCACGAGAACGTCGACGCGACCGAAATGGTCGAGCGCGCGCTCGGCGAGCACATCGCATTCGGCCCATCTACCGACATGGCAACCGACCGCGAGCGCGCGCCGTCCGGTCTCGCGTTCGACCCGTTCGGCGAGTGCCGCACAGGCCTCGTGCTTGCGACTCGCGATCACGACATCGGCGCCGCAGTGCGCAAACGCGAGCACCATTTCCCTGCCGAGACCGCGGCTCCCGCCGGTCACCAGCGCGACCTTGCCGTCGAGTCGAAACTGCCGAGTCGGGTCGATGGGCTCAGTCATGCAGGCACTCGAAGACGTCGCACTCCACGCCGCTTCCGATCAACCACGGTCGGCGAACTTCGTCCGGACCGCCATCGAGAGTTTCCATTTCACGACCGCTTCGTCTGTTGCACCGGGAATCCTCGCACTGCGCTCTCGCGGCGAGAGCTTCGAACCGCTCGAAGCCCCTCTGATCGTAGCAATGCGATTCGCCGATTCCCGGAGTGTCGCCGGATGGATGAAAGCCGCTCCCAGCCGGAGAGAACGCGAACGGATGGGCGAGCAAGGCGACTGGATCGCCCGAGCGATTCGGAATACCCTCGTTTTCGGGTCTGCGACGTCGATTCAGCCGGCGGCGATCGGGCCGACTCCGATCGCCGAACGACACACCTCGGGTGAATGCCGTGACGCTTCCGACGGATGCCCCGAAGGGCTCGAAACGAATCAAGTACCCGATCCAGATCATCTTGCTCGCGGCGCTTTATTTCGCCGGCGGTTGGATCGGTCTGCGCCAGGATTTCTACCAGGAAAGCGTGACGCTGATCTGGCCGCCGAGCGGACTCTCTCTCGCGGCGCTGATCCTCTACGGACGGCGCCTTTGGCCCGGTGTCATGCTCGGTGCTCTCCTGCTCAACATCCTGCATGGAAGCACCGTCCCGATCAGCCTCGCGATCAGCGTCGGAAACACGCTGGAAGCGCTGGTGAGCTCGTGGTTGATGGTCGACTACTTCGATTTTCGTCCGACCCTGGCGCGCGTGCGCGACGTCGCCGTACTGTTGGTCATAGGCGGCGCACTCGCCACGATCATCAGCGCCGGAAACGGCGTCACTACGCTGTGGCTGGCGGGGAACGTCGCGACCGACGACTTCTTTTCGGTAATGCTGCTCTGGTGGTTGGGCGACCTCGGCGGCGTCGTGGCACTGACTCCGTTTCTCCTGCTGCTTCGCAACGGAAGCCCCGCCTGGTCGATCTTGATTCGCGATCTCGAGTTCTGGATCGTGACGAGTCTGCTCATCGTCTCCTGCCTGCTGGCCTTTGGAGGCATCGCCCACGTCGGAATCGAACGGCTGGCCATGCAGCTACCGCTTCCGTGCCTGGCGTGGGCGGGCATTCGACTCGGAACGCGGGGAACCGTCGTCGTCTCGTTTTCGACCATCGCCATTGCCGCGACCGCGACCGCACAGGGCCTGGGGCCGCTTGCCGCAAACGATCCCCACGTCAGTACGATTCTTCTCTGGGCCTATGGGACCGGGATGGGGGCCACTGCGCTCACCTTGGCCGCTGCGATCGCACAGAGAAACAGCGCCGAACATCGACACCGGCTTGAAATCGAACAGCGGGAGCGCAGCGAGCGTGAAAATCTGCTCTCGGCCGAGCGGGAGCGCATCATGCGCGAGATGCACGACGGCCTCGGCGGCCAACTCGTCTCGGTGCTGTCGATGGTGCAACGCGGACAGGCAAGCGCCGATGAAGTCGCCGAGGCGTTGCGCCGCTCCCTCGATGACATGCGGATCGTGATCGACTCGCTGGAAACGCGCGAGAGCAACTTCCCGGAACTACTGGGGAAACTTCGCGCGCGCCTCGAGCCGCTGCTGCAGCGAAACGGAGTCCGCCTGCAATGGCGGGTCGACGACATCGCGCAGCTCGGCCACTTCGGACCCGAGGAGGCCCTGCACTGCGTTCGAATCATCCAAGAGGCGACTGCGAACGTCATTCAACATGCACGAGCTACCAAGATCGATATCGAGATTTCGATCGCCGGAGAGGATCGCGAGACCATGGTCATCGAAATTCGCGACGACGGCATCGACTCGATCCCGGGGAGCCAACCCGGAGGCCGGGGCACGCGCAACATGATCGATCGCGCCCGTGCGCTCGGCGGGGCGCTCCGTATCGAGCCCGCAGAACCCGGAAGGCGCGTCCGCGTGTCGATTCCGATCAACGAGCGATCGGCCGACCAGACGAACGCTTCCAAATAGCCGGACGCCGCGGGTCTGGGTTCGTCGGGCGAAGGCCCGATCCATCGCGCGAAGCCTCCCGACTAATTCTTGCCTTCGATCGTCACGATGCCCTGACTGATCGCCTCGTAGACGGCCTCGCTTCGCGATCGCACTTCGAGCTTGCGATAGATGCTCCGGATGTGGCTCGTTGCAGTGTTGTGCGTGATGTTCATGGCGTCGGCAACCTCCTGATACGTGAAGCCCTTCACGATCAACTCGAGAGCCTCCCGCTCCCGGCGGGTCAGCCCCGGATCGCCCTCCCGTGCATCCGACGAAGGAGCCGGATCGGAAAAACGCCGCAGCAGATGACTCGCGATCCCGGGGCTGATCGGCGCCCCGCCTTCGAGGAGCTGCGCTACCGCGAGCCTGAGGTCGTCGGGCCCCTCCGACTTCAGCAGGTATCCCAGGGCGCCGGCCTCGAGCGCGGAGAAGATGCTGCCTTCATCACCGAGAGCGGTGATGACCATCGAAAGGGTCCGAGGCGATCGCTCACGCGCCAGACGAATCAGATCGATTCCATTGCCGTCCGGAAGCCCCAGGTCGACCAACATCACGTCCGGAGCGCCTGCGCGAAGACACGCTGCCCCCTCGTCGAACGTCGACGCCTTGTCGACCCGTTGCACGCCGTCATCCGCTTCGAGAGTGGCGACGATGTACTCGCGGGTCGGCGCATCGTCTTCCACGACGAGCACGATCGGCCCCGTTGCTCTGGTCATTCTCGCTCAGTCTCCATCCAAGAAGACCATTTCCACCACTCCGCACCCCGGAACGATAGACGCACCGCCGCGAATTCGCCCGGCGAGTCGTGCGTCGCATCTGGTCCGGTGAGAATCGCCCATGTAGCATCGACCGGGCATCACGAGAATCGACGGCGTGCAGGATCGGGGGCTTTCGGAGTGCGAATTGGGTGAGGCAGAAGAGCGGATCCAGACGTTTCTGCGCAGGCTGATCCCCTTCTACGAACACGTCGAGCTGGCGATCGAATCGGCTGGAGATGGCGTGTACCGCTGCAGCCTTCCGCTGAACGACCAGACCAAGAATCATCTCGATACGGTTCACGCCGCAATCCAATGGGCGTCGGCGGAGGTGCTGGGGGGCCTCGTAATCGCAGTCAACTTCCCGGATTCGAAACTCTTCGTCGCCGTTCGTTCCGTCAACATCGAATTCCTGCGGCCCGCGCGCTCGAAGATCGTCGCCGAAGTCCTCTTTCCGGACGAACGCGTCGAGGAGATCCGTCGCCGGCTCGAGTCGAAGGGCGAAGTCGAATTCGAGGTTCGAGCCGTCGTCCGCGACTCGTCCAACCGCGACGTGGCAACGACCGTCGGGCAATACGTCGTCCGCAAGCAGCGAAGATCCGCACGGCCCGCGGAGATCGAATGAGCGCCTGCCAGGAAGGTGACCGATGCCGTGCCGGATTCCGGCAACCCCCGAGCCGACGCCGATCGGGCCCCGCTCGACACCGGATTGGTCTGCGACCCGACGAAGCGGCTACCCTTGGCGGGGTCCTCCGTCGCCAACCGTCTCGGGCGATCGTCCACATGATCTGGACGCGTCCGGTAGCTGCGAGGGCCAAGAAACCGGAACCACGAAATCGCGAGGAAAGACCGAGATGGAACTGAGACAGGTCATCGGAAACCGTCGCTCGATGCGCTTCCTGCTGCCCCACCGCCCGGTCGAGCCCGAGAAGATCCAACGCATGCTCGAAGCCGCGCGAATTGCCTCGCATTGGGGCAACGTGCAGAGTTTGCGGGCAGTCGTGGTCTTCCGCGACAGCTGCTCCGACGAGGTGCGCGAGGCCGTGACGGCGCCCATCGCGGGCTTCCAGATCAAGCTCGCCCCGGTGGTCATCGTCTGGTACCTCGATACCGCCGCCGTGGACGATCAGCCCGACCGCCTGCGGGAGCTGCTCGACGCGGGCGCCCTCGGCTTCGGCGAGAACAAGAAGGAGGCGCTCGAGAAGCAGCTGATCCCCATCTTCGAGAACATCGTCGACATCAGCAAGGCACCGGGCCTCGGCGAAGTCGATTGCGGCCAGGGCATCGCGCAGGCCACCTTGATGGCTTTCGAACAAGGACTCGGCACCTGCTGCCTCGGGACGCCTCACGGTGAAGTCATCCGCCAGAATCTGAAGATGCCCGAGACGGCGCGCGTGTTGTTGCTCCAGACCGTGGGATACCCGGCGGAGAGCGCCGAGGCGGGTGGCCAACGACCCCGACGGCCTTTCGAAGAACTCTTCTCGATGAACGGCTACGGCAACGCCTTCCCGCGCAAGCAGGAGGTGGTCGAAGAATTGACACGCGATGGGATGTTCCAGACGCCGGCGCCGCTTCCGTGGCGCGAGGAAGAACTCGAGTACCTGCGTGTGGCACTCGACATCAAGGGAACCGGGCTGCTCTAGCAGCTCCAACGATCGAGCGGTTGGCCCCACGACGAGGCCACCGACAACGTAGGAGGAAATCCATGCGCCTCAATGCGATCGTCGCGGGCGTCGGTATGACGCACTTCGGGAAGCACCTGGAAACCGGACTCAAGGCTCTCGGCGCCGAAGCGGTGACCGCCGCCATCGCCGACGCAGGGATCGGCCAGGACGACCTGGAAGCCGCCTGGGTGGGCAACGCCGCCGCAGGGCTGGTGACCGGCCAGGAGTGCATCCGCGGCCAGGTGATCCTGCGCTCGATCGGACTCGGCAGGATTCCGGTGGTGAACGTCGAGAACGCCTGTGCGAGTGCGTCGACCGCCCTCAACCAGGCAGCCGCCATGGTCACCGCGGGTATGTACGATGTCGTCCTCGCCCTCGGGGTCGAGAAGCTCTACCACGCCGACAAGAAGAAGTCGTTCGCGGCCTTCAGCGGCGCCGTGGACGTCGAAGCCATGGCGGCCATCATGGCGGGCCTGCAACAGGGTGCCGCCAGGGGTGGAGCCAAGTCGGCGTCGTCGGGTGCGGGCGAGAAACGTTCGATGTTCATGGACATCTACGCCGCCATGGCGCGGGGCCACATGGAAAAGTACGGCACCACGGCCGAGCAGTTTGCGATGGTCTCGGCCAAGAACTCCTTCCACGGCAGCATGAATCCGCGGGCACAGTTCCGTGAGGTCATGACGGTCGAAGAAGTCATGGCGGCCCCGATGATCGCCGAGCCGCTCACGCGGCCGATGTGCTCGCCGATCGGCGACGGCGCCGCCGCCGTGGTGCTCGTGAGCGAAAAGAAGGCGCGCGAGCTGGGCATCCGGAAACCCGTGAAGGTGGTGACGAGCGTTCTCATGAGCGGCTGGGATCACGGCATCGAAGAGGCTGGAACGGCCGAGGCCTGCGCGAAAACCGCCTACGAAGAGGCGGGCGTCGGCCCCGACGATCTCGGCGTGGTCGAGCTTCACGACGCCTCGGCACCCGCGGAGGTGGCCGCGACCGAATCGCTCGGACTCTGCGCGAAGGGCGAGGGCGGCGAACTGGTCGAGTCGGGAGCCACGCGACTGGGCGGCCGGATTCCGGTCAACACCTCGGGGGGCCTGCTGCGCAAGGGGCATCCCGTGGGCGCCACGGGCATTGCCCAGATCGTCGAGTTGACCGAGCAGATAGAGGGCCGCTCGGGCAAACGGCAGGTGGAGGGCGCGACGGTCGGCCTCGCGCACAACGGCGGTGGAAACATCGGCACCGACGCCGCAGCCATGTGCGTGACGATCCTGAAGGGCTGAGAAGCGGCGCTACCCGAGCACGAACGCGTTCAACTTGTTGCCTTCGAGATCGCGGAAGTATCCGGCATAGAATCCGTCGCCGCGCGGGCCCGGCGCACCCTCGTCGGCGCCGCCGAGTTCGAGCGCCCTCGCATGGAGCGCGTCGACCGCTTCCTTCGTATCCGCCCGCAGCGCGACCATCACACCGTTGCCGACCGTCGCGGGTCGACCGTCGAATGGACGGGCGAGCGCAATGCATGCTTCGCCGAACGACGTGCCCCACAGGACGAACGTCTCCATGTCCATCAGGCGCTTTGCTCCGAGCGGCTCGAGCAGTGCATCGTAGAAGCGCGCAGCGCGCGCCATGTCGTTGGTGCCCAGCGTGACGTATCCGACCACGATGCTCCTCCCTGCCCTGCCGCGGAGTCACTGCGGCGATCGGGTTCGATCGCAGTCGGCAGCCTCCGAACGTGTTCCCGAAGATTATCAGATCCGATCGGCGCGGCGTCGCGGGAGGATCCGCTACGCTGATCCCGCCTCGTCGAAGCGACCCGGAGCCGCGTTGTCTGCAATCCCGCACGACGCTGCGCGCCACGGCAGTATCACGGGTGGGCGGATGCGGATGAAGTCGACAAGACGCGCGCTGGCTGCGGTCGCCGCGGTCGCAATCGCGGTTTCGGGCTGCTCGGCGTTTTCGGAGCGCGGCCGTTCCCGCCTTCCGCTCGAGGCCGAGCCGGAGGCTCCCTGGGGCACTGCTGCGGTCGACATACAGTTCTACGAGCTTCGAGAATCGTCCAGAGAGAAGCTACGGGACGAGATCCGCACGGCCCGGGCGGCTCGCGGGATGCGCGATCACGGCGACACCCAGTGGCAGATCCGGACGAGCTACGATTTCGCGACCTCGGCCGACGTCTGCGCGCCGACTCGCGTGGACGTATCGCTCGAGCTCCGCATGACCCTGCCGCGACTGCGAAATCCGGATGCACTGTCGCCCGAGCTGCGAGCGGAATGGCGGCGATTCCTGCGCGCACTGCGCGACCACCAGGCGAACCACAAGCAGATCGCGATCGACTGCGCAGAGCAGGTCTCGACCGGGCTCAAGACCGTCGGAGCGTTGCGCTGCGAACGACTCGGAGAAGCCATGCAGTCGATCACCGAAGAGATCACATCGGCGTGCCACGTCCGGAACGCCGACTACGACCTGCGAACCGGCCACGGCGAATCCGAGGGGGCGACCTTCTGACACCGAACGGCTCGCGGACTCGGCGTGCGGCCGCCCGGAAGCCGCCACCGGCGTCCACTTCCGGTTGCATGGCCGTGTCGATATTCCGAAGCCGTCGCGCGCCGGGCCGCAACACTACGCGCGGCGATCCCGGCTATGGACGCACCTCGAAGCGGATGTCGATGTAGGCCGACGGGTCGCTTTTCGCCTTGGACAGGGTGCCCATGGCGTGGGACCTGACTCGCAACTCGCGCCAGGCGACGGCTCCCACCTCCAGATTCAACCGGAGGTGCTTCGAGATCTTCCACTCGAAGCCCGCGCCCGCCTGGACCGACTCGTCACGAAAGGTGAGGTCATCGTCGAATCCCGGGCGGTCGTCGAGGCGAAACTTGTAACCATCGAAGAAGCCCGCCACGAAGACTTCGAATCGCGGCGTCAGGGCGTACTCGAGCTGCAGCCCTTCGCCGCGGTTCCGCAGCGTGAAGCTGTCGGTGACGTTCCAGCGCAGGTCGAGGACGGGCCCGATCGACACGCCGCTGCGATCGATGCGCGACTTGATGTTGATCCCGACCGCCACGCGGATCAGGTCGTCGATCTCGTAGCCCAGCGCCAGGCTGCCGCCCCCGGTGAGCCCGTCGCCGAAGGCGCCGCCCTCCCAGCTCGAGCTCACGAAACCGCGGGCCAGAACCGACCAGACCTCCTCGTCGACGAAGAGCCCACGGCGCTCGTTGATGCGAAAGCCGCCCTGGAGCGAGAGCGAGCTGTGGAAGAAGTCGTCGAAGGGGTCGGCCTCGCTGGAGCCGACGCCGAAGAAGTCGGTCGGGCCATCGAAATCGTAGACACTGGAGCCGAAGCGCGCCGTGAGTTGGAGCACGGCTCGCTGCGAGAGCGGGGTCGTGACGCGAAACCGGAGCGACGGCTGGTAGAGGTCCGCGGCGAAGCCGTCGAAGCTCGCGGCGGGCAGGAAGCGCGACTGCACGCGCAGGCGAAAGGCGTCGCGAATCCGGTAGGGGGTGGCGCTCGGAAAGGCCGGGGTCTCCAGGTTGGCCGTGTCGAAAGCCAGCGAGGGCCCGTCGTCCACGGGATCCTCCGGCTCCGAGTCGAACGGACCCTCTTCGGACGTGGGCTCGCCTTCTTCCGCTTCGGGGTCCCCGAGCGGCTCTGCCGCTGCGGATCCGCCCTCGGAGCTCGCAGCTTTCCCGGCCGAGTCGTCGCCGACGGCGTCCGGCGACGCCTCCTCGAACTCCGGAGGCGGCTCCCGGCCGGAAGCGGTCTCTGCAAGGATCCCCAGGAAGACGAGGATGAACGCGAGCCGCGCGACGCGGCCCGCCGCCGGGCGGCATCCGAGCACGATACCTCTCACCTCCCCACCATAGGTCGGAAATTGGCCGAAAGCGGACGGAGAATCCAGACCCGGCTCCGAAACCTGCCGGCAGCGCGCCGTGGACCCCCGGACCCGCGATTCCCCGGCGAGTGCGAAGCCGGTCGCGATAGCGGGGCTATGTTGCTTCGGGATGTCGTCTACGACACCGGAAGGAGAAGTGGTTTCGGGCAGCCGATGGGCCGTTCAGCTGGCCGGTTTGTGCGCGTTCGCCATCGCACAGCCCGTCTTCGACGTCTTGAATCGACACCCCGAGTTCTTCATCGCCCACGACGTCTCGCCCGCCGACCTGACGGGAATCACGGTTGTGATCTTCCTCGTCCCTCCGGTGCTGCTCTTCTCCATCGAGCGCGTCGTCTCGCTTGCCGACACGAGAAGCGGTCGCATGCTGCAAAGCGGATTCGTCGCACTGCTCGTTGCGATCGTGACGTCGCAACTGGCGCTGCGCGCTCTCGGGCTGGGGGAGCGCGAAGGGCTCGCGCTCGCCGGCTCGTGCGGCCTCCTGGTCGCTCTCGTGTACCAACGCAACGCGACGACTCGACGGGTCGCCTGGCTCCTGGGCCTTCTGTCGCCGGTCTTTCCGATTGCGTTCCTTCTCCAGGCGGCCGCGCCTTCGCCGGACGAAGCAATGACCACGGAAGAGCCTGCGCAGACGGAACGCGCTGCGGACGTGCCCGTCATCGTGCTGGTCTTCGACGAGTTCCCGTTGCTTTCGATGGTCGACGCCGACAACCAGATCGACGCCGCGCGACTGCCGGCCTTCGCAGGCTTCGCCCGGTCGGCGACCTGGTTTCGAAACACCACCAGCGTCTCCGACGGAACCAGCCTGGCGGTCCCGGCCATCCTCACCGGGCGGCGGCCACGCACCGACCGCAAGCCCGACTTCGCCAGCCATCCCCAGAACCTCTTCACCCTGCTCGCTCCGACCCATCGACTCGATGTCCGGGAGTCCTTGACGAGGCTCTGTCCGGAGCATCTCTGCGAGACGCGGCGGCCGCAGGGCGGGGCGACGACCGCCTCGCTCTTCCTGGACTTGTCGATCGTCGCGGGCCACGTGATCGCTCCCCCGAGCCTCAGCCGCCGTTTGCCTCCCATCGACGATCGCTGGGAAGGCTTCACGCAAAATGCCGACGATCTTCCGGCGGCCGAGATCTTCGCGGATTTCGCACGCGGGATCGGCAACCGCGGCCTCCCGACACTCGACTACCTCCACATCCTGCTTCCGCATGGGCCCTGGCAGCATCTTCCCAGTGGCCAGCGCTATGGATCGGAGGCGAGACTGCGACGACCGCACGGGCTCGATGGCCTCCGCTGGGCGGCGAATCCGCTCTTTGGAAAGCTGGCGTTGCAGCGTCACCTGCTCGAGGTCGGCTACGTCGACCGGCTCTTCGGAGAATTCATCCGGTCCCTGAAGACGCGGGGGCTCTATGACGCTGCGCTCATCATCGTCGTCGCCGATCACGGCATCAGCTTCTCGCCCGCGACGAAGTGGCGCGCCCTCGACGACCGGAATGCCGCGGAGTTGATGGCGGTTCCATTCTTCGTCAAGGCGCCCCATCAGGAAGTGGGCCGAATCGTCGATCGCAATGTCGAGACCATCGATGTGTTCCCCACGATCGCGGAGCAATTGGGAATCGAGATTCCCTGGCCCGTCGACGGGCGGTCCGCATTCGACGTCACGCTTCCGGAGCGCCCGAGCAAACGCGCCCTCAGCTTCTACAGTCGACGGGAACGGGTCTTCGGTCCGAGTCTGGAAGACTATCCGCGTGCACTGGCCGAGCGATTCGATCGAATCGCAGCCGGGGAACTCTATCGCGTGGGGCCCCATCCCGAGCTTCTGGGAAGGTCACCGCCGGCTGACCGGAGCGCCGGCGAAGACGAGCTTCGACGTGCAACGATCGATCTCGATGATCCGACCGCCTTCGACGAAGTGGATCCCGCAGCGCCGTGGCTCCCCGTCTACGTGAGCGGTCGAATCGATGCAGTCGATGCGCCGCCGGAGCCACTCGCGATCACGCTGGCGGGCGTCGTGCGAGCCACGGCCATGCCCTTTCTCGAGAAGGGCGAATGGAGGTTCGTCGCAATCCTTCCGCCGGATGTCCTCACGCAGGGGCGCAGCCCGCTGGGCCTGTGGTGGATCGAAACGGAGGGGGCGGAGCAAAGCCTGATCCGCGCGCTTTGAACGACGTTGGCATTCGGGTGAAACGGCATCTGCCTTCGGGCGCGCGCCGATCAACTCCGCGGTCCGCGCGTCCCGGGCGCCGGCGGATCCACCGCGCCGCCCGCGAAACACTGCGCGATCGACATCCACCGGGTCGCCACCGGTCCCGTCACTTCGAGCTTGGTGTCGGCGATGTTCCGCGTCTGCGTCACGACCTGGCAGAACTCGACCGCATCACCGCGGATGCACTCGCTGTCGCTGGGCTCGCTCGATTCCCAGATGTCACCGGAAGGAGCCACCAGTCGCACATAGGGAGGCGCTCCCGGGATCTCGAGCTTGCGATTCACGAAGGTCCAGCCGAAGGTCTTCATGCCGATGGTGACGATGTTCTTGATGCGATCGGTATGAGTGCGCGATACGCCGACGAGGTCGTAGATCTCCTGGCCGTGCGCCCAGGTTTCCATGTAGCGCGCCGTCGTGAACATCTGCACGCCCATGTCGGGCCCGAACCAGGGCAGGCGACGCTTCGGGTCGGAGCCGCCGAGAGCGTCGGCGAGGATATGGGCCGTATCCTGCCAGCGGGTCATCAGTTCCGCCGCAGCGAGTTCGCCGAAGCGCTCGCGCGCGATTTCGCGATTCTTGCGGCCCGCGAGAATCGCCTCGATCAGCGCGTCGCGTTCCCTGGCGAAGGCCTGCTCGCCCTCGAGCGACGTCAACGACACGAGGTCGAAGAAATGGAGATGGGCCACCACGTCCCAGGGCGTCCACTGCATGAAGCCCGTCTCGCGCTCCCAATCCCCGGCCTTCAATGTC
>Ga0210064_1000384_pt1 | contig 21334 bp, 11 predicted proteins | sample Muzzi_CordC_D2_FD_185531 | JGI IMG/M metagenome (GOLD analysis project Ga0210064, IMG submission 185531) | Wetland microbial communities from San Francisco Bay, California, USA, that impact long-term carbon sequestration - Muzzi_CordC_D2 (SPAdes) | ecosystem: Environmental > Aquatic > Marine >...
ATTTAAGCCCGCGTGTTACAAAAAGCCCGATCACCAGCGCATAAGCGGCCGCCACCGCAGCGGCTTCAGTCGGCGTAAAGATGCCGCCCAGAATACCGCCGATAATGATAAAGGGCAACAAGAGCGCCGGCAGGGCGCTCCACAGGCTCTTGATCAATCCGATCAAAGTCGGTCGCTGGCTGCGAAACAAATAGCCGCGTCGGATGGATATCCAGTGATTGACGATCATCAGTGCGGCGCCAAGCATTATTCCCGGAACCACCCCGGCCAGAAAGAGCCCGGCCACGGTTACGCGGCTGTCCGAGATGGCATAGACGACCATTAAAATACTGGGCGGAATGATCGGCCCGATCGTTGCAGTGGCAGCGCTGATGGCGCCGGCATAGCTCGGACTGTATCCCGCTTTGCGCATCATGCGCATGACGATGGCACTGGGGCCGGCCGCGTCCGCCAGCGCGGAACCGCTGATACCGGCAAACAACATGCTGACCAGAACATTGACGTGGCCCAGTCCCCCGCGAATGTGGCCGACAAGATCATTGGCGAAACGCAGCAGTGAACCGGTCAATCCGCTGGCCGTCATGGTTTCTGCCGCCAGGATAAAAAAGGGGATGGCCATCAGCGGAAATGAACTGATACCGTTAAACAAATACTGAGGTACAACCAACGGCGGAAAGCGGCCGTCGATTAACACGGCGGTCAATCCTGAGATTCCCATGGTTATTGCTACCGGCAGGCCCACGATCAGACCGACGGCAAAAGTGATGATCAGGATAGCGGCCATATTGCCTAACCTTCAATCATATCGGTTTCGTCTTTGACAGGACTATCAGCCCAATTTTTGTCCACCCAATCCCGAAACATCAGAACCAGATGCAACCCGAATACCGCCGATCCGATCGGAATCGCCAGGTAAGGTATCCCCCTGGGAATCTGCGTCGCCCAGGTTTCCTGTGACCACCCGAATTGAACCATCCTGGCGCCGTAATAGGCCAAAATAGCAAAAAACAGAAGGATTCCCGCGCCCAGTGCAGCGCGGAAGAACCGGCGGGCTTTGGGCGGCAGCATATCCTGAAAAAGATCGATGGCCGCCAGCCGGCCTTCCCGCAAGGCCAGACCGGCGCCGATATAGGTGATCCATATCATCAAGAAAGTGGAGACCTCCTCCGTTGTCGCAAAAGAGAAACCGAAGATGTAGCGGGTAACGACATTAATAAATACCAGGACGAACATGGTCCCCATCATGATTCCGATCGATATCTGGTTCGCTTTCAGAAAAAAATATTCAAGCTTTGCTAACATGAAGGGCTTCTCCAAAGGTTGGTCATTGTCTTAATAAGGCGTACAACTGGAATCGAAAAAACTAGTCAGAATTAAATGGAATGATTTCCGGTTCGTTCTCGAAATTTCAACCGTGTTTCAGGACAGGTAAAGCAGGAAAATCAAAATTAATTTTAGGTGCGTTTATACAATATAGAATATATTTAGATTGATTTTAAATTGGATATCCTAGAAAAGGTAAAGTGTCAAATATGAAGTTAACTTCAGAATGGGTGAAAGAGGCTAATCCTAATAATTGAGTATAGAACTAATAAAATTAGCCGGTGCATGGTAGATCAGAGTTTATTCGTTGATTCTTTGAGGTCGAAGGGGGGTAATTACCATGAGAACAATGTCAATTATCCAATCTCGTTTTGGATGGCTCCTATAAGTGCCGGCAGGGATTTGGTTACCGACGGGGAAAGCTCCATGGACCAACCGATATAATCCGGCTCGACGCCAAGCACCACAACTTCCGGGGATGAAATTCGCTGTGTCAGAGCCAGCACTCTAAAGATATCAAATCCATGCATAGATGCGATACATTGATTTCCACTGCAATTATCAAGGGGAACTCGGTAAACCGTACCTGATTTCTCCAGACATTTCATTGCATCTATAATGATCACCCGCTCAGCTGTTTCCAGTGCCGGCAGGGCATCCAATATGGCGGTGCCGATTTCCAAAATCTCAACTCCGGGAGGGCACCCGTTCTTGAGCAAGGCCCGTACCGCGTGAACACCCACCCCTTCATCACCCAGCAATAAGTTCCCGATTCCCAGTACAAGTGTTTTCATTCAGGCTCTTCTTAATATATCAATAATATACTTCAACGGGTACCGGCAAAAGAAGGGCTGTCCGCAATCGGTCGCGATTGACGCGCACAGCCCCTGCTCAATTGCCATCGGCGGGTAGCCGATTATTGGCTCCCGGCATGAACCACCACCGGTTTTTGGTCAGGCTGTATGATATGTACAGCGCAGGAAAGACATGGATCATAGGAATGAATAATCCGCAGGGCTTCAATGGGCTGATCCGGATCTTCAACGGGGGTCCCAATCAGTGCCTGTTCCATTGGGCCGGGTACATCTTGATCATCTTTGGGGGAAGCATTCCAGCAGGTAGGTGTGATTACCTGGTAATGTTCGATTTTACCGTCTGTAATTTGAATCCAATGCCCCAACGCCCCTCTGGGTGCCTCCGACATGCCGGCACCGAGGCCGGAGTGCTGATCAAAATAGTCGTCATAGGCAGTCTGGTCAACCTGCAACTGATCGAGCCAGGCGTCCATGGCTTCAGCAATTTTCAATGTTTCGTTAGCCCGGGCGAGATGGCGATCCATCACCGATATGCCGCGGTTGTACTCACCGTTCACCCACATTCTGGCCAGCGGCCCGACCTCAAATGGTTTATCTAAAAAGCGAGGCGCTTTGAGCCACGAATAAGCGTCCTGTTTGGGAAATATCGGCTGGGTGGCGCCATCCATCGGGCTGAGATTGCTGTTGCTATCAGAATACCATGAATATTTGACCGCCTCCCGGATATTTTGACTGTCCACAGCATGCTTAACCTCAACACTCCCGTTTTCAATATAGCCGCCATTTAACAAACGTTCGTTGTACGTGTCATCCATTTCAAAAACACCGTAAGCCATCAGATTACGGCAGCCGGTGCCGATTTCCAGATAATCCGGATACACCTTCCCGACGGCCTGCACATCCGGCAGGTAAACATCGTTTATAAATTCTGTCAGTTCGCTCAAATATGATCGGAATTTGTCGATACTTTCCCGAGTTGGGTTTGAAGTAAATCCACCTGGAATAAAGGCATGCGAGGCAGGCATCTTTCCGCCGAACACAGCGCCCATTTCATGCGCATGTCGGCGGGCTTCCAACGCCGCCGGCAAATTAGCGGCTACATTACCTAATCCGTCTCGCATATCAACCTGCCAGGCCGGCTTCCACGGAGATACCGCCGGCCCGGCGACATAGTCCAGGGCCGCCAGCAAATAAAAATGCAGAATGTGCGACTGGACGAAGTTGGCCCCCAGCGTCAGATTGCGCAGCAACCTGGCGTTGGCCGGCGGCAGCCACTCGGATACATTTTCAAGCGCCAGGACCGCGGTCTGGCCGTGTGAAATCGGGCAAACACCGCAGATGCGTTGGGTGATCACGGGTGCATCCAGCGGACTGCGTCCGTTTAAGAGCGTTTCAAACCCCCGAAATAAAGTTCCGGTGCAGCGTGCATCCACTATTTTTTTCTGTCCGCCGTCCGTATAGACGGTGATTTCAACCTTCATATGACCTTCGATCCGGGTTACCGGATCAATGATTGTAATTGTTTGCATTCTTTAACTCCTTCTTGGATTGGTGCTTTTAGCGAATTGGCAAATTTTTCATTTAGGCTGAACTTACGCTGCCGAAACGATTTTTTCGAACAAACGGTTCAGGCTGCTGATCGCTTGCGGTGCATTGAGCACATTCTTTTCCCGCCAAATTCCGTTCGACCCGGCGCGAATGCGAACCGGCACTGACAGCGGATTTTTTTGTCTGAATTTCCATTTGCCGTAAGCGTCCACCGCGATCTTTCCCAGCAAGGTTTCGGTCGAGGCATCCAACACGTCCACCATCGCTCCAAACCGTCCCTCGCCTTCGACCTTCAGTTCCAGCTTTTCGACGCTCCACTCCGCTTTTTTGATGCTGAATGTTTTCGATATCCCATCGGTTGCGGTGCCGTCGTCAGCCGGCGCATTGGCCACATTCTCGACAACCGATTCGCCGGAAGATTCCACTTTGACCCGGCTCGGTATGGGGACCGGATCTTTCTGACTGAAGCGCCATCGACCGTCCGACCCGACGGAGACCGCACCCAGCATGACACCGGACCCGGCGCCCGAAACCGTGACAATAGATGCAACCTGGCCCTCGCCTTCGACCTTTAACTCGGAGTTTTCGGCGCGCCATTCGGCCTTGGTGATGCGCAGCGTGGTGTTATCGGAATTCGGCGGGTCGTCTTCCGGCGGCTCTTCAACCGGCTTTTCATAAGTCTGATAGCCGTATTCTATATTGTAAAATGGCGAAAACTTATCCGGAAATCCATCCTCAGTGCATCCCAGACAAACGGCATTGGCGCCGATGCACCAGTTGGTGGCGTCATTCCATTTGCGGATATGACAGTCTGCTTTGGTGCGCGGGCCCTTGCAGCCGAGTTCTTTCAGGCATGTTTCCTCGCCGAAGACATGTGCTTCGCCGGTTCCTTTGCGGGGGCATTTTTTATGAATTTCTTCGTTAAACAGTAACCGGGGTCTGCCCCTGTCATCCAGTTCCGGAATCTCACCTGCCAGAAGGTTGGCCACCGTCCAAACAACCCAGTCCGGATGGGTCGGACATCCGGGGATATTAATGGTCGTTTTGCCGGCAATTTCGCTGACACTGGCAATTCCCGTCGGATTCGGATCAGCACCCGGGATACCTCCGAAGCTGGCACAGGTGCCGATGCTTAGGATAGCTGCGGCATTGGGGGCCAATAGCTGGACAGCCTCCTTGGCGGTGATATCCTTTCCACCGTCGGTCCAGAGTGTGCACGTATGGCCGTTAAATGCAGTCGGAATCCCGCCGTCGACCGCCAGGATATAACCGCCGCTGGCAGCTTCTTTCAAGCACTGCACCGCCAGATCTCCGGCGGCCGCCATCAGGTTAGGGTGAAATGCCAGGTTAATATAGCCCGTCAACAGGTCGGCAACATCTTTTGGCCCCTGATCACTGAACCGGTTGGCCAGAGAAACAGTACAGCCGGTGCAGTTTGCCCCGTTCAGCCAAATAACTTTCGGCAATTGCACGCTATCATCGGCAAAAGCTTTTTCCAATTTTCCAACAACAGTCAAGGGAAGCCCTAATGCCGCTGCTGAACCAATACAATACTTAAGAAACTGTCGTCTGTCTAATTGCATCTAATTTCCCCTCCATGTATTATTAAGTCGCTTGATAGTGTTACACTCAGGTCGCAGTATTGAATCCTGATCTGTCATAGCATCGTCGTAGTCGCCCCCCTTTGATTTCTCGAAATAAAATTCCCGGCGCCCGGTAGAAGGTTTAGGTTCCAAAACAGGTGAGCAAATTACATGCCAAATAGTATAATTTGAAATTAACTATATTATTTCAGTTAGATATATAAAATTTGACGGTTGCACATATGAAACCCACCGGGATTAATTTCTCTCATTGTTAACAGGAACAACCATATTCAAAATCGCCCGGCAAGGTCATCAAGAGACAAATTTGCCTGTAAAACAGCGCCGGGCATAGATTAAAAGTAAAAAGAAATAGCGTAACATTTTGGTTGCGGGGGTAGGTTTTTTCATACATTTGCGACTAAAAATATCATACACTTTAATGCCAACCAGTGCCTCCAAATCACCCGACCTCTGATTTTTTTTCGAGCAGACCGATAAGGTCCGAATGGTGTGTTGTGTGAACAGACTGCCACGATGTGGTCCAGCCCAAGGGTTTTGGAATTCAAGTACGTTTCGTTGAAGAAACCGGCCATGTCCGTCAGTAAAATAATCAACTTTGTATTAAATTATTCTGAGCTGGAATGTAAATTGCATATCTTTTGTCCGTACTATTTATCCCGTCTGGTGTATTAGGCTATCTATTTTGATTTACTTTGATCAGCCTCGAATTTTGACTGCATTTACATTTTTTTTCTCAGAACATATTCAATTTCCAGGAGACCAATTATATGGCGAACAAATCAAATTTTATCTTTTTTTGGACATTTTTGATGGTTTTAATTTTTTCTTTGAATGCCGGCGGCAGCCAGGAAGACGGCGATTTTGCGGGCGATGAAACCTGCATGGAATGCCATGAAGAAATTTACAATGACTTCTGGAAAAACATCCACGGGATCAAGGGGGATCCCAGATCCCCGGCCGCACGCAATGAGGGGTATGTCTGCGAGTCGTGCCATGGGCCGGGGGCAATTCACGCCGAAGAGGGCGAAGGCGGCAACATTGCCTCACTGAGCGCCGGATCGCCCGAACCACCGCAAAAAAAGAGCGATGTTTGCCTGGATTGCCACGCTAAAGGCAGAGTCGCCATGTGGCAGGCCAGTGAGCATGAAATTCGCTCCCTTTCGTGCGCCAATTGTCACAGTGTTCACGAGGAAAATCCCAAACTGCTGGCAAAACCCAGCCAGACGGAAGTCTGTGTGCAGTGTCATCGGCAAATATCACCGCAGCTTTTGCGCCAGTCGCATCACCCGATTCGCGAACAGAAAATGGAATGCTCCGACTGCCACAATTCCCACGGAACCATTGCCGACAGGCTGATTGATGCTCAATACATCAACCTGAAGTGTTTTGAGTGCCACGCAAAGGTGAGGGGCCCCTATCTGTGGGAGCATCCTCCGGCTGTGGAAAACTGCCTCGCCTGTCATGTTCCCCACGGCTCTACGCAAACATTTTTGTTGAACGGGAGAGCGCCGTATTTATGCCAGCGGTGTCACTCCAATGTGGACCATCCGAGCCAGCTGCAAGCGAAAAACAGGAGTCAAGGCAGACAGTCGGTATATACGGCACTGAACAACCAGGGATTTTACCGCGGATGTTTAAATTGCCATATCCAGGTTCACGGCAGCAACCACCCATCCGGCAAAAGCCTTTTAAGATAGCGTCAGGAAAATTGACGGTCGGACGACGGCGGACGGACAGTATATTTTTCGAAGGAGGGATTTATGATTAAAAAATGCATATATACGCTAATTGCAGTCTTCTCTATCCTGGTGCTGCTGGCCTCCAGCGGGTTTGGAGCTCCACCCACAAAATTAAACAACATCCGTTTCGGAAAACATACCGGATATACCCGCCTGGTTTTGGACTCCGAAGGCGCGCGGCCGCTTGAGATCGGTCCGGCCAGCGCCGAATCCCTTAAAATTACCTACGATCAATTGGAATTGGCAAGCTCCGCGGCGGCGAAGTTTCGCGGCATGGATGACGCCGTGGATAATATCAGCCACCACCGGGCGGGGAATCATTCTGTGATCACGATAACCTTCGGTCGCGCCAATACAGCCGTGAAAACCTTTATGATGCAGGGCGAATCTGCCGGCGGCGCTTATCGCTTAATTTTGGACTTATATCCGCCGGGGAACGCCTTAACCGGTCCCGGATCACTGGTTCCGATGGCGGCGGCCGCAACTGCATCAACTGCTGCAGCGGCTACTTCCGCTGCCGCACCCGGGCCGGCAGCACCTCAATCGGCGCCCGGCGTGCCTTCTGCGGGGTCGACCAAACAATCCGCAACGGCATCGGATGCGCGTGTCGCCGCCGCGGACCGGCAAGCGGACGGCTCCGCCGAAGATAATCAGGAAGCAGAACCGGGGGAGTCCATCTGGAATAAATTTTCAGGTGAAATCAGCGTGATCGGGAGACTGCGCAACGATGACGCCAAATCCGATTCGTTATTTCTGCAATACCGTGACGTCAATCCCATCACCGGGGATTACGATATAAAATATGTCGAACCGGACCAGTACTACTTCCAAACTGACGGAAAGAACCTGGGCCAGGATGATGTCAATTTGAATTTTCGCGGAGGACGCTACGGCATATTAAAAGGCAGCATCACTTATGATGAACTTCCCCACCGGTTTGCGTTTGACGCCAAGACGCTTTATTCCGGAGTGGGTTCCGACAAGCTTACGCTAAACAATACCCTTCAAACCACCCTCCAAGGATTGGCCGGCGACCCTGCGGCCCAGGCCGATACCTTAAAGAACGCTTACGGCAGTGCCGACAGCGGTGATCCTGAGATTAAAAGAAAAAAACTGTCCGGCGATTTCGATTTTGTTGCCCTTGACCCCTTCAGCCTCCGGGCGGAATTCAGCCGTGAAAAGCAGGACGGATCCCGACCGTTTTTCGGATCGTTCAGTCTCGATAATACCGTTGAGTTATTTGAACCCATTGACAATGAAACGTGGGCCGTCAAGCTCATTGCAGAATATGCCGAAAAAGCCTATCTCCTCAATACAACCTACTACTATCAGCATTTTACAAACAATGAGGATACCCTAACCTTCGACAACCCCTTTAGAGTCGATGATGCCGTCGGCGGGCCGGCCAGGGGCCAGATCGACCTGGCTCCCGATAATCACTACCAAAACCTTTCCATGTCAGGGTCCTATAACGAATTGCCTCTGCGCTCCCGAATATCGGTCAGCGCCGCCCGGGGCTGGATGAGGCAGGATGACGATCTGCCGGCTTTTACGACCAATACCGCGCTGGTCGCCCCCATAAACTATTCAGATCGCGCCAATTTGCCGGAAAGTCAGGCTGACGTTAAGGTAGACACGACCCTTTTAGATGCCAAGCTGACATCGCGTCCCCTGGACTTTATGCACCTGAATGCCAAGTTTCGCTATTATAACTACGACAACAAGACCGATAAGATTGATTTTCAGAACGGCTATGTTGAAACCGATTCCTTTGCCGAAACGCCTGCGCTCGGCGATCCGATATCGACCCTGCCCTCGAGCTACGAAAAAACCAAAGCCGACCTGAACCTTGGATTCGACGTCTGGACCCGAACCCGCTTGAACCTGGATTACAGCTTTGACCGGACCGATCGCGACAACCGTGAGGTTGACAAACAGACATCCAATGTGTTCGGCGGGTCGATTGACACCAGCCCGGTAGATTGGGGTGACTTAAAACTCTCGTATAAGCGCACGAACACCGATATCGACAATTACGACTATAATGTGTATTTAAAGAGCGGGCAGGACCTGCAACAGTTGGCCGGCCTCAGAAAATACACCCAGGCAGACGTTAAAATAGATAGAATCCAACTCATGGCCAATGTATATCCCATCGATCCCCTGGCCTTCAGCAGCTCCTTCGTATACGGCAAGAATAACTTTGATAACTCTTCCTACGGACTTACGGAAGCTAACTACTATTCCTTATCAATTGACGGCGATTATACCCTGACCGACCAACTGCAGCTTAATGCATTTTATATCTATGAAAAATACAAAAACAAGCAAAAAGCCCGGGGTGATTTCGATGAAGAAGGGGATGGGATCACCACCTTAACAGATTGGAAAGCCGAAGGCACAGATGATGTCAATACGTTCGGCGGCGGCCTCAAGTGGGCCGTCATGCCCGAGAAACTCAACCTTAAGCTTAATTATTCGTATTCCAAGGTGGATGGAAAGATCGATTTTTCCGTTCCCAGCGGAACTGTATCCAGTTTTGACGAAGTCGGTGACAGTACCTTCCAGACATTGGATGCACGGCTCATGTACAATATCTGGCGCGGCTATTATGTCACGCTCGGTTATATCTGGGAAAAGTTTGACTATGAGGACTATGATAAAGATGGATTTACCAACGTTCCGACGGATGCAAGCGGCAACTATAATGGAGCCGTCCTATCCGATGCCCTGTGGGACGACTATGACGCCCAAATTCTTTACCTAAAATTCTCCTATGTATTTTAGTTTTAATTGATCCGACCCGAAAAATAGCAACGCCGGAGGAGAGACTGTTTTTAAACTGAAAAAAATTTAAGACTTGAGCGCCGGCGGCTCAATTACTGTATGCAGCGCATCTATCTTTATATAAATGATTCGTGCGCTATATTTAAGGTACCATTCGAAAAAGGAACACTCATTATGGGATTCCCAAAATGCCGTTATTTTCCGAACTGTTTCATTACGGTGTAAAGGCCAGCCGGAAAAGATGCACGGGCATCCGAGACTTTAAAAAAACTAAGCATCTTCCGCAACGGGGCCACCACCCCCTATCATTGGTTTTGAATTTTCGGTGTAAAAATTCAGAACCTCACCTCGGGAACTCACCAAGCCTACTCTTTCCGGGAGCGACTTCGCGAAACTTCAGCGAATCCTTTCCGGGGACGCATCTGAAATATTCCCGATAGCAGAACACTTAGCAACCTTTGCATATAACTTTATGCTTTCTAAATCCACTCATGTATAGCTGTCGAGATTCAACAATTTCGTCCTACGCATATTTGTTGGTTCAAAGATCGTGCCAGTTTCAAATATCTTCATTTAAAAAATAAAAAGGTATAAATATCAAATATATAGGGAAAGTGACGGAGTATAAATGAATATTTGGAAGAGAATTGGGTCGGATGGTGCACTATGCCGATATGGGATAGCAATACGAAAATAATCTATAATTTTTGCGGGTTAAAACATTAGTTGCCACCTTGTAGTATGCCCTTTTTGGGTGTAAAGGACTGCTTTGGATCCGCAACATCTTAAAATTTCCACAAAGCTTGGCTCAAAGCCAAATAGGGTAGCATGATAAATATTCCGACTGGCGGGGGGTGGCTTTCAGCCGCAACGGACGCTATTGAGGCAACCGTCGCATGTGTCAGACTGAAAACCACCTTCGCTCAAGATCAAAATAGACACGTACCTATGGTTGTTGCATCCCCTCCGTGGTCGGATCACAGGAAGGCTTATTCCCTCCCCTAAACCGAGCTTTTCTATAATTACATTTTAGGGGGCGCAATCGCCTTCTTCGGCTTCCTTATGGCGCTGCCGGTCCATCACGAGAAATACAATTAACGCGACCAGTACCGTTCCAAGCGCCTTGACGGCCAACGAAGCCTGCTGAATGGTCATCACATTTGCGCCGGAGGCATCAATAAAACAGCTGCTGCCGCCGCCGCCGCCAAACTCATTGGAACCGCTGGGAGCCAAGGTCGAAGACAAGAAACCCAGACCGGAAGGATCTTCGATATTTCCATTGGCCACGCCGTCATCGTCACCCATTCCGCCGTCCACCAGCGTAAGCGTCACCTGGTCCCTGGCCGCATTAAAAACGGCACCTCTGACTCCCGCTGTATCTACCGTCAGGCTGTAGTTAACCCATTGTTGGGTTCTTTCGTTAAATTTAAACCAGCTGTAACCTGCCGGGGCGGGCTCAGGTAAATAAATAGTGACCGTCACCTTTTCGCCGGGCGAGGCCGGTTTGGCCTGCAAATCAAGCAGCCCATAAGTCAGATTTTCAGGCATACCGGCGGTGCCGGAAACGTCGGACGGATTCATCGCATACACTCTGGTTATGCTGCCGCCGTTGGTGGCTTTGATGCCGATAGGAGTCCCGTTTGATGTGGGCAGGGTCAATACATCAGCCGGAAAACCGGATATACCATTGTCGGTTACCTCGACGGTTACAGTTTGACTGTCCTGCAGTCCGCCGGTGTCCCTGACGGTCAACTCAAATGTCAAGACGGCGCCGTTTAAATCAACGGGCGGTGCCATAAATGTGACCTGGGTTGCGGAGGGGTTGGATATCGTGACCGAAGGTCCGCTTCCGGTCTGACGCCACAGGTAGGATACGATCCCATCGTCCGGATCGCTGGAGGATGATCCGTCCAGGGTAACGGTGCTCCCCTCGGTTGCCGACTGATCCAAACCGGGATCGGCCGTTGGTGTCTGATTCTGCCAGGCAACATTAATATTGCAGGTGTCGGTAGCCTGCAAGTCGCCGCTGTCGGTCACGGTCAACTGGAAGGTCAGCGATCCTCCTCCGATTCCTACTGCCGGTGCCGTGAAGGTCGGTTGTACTGCGGCCGGATCATCCAGGGTTACAGCCGGCCCTGCAATCTGCTTCCATAGATAAGCGACGATTTCGCTTTCAGGATCCGCGGACATTGATCCGTCCAGACTTACCGTATCGCCGGGATTCACGGTTTGAGCGCCGCCGGCGTCGGCCGTCGGCGCCAGGTTGTTCCAGGAAATATTGACAATACAGGTATCGGTATCCTGCAAACCGTCGGTGTCGGTCACGGTCAGTTGGAATGTCAGTGAACCGCCGCCGGTACCGACTGCCGGGGCGCTAAAGGTAGGCCTTACGGTCGCCGGGTTGGACAGGGTAACCGATGCTCCGGCTGTCTGCGTCCACAGGTAGGAGGCGATGCCGTCGTCGGGATCGCTTGAATTGGAACCGTCCAAAGTCACCAGTTGGGATTCTTCGACTGTTTGATCGATACCTGCATCAGCGGTCGGCGCAATATTCACCCATGATACATTGACAATGGAAGTATCGCTGCTCTGCAAACCGCCGCTGTCGGTCACGGTTAATTCGAAGGTCAAAGCAATTCCAACAGGTCCGACATCCGGTGCGGTAAAGGACGGCGCTGGCGAGGTTGCATTGGCCAGAGCAACTGCCGGCCCGCCCGTCTGAGTCCACTGATATGCGGCAATATCGGCGCTTCCGTCGGGATCGGATGAATTGGTGCCGTCGAGCGTAACCGGAGATCCCTCATCCACCGTCTGATCGGTGCCGGCATCGGCTTGCGGCGGGAGGTTATCAAGTACGATATTCACAATGCAGGCGTCGGTGGCCGTGGAGCCAAACTGGTCTGCAACCGTCAGGATGAATGATAGTGACGTACCGCCGGATCCCACGTTCGGCGAGACGAAGGTGGGCTGCTGGGCGGAGGCATCGGATAGCGCCACCGCAGGTCCACTGGTCTGCGCCCAGCTATAGGTGGCGATGCCATCATCCGGATCGGATGAATTAGATGCATTCAACGTAACATCGACACCCGCCTGGACGGTTTGGTCCGGGCCGGCGTCTGCGACGGGAGGAAGATTAATCCAGGACACATTAACGACACAGGTGGCGGTGTCTTTCAGCCCGCCGCCGTCTGTCACGGTCAACTCAAAGGTCAGAGATTCACCCCCCGGACCGACATTGGGGGTTGTGAACGTCGGCTGCAAAGCACCCGGGTTGGAGAGCGAAACAGGCGTCCCAAGCACCTGCTGCCATTGGTAGGAGACAATCCCATCGTCCGGGTCTGAAGAGGCGATACCGGTAAGCGTCACGACCGCACCTTCAGCCACGGTTTGATCGACCCCCGCATCGGCCGTCGGTGGCTGGTTCACCCAGGAAACATTGACGATACAGGTATCCGTGTCCTGGCGACCCGTGCTGTCGGTAACGGTCAGCCTGAATGTCAGAGAGCCGCCTCCGGAACCGACATTCGGAGCCGTAAAGGTCGGCTGCATAGCCGCCGCATTGGAAAGAGTTACGGACGTTCCAGCGGTCTGTTCCCATAAAACAGAGGCAATATCGCCGTTCGGATCGGTTGAACCGGAGGCGTTCAGGGTGACTGAGGCGCCCTCATCCACGGTCTGATCCGGCCCCGCATTAGCGGTTGGCGGATAGGCGACCGCAACGATAGTGACAACACAGGTATCCGTGTCCTGATTGTTTTCACTATCGGTGACGGTTAACCGAAAGGTCAACGACCCGCCGCCGGCTGGCGCTGTGAAAGTCGGTTGCACCGCAGATGCATTCGAGAGATTGACTGCTCCCCCGGAAGTCTGGATCCAATGATAGGAGGCAATGTCATTGTCCGGGTCGCTGGAACCGGAGCCGTTGAGGGTCACCAGAGCGCCTTCCTGCACCGTCTGATCGGCTCCGGCATTGGCTGCCGGAGGCGAACTGGCGGCAGCCGGCTTGCTGCCTGCATTGCCGGGAAATGTACCGGCAGTGATTTCATCCAGATTTGTGAAACCATCACCATCCGAGTCGGTGTTTTCTAGTGCAACCAGAGCACCGACGACGTCGTTTTTCATGCCTGCTGCTTTGGAATCAAGCCCGTATGGGTTGTAACCACCTTTTCCGTCCAACTGAACATGGCACGTGTTGCAGCTCCCCAAGGCCGAGCCGCCTTCAGTTCCGCTGGTACCATAGCGGTCGTTAAATACCGGAGTATACTCCCTGTGGGCATAAGCGTTCTCCAAGGAGCCTGAATTAAAGACCAATATCACAAAAACTATAAGAAAGACGTTCGCTGATTTTTGTTTGTTGCAAACTTTTTTATAAAGGCGACTTAATCCCTGCATTTATAAAATACCCCCTGCATAAAATTTATAGTGATCCAGCTGCAAGCTCCCTTTCTCCGAATCAATCCCGGAGCTTCATATTCAGCAAAATATTGCAAATAATATACCACATTGTCACAACTTATATATCTATCTGATATTTATAAATATTAAATTCAGGAGATCCTGATCGTGTTCATTATCGTATGATTTCCCCTGCATCCGATGTCTAAATATATAGACATCCTCGCAGCGACAATATTTTTCCACAAAAAGTATCAGGCGTGACAATTTTCCAAAATGGTTCAGCGCCAAAATGGCATATATTTTCATAATATACTGAAATTATTTATATTATTTTGTAGAATATGCCAAATTGGCATGGAGGTACGATTGATAGAAATCCACTTATATTTCAGCCGACAGCAATATCAACCCTAAGAGATTGATTTTATTAATTTTTATGAATTAGCACCCAACAATTACCATTTGGCATAGGAATTGCCTCACTTATCCGGTTGTTTTCCGGCGCAGAACTTGAGGCGCAAACCAGCCGGCTCACGGAGCAAAATTGGCCTTATCCAATCCGCCGCAAAACCAAGACGTACTCATTCTGCCTACCTCGCCCGGACTGACTTTAGATTGAGAGCTAATTCTGAGGATCCAAACGATGACTGAAATACTAGTGGTTGATGACGACAAACAGGTTCTGATTCTCATTAAAACTTTTCTGGAACGGGAAGGATATAAAGTCGTCACGGCCTCGGGTAAAAAACGAGCCTTAAATTTAGCTAAAAAAAAAAAATTCGACCTGGGAGTGATTGATCTAAAATTAGAACAGCCTGATGGAATGAAGCTCATGCAGGCTATTCACGAGATAACGCCGGAATTGCCAATCGTTATCCTGACCGGTTTTGCAACAATTGAAACCGCGGTCGAAGCAATGCAGAAAGGAGCCTGCGGTTTCTTAACCAAGCCCCTGAAATTCAGGGAATTCTTACCTCACATTCAGAATTGCCTGAAAACTTCTGAATTAACGAGAGAAGTAGAACGGCTTCGATCTATAGTTGAGGGGAAATACAGTGTCGACAGCATCATAGGAAAAAGCGATAAAATGGCAAAGGTTAAATCTCAAATCATCCAGGCAGCCGAAGTTGAATCTGTGGTTTATATTCAGGGAGAAAGCGGCACAGGTAAGGAATTAATTGCCCAAAGCCTGCATTTTGCAAGCAGCAGAAAAAATGGCCCATTTGTGGCCATCAACTGTGCCGCCATTCCGGAAACACTATTGGAAAGCGAATTATTTGGCTATGAGCGGGGAGCATTTACCGGTGCGGACCGCAATAAGAAGGGGCTATTCTTGGAAGCCCATAAAGGCACCTTCTTTCTCGACGAAATATCTGAAATGCCCTTCAGCATGCAGGCTAAGCTGTTGCGGGTATTGGAGGATAAGAAAATCTATCCGTTGGGCGGGAGCGGACGGCCCGTTAATGTTGATGCCCGAATTCTGGCGGCATCCAATAAAAACCTAGAAGATGAGGTAAAAAGGCGCAATTTCCGGGAGGATCTGTTCTATCGCATCCATGTTATTGCCATTGAAATCCCTCCGCTCAGAGAGAGAAAAGATGATATTACATTGCTCGCCAGTTATTTTTTAACGAAATACGCCGCCCGGATGAACAAGAATATAAAGGGATTATCACCGGCCGCTACGCAAAAGCTGTTAGCCTACGAATGGCCGGGCAACGTCAGGGAATTGGAAAATTCGATAGAATCCGCCGTTGTTATGTCCTTGCAGGATATCATTACCGAAGATTTGATCCTTCCGGCGCGAAAGATAAACAATGAAGGTTTAATATCCTTTAAAGAGGCCCGCGAAAATTTTGAAAAAGATTATTTGATTCAACTTATGGAACTCACCGGGGGCAATGTCACTAAAGCTGCCAAAATCGCCGACAAATATAGAGCCGATCTTTACGACCTGTTAAAAAGATATAATATAGTACCTGCCGATTTCAGGAATAAGTGAAGATCAAAATTTGCTGCAGGCTCCGGCTTATTCGGCTCAGGATATAATATTAGTGTATCTACAGGCCTAAAAAAAGGTATATAACCCATTGAACCCGGATTTGAAAATGTGTCCTGGTCCATGATCAGGCTCATTCAGGCATAAGGGAACTCAACAATATGGCATCAAGGGAGTCAATTAGGGGTAATTCCAAGAGCAAATTTGGTATCATCCCATCGGTGATTTTTCAAAAAGCACAAAAACCATCATCGGCGGGGGCGGCATCCCAAAACTCGAAACAAGTGCAAACACAGGTTCGCCTGGTTGTTCTTATTGCATTGTGTGTATTTTTAGCCGAGGCCTTGGTCATGTTCCTGATCCCACTGATGAAGCCTTTTTCGACGTGGGTGACGGCTCTTTTTGATGCGACCCTGCTGACCATCCTGTTGTTACCCGTGCTTTATTATTTTGTTTATCGTCCGTTTGTTCAGCATATCACCGATCTTAACCGGGTGGAGGAGGCTTTGATGACCGCTAACAAAGAGCTTGAAATAAGGGTGTCAGAGCGGACGGCCAGAATAAAGGCAAGTGAAGTTGAGCTGCGCCAGGTTAACCGGGAGCTATCCGCCAAAGCGGCTGAGCTTAAAGATGCCAATGAGGAACTATCGCAATATGCCTATGCTGTGTCGCACGATCTTCAGGCGCCGCTCAGGGCGATAAACAACTATGTCAGCTTCTTGAAGGAAGACCTGGGAACGGGCCTTGAAGGCGAGCCAAAAAAATATCTGGATGCCCTTGGCCGTGCGGTCCACGAAGCTGCCCATCTGGTTCAGGGGCTGTTGGATCTATCGCGCATCGGCCAGGGCGGTGCTTCGATGGAGCCAATTCCCATGGGCAGGTTCTTGAGAGAGCTTATTAATTCCATGTCCCTGCCCGCCGGTACAACCATCACAACAGCTGACGAATTGCCGACCATTGATGCCGATCCAGTCCTTTTAAAGCAGATATTTCAAAATCTGATAGAAAACGCCGTCAAGTTTAATGATTCACCCCAAATATCAATAACGCTTGAATGGCGAATGCCATCCGAAAGAAAATATGAATTTCTGGTAAGTGATAACGGCATTGGATTCGAAAAACACTATCAAGATCAAATTTTTCGCGTTTTCGAACGGCTTCACACCCTCAATGAATACAATGGAACGGGAATCGGTCTGGCAATTGTCAAGAAAGCATCCACCCTATTGGAAGGCACGATTCGGGTGGAATCGAACGCCGGTCAGGGCAGTACATTTATTTTGACGCTTCCCCGGGCATCCAAGGTCTGATGGAAAAAAAGTAATCACAGCCCGGGTAATCCTGCTATTCTATCTATAGCAGCCTGAATTATGTAGATATTTATATGGCAAAAATATTAAAAGCAATTACCGGAAATAAAATTATACGGCAAAAAGGGTTGAGAAACGTTCTTATTGTTTCAACGCTGCTGGCAACGTCGCTGCCGGCCTATATGATCCTGGTCCTCCAGCCCTCCTATACCGGAGTTTTAATTGACAGCGTCAGAGAAAGTGCCATAAGAGTTGCAAATCATTTGAAATCATTGTCAGTCCATCACCATACCGAAATAAGCAAAGCAGTGCTCCAGGATCAATTTCTAAGCAACGTGGGAAATATTATAAAAGACATCCAATTGGAAAGGTTGAAGATTTATTCAAAATCCGGAGAAATAATATTTTCTTCCAATCCTGAAGATATCGGAATCATAAACAAACAGGTATACTTCCATGATATCGTCGGCCGGGGCAAGACCCTGACCCAGATCATAGAAAAAAATGAGACTACACTTGAGGGGCGAAATGCATCACGCTCGCTGGTTGAAACCTATGTTCCGATCATGGATGGTGATAGGTTCCAGGGCGCTATCGAGATCTACTATGATATATCCGATTTGAAAGCCGGACTTGACAAACTTGTCACCCGTTCCTCAATCCTTCTTCTGATCCTGGCTTTCGGACTCTTATCGATCGTAATCATCACCGTATTCAAGGAAAATAAAATACTCACGAGTCGCCAACGGGCAGAGCAAGCCTTGCAAAAAGCGCATCAGGATCTTAAGTTCAAAGCAGCCGAGCTGCAAGAGGTCAATTCGGAGCTTTCGCAATATGCACATGTGGTCTCTCACGATCTTCAGGCCCCATTGCGGGCCATCAACAACTATGTTTCCTTTTTAAAAGATGACCTGGCATCATCACTGAAAAGCGAGCAAGCGCAATACCTGGATGCAATTGCCCGTACGGGTAATAAGGCGGCCGAACTGGTAAACGATCTGTTGGAACTTTCACGTATCGGCCAAAAGACAATATCCATTGAATCGATCCGGACCGGCACCTTCCTCAAAGAAACCATTGATTCCCTTTCTTTGCCGGCGGAAGTAATAATCGCAATGGCTGAGGATTGGCCGACGATTGAGGCGGAACCTGTACTGTTGAGGCAAATATTCCAAAATCTCATTGAAAACGCCGTAAAATTCAATACTTCTCAAAACAAACTGGTTGAACTTGGATGGCGGGAAAAGGCACCTGGAATCTACGAATTCCGGGTCAGCGACAATGGCATCGGAATTGAGCCAGGCCACCGGGAGAAGATTTTCCGGGTATTCGGACGACTTCATACGACAGAAGAATATGAAGGCACAGGGGTTGGATTGGCGATTGTCAGAAAGGCGCTGGGTAAATTGGGCGGCACCATCCGGGTCGAGTCGAATACCGGAAGGGGCAGCACATTTTTTTTCACCATCCCAAAAACTCAGGACAAGCGTTAAAGATTGGTCGTGAATCATTTATTTCGGCCTTAACGAAGCGATGTTCACCCATATGCTTCATAAACGTCGGGGTTCAATATGGCTGAATTCAAATTCGACTCAATAGTGAATCACCCCGCTTAAAGCGGAATGAACCACCCCGCTGCAAGCGACGGGGGATCAATCAAATAATTATTATCGTCCCAAGGGCGGGGACTTGAGCTCTCGCCCACCGGAAGCGAATTAAAATTCGTGCCAAGTTACAAACCCGAATCTGCAAGTTACCGGAGTAAAAAATATGGACCCATCTGATTTGTCAACCCCCCATCGTATCGTGCTGGTCGAGGATAGTGAGCACGATGTGATAGCCTTTCGGCGGTCAATGAAAAAAAGTGCTGTTCCCGTGGCGATCACCCACTTTGTAAGGGCCGAGGAGGCAATCAAAAGAATAGAAGCGGACCCGTCATCCATCGATCTGATAGTTACCGATTATAAACTACCCGGCATATCGGGTCTTTCTCTGTGCCGGTTGCTGTCAAAGCACAACATAAGTTTGCCGGTAGTGCTGATAACCGGTGCCGGATCGGAGAATCTCGCAACGGAAGCACTCAAAGCCGGTGCCTATGATTACATAATTAAAGATCACAACCAGAAATACCTGCAACTGCTGCCGTTTGTTCTGATAGAAGCGATCCGGAAACATCACGACCGTCTCGAGCGCAAGCACATGGAGGCGGATCTGCGCGAAAGTGAGAAGAAGTATCGCAATTTATACGAGGGAAGTCGGGATGGCTATGCCATGGTAGGTATGGACGGTATCATAGTAGAATCCAACCGGGCTTACCGGAGAATGCTGGGATACTCGAAAGAAGAGCTTGGCAAACTAAGCTACAAGGACATAACCCCGCAGCGATGGCACCGGCTTGAGAATGAAATGCTTGCGCTTTTAATGAAAGACGGCTACAGCCCGTTGTATCAAAAGGAGTATCGCAGAAAAGATGGTTCCATCATCCCGGTAGAGCTCAGAGGATATCTAAGAACGGATAAAGAGAACAAGCCGACAGGCATCTGGGCGTTTGTCCATGATATCACCAAACGCAATGAATCTGAGAAAAAGTTACTGCAACGCACCTATGAACTGGATGAACGGATCAAGGAACTGAATTGTCTTTACGGTATTTCGCGCCTCGTTGAAAAACATGGAAATTCCCCGAATACCATAATGCAGGGAACAGTTCAATTGATCCCCCGCTCCTGGCTATATCCGGAGATCACTTGCGCCAGAATGACGCTACACGATCAGGTTTATAAAACGGAGAACTTCAAATTAACCGAGTGGAAACAGGCCCGCAGCATCATCGTCAGAGGAAACAAGATCGGAACCGTTGAAGTTTATTATCTGGCGGAAAGACCGCCTCTAGACGAAGGACCTTTCCGGAAAGAAGAGCGCAATCTTATCGATGCCATCGCATCACGGATATCACGTATTATCGAGCGGGTAGAAGCTGAGGAAAAACTCAGTCGGGAGTCCCGCATAAATGCGGCGCTCTCGCAGCTGTATAAACCCTTGATATCCCCGGTGGCTTCCATTCAGGCTATTGCCCATACCGTTTTGGAACAGGCCAAGGCCTTGACCAACAGCAAGTATGGTTATGTATCATCCATCGATTCCGTCACCGGGGACAATCTTGGGCATACCCTTTCTGAAATGATGAAAAACGATTGTTCCATTTCCCCGGGTAAAAGGATAGCATTACCCATGGGAGTGAATAACCGCTATGACGGTCTCTGGGGACACTGCCTGAATACGTTAAAGCCATTTTTCACCAATTCAGCACCGGAACATCCGGCCGCAGAGGGGATTCCGGATGGGCATATACCGATTCAACGTTTCCTCTCCGTACCGGTTATGCTCGGCGGTACACTAGTGGGACAAATTGCCCTGGCAAATAAAGAAGAAGATTATACGACCGATGATATCGAGTCGATATCCCGGGTGGCCGAGTTCTATGCGCTGGCGATTCAAAGAGCCAGAGCGCGCGAGGCCTTGCAGAAAGCAAAGGATGATTTGGAAATTCGGGTGCAGGAGCGCACCAGTAAGCTGCAGATGACAAACATAAAACTCAAGCACGAAATAGACGACCGAAAACAAGCCGAAGCTCAGTTGCAGAAAAGCAAAGCCATGCTGCAGGCGGTATTCGACGGTATTTCGGAACCGCTGATCCTGGTCGACAAGTTTTCGCGGGTAATTATCATCAACAAGGCCGCCGAAAATTATTACCGTTTGCATGGCTCCGAGGACATCCTCGGTAAATATTGTTACCAGGCATTCGAAG
>Ga0210064_1000385_pt1 | contig 21333 bp, 16 predicted proteins | sample Muzzi_CordC_D2_FD_185531 | JGI IMG/M metagenome (GOLD analysis project Ga0210064, IMG submission 185531) | Wetland microbial communities from San Francisco Bay, California, USA, that impact long-term carbon sequestration - Muzzi_CordC_D2 (SPAdes) | ecosystem: Environmental > Aquatic > Marine >...
AAATATAATCAGGATATGTGTACGGCTTTTTTGCAGGAAATGGACTGGCAAACGCATCTGGAAAACTGCAGAGCCTATTACCGTGAAAAACTGGCCTTATTCCTGAATACCATGCAGGAATATTTCCCGGAAGAGATGGGCGTCAGCTGGACCAAACCGGAAGGCGGTCTTTTCCTGTGGGCAACGGTTCCTGAAAGGATCGATACCCTCGAGTTGTTTTATGAAGCCATTAAATTCAAAGTGGCTTTTGTTCCGGGCGAAGTGTTTTACGGTGAAAATCCGGCGAAAAATCATATGAGAATAAATTTCTCCTACCCGTCAAAAATTCAACTTGCCGAAGCCGTCAAACGCTTATCCGGTTGTTTAAGAAAGCATCTGTAGACCCCGGTCAAAGATAACAGGCTTTTTCGTGGTTGAATGCCATGGGTTATGTAACTGCCAACACCACCCCTCTCTCCGAGTCGGAAGCTGGAGTGAAGTCAAAGCCTGACCCTCCCTCCGGGCTGTAAGCCTACGGGCAGGAAGCTGGGCCAGGATTCTTTACAGCAAATTTCCAATGCCTACAATTATCAACGGAATTCCGGATACGAAAGTTGCAAAAACTTCACTTTTGGCGACGGATCGCTGCCTGTGATAATTTGATAAAATAGCGGCCAGACCAAATATGCTAAATGCGGCGCTGGCAAAAAGCGGGATGAGAAGTATCGGCGCCGCAGCCCATTGACCCCACCCCTCAAATCGGCTGACATATGCATCCAGTCCAATCCAGAGCAATAGAGGAATCCAACAGGCAAATTGAATAAAAGTCATAATTGAAGATCCTTTATACCCGGTAGATCACAGATATGAAAATTTAATAATCTGTTCCGAAAGCCTCAAAGCCTCTGGTCCACAGATTCCCGCCGATATCCAGGGGGCAGGTCACAACCATTATCGTGAATGCAATAAGTATGATCGGCATGATAACTGTCAGCCAGAAAGGATAGCCGGTCAATATCTCCAGATATGGTTTGCGAAACATCGGTATGATGATCAGCAGCAATATGAACACCACGGGAAACGTACAGATGGGAAAAACAATGGGCCAGGCCAGGAAATACATCCCGGTGAGCAAGTAGACACCAAAAATCGAAGTGACAGCAAAAAAGATCAACCACAGGCCAAATTGTGATACGCTGACGCTGACGGCGCCAATGACCGCCGCCATCAACAGCTTCCAGACACTTTTATCCATAGTGAGTATTTTTGCATATATTCCCCCAAAATTCAAAGGGTAGAATGTAAAGTTTCCTATAAAAAACCCGATATCCTAAATAATCCGCTCAGGAAAATAGCACCGTTGAGGGTTGCAGATGGTTCTTTATATAGCGTAAAATTCGATATCCAATTATTGCCATTGGACCAAAAGGGAAAATTCATATGAAAAAAGCCATCCTTGTTATTTTCGTATTATGCCTGGTGACGGCCGCCGGCGCCTATTATGTTTATTTCCAGCCTTTCGCCAAAAAGCTCGTCGCCGAACAAATGCTGCCGACCGAAACACTGGCCATGATTCGATACAATCATTTTAAGCAAGGCATCGAAAAATTTCGCACCAGCCGACTCGGGACTGCTGTTGCCGGCATTGATATTCGTTACACGTTGACGGCCCTTGAAGCGCCGGCAAGCGCCATTCAAGAAGCTGAAGACTTTGTTATGCGCGTCGAGCAAACGCTCAACAGTCCCTGGTTTGATGCTTTGTTCGGACAGCAGGTGACCCTGGCGCTATTGCCGACCACCATTAATAATTCCCGTAACCCGTCGCCTGAAGAACTTTACCAGGCCGTGGTCGTCGTCCTGCGTCCGAGACATCCCGCGAAACTCCTGGACTGGCTGAAACAGATGATCAGCCGTGATATCGAAGTTGTCTCTGAAAGCTACGACCAATGGGTGATCAATCATTTTGAATTGGAACCAGGGGTTAATGTGCATTACACGATTACAGACGGACTCGTTGTGCTGGCGCTGCATCGACGGCCGGTGGCGCGCTGTCTCGACACGTTGAAGGAACCTGCTGCCGCGCTCGTCCAAAATCCGGATTATCAGGCCGTTGAACGTGAATATAAGGATAAACCGGACTCGGACGTATATGGTTTTGTCAACCTCCAGGAATTATATCGGCTGGGAACGGAATTGGTTGCCAAAAATCTGGACGAACGCCCGGATTTTCAGTTTATCGGAAAGCAAATTTCCCGCATGAGCGGATTATATGCTGCCGGTTATGCGGCTTATGATGACGGAAGCGCCGTGCTTCAAAAGAAGATTGTTTTTATGGTTGACCGGGACGCACTGGAACCGCAATTTGCACGGACGCTGAATATCAAACCGGAAACGGGAGCCATGCTCACGATGCTGCCCCAGAGTACCCTCGGATTTACCTGGCAAAATACGCTGGATCTGAAACTTTACTACGACAGTTTGATAGCATCAGAAGATTTAAAACCAGAGGACATCGCATCGGTTAACGCCGCTTTGCAGGCAAAATTCGGTGTGTCTGTGGAAAAACTGATAAATTCATTTGGTCCGCAATGGGGGTTGGCCTTGCAAAGTATTAAGACCGGCGGTTTATTCCCGATCCCGGAGCTTGCTATTTTTATTCAAAGTGCGCAGCCCGAAGTTGCCGAGCAGATCATCCGGCAGGCTGCCGGTCAAAGCGCTATGCCGATTTTAACGGAAACCTATGGATCCCACCAGATATCATATATGCAGCTGCCATTCGGCAGCGACTTAAGCCCTTGTTATGCTAACATCAATGGCTATTTCATTGTGGCGGTCAACACCAAAATAATTAAATCCTACATCGATACGATCAACAGCGGTCAAAATATTACCCACAGCGATTCTTTCAAAGCGGTCGATAAAGGCCTGTCCGATAAAAATAACCAATTGGCATACATCAAGTTCGATCAGTTAATGGACACGGTTCCGGAAATCATGCAATGGGGCAGTTCAATGGCGGCAATGGTTCAACCCGATAGGGCGGCTCAAATTGCGCCCCTTGCCCAACAGGTGGTTAATCCGCTGGTAGACGGCCTGAAAATGTACAAGACCATCGGGTTCCGATCTTTTATTGCCGAGGCCAAAATCGAAAGCCAGATGTATACCGAGGTGGACAAAATGGCGGCTAATTAATCTGATTTTGCAAGCCGCTGACTTCTTTTTTGCTCGGCCCGGATGTTTATTAAGTTACCGGCAAACATCAAGCTCCCGCCGGCCAGCACAAGCCAATCCAGTGGTTCTCCGTAGACTGCGACACCGATTGCTGCGATTAAGGGTAAACGCAAAAAATCCATTGGAACCACGACAATGGCATCCGCCAGGGCCAGGGCACGGGCCATGCAGTAGTGGCCGCTTAAGGCGGTTACACCGACGACCATAATCCACGGCAACATGGCAGCCGAGGGCGTGTTCCAATCAAAGATCGAGGTCACAAAACCCAGGGGCAGCTGGATAAGGGTCATATAGAAAAGGATCGTCAGCGGTGTGTCGATCTGGGCCAGCTTTCTCGTCAGCGTGTGTGAGAAAGCATAGCCCAGCGCACTGCCCAGCACCGCCAGCGAGGCGGGATTTACAACAGCCAACCCCGGACGTAAAATCAATATCACACCCACCACACCGAATGTGATGGCAGTGACCCGCGCACGGGTGATCTGCTCGCCGAGCAGTATCGTGGCCAACACCGCTGTCCAGACCGGCACCGTGAATTCCAGCGCGAACACCTCGGCCAGGGGAATAAAGGCAATGCCGTAAAACCAGCCGAACTGGCCGCCGAAATGGGCGACATTGCGCAGTGCATGGATTTTGAAGTGTTTGGTGTATATCTGCTGCCAGCTGGTGCGCCACAACAAAAAACTGATGATCAACAGGCCGATGAGACTGCGGAAAAACAGGATCTGAAAGGTGGTCAAATGACCTGACAACTGGCGGCCGCCAATGGCCATGGCCATAAATGAGAACAGTGTTCCGGACATCCACAAAGCAGCAATGACAGCATGACTCCGAGCAGTTTTCATCGGTAAGATAGCGCCTGTCTATTTTGGGCCTAATTTGAGCAAATAAATTACAATAAAAGAATCACCTTGTCTTCCGAAAAATCCGGATCGCAGGATCATATCCTGAAACCGCCGCTACATCAAGTAAACACTGCTCAACTGCTGCATGGAGATAATTATTTACTTTTGCAGGTGCCTGACCTATATTCCCGCCGGTGTCAAAATTGCAGCGCTGAGGCTTAAAAGACGGAAACCGGTATGATCAAACGCTTACTGACAGGCATCGGGGTGATCGGCAGCATCTGGTTAGCAGCCGGATGCGCTGAGATAGTGGTTCCCGGAACTATTGCCGGGGGCGGAGAGTATTATCGATACACCACCGGCAATGTCGCCAAGAGAACATTTGTGAGCAATGTCAGCCGGCTCACCGAGACCACCCGCAAGGCTCTTGAGAATATGGGAATCCAATATGATTCGACGAGCATTGTGGATTCCGAAACTGAAATCAAGGCTTCGACCGGCGACCTTGACATCACGATCACCATGCAACCGGTTACCGCCACCACAACCAAGGTTTCGGTCAACGCTGCCACCAAAACCGTGTTTAAAGACAGAGCAACAGCTGCTGAAATCATCCACCAGATCGATCTGGTGTTGAATCGCAATTCAGCACCCGACAGCGCCCCGCCCAAGGTTTTCGTCAAGAATAACTGTCACCGAACCATCGACATCGTCGTATACTATCTGACTGCTGACAACGGACCGGCATCCTGGCAAACCCGCGGCTGGTTTGGTGTGGCACCGGGTCAAAAGAAACACGTGGCCGACACGCACAACCGGTATGTTTATTTTTATGGTGAAATGCGGGCCGAGAACAAAAGGATCTGGACTGGAAAGTATCCCCAGTGGTTTGAAGGGAAGCACTACGACTTTTTCAAGGTGGATATGGGCACGCGTCTGATGGATTACACCTATTCGTTCAATTGTGATTAGCGGCTGCCGGCGCTCTCGATCATGATGATGTGCATCAAGAGCGAATCCCCATCGATGCCCAACCCCCCATAGCCTTGTGCAAAAACCACAAGTCAGTCTGAAATGGCAGCTTATTTAAATCCGGCCTTTTGCAGCATTTCGATTACCTGATCCAGGGTTTGAGGCTCCTTGTATGGTTGGGTTGCGGCAAACTTTTCGAGAGTGAACTCCGGATGGGACGCGAGGACTTTGTGACAGGCCTTGCGGGCTTCCTCAAGCCGATCCAGGGCAGCATTGGCGCCGGCAAGAATCAGCAGGGCATCGAGATTGTCCCGGTCGCCCTGTAGGACTTCCCGGGCAGCGACAACCGCATCCCCATACCGTCCGCAACCGTAATAGGCTGCTGCAAGGACTGCCGGATAATAGACGGGATAAACCGGCGTAAGCCGCATGGCATATTTTGCGAGGTCAATCGCCTCAGCCGGTCGGCCCAGATAATTGAGAATATTGGCCTTGGCCACATATGAACCATCACAACTGGGGCGGGCCAGAACCGCCAGTTCGGCCTCGGCCAGGGCATTGCGGTGGTCTTTTTTGAGGAGATATATTTGGGCCATCATCAGATGGGGCAGTCCCGTAATATCTTCCAGACTGATGGCCCGCTCTGCCAGTTCGGTAGCCCGCTGCAGTGAATGCGACACATCATTGCTCAGGCCCCGCAGCACGATCCACCAGTGCGCCCAGGCGGCCATGGCATATCCCAGCGAGGATTCGGGCTCCAGCAGGATTGTTTCTTCAAACATTTGTCTGGCTTCGTACAAATCTTCTTTGTTTGTGCTGAAAAGGGCCTTCCAGCCACGGTAGTATATCTCGATGGCAGCCGAATTTTTCAAGGTCTGCCGGATTGTTCGGGCGGGTTCTCCGGAGACCAGTTGAATGTCCATTGCCGTAACGATTTCCCGTGTGATTTCATCCTGAACGGCGAAAAGGTCGTCCAATTGGCGGTCGTAACTTTCGGCCCATACCTGACGCAGGCTGGAAGTTTCGATGAGCCGGGCGGTGATTCGAACTCGATTGCCGGCATTCCGCACGCCCCCTTCCAGCACATGGCTGACTCCCAGCTCGCGACCGAGTTTCTGGACGGTCACCGGCCTTGACTTGTAGCTGAACATCGCAGAGTCACTGATCAAAAACAGTTCGGGAAGTGTCACCAGGGCGGTCATGATATCCAGGGTCAATCCGTCGCTAAAATAATCCTGCCGGGGATCGGTGCTGAGATTAACAAAGGGCAAAACTGCCAGGGAGGGCTTTTTAGGAAGCGGCAGGGGTTTGGTGTTGTCTGATGCGTCTGTGTTTGCAGCAAACTCGCCGGCCGCCGCCGGCGTGTCCGATTCGGGTCCTAAGATCCGGTAGACCCGGATGGGTTTTGGCATATTTTTAAGTGCCTGCTCTCCCAGATCGATGCATCTGAAGTCGAGCTTGTTGACAATCTGATTGTAGACCATGTCTGAGATGCAAATGCCACCGGGCAGGGCAAGGGCTTCCAGGCGCGCTGCGATATTGACCCCGTCGCCGAATATCCGGTCACCATCCACTGCGACGTCACCCAGATTAATGCCGACACGAAAGTACATGCGACGATCATCGGCAAGCTTGGCGTTAAAAGTTGCGACGGCATGCTGAATTTTAACGGCACAATTCACTGCATCCAGCGTGCTGGTGAACTCTGCCAGCATATTGTCCCCGACAAAGTTGACCACCCGTCCCCGGCCGTCGTTTACGAGGGTGGTCATCTCGGCACTATATACCGTCAGGGTGCGTATCGTGCTCAGCTCATCTTCAGCCATCAGCCTGCTATAACCGACAACATCAGCACTCAGCAGCGCAGCCAGTCGGTGTACCAGATCGCCCTTGTTCATTGAAAACCTTCCCGATTTAGTCCGGGTTTTCAGGATTTAATTTCTATGATTGTCAATAAGTGAAAGGGTGTTGCCATAAACTGTTGACCGCACCTCTTCATATTCCAGAAAATCATGCGGAAATCCAAGATCTATCCGGCTGAGAGAATCAAGTTCTTCCAATTGCCCGGCTGCTATTTCAAAATCCAGGCATCCCAGGTTGTCGACAAGCTGGGCCTTTGATCTTGCCCCGATGATGGGAATAATAATGCCCCGATCATTTTGCTGCACCAGCCACCTTAAGGCTACCTGTGATGGCGTTCGCCCGATATCTGCGGCCATCTGCTGAACTTTTGACGCAATAGCAAGATTTCTATCATTTAACATCATTAAAATTGCCGCCGGTTTCGGCAAACGCGTCGAAAACCCGTTTGCTTTCATCCCTATCAGCCCCAAAGCCCCATTCTTCACCAAAAGTCATGGTTCCAAGGCACAACTCTGAGACGCGCAATCCGCTTTTTCCTAATAGTTTGTATCGCATATTTTAATCCTTTTGCTATCTGAATCTTGCTTATGAAAGCCTCCGACCCGTGCAAAAATCAGGCGCTGTATTTCTATTTTAAGCAATGGCATTATGCTTCACGGTTCATTAGCAAACGTATTAAACCGAACTAAATCTTGCAACCTCTTAACCTTGAACAGCTGAACCTCGGAACCCTCAGCGTCCTTTCGATACACCCAGTTGACCGTCAAGCGCTGAATCAACTCCTGCCAGATTTCAGGGGCTTTTTTATCGAACAATGTCACGGCATCGGCCTTTAATACATGCCAGTCGCCTCTGTCACGCTCAAACTCAAGCTGCCTGGACGCCCAACCGGCATAGCCGGCATAGATTCTAAATTTTTCGTTTTTGTCGCTGCTTTTTATCAACCGTTGGAGCTCTTCCCGGCTTGAACTGATGTAAACACCGCCGAATACCTGCCTGGATTCCGGCGGCGGTTTAGCTGATTTTACCAGAAGCATCATTTTATCGATCTCGACAGGCCCCCCGAGGTAGAGGGTCTCATGGCTGTGCGCCAATTCCTTCAGATCCGGCAATACAGCTGAAAGCTTTACGTTTAACGGCCGATTGATCACCAATCCCGAGGCACCATCCTGGCCATATCGGATCAGCAGTATGACAGTTTTGTAAAAATTCGGATCTTTGAGCCCGGGGCCCGCTACCAAAAACATCCCCGGTGCCAAATCTTTATCGGAAACAAATCCGCCGGGGTCCTGCAAAGACAAAAACCGATCTTCCCTGATTCCGCCATTGTCCCGGTCCCCGACCGCTGCAATAAAAGACGAGTTCGCCAGCAGCCCAACCGGCAGAAACAGGAATACAAAAATGATAAGGGGCATCGAGAGTTTTTGAATTCGAGTAATTTTGCGTGTGGCTGGATTCAGTCGGTCCACCCCCTTTTATTACTGATAGACCGGAAGCTGGCAGATCTTACAAATAGTTCGATATATCACCCAGGGCTATTTGCGTGCCAAATTCAGGTAGTAAGATTAAATTGGGGATAACTTTTTAAATATCAAGGTGTGGTTTGAATTTTTATGATTTGAATTCAGCACGCAAAAATCATCCGTATAGTTTGGAGTCAAGTTACCGCAATTGACTCGGTGTGCTGATTGGTGCTCAAAAATCCAGTATAACCATCAGCGGGCTGCCGTTTCACGGCTTCAAATTCTGCCCTCAGAACCGGGCGCCCGGACCATTAAAACCGGGATATGTGAAGACCTGAGGACTTTGTCGGCGATGCTGCCCCTGACCCATCGTTTAACCCCTGAACGGCCGTGAGTCGCAATCAGGATAAGATCAAAATCATTTTTTTCACTGAAATCAGCCAGGCTCTCCGCAACATGGCCGACCAGAACCTCTGAATGTAACTCCGCACTTTTATGCTTCAATCGGTTCACGATTTGATCAAGGTATTCCCCTGCGATCCTTTGCGCGGTGATTTCCTGCTCCTTCATCACTTCCGGGTTTATCGGATAATCACCACTATAAAATACGGCCGCCGGTTCAACCACACGCACGAATACGAAGTGGTTCGCTTGACATCCCTCTATTAAAGCCTCCACGTGAGGGAGAACACATTCGGCTAATTCAGAGCCGTCCAATGGTACCATAATTTTTTTATACATTTGGTTGCCCTCCTTTCTGTCAACCGGGCATTAAACGGGTTAATCCATGCTAAAGACAAGTCGAATAATAGTGAACCTATCCGATCATTACCGTGAGCATGGAAATCGAGCCGCCGTCAAACCCTTCGACCGGGAAACTGATTTGCTCACCTTCTTTTCTGAGCGCGATTACGTAAAGCAGGGGCAAATAGTGATCCGGTGTGGGAGCGGCCAGCATGGCATCCGGACCCAAATTTTCGTAATGAACAAGCGGTTCATATTGTCCTGCAAGCAGCAGCTGCCGCACCTTTGTTTCGAATCGAGCTGCCCAGTCCAGCGGTTCGACAGTCTGACGGCCCCAGGCGTAGGCCAGCAGATTGTGCACGAGGTTGCCGCTTCCGATAATCAGCACTCCTTCATCCCGCAAGGGGGCCAGCCGTTTTCCGATTTGGTAATGGTAGTCAGGCGGTTGCCTGTTGTCGATGCTGAGCTGTACGACCGGTATGTCGGCGACGGGGAATACATGACACAAAACGGACCAGGTTCCGTGATCCAGTCCCCAGTCCTGGTCAGGATGCACGGTTGTCGGGGCAAGTAATTCCCGGACGCGGTCTGCAAGCTTCTGATCACCCGGCGCCGGGTACTGGATTCGATAGAGTTCAGGCGGGAATCCGCCGAAATCGTGAATGGTTGGCGGTGCGGGCATTGCAGTGACCAAAGCAGTCGGAATATACCAGTGCGCCGAGATCGAAAGCACCGCTTCGGGCCGCGGGATGTCCGTTCCGACTGCGGCCCACCCTTTCGAATAGTCATTGCTGAGCAGCGCATTCATCGGATTACCGTGCCCGAAGAAAATGGCCGGCATTGGCTTTGCCATCTTTAAACTCCTTTATTACCGATAACTATTCATGGTCATCCTGCTGATCTTCGGGTTCTGGATATGGTTCCGCCCGCATTATTGATAGAATGCTTCGGACCGGCGGCAAAATATCTTTAAAAGCCACACCGTATATTTCCCATATGGTTATAAAAAGCGCGGCCACGATGGGCCCGATGATCATTCCGATAACCCCAAACATCATAATACCGCCCAGGGTGCCGAAAAAGATCATCAATTCGTGCATTTGGGTGTCTTTGCCGACCAGAGCCGGACGCAGAAAATTGTCGATACCGCCGACAATTAAAGCGCAAAAAATGCCGAGACCGGAGGCTTTCAAAAAGTTTCCACCGGCCGCTAAAATGATGACGGCCGGTCCCCAAACCAGGGCGGTGCCGATACCGGGTATGATCGAAAGCACGGCCATGATGGTCCCCCAGAACACGGCACTGGGGATGCCCACCACCCAGAAAGCGAGGCCGGCCAATCCACCCTGTATAATGCCGATGACGGCCGTGCCTTTCAGGGTGGCCCGCGTGACTGAAGTGAACCTATCCAGCATGCGCCGCTCATCCTGATCCCGCAGGGGCAGATAATAAAGAATTTTTTCCAGTAATCTGTCGCCGTCCATCAATAAAAAGAACATGCTGTACAGCATGGCAAAAGCCATAAACAGTAAATTCACGGCACCGAGGGTTGCCGATGAAATGCTGTCAATCAGAAAACGGCTGACGGCTCCGGCCAGTTCACCGGCTTTGCGCCAGATCGTCTCACTGTAAGGGGCGAGTTTGTCATAGAAGGGAAGAGAATTCAGAAGCTTGTCAAAGGCGCCCGGCTGGGCAATTTGTTCCTGGACCCAGGGGGTGACGGTATGGCCGACTTTAATGGCCTGGCTGGTGACAATGCCCATCAGGACACCAAGCGGCACAATGACGACAATCACGATTAAAACCAGCGTACTCAAGGATGCCAGGGCCCGACGGCCGCCATACCAACGTTCAAAACGTTTGTACAGGGGGTGTGCCAGGGCAGAAAAAATGCCGGCCAATAAAATGGCCATTAAAAAAGAACGAATCATGGATAAGAAAACGGCCGAAATAAAAACAACCAGCAACAAAAGGACCGACTTATTTAGGGTATCGCGGCTCATGCTTTGGAATCCTTTGTGTCTATTACTTCAGGATGTGGGCCAGCGGGTTGGTCTTTTTCTCGGGTTTCATGGCTAATGTTTCTTTGACTAAAGCCCAAAAGTATTCTTTCGATTTTATAACAGGCGGAGCGACGCGACATCCACTCCGCCTGCGGCGGATCATTCTTCATTCTTCATTCTTCAATTCCGGCTTGTCCGCGGTTTTTTTCGAAATTTGGGTCAGGAGGTTCTCTAACTTTTCCAGCTCTCTGCCGTATCCGGCCCAATCACCCTGACGCAGGTAATCCTTGGCCTTATTATAGTATTTCAAGGCTTGTTCTCCGAGATCCGAGATTTCTCCTGATTCCGGCGCTTTAGTGAAAACATCGTCTTTTTCGATAATCCGACCCCCAAGTGCCCGGCTCAAGGCGCGGTCGAGGTTTTCCTCCATAGCCACCCGGCTGCCAAGGGCCACAATGACCCGTTTCAGTTCGGGCAGGGCCGCCGTCGCGGTGATCCCTTTCCTTGCCGGTCGTATCGGCTGCTGATTCTGAGCCGGCCCACCTTTGGTGGCAGGCGCTGCCTGCGCTTCCCGCTGCGACCCCTGCTCGGCCTCCAGATAAATCGGCTCCACATAGATGAAGGAGTTACCCACCGGAATGGCCAACAGATTGCCCCGGATGACCCGCGAACCGCGTTGTCCCCAGAGGCTAAGCTCGCGGGAGATATCCGTTTGTTGGTCGATCCTGGCCTCGACCTGCATGGGGCCGTAGGCCAGTTTATCTTTGGAAAGTTTATAAACCAGCAGGCTGCCGTAGTGGGGCAGATCGCTTCTGGCTGCCAGCCAGCCGATCATGTTGTCCTTTTGGGCGGGAGTGTAGGGCAGCATCAGGAGAAATTCCTCTTTAACCTCATTCGGCAGCTTGATGATGATATAGTAAGGTTTCATTCTCTGCCGGTTGTCGCCATATATCTCATCCGGAGGCTCCCAGAGATCTTCCTGGTTGTAGAATACCTGGACGTCCTGCATGTGATACTTGGCGTATGTTTGCACCTGGATTTCAAACAGATCATTGGGGTAGCGAAGGTGCTTTTTCAGATCAGCGGGCATTTGATCCAGGGGTTTAAAAAGATCCGGATATACTTTTGAATAGGTTTTGAGAATCGGGTCCTGCGTGTCAATCATGTAGTAGGCGACATGCCCGTCATAGGCATCGATGATGACTTTAACCGAATTGCGGATGTAGTTAAGCTCTTTTTTCCGGAAGGGGGTCTTGGATCGTTTGGAGTATGGATACATGTTAGAAGCCGTATAGGCGTCCTGGATCCAAAAGAGCCTGCCGCCTGAAACCACCATATAAGGGTCGGTATCATAGGAAAGAAACGGGGCGATGGCGGTCACCCGGCTTTTAATGCGGCGGTTAAACATTATCCGGCTTTCAGGGGTTAGATAGGTTGTAAATAGTATTTGTGGATCCTGAAATTCAATGGCAAACAGTAGTCTTCTCATAAAAGAGCTGATCAGAACGCCACCCTGGCCCTGGTAATTGGTATAAACGTTTTTGTCGCCCTTGGGATAATCAAATTCCGGGGTGCTGGTCTTGACCAGGATATAATCAGTCGTTTTTTCTCCAAAATAGATTTCCGGCCGGTCTATTTTCAGATTGATATCCACCGAGGGGGGAACGTCCTTAATCATGAGCTGCGGTAACCCTTCGGCGGTGACTTCATTAACCGGGCTCATGGCCAACCCATATCCGTGGGTATAGATCAGGTGCCGGTTGACCCAGGTTTTCGCCTGGGGCGGGAGTTGATCGACCACCAGTTCCCTGGCGGCCAGCATGACCTGTCGATATTGATCGTCGATCAGATAACGATCGACGTCAACATTATTAAAATCGTAATATAGCCTTATGGATTGAATTTGGCGGTAGGTCTGGAGCAAGGGCCGTTCATCCCAGACCCGGATGTTTTGAATGGTCACGTGATGGTTTTTGATCTCTTCAGCATTCAGGCTGTTATTGACCTCGAAGTCGACCTCCTGAATACTATTCAGGTTATAAGCCTGGCGGGTAAAATCGATATTATAGGCGATGTAAGGTGATTCCTTGGCCAGTTCATTGGGTTTAACCACGAACTGCTGCACTAGGGTCGGAAGACCGATGGCAAGGACCCCAATGGCGGCAACCCATATTGCGGCACTGATTAAAAGAAGCTTTAGCTTCAGCCTGAAAGCGTTATAGCTGATAAAAAGGCACAATAAAAAAGACATTACCATCAAAAGCCGGTAGACGATGATCTTGATGTTGGCATCCGTGTAGCTTGCGCCAAAAGCAGGGCCCTGGGTTGAGTAGAGGACTCCGTATGCTTTCAAATGATAGCCCCAGGCTGCCAGAAGAACTATGATTGCGGCAAACACGAGAAGATGCTTGGCGACTTTGTCCCCAACCTTGACTTTGGGGATAGCGGTCGATCGATCTTCCGCCAAAACGAATTCTCCGACGATCTGGATCCCGCCGTCTTTTACATACCAGATGACGGTCACCAGTGCGGCAAAGAGCAGAATAATCAGCAACTGTTCCCGCACAAACAGGTAGAAGGGAAGCGAAAAGACGTAGAAACCGATGTCCTTGCCGAATATGGGATCCGTGCTGCCAAAGGGATGCTGGTTTAAATAACTGAGCACCATATTCCATTGCACAGATCCCTTTGATGCAATGATAAAACTAACAATCATTATTGCGGCCAGAATCAGGGTATTCAAGGTCTTGCCGGAAACCGGCAGACCGGCGATTTCGGTAATCTTCTGTCCACCCGCACGATGAAATCGCTGAGCGGCATAGAGATTGACGGACAGGGTGACGATCATCAGAAACCAGATCACCGCGGCTACTCCGTATTTGCCCAATACCATCGTCCAGAACACCGGCGCGAAGTTCAGATTTCCAAACCACAGCCAGTCGGGATATATGGAAATCATTATCCCCACCAGCATCAACACCAGAATTGCTATAGCTCCCAATAAAATCGTCGATCTGCGTATATCCATAATTTCAGGCTCCGTAAGTATGAGATGTAGTTAAGCACGCTCAACAAGCAGGGATGATAGAACTTAAAGGTATTAAAAGCAAGGATCAATATATATAAAAAGAATACGAAGGGCGACCAAGAGTTGAAGGTTATTGAATTTTGCAGAGGATAGGAGTCCCGTGTTTTGAAGGGATCGCCGGGGCATATATCAATGCCAAAGATGCAGCCGACAGGTTGATGAGCGATGTTTTTATACCCCAAAAAAGCGCCGAGGATAAAGACATCGAATGCGAATCAGCCTGAGAGCTTTAAAGAGATCCTTTTAAACCATGTGAACGGTCATGATTTTAGGCAGATCATAAGGGAAAATGAAAATGTGCCTAATAACATGACCGTTTCTTATTCCGTTTTACTAATCTCTCACTATTCATCATGAATTGCGGCGCGCACTTTGGCGACAATCTCATCGGACATTTCCGTCATGCCGTGGACCGGGGCGGCGTGTTCGGCGGCCAGTTTCAGTACTTCTTCTTCGGTTTCGCCGCGTGCGACAAAGTCACAATCCATACCGACATCTTTGCATTTTAGTACTTTTGCCATTTCAGGTCTCCTTTCGATCTAATCAGCATGTCGACACATTTAAAATACGTACATGCCAATATAAGATCGGTGGTGGTTTGCAGTGGTTCTCAAAGCTGTGGCATCAGGGTTATAATTGAATCCTCTTTCTAAAGGCCAGGACAGGTGAGACAATCGGTTAGATAGCGGTGAGAAAATCTGAGAGAGCCTTATTACGCTTCAGAAAGAGAGACTGCCAACTATAAATTGGAAGCTCAGCTTTTACTGACTCTAAACTTAAGGAGCGGATCAAGTTAGTCAAGAGGACGATCGTTATTCTGAGCTGGACAAACTCCGATTCCAGGGCTCGCCGTTGCTGCTGCGGGAAACAGCCCCCGGGTCGACCTTTCGTATAATACTCCCGGGATCAGCCTTACGACGGCCATAAAATCAGCTTCAGAATCAGTTGAAGTGAAAACCCTGCTTGGTCAGAAAAAGAAAGGCCATCAAAAATGTCGGCTCCGGCCACACCACTTCCGGCAACCGATCCAAAAACCGCAGGGTATCCTCATAAAACCAGGGCTGAAGCTGCTTTTTTCGGTGATTCAGGGCATCCGTCAGGAATTGCCGCGAAGCGCCGTTGCGAAGCGCCGTGATAAATTCGTCTTTATCCGGCGCATCCAACCGTTCCTGCCACTCGTTGATTAATTCGACGGGCTCCCGTCGCCACATTCCCAGATCCTGGTAAAATGCATCATAAAGGCCCAAAAGTCGCGCGACTGAAAGGGACAATTCATCCTGCGCCTGGGGTGGAATTCTAAGCAGGTATTTTTCAACCAGCAAGCGGTAATGACGTTTATCCCCCCACATGGACAACACCCGTGCCCCCTCGATCAGAATATAGGGGTTATCCGTTGAAACGAATTTTTCTTCAATGAGCGGGAGCATCTTCTGCTCGCCTAACTCAACCAATGCATGGATGGCGGCTCCGCTGAGAAGAAAGTCCTGGCTGTTTACGGCTTCGCGGAGCAGTAGGATGGAATCTGCAACTTTCCAGCGCCCGAGCCAGAATGCCGCTCGATGGGCTGTCGTGAATTGATTGACTTTCAAATCCCGTTCCAAAATCGAGACCAAAGCGGCGTTCGGATTGACGGTGCGAAGGGCGTCCATGGCATTGAGGCGAACGAAAATGCTGGGTGATTTTAAGTAGTGTTCCAGATCCGCCTGATAGATGGAGGATCCGGATTTCATCAGTGCCGTTATTGCTTTGCTCTCTTCAGTTTCATTCTGAATTTCAATGGCACGCCTGACGGCGGAAATGGCCCGCCAATCCCAGGGAGAGAACAGGGCGCTGAGGGAGCTTCGAATTCCCTGAGATCTTAAAGGGGGGAGCTTAAAGAAAATAACGGTTCGGATCGTCAGCAACACGGCAAGACCGATATAGAAAAAGCGGAATTGGATCAGAGGGTCACCGGCATCTGCTCCCGTTAATTGCTTGACATGCTCCAGAGCCCAGCCGCTGAACGCCAGCGCCAGCCCTCCCGTAACCCCTGCAAATCCCCGGGTGATGATTCCATGGGCCAGCTGATGGGTCCGGTTGGTGATGCTGATAAAGTAATGTTGGATGGCGGCCTCGAAAGCGGTGGCAACATACCCTTTAAAAAAGAACAGGATGACCATCAATACCGCACTGAACGACTTGGGAAGCAGGATCACCATGGTAACCCCTCCCAAATCCATCAGGCTGTTGAGAACCAGCAGGGGGCGGGAGCCGAGCTGATCCAAAAAACGAGCATAGGTGTATGATGCCAGAATACCGCCGACGATACTGATTACCACAAACAGTACAACCTGCTGATCCGTCAGCCCGTATCCCTGTTTGGCAATTAGAATAATGAATGCATTGGTGATTCCCTGAGTAACGGGAATACCAAGCATCATTGCCATAAACCAACGCCTTCCTTTAGTGGCGACACTCCATTTAAGCTCTCTAAAGAGGTTTGAAGGCGGCGGTCGGCGGAATATCCCGGCTTCAGGTATTCGCCAGAGGGTTGCGGCTCCGATCAGCCCGCATATCATACCGGTAGATAGAAAGATCTGGTATCGATAAAGCGGGGCCGAAGCTCCCAGAAAGGCGGCCATCAAAATGGTCATCAGGATGGAACTTGCATTGGAGATTTTGGCAGCGTTTGAAATAAATTCGCCCCGGTCCCGGGGCGTGGTCAATTCTGTAATAATTCCGGTGAACGCAACCAATCCCCCGGCGCGTCCCAGCATAAAACCGAGAGATCCGATGAACATAAACCATAAGGGAATATTACGGCCTAGCCCGACCGTCCAGGGTGCTGTGATCATGAATGCGGCCGAAAGGCTCCGAATCCCCCAAAACAGACCTGCGGTCCCGGTAACACCCAGCCGGGGTACCGTCAGGTAATACCCCAGCGCCATGGCCGGCAAGGTGACGTATGCAAGAGAGGTGACCACCCCCACCCAGGTTTCCCTGGCCCCCAGCCTCAAGAGCACCAGAATGACCAATCCCTCTGCTAAAGTCGCCCAGGAAACGGAGTTGAAAAAGCTGTAAACATAATAGAGTTGTTTGCCTCTGGCTCGTTGCTTCCGGGACAGAGATAAATCTTCAAGGACAGATTCCGCCAAAACAGCTTCCTTATCATTTTAATCCGCCTGCGGCGGACAAGGGTATAATTCCCCACCCCTTGGGGCGTTAAAAATTTTCCGATTGATACCCGGTCGCTTGCGGCGGGGTGGTTCATTCTTCAAAGACAAAATTTATTGATCATCATTTCCATCAATCCGTGCCGAACTCTTGTTGACGGCTTTCACTGATACATATACTTTTGCGACCCTGATGACGGGTTGAAAAGATAAGACATTGCTTTTACAGTGCCTATCAAGGGGGAATTGTGGATTGTATATCGGCTTTCAGCTGCAGTCAAACATATTGAGGCGTCAATTAAACGGAATCGATAACCATTCCGAATTTATTTATATCTAAATTTAGAATCGTCCGGTGCGAATTGTGATCTGAATTGAGGGATTCCAACACGAAGATTGGAACGATGGTCCGGTCTGTCCAGGCGAGGATAAACATGCTGTTCAACAACTAGTTTTCCCTCGACGGGAGGGGATTAAGGGGAGGGTGAATGGATAAGAAGATGATATCATTTCTATTTTATCACCCCCACCCCAACCCTCCCCCCTCAATGGGGAGGGAATTATGAGGTTTTCCGAGGTAATTGGACAGTCTGTAAACCTCACCCCTACATAAAAGGTTGATCAATGTCTCGAAGGGGCGGGCTTTAGGCCTGCCTGTATCAGGTTCGCGCAACTGTTAATCGCCTGGATCAGGTGTGGGTAAACCAGCCGATTAAAGAACCGTATTTCTATCAAATCAGCCCTGCCGCCGCCATGATATCCGGCACTTTCTCCTCTTTGCCGATGGCCATGATGTGGACGCCGTCACACATTTTTTCATCATGAATGCGTTTGATCATGCGGCCGGCGATTTCAATGCCTTTGGTCAGCGCTTGACCTTTGGGGGCGGCGGCCATTTCATCGACTAAATCCGGGGGCACAAAAACGCCGGCGATATTTTTGTTCATAAAGCGCGCCATGGGGGCTGAGGTCAGCAGGATGACACCGGCCAGGATTTTAACATTAAACTGTCGGGCATAGTTCATAAATTCTTTGAATTTATCCAGATCATAGACGGCCTGGGTCTGGATGAACTCAGCGCCGGATTCAATCTTTTTTTCAAATTTGATCAGTTGGGGCTCGAGGGGATCGGCCTCGGGGGTGACAATTGCTCCGGCACAAAATGATACCGCACCGTCCAAATCATTTCCGCCCAGGTCTTTGCCTTTTTCCAAAAGCCGGACGGTTGCCAGCAATTGACTGGAATCCAGATCAAAGACGCTTTTGGCCTGTTTGTGGTCGCCCAGCATGATCGAGTCCCCTGTCAGACAAAGCACATTATTAATCCCCCGGTAGGAGGCAAACATCAAATCCGCCTGCAGCGCCATGCGGTTGCGATCGCGACAGGTCATCTGCAAAATGACTTCACCACCCAGCTCTTTGACCAGCAGGCAGCCGCCCAGGGAAGGAAAACGCATGACCGAACTTTGATGATCGGTGACATTCATGGCATCCACTTTGTCTTTTAACAGCTCGACGTGGTGCTTGAACTTTTCGAGGTTGGTGCCCTTGGGCGGGGCAACTTCACTGGTGACGACAAATTTGCCTGATGCTAAAGCTTCTTTGAATGGAGTGGGCATGTTTACTTCCTTTTTCGAATTTAAATGTTAATCACAAAAGCAAGTAATAGGTCTTTTATTTTTCGTATGATTTCACCACACGCTTCAGGCTTCGCTCTCCGAGCTACGCCCCGACAGGTCGCTCAGACGCAGAGGAAATTTCACTTTTGTTTTCCGTTGATCCTCCCGAAAAACTGGCGGACAGGAAGGTCGGAAAACAAATTACTTCAACCCTGCGGGTAGAACTAAAGGCGATTGTTAAATCAATTTTTTCCGTTTGAAAGTAACAATAGCTATCCGTACTAAGATTCATCAAGTTAGATCTTGCCGCAGGTTGATGGTTTAGTCTGGTTTTTCTTTCTCAAAAAATCAGACTAATGAAACTCAATCTTTGCGCTCTTTGTGCCTCTGCGGTGAAAAAAATATAATTAGCTCGATTCCAACTTTAACTTCCCCGGTTTGGGTTCCCCCAGGTGATTGCGGGGCTTCTGGTATTTTTTCATGGACTCCAGTCGCCCCAGTTCATTGAGTCGATTGTAGATCAGGGTCCAGACACAGTCCTTGTTGACATCGATCTCGCACTTGCCGTGGTTGGTGCCGCCGCAGGGGCCGTTGACCAACCCCTTGTGACAGTTGGTAACCGGACAGATGCCGCCGGTCTCACCGATAATGCAGGTGCCGCACTGGGTGCAGATTTCATCAAAGGTGCCGAAAGCGGTTTCCTTGCCGATAAAAAGCGTATCCAGGGCCGGCACCACCATTTTTTTTAACTGCCGGGCAATGGTCTGAACCCCGAAGGCGCAGCTGGTGATCAGCAGCGTGTCGGATTGCTTGATCTGCTCGCCGTACTCGGCCAGAAAATCACGGGTCAAATTGTCACAGGCGACCGGCACCACCGTGGTTCCGGTAATCAGCTTGCCTTTTTCCGACAGATCCTGCTTCAGTGCCCGGACCTCAGGCTCACCGCCGGTGCGTGTCAGCGTCGTGCACGTCCCGCAGCCGATGATGAAGATCCGGTTCAGCCCTTTTAAAAGCCGTTCAATTTCTGCTTGCGATTTTTTTTGTGTGATGGATCGAATCATACGCCATTCTCCTCTTTTTCCAGATCACAGCGGAGGCAGCGCGTTGCCTCGCGGCGACCCTGCTCCTCGGTGAATCCTTTTTCAACTTCCCGAAAATCTTTGATGCGCTGCCCGGCATCCTCGAGTCCGACTTCGATCCGGGGCTGGTCTTCGGTGGTTTCTTCATCAAGCGCCAGTCCCGTGGCCGTGTGCCGTTGGGACTTTTCATCCGGAATATAGACCGGGCTATCGTCACCGGTCAGATACTTGTTGATGGCGATGGCGGCGCGTCTGCCCGAAGAGATGGCGCGGATGACAAAGGTGGGGCCGGTGGTAAAATCACCGCCGGCGAATACGCCCGGCACGTTGGTCGCCAGGGTATTGGTATCGACCACCAGGGTTCCCCAGAGGGCGCGCTCCAGCTGACTGTCGGCATCCAGAAAGGACATGTCGGCGGCCTGACCGATAGAAATAATTATGTTGTCGGCATCCACGTACCGGGTGTCGTCCAGATCGCAGGTGGGGTTAAAACAGCCTTCGTCGTCAAACACACAGACACAGTGGGTGAATTCGATGCCGGTGACACGGCCGTCTTTATGATTGATTTTGCTCGGTGAAGCCTCTGAATTAATGACGATACCCTCGTCGATGGCTTCATCGACATCCTGTTCCCAGGCCGGCATTTCGTCTCTGGGCTCCAGACAGTAGATATGGGCCTCCTGAGCGCCGGAGCGCAGGGCGGTGCGGGCCACATCCACGGCAACGTTGCCGCCGCCGATAATCACGGTTTTGCCGCTCAGCGGCACCTTCTCGCCGGCGCGGATTCGGCTTAAAAATTCCAGGCCGTAGTAAAGACCCTCAAGGTCTTCTTCTTCGCCGGGGATGCCGATTTGCTTGCTGGCCTGGGCACCGGCCGCAATAAAGACGGCACTGTAATCTTCGTTGAGCAGATCGTTAAACGTATGTTTGGCGTCAATCGGCGAGTTGTAACGGATTTCAACCCCGCAATTTTTAATGTACTCGATCTCCTCTTCAATCACCTGGCGCGGCAGCCGGAACTCCGGAACGGCAATGCCGAGCATGCCGCCTGCCACGGACTGGGCCTCGAAGACCGTGGTCTGATATCCCATTTTAGCGAGAAAGTAGGCACAGGTCAGCCCGGCCGGTCCGGCTCCGGCGATGGCGACTTTTTCCTTGCGGGTCACCGGAAAGGGATTTCTGCCAGGGCCGATATTTTCAAAGTACCAATCGGAGGCCAGGCGCTTGAGGGCCCGAATCGCTATCGGCTGATCGAGTTCGCCGCGCCGGCACTTATATTCGCAGGGATGGATGCAGAT
>Ga0210064_1000388_pt1 | contig 21253 bp, 21 predicted proteins | sample Muzzi_CordC_D2_FD_185531 | JGI IMG/M metagenome (GOLD analysis project Ga0210064, IMG submission 185531) | Wetland microbial communities from San Francisco Bay, California, USA, that impact long-term carbon sequestration - Muzzi_CordC_D2 (SPAdes) | ecosystem: Environmental > Aquatic > Marine >...
CGAGTCCGCCAAAAAGTCCGCCCAGTGTGCCGGCGGCGATCACCAGGGCTGACGCTCCGATGGTCACCGACAGCCCGCGCCACACCAGATGGGCATTGTTTAACAATAGATCAAGCATTGGTTTTCTTTACCTTTGATTAGCGCACCATGGCATATTTTCTTTCCAGAAGGCGTAATAAGCCCGCCAGCACGTAACACGTAATGAGGTACATGACCGCCACGGTCGTGTAGACCTCCAATATGCGCCAGGTATTCGTATTGATCACCATGGCACCGTAGGTCAGTTCGGGCACGGAAATCGCCGCCGCCAGGGATGTGTCCTTGAACAGCGAGATGAAGGTGTTGCTTAAAGACGGTAGTACGATGCGGAAGGTGAGCGGGAGGGTAACGAATTGCATGGTCTTGCGGGGGGTCAATCCGATGGCTTTGCCGGCTTCGGTCAAACCCGCCGGCACGGACATGATACCGGCCCGGAAAACCTCGGCCAGATAGGCGCCGGAGTATACTGAAAGCGCCAGCACAAAGGACCAGACATTGTTCAACAGATGAAACCCCATAATGCCCAGACCATAGAACACAAAGTAGATGATCAACAGCAGGGGGATATTCCTGACGAACTCAGTATATGCCGTTACCAACGCCCGAATCTTGCGTCCGCCATACACCCGGGCAAAGGCCGCCAGCAGGCCGATCACGCAGCCAATGGCCAGTGAAAGGAAGGCCAGTCCCAGTCCCAACAGAATCCCATGCCAAAGCAAATCAAAATTTTGAAATACCGGTCGCCAATTCAAATGGTACATGTACACCGACTCCGCAACCCAGTAAATGGGTGCCCGTTTCAGGGCACCCTGTTTTTATTAGTCGGCCGATTGACTACTTGTATTCAACCGGGAACCCGGTTTGAGGATTCGGAAGCTGTTCACCGAAGTATTTCTTGAACGCCGTGGAATACTCGACGAATTCAACCCCGGTCATGGCCTCATGCAGGATGGTGTTGACGTAGTTCAGCCAGATGGGATCTCCCGGCTTGACCGCGGCGGCATAAGTCTGGGGCCACCAACCTGTGTCACCGACCTTGTATTTGCCTGGGTCCTGGGCGACCATCCAGCGTACCGTGGAGTCATCGATGGCGGCCGCATCCACCCGGCCGGAGTCCAGCGCCAGCATCACGTTGGCCTGGGTGTCCAGCTGCAGGACTTTGGCGTTGGGGATACCGTCATGAACCAGATCTTCCGCAAAAACATTCTGCAGCACGGAGACGGTCACCGGCTTCGAGGCGACGGCCAGATCCCCGGCGCCCTTATAGGGACTGTCTTTCATCAGCAGCGTATTGACACCTTCGCGATAGTAGGGAATAGAAAACTCGGCCAGCTGGGCCCGTTGGGCGTTGACCGTCATAAACTGAAACACGACATCGACCTTGTTGGCCTGCAGGTTGGGCACCCGGGCGTCGGGTTTCTGGCGATTAAATTCGATGCCCTTGGGATCATTGAACAGCCCTTTGGCCAAAAGCCTGGCCATGGTTACATCAAACCCCTGGAGTTCGCCCTTTTCGTCCTCAAAATGCCAGGGCGGATTGCCGCTGCCGGTGCCGACAATGATCTTGCCGCGGTCCAGGACTTTGTAAAGCAGACTGTCGGGGCGCTGGGCGGCCGAAGCGGTTTTGGGCTTCAGGCTCAAGTAACCAAGAGTTGCAGCACCGACCCCCAAAGCTTTGCCAAAAAAATTTCGTCTTGATATCATCTTGCGCTTCTCCTTTCTTTTTGTTTGATCGTAGAATCATCCGCTGGGTGGGTCAATCTTCCGCCGGTAAAGTTTCTTCTTTTATTCACCTCCCTTCTTTGCCCAAAACGTCCTGATGAGATTCCGAACAAAGAGCAATCAAGAACAATCCGGTGAAATCAAGAATACTGAAATGGTAAGGTTGTCGTGAAAAGAATAGGCATTCAGTGAAATCGATAGTAGGGAAATTAGCCGCGGGTGTCAAGGAGAAAGGCATATGGGCGATAGTCAGAATTATGATCCGCTACATCATGTTGGTGCTTATCAAGAAGCTATACGGGCGGGTATAAAACCCGCCCCTACTTAAAGTCACGGTGGCAGCTAATCCACCGCGTTCTCAGATCACGCAGTTCATGGCGGACATCTTCCAGTTGCCGCTTGTTGACGGCTCGTTTCAGATTTTCCAGATGATCCATGTACTCGTGCATGGCTTCCTGCCACTCGGGATCAGCAAATTCGGCCATTCGCTCTGAATCCTTAACAAAAGCAGCTAGCGCATCTTCGTTCGGTACGTTGCCGTTCAGGACGTCGATTTGCAGCGCTTTGAATTCTTTTGCCAGACGCTTTTTGATGCTCTTAAATGATTCCTGCCAGCGGGTGACTTCTTCTCTATCGGAGGGCTCATAATCAGCCAGAGTGGACCAGCGCCATTTGAGTTTGGTTTCAATGCGGCCTTTTTTTTCTTTGTGTTTGATCCTGGCTTCGAAGGCCTCCGGCACGGACCATCGGCTTCCTTCGGCTTCAAAAGTGCCGCTGCGAAGTTGGCGGGCTATTTTTTCGAGGTAATCGGCCAGCTCAATGCGGTTAAATTCTTTTTCTATTTTGCTTTTCATAGAATCTGAATTTCATCACCCCGGCGAATGGTGCCTTCTTCCAAAACCCTTGCAAAAACGCCTTCGCGCGGCATGATGCAATCTCCGGCCATGTAGTAGATGGCGCATTTATTGTGACACTCTTTGCCGATCTGGGTAATTTCGACGATTACAGCCTCACCCAGCTTAACCCGGGTGCCCAGGGGCAGGGTTTTCCAGTCAATCCCGGTTGAGGCAATGTTTTCCGCAAAATCACCAAAGGTCACATCAAGGCCCTGTTCTTTGACGCTTTCGATGCTTTCCGAAGACAGAAAACTCACCTGGCGATGCCATTTGCCGGCATGGGCGTCTCCCTCCAGGCCATGGTCTTTGGATATAAACGCCTCTTCGACCGGCGTTTTGCGGGTTCCTTTTTTTTTGCTGATGGCGATGGATACTATCTTCAATATATCTATTCCTTTTCCATAAATGAGTCGTTTAAATCCCAAATTACAAGCACCAAATTACAAATAAATCTCAAATTCCAATATTTAATGACCAAAACAAAAACATTTGGATCATTGGAAATTGAATTTTGGATATTGTTTGTTATTTGATAATTCGGATTTTCTCAATTCAAAGATCCTATAGCACATTGATATTTCACCAGAAGTTTTTAATTTATTTGTAGTGCAATCATCAGGCGCCGTTGCCGATGAGAAAGATGCCATAGGTCGCACGCAGATTCGGAAACACTTTGATCGCTTTGCCGTATCGGTCCTCGGCATGCGTATCTATAGCAACTTCTTTTAAAATGTTAAAGCCGACTTCGCGAATAAATTTGCGAAAGTCTTTGATCGTAATGACCCGAATATTGGGCGTGTTATACCATTGATAGGGTAATTGCTTCGTGACCGGAGCGTAACCGGACAACAGCAGCTGCAGGCGAGGGCTCCAATGGCTGAAGTTGGGGAAACTGACAATACCTTTTTTGCCGATTCTGAGCATGTAGCGGATCAACGTGTCCGGCTCATAGACCTGCTGCAATGTTTGACTCAAGATAACATAGTCAAACGTATCATCCGGATAATCTAAAACCTCTTCGTTGATGTCTCCCTGTAAAACCGATAAACCTTTTGCAATACAATCTGCGACCTTGGCCTCGTTGCGCTCGATGCCGGTGCCGATAGCCTGTTTATGGGTAATCAAATATTTCAGCAGATTGCCTTCGCCGCAGCCAAGATCGATCACCCGGGAACCGGCTTTGATCCAGGAGGCGATAATCTGAAGATCATATCGCATATTGTTATTTGCCGGTTTCGTTGTAGACACGCTCTAAAAAACCCCTAATTAATTTCGTTAACCGCTCATTGGATAATAAGAAGGCGTCGTGGCCCCATTCAGCTTCAATTTCCAAAAAACTCACATCCAGGCCGTTTTTCTTCATCGCTTTGACCATGGCCCGGGACTGATAGGTGGGATACAACCAGTCGGAAGTAAAGGAGATCACCAAAAATTTGGCCCGGGTTTTTGAAAACGCTTTGACCGCCGAACCGTTGCCGTGCTTTTTCCGAATGTCATAGTAATCGGCCGCCTTGGTAATGTATAAAAACGAGTTGGCATCAAAGCGCTCCACAAATTTGCGGCCCTGGTACCGCAGGTAGCTTTCCACCTGGAAATCGGCATCAAAGTTGAACGAAAAGTCGCTTTTGTCCTGCAGCCGGCGGCCGAATTTATGGCGCATGGATTCATCCGACAGGTAAGTGATATGGCCGATCATGCGCGCCACAGCCAGCCCCATATTGGGTTTGGGCCCAAAATAGTAGTTGCCGCCATTCCACTTGGGATCGGCCATAATCGCCTGCCGGCCAACTTCATTAAAGGCGATGGCCAGGGCGGAGTGCCGCGTGGTGGTGGCCAGCGGGATGCCCGCGGCGACCATTTCAGGATATCTGACGCACCACTCCAACAGCTGCATGCCGCCGATCGATCCGCCCACCACGGCCAGAAGCTTTGTGATCCCCAGATGATTCAGCAATGCTTTCTGGACCGTGACCATGTCACCGATGGTCACCACCGGAAATTCAAGTCCGTAAGGCATCACGGTCCTGGGGTTGATGGTGCAGGGCCCGGTCGAACCCATGCAACTGCCCAGAATGTTCGAGCAGACGACGAAATATTTGTTCGTATCAATCCCCTTGCCGGGACCCACCATGTTATCCCACCAGCCGGGCTTCTCGTCGTCTTCTTTATAGTAACCGGCCACATGGGAGTCTCCCGATAAGGCGTGCAGGATCAGGATGACATTGTTCTTGTCTGCATTTAAGGTTCCGCAGGTTTCATAGGCCAGTGTTATCGGGCCCAGGCTGGCGCCGCTTTCAAGCACCATCTCATCGGGCGGTTCGGCAAAGGTGAAAAACTTCTTTTCGACGATCCCCACCGAGTTTGCGTCTTTGTCATGTTCGATGTATTCGCTCATACTGGACTGTCATATCAATGTTAGAACCCTGTTTCAACCAGTTCGCTTTCAACTATATAAAAGCCTATTTATGCCTTCTGGAGTGTTGGAGTACTGGAGTATTGGAGTGTTGGGGATCTGTTCATTACTCCAGTACTCCAACACTCCATTACTCCTTGCTACTAAAGACTACAGATCATCTACGCTTCAATCAATTTTTTTAATCTATTGATCGTTCATGCCTTAGAAAACGCCTGTTCGAGGTCGCCGATAATATCATCCACATGCTCGATGCCGATGGACAGGCGAATCAGGTCCGGTGTTAAACCGCTGGCTTTCTGCTGTTCTTCGTTCATTTGCGAATGGGAAGTACTCGAAGGATGCAGCACCAGACTTTTGGCGTCTCCCACGTTGGCCAGGTGCGAAAAGAGCTGTAAATTTTCGACAAATTTGCTGCCGGATGCCAATCCGCCTTTAATACCGAAGACGACCATCCCGCCAAAGCCCTTTTTTAAATATTTGCTGGCCACCGGGTAGGTGGGATCGTCTTCCAAACCCGGATAGCGCACCCATTCGACATTTGAATGTGATTTTAAATATTGAGCCACTTTGATAGCGTTTTGACAGTGGCGTTCCATGCGCAGGGGCAGTGTTTCCAGACCCTGCAGAAATATCCAGGCATTGTCCGGTGAAAGACAGGCCCCTAAGTTGCGCAATGGCACCAGTCTCATTCTCAAAATAAAAGCGACCGGATTCAGATCCCCCAGATCGTGGGCATAGCGAATCCCATGATAGCTGGGATCCGGCTCGTTGTACAAGGTAAATTTACTATCTGTCCAGTCAAATTTTCCGGCATCAACAACGACGCCGCCGATACCGGTGCCATGCCCTCCCATCCATTTGGTCAGGGAATTGATGACGATATCCGCACCATGATCGATACTTTTCAGCAAATACGGCGACGTAAACGTTGCATCGACAATCAGCGGCAGCTTGTGTTTATGGGCAATTTCGGCCACCGCCTCGATGTCGACAAACTCTAAAACCGGATTGCCGATTGTTTCGATAAAGATACCTTTTGTTTTTTCCGTGATGGCTTGCTCAAAGCTGTTGGGATCACGCGGATCTGCAAACTTAACGTGAATATCAAATTGGGGCAGAATAGTATCAAACATAGTATACGTGCCGCCGTACAGATTATTGGCGGATACGATTTCATCACCGGCGGCACATAGGTTGATAACCGTATAATAGACAGCCGAGGTCCCGGAAGCAAGGGCCAGGGCGGCTGCGCCGCCCTCCAGGGCAGCCACGCGCTGCTCCAAAACATCCTGGGTGGGATTCATAATGCGCGTATAAATATTGCCGAGCTCCTTTAGCGCAAAAAGATTGGCAGCATGTTCGGTACTTTTAAAAACATAGGAAGAAGTGCGATGCACGGGCACGCCGCGGGACGTGGTCGCAGGGTCCGGCTGCTGGCCGGCATGGAGGCATAAAGTTTCAAATTTTCGATCTTCACTCATAATCCATCTCCTTTACCAGAAAAATATAATTTCTGTTGTTTTATTTTAAAATGCAGTTGTTAGGATGCAGGCAAATTCCAAACTGTCAGGATTGTCCAACCATCTCCGCCGACAGACACCGCACGGTTTGCTGTGATAAAAAAAATCTATTTGTGGTGCGATCCGTCGAATTTGGTTTAGGCCGTCAATTATTTAAAAACCTGTTGATTGCAATTTGGCTGGAGAAAAACAGTGAGGCGCATAGGTGTGAAGAAGCATCTAAGAGGATTGGTTGATGCCCCGGCAAGAAATGATGACACGGCGTACGGTTGGATGCAGTCTCGTTTTTGGGTGCAGCCTGATTTCCGTTTCAGCCAGATCATGCTCTTCTTCACAACAACAGCACATTTCACCTGGCTCCTGCATGTCCATCTCCATATCATCACCTCCGATCAATTGAAGCATTTTCGACACTAACAGTTGCTAATATAATAGCGGATTGCTGCCCGTCAAGTTTCCCGGTGTGAAAATTTTTCTGGAAGGCCGAGATTCAAATGTTCAAAGCGGATAAAAAATTGCTCGGTCTGCGAATCCCGGAATGTTGCCCGTATATTGGGGGTTGCGTGAGGTCACCCGCGATGCGGGTGAAGACTCATCGGGGAGTCCGGGGTTCCAGAACGGCGTTTAGCGATCCGCTCTTGAAGCCGTCCAGGTCCAGAGAAACATATAAAAAGCCCAGCCGGTGAAATTTATCGCTGATTTTTTTTCTCTTTTTGAGCAGCGCTGGCAATTCTTCCGGGGGAATCTCGATTCTGGCTATGTCACCATGATGGCGCACCCGTAAAACCCGCAAGCCAAGATCGTAGAGAAAATCTTCAGCCTTTTCGACCTGGCTCAGTTTTTCTTCCGTTACTTGCTGGCCATAGGCGATGCGGCTGGCCATACAAGGCATGGCAGGCTTGTCGGCAATCTCCAGCCCGTAATGGGTGCAGACTTCCCGGATGGTCTGTTTGGTGAAACCCAGCTCGATGTAGGGCGCCTGAATGGATGCCTCCCGGGCGGCCTGTATCCCCGGCCGGTAATCGCCCAGATCATCAACATTCACGCCGTAACTTACCGGCCAGGGCTCCATATTGGATGCGCCCTGCAGCTGCCGGCGCAGTGCTTCGATCTTTTCGAAAAGCGCCTTCTTGCAATAATAACAGCGATCCCCCCGGTTGACCTGGTAATTTGGATTCTCTATTTCGCGGGTCCTAATGATTTGCAGGGGAATACCATGGGACTGGGCAAAATCGATCGCATGGCGATATTCCCGGCGGGACAGGGAAGCGCTGTCCGCCAGCACGGCCACCATGTCATCTGCCAGGGCGCGATGTGCGGCGTATGCCAGCAGCGCGCTGTCGACACCGCCGCTATAGGCGACAATGGCGTGTTGCTGGGGCTTAAAAAATCCCACCAAATTTTTGGCGCTAATCGCTGGATCTGCGTTTGGTCCAGGGTTGTCCACGGCGGTACTCATTATTTTGATCCTTCAGGATACCTTGGCGCCATTGCCGTTTTTCGCTGACCCGGGGGTGGTGAAAGGTGTCAGGATTTAACCGACAATGAAAAAGGGGGGAAGCGGTTAAAAGATACTGGTGAATACCTCGCAGGAACGGCAAACTTTCATCTTATCATTCCATTTATCATGAATGGTGCCTTCGCAAATCGTACCATTGATAAACCAGCAGAGATTTCCGCTCTTAAATTCCCAGGCGGGACACTGTTTCTTTATCTCGGGAGCACAATTTTTTATTTTCCAGCAGGGTTTGCCGGCTTTACCGTTGTTATTCACCCGCGAAACCAGAAAATACATTTGCCGCTCCACCGCCGGTGGTATCGTGCGCCAGCCCTGTTCATAGCTGTGAATAGCTTTCAGGGAAGTTCCCAGCAACTGGGCCATCTGCTTTTGGGTTTTATTCAGCTTCGTTCGATAAGATTTAAATTCTTCTTTGTCCATAGAGGTGATCCTTATGAAAGTTTAAAAATATACCTAATCTTACTATTTGAAAAACTTATCTTGCCACTGAGTGGTAGGGTTGTCAATGAAAAAATATGATTGCGGGTTCAAGGGTTAAGAGGTTCAGAGTTCAAGGTTAATGAATTAAAATATAAGGCATCGGTTAAATATCAAGGCATGATCCAAAATCCATTATGGTAAGGCGAACAATTAAACGGCTGGAACCCTGGTCGCCTTGGGCGCCGCCAGATGCGGGTAAACCTTTGAACCCAGAACCCTGAACCTCCGAACCTTCACCATTTACTCCTGTCCAAGCAGCCAGATGCTGTGGATATCATCTACGGTATATCTTATGGTTTTTAATGCGTTAAGGATCCGGGTATATGTCATGGCCAATCCGATGTTCTCTGCCAGCACCAGCAGCGAGTCGACGTCCCGCTCTGAGATATCCCAGACATCGTTGTGGTAAAGTCTTAAAGCGCCAACCACCCTGCCATAGAAAATGATGGGTACCGAAACGATGGCTCCGATGCCCTCCGCCCTGGCATCCTGCGGATACTGGAGGCGGTCGGTATTATTGACATCCGGGATTACGGTTGGCTTGCCTTTAAACGTATCGGATATGCTTTTACCTGATAGAACCGGACCTTTTTCCAGGTAACTCATGCTCAATCCAAAGCTTGCCAGATTCTCCAGTTCGTTGGATTCGGGGTTCAGGGCAAAAATGGTGCACCCTTTAATTTCAAGCGCGGCAACCAAAAGCTGCGTCAGATGGTTGGCCATGATATCAAGGTCGTCCGATTGGGCGATGGCTCTGAAAACAACCTTAAAAAGATCTATATCTATTTTTTCTTGGGCACTCATAGGTTACCTCCTTGGCGTTTTAAGAAACTATGCACACAGTCGTGTCTTTGAGGGTCATTACCACTTTGCTGGAAACACTGCCGGAAAAAAAACGGGTAATGCGGGCAGCCTTACGATTGATAACAACCGCGTCAAATTTGGTCTCTCTGGTGAGATTTATAATTTCGCTGGCGATATCCTTTTTGCGGGGTCTGAAAACTGTGTGAATCCGGTCTGCCGGAAAACCATTTAGGGCCAGCTTCTCGGTGACCGATTTGAGGTCATTTTCCCGCTGCATAATCTGTTGAGAAAGATAGCTCAGGCTGCCCTTGAGTTTTCCGGTTACCAGGCTCGCTTCTGTGTCGATTTCGGGTACGGGCGTGAAGGCGTGGAAAATGGTGATTTCAACTCCCTCGATGTGGGAAAAGGCGCTGGTGACAAAGTCGATCGCCTTCTGATCGAGACTGGTAAAATTGTAGGCAAGTAATATTTTTTGGATGGCCATGTTGTCCCCCCCTTCGACTTGATTGAGGTTAAATGAAGTAAAACGCCCTTAAAGCCGGGTTAAAAAAGACGATAGAGTGAAACGTTTTTTGGATTTGTGGCTTGCTATCATTAGAAACCTGCGCAGCGCAGGTGATCAAAAGACAGGTCAAAAACAGATTCTTGTGGAATACATGATGCCAAAGCGGCTTAATACCAATTTCAAGAATTAAAATGCCACAGGGTATTATTTCGTGTCAACCATAAATTGATAAATGATTACTGTTGCCAGGGGCACCTTCAGCCTGCTATGAAATTTTGACAGGCGGCGACGATAGGCTGAACTCTGATGTCGTAAACACTTATGATTTAAAACCCTGAATTTTGCGGTGGATGACCTCAAAGCCTATTATTATGAAGCCGCAGCCCCACAACCGGGCAATTCGTCGCCGACCAGCAGCGATCTGGACAGCAGGTTTTGGGAACAGACTGCTGCCGCTAAAGTGCTGTTCGGCATTAAAGACAGGTGCCTGGAAAGTGAGGACAAAATGATGCAGCTGGACGGCAAACTGCTGCTGATTCCTTCGGCCTGCAATAGCTGATACGCGCCGGGAATTCCGCAATTAGCTCACATTTTGCGGCAGGGTGACAATATTTTGTAATATTTTGTATTTATCTGAAAGAAGGTTTTTAAGGGAAATGATGTAACTATATGAAATTATGGTTTTAAAATTATTGACACCTTATCTGGCGTGGATTTTGCTTCTGTTCTATCTGTCTGGCGCTGAGATGTGCTAAATTTTAATGATGGCGTGCCCAAATCCAGTTAATCCGATTTTTCAAGGTGATGCTTTGCTGTTTATCCATTTGAAGTGGAAACGAATCCTGCCGGTTTTGATTCTGATGGTGGTGTTTTCAGGCACTGTTTGCCGGTCCGAGGTGGTGGACGAATCCGATATTTTTCCCTTTTATCCATGCATTCAACCCAACGTAGCGTTCTGGACCAAAATATATACCCAGTATTCATCCGATCAGGGCCTGATCCACGACAGTCGTCATTTGGACCGCATTTACGGCGTCATTTCGCTGGTTGACCCGTATCGTGCCGGCGGCCAAAAGATTAACAAAAAGCGTATCAATGAAGCCAAAAAGAAATACAAGGCAATTTTAACCCGATTGATGCAGGGCAAACCGCCTGCCGGAACCGAGGAGCAGCGGGTGGCGGAATTGTTCGGACCGGATGCCAAGGCAGCGGATTTTAAGTCGGCCTCGCGACATCTGCGCTGCCAGACAGGTCAAAAAGATCGCTTCCGCGAGGGCCTGATTCGCTCGGGCGCCTACATTGACGAAATCAAGCAGATTTTCGGTGATGCCGGGCTGCCCGAAGATCTGGCCTATCTGCCCCATGTGGAGTCTTCATTTAATCCCAAGGCCTACAGCAAGTTCGGCGCGGCCGGAATGTGGCAGTTTACCCGCACCACGGGCAGGCGATTCATGAAGGTCGGGTACACCATCGATGAGCGCCGGGATCCGATTCTATCATCCCACGCGGCTGTGAAATTACTCCGACATAACTACGACAAGCTTGATTCCTGGCCCATGGCCCTTACGGCCTACAACCACGGTGTCACCGGCATGCGCAGAGCGCAGAGAAAAAAAGGCAGTTATGAGCTCATATTCAAGGAATACCGCAGCCGCATATTTAAATTTGCCTCCCGCAATTTTTATTCCGAGTTTCTGGCCGCGCGGGAGGCTGCCAAAAATTATCGTCAATATTTTGGCGACTTACAGTTGAATTCGCCCTTCAAAACCCGGGAAATAGAACTGATCGGATATGTGTCGCTGCCGGAGGTTATCCGGCATTTAATGCTGGATCCGGCTGAGCTGCAAGAGCTGAATCCGGCTCTGCGCGGTCCGGTATTCCGCGGGCAAAAATATGTCCCCCGGGGATATCGACTGCGACTGCCGGAACGCGACGACCGGGATTGGGAGCAACTAATCGCCCAACTGCCCCGGGAGATTTACCGGCACAACCAGAAACGCAGCACAATTTATACGGTTCGCCCGGGTGATACGGCCGGCAAAATTGCCAAAATTAACGGCGTCAAACTTAATGATTTAATTGCAGTCAACAATCTGGATCATCGGGCCACGGTTTACGTCAACCAGAATTTAAGAATACCGCTGCCGGAAGATAAGCCCATTCTGGTCGCCAAACTTACAAACACCGGCAATAATCCTTCCGCGTCCGCTGCTCCGGCTTCAAACCTGGTGCCGGCGAAACCGGCGCCGCAAGCTGTTGATGCGGTCAATCAGGCAGGCAAGCCGGCTGTTGCCGGCACAAATATCCTTGCGGCGACCGGTGGAGAACCCCGGGCAACCGGCGCAAATGCGTCCGGAGAGGTTCCGGAGACACAATCGGCTGCTGCTCCGCCGCCGGCAAATCAAATGCTCGAGTTTTTGCTGGCCCAGGGTGCTGTTTCAGAACCTCTATCCGCAGAACAACCTGCCGCTGTCGAAACCCTCCCGCCCGAAGTTGAGCGGAATTTACCTGAATCCGAGACCGGGCTCTTGGCCACAGATATCGAAGCTGATTCCCGGCAGGCAGCAGCAAGGGACGCCTCCGGGCCCGTGGAGTCTGATGAAGATGAAGCATTAAAACTGAAGGATAAAGAGGAGATTGCCCTGCTGCCGGTGCAGCCGCAGCAGCAAGAAACAATGTTCTCTGAAGAGGCTGCCGGTGCTGCTGCACCCCTTCCGCAACCGCAATCCCCGACCGCTGAGACGAAGGTCGATGAACTGCAGTTAAAACCGGAAATCATGCTGGGGCATTTTGCAGTGGATCGCGTATCGAAGCTGGGCGGAAAAACTATCGGCTTCATTCGAGTCGAGGCAGAAGAGACGCTGGGGCACTATGCCGAATGGCTCAATGTTTCGGCCAGCGAAATCAGGCGGGTCAACGGATTTAGTTATGGCCGACCGCTTCATCTAAGCCAGCAAATAAAAATTCCGCTGGAGCGCGTTACCAAAGAAGAGTTTGAAGAAAAACGCTTTGAATTTCATCAGGAACTGGCTGAAGACTTCTTTGCGACTTACCGTGTCGAAAAAGTACTCACTTATTCCATCAAAAAGGGCGACAATATCTGGACGTTATCGCACCAGGAATTTGAAGTGCCGCTATGGCTGATTAAGCGTTACAACGGCGATGTCGACTTTGGCGCCTTGATACCTTCCCAGAAGCTGCTGATCCCGGTAATAGAAAAAAATGTGTAACCGGCTTCAAAACCATCATCTCTCGCCTGATGGCCGCGTTACGAATCGGTCCAAAATGCTCACGTACTAAAAGGTTTAGCCCGTTGGCCCGTTGTCGGTTTGCCGGTTAAAACATAGAAAAGAGAGCAACCCGTTTTTACGGGCTTAACCGGCATACGGGTAACCGGCTCAACCGGATAACGGGCTCAACCGGGCTAACCGGCAGACCGGCAAACCTGCTATATGGGCGGAGCGATGGTGACCAGCAGCCGGAGATCGGTTTTCGCCCGTAAACCGTGCGGTTCGGCAATTTCACTGATCGCCACATCACCGGCCCTGGCCGGTATCGCGGTGTCGTCTTTTCCCAGAAACTCGCCTTCCCCCTCTAAAATTACCAGGCTCAGCTGCCCCTCGATGTCATGGTTGTGCACGGGCAGTACCTGTCCGGCTTTGAAATTAAAATTGATAATTTTAAAATAGGGGGAGTCGTGCACCAGCAGTTTTTTAAATGCTTTTTCGGAAAAATCGTTTTCTTCGTAAAGGTTTATATGTTTCATTTTATCTTCTCCTTTCAACCCCATGGTGGTTTATTATGATCGTCACATTTTACCGAACTATATTATTCTTTGCGGAAGGGTGCATTGATCTAAGTCAAAATATACACAGCGTCAGAATTAATTCGGATCCGGCACTACATCCGGCTCCACCTGATAGGCGTTGGCCAGGCTGTTGGTGCCGTTAAACACATCCACCACGGCAATCAACTCCGCCACAGCCTCATTGTCCAGTCCGAGCCGCTTCACGGCGGCACTGTGGGAGTTGATTCAGTAGGTGCAGTTGTTGGTGATCGAAACCGCCAGGGCGATGATCTCTTTGGTCAGCAGATCGAGTCTGCCGGGCTGCATAACGGTTTTTAATTTCCGCCAGGTAGCCGCCAGGTGATCCGGGTTGTTGGAAAGGGCCTGCCAGAAATTGGGAATAAAATCAATTTTTTTGGTTGCCATAATGTCATCATAAACTTCCTTGACCTGGCCGGTGGCCTCCGCCGGGGAGACCGTGCGATAAAGAGCCATCGTTGAACCTCCTTTGGTTGGATGATGCGGCATTAACGCCATTCATAATTGAATCGAAGCATGTCTACAGGATACTGTTATTTTCGATCTCCGAATTAAATAACCATCTCGGAGACGGCCACAGGCTTTTTGCTGACGGGTTGCCCTTGAATCGATTATTTTTCTTCGCTTCACAAAAGTTTTATCACCACAATTTCCGGCTGATTTCCCGTGCGCATGGGCGGGCCCCAGGTGCCGACCCCGCTGGTGGTGTAGATCGAAAAGTTATCCAGGCGTCGCAATCCGTGGTCAAAATCTTTGTATATGAGCTTCGTCAGATAGCCGAAGGGAAATATCTGCCCCGCATGGGTGTGGCCGGAGAGTTGCAGGTCAACTCCCAGGTTCCGGGCCATGGCATATGTCGTGTCGGGAACCCAATAAGTGGCAAAATGGCGCTGTCGTCCATCTACTCCCTGGGTATTGATGTTTGTCGGGGTGTGAAAAAGCAGAATGCGGGGTTGGCTGCTATTCGATGATGTTGACTGTATTTTTTCCAGTCCCCGTATTTCTTCAATCCCTTTTATGCCCGGATAGCTGATGCCGATAATCTGTAACCCGTCGACGTCGATCACTTCGTTTTTCAATACATTGATGCTGGTTTTCTGCAGGGTATTCAACGCACGGTTTAGACCGACGTAGGTTTCGTGGTTACCGCTTACGAAGTAAACCCCCTTATTGGCCCTAAACCCGTTCAGTCCCGCGGCAAATTGTGATATATTATTTGCCATGCCGTCAAATAAATCGCCGGTAATCAGAATCAGCTCCGGATTGAGCGCGTTGACGCTATTGACCAGACCCTTTAAAAACCTGGTTCCGTAGAAATGGCCCAAATGGACATCGGACAGCTGAACGATGGTTTTGCCTTGCCATTGATCCGGCAGATTCTCAAGATCGATTTCCAGGTTTTTAATCTGCGGGTGAAAGGCGTTCCACATCCCGTAACCGGTAAATAAAACCGCCAGCGTCAAGCACCCGGCTGCAATCAAACGGGTATTGGGGTAAGTTCCGGTAAGCCAGATTGCGGCAATTATGATCCAGCTCAGCAGTGCTGCCAGCAGCAAATTGAGAAACAGTGCGGTCCAGGAGGCTGCGAACATATAAAAACCGATGGTTATCGAAGTCTGCTGCCAGCGCAGCAGGAAAAAGGACGCCATGAAGCTGAGCGACAGGATCAACAGGAGGATCAACAACATGGCTTTCAGGGCAGGGCTGTCGATGATAAAAAAGCGGACGACGGCTTTGTAAAACAGCAAGTGCGCCCCAAGGGTCAGCGCCAGAATTGCAGCCAGAAACAGTAAAGTTTTAAGTACCATTAAAAAACGCTCCTCGAACTCATGCTGATTTTTAGCACATTTTTTTTTGTCAAAATAGATTTATTTTCCCTGATGATTTTAGCGGCACAACACCTGAAAAATTCCGTTTTATATGCTATGGGCTACGAGCCATGACCTATGAGCTAATCTTCTTGACCGTGGCGTTGATTTCTTGTTATTGGAGCTTTTAACGATTAGCATGAATTGAACCGATGTCCATCCGGAATGGAGGATTTTAAATGGTTTGAATTGACTAAAAGCCCCGTTTGCCAAACTAAAGGCGGGGCTTTTTCTATGGCCACATTTCTTGAGGTACCAGCAAATTACAAATATAACCTTGTCACAGGAAGGAGGGGGGTATGAAAAAAATTATCTGTCTTATCGGCTGCATCCTGATGCTGGCATGCGTAGCCGGGGCGCAGGCCCAGGTTAAAAACCCGGACACTTTCGTGCTTGCCGATATCGGTTCGGTTGACAGTCTGGATCCTGCTAAGACCTATGATACCGCAGGATCTGCCAAGCTTTGGACAATTTATGAAACCTTGATCTTTTTCGATGGCCCCCATACCGGTAAATTTAAACCCGTACTGGCCACCCAGGTTCCGACGGTGGAAAACGGCGGAATTTCAGCCGATGGCAAAACCTATACATTTATTATTCGAAAAGGTGTGCAATTTCATGAAGGGGGGACACTGACTCCGGAGGATGTCGCTTATTCCCTTAAACGAGCCATGATCAGCGATCCCAATGGCGGTCCGATGTGGATGCTGCTGGAAGCGATGACCGGCAATGGCAATACTCGAAAAGACGGCGAAATAATTCCGGGAATATTTGAAGCAATCGATAACAGCATTGAGGTAAAGGGTGATAAAGTCATCCTTCACCTTCCGAAACCGTATCCGCCACTATTGGGTATTTTATGTTACTCCGCTTCCAGCATCCTGGATAAAGAGTGGGCGATTGCAAACGGTTGCTGGGACGGAAACATCGCCAATGCTGCCAAATATAATAAACCGGCCGAGGGCCAGGAACCTTTGCAGAATATTGCAAACGGCACCGGAGCATACCGATTAAAGGTCTGGGAGACTGCCAAGCAATTTGTATTTGAGCGATTTGATGGCTATTGGGGCCCCAAGCCTAAATTGAAGAATGCCATCGTGAAATATGTACCGGAATGGAGCACCCGCAAGCTTATGCTGCAAAATGGTGACGCTGATCGCGTGCATGTTCCCAAACCCTTCGTGCACGAGGTCAGGGCCATGAAAGGGGTCAAGGTCACCGAAGTTGCCCAGTTGGCGGTTACCGCTGCTTTGTTTTGCCAAAAGCTGGATCCCACCGGCAATCCGAGTATCGGCAGCGGAAAATTGGACGGGCAAGGCATCCCCCCGGATTTTTTCAGCGATATCAACGTGCGCAAGGCCTTCATGCATGCCTATGATAGAGAGCTCTTCAAAAAAGATGTCTTAAATGATCTGGCAACATTACCCACCACCCCCTTGATAAACGGCCTTCCCTATAAAATAGATGTTCCGGTTTATGATTTTGACCTGGAAAAATCAGCTGAATATATGAAAAAGGCCTGGGGCGGCAAGGTATGGGAAAAAGGTTTTAAGATGATCATTACCTATAATACGGGCAGAGAAGAGCGTGAGGCGGCCGCCATTATGCTTAAAGAAAATATAGAGTCTCTAAATCCTAAATTCCATATAGAAGTGCGAAATATAGAATGGAAGGATTATATGGTAGACATTCGTGCCTATAAACATCCCGTTTTCATTATCGGATGGGGTGCCGACTATCCGGATCCGCATAATTTTATGTACCCCTTTATGAGCTCAAACGGTACCTACGGAAAGTTCATGGCCTACAATAATCCGGCAGTCGACAAACTGCTTCAGATCGGTATTGAAAACGTCGATCCAAAAGTGCGGGCGGATGCCTATCAAAAGCTTCAGCGGATTTGGTATGAAGATGCTCTTGGAATCGCTTTGTTTCAACCGGTCGAGCTGTGGGCCTACCGGGACTATGTCAAGGGATTTGTGCCAAATCCCATGTTTTCTCCGGCGACCGAATTCTTTTACATGTTGTCTAAGTAATATCATACCCGTTACAGCCCAACTAAAGCCTAAACGCCGGGAAGCCAAACGCTTTCCGGCGCCAATCCTAAAATAAAATTGACTACTTTTATTATCAGAAGGTTTTTATTTCTTTTTGTCGTTCTTTTCGGCGTCTCGGTCCTGATATTCGGTATCCTGATGACCTTTAGTCCGGAACGTCGGGCGGCCGCATATGTGAGTTCACCCCAGCAAGTCAAAGATATTCCGGTCCTGGTCAAACAACTGGGACTGGACGATCCCTTTTATATTCAATATTTGCGTTGGGTCAAAGAAATATGCACGTTTAACTTCGGGTGGTCGCTGGTTGCGGCGAAACCGGTTTGGAATGCGTTCTGGTATTATTTTCCCATCACCCTGGAATTAAATCTTTTCACAGTCCCGCTGACCATTATTTTAGGTATCTGGCTGGGTACCCTGGCCGGTATCCATCACGACACTTATATTGATCATTCAACTCGAATTATTGCCATTATCGGATGGTCATTGCCCACCTTTTTGTTTGCTCTGATCATGCTCATGATTTTCTATGGGTATTTCGATATGTTCCCACCGGGTATCATCAGTGACGATTTGGCCATGTTCATTCGAGAAAATCCCGATAAATTCCGCCAATATACTCACATGTACACGATTGACGGGATACTCAACGGCCGGCTGGATATCACTCTCAACAGCCTAAAACATCTTGCCATGCCGGTATTTACCCAGGTTGTCGTCGTCGTGGCATTACTGATGCGGGTCATGCGTTCGAGTATGATTGAAGAGATATCAAAGGAATACATTTTAACCGCACGTGCCAAAGGTGCCGACCGCAAAACGGTTTTTTTCAAGCATGCCAGGAAAAATGCTTTAATTCCGGTCGTGACGGTCGCCGGGTGGATAGTCGCCTTTTCAATGGAGGGCAGTATATCCGTTGAGATTATTTTTAACCGCCAGGGTATCGGCTGGTGGCTGGCTCAATCCGCGGTCGCGCTTGATATCCCGGTATTGATGGGCGTATGCCTGTTTTTCGGGCTGGTTTATGTTGTCGCCAACCTGATCATCGACATTTTATATGCCTATCTTGACCCCAGGATTCGGCTGACATAAATGAATAATGAATATTGATCCGCCAGCGGCGGAAATAACTAATGAATTCAATCGATCCTAAATTTAGTAAATGACGGAGCAAAGCGACTTCCACCATTAGTCATTAGAAATTAGCCATTGGACATTTAACCATGACCCAGCTTCATCCTCGACTGCGCGAGCTTAAATTTACACTTTACCGGATTTTTAAGAATCCGGCCGCCATTATCGGTTTCAGCCTGATATTTTTTTTCCTTGGCGTCGCCGTATTGGCACCCTATATCGCGCCGCCCAGGTATGCTCACAATCCCTATTTAATGCCCCATAAAGGGTTTTCACCCACCCCGAAGCCGCCCGGCGACCAGAATATTTTTGGTACAACCTCCGGCCAGTATGACATTTTTTATGGCGCCGTCTGGGGTACGCGAACAGCGTTTAAGATCGGGCTATTCGTCGTATGCATCGCAGCCCTGGTGGGTGTCGCATTGGGGGTGATAGCGGGGTATTATGGCGGAATAATTGACGAAGTATTAATGCGAATCGTTGACATTGTTTTTGCCATTCCGCTGCTGGTATTGACGATGGCCATCGTTGTGGCTTTTGGCCGGGGTCTGGGAAATGTTATGATTGCCCTTGCCATGGTGCAGTGGAGAAATTATGTTCGGGTCATGCGCTCAGGAATACTGACCCTGCGAGAGCTTGATTTTGTTCAGGCGGCAAAAGTGATGGGTGTTTCCAATACTAAAATTATGCTTCGGCATATACTTCCCAATGGGATTTATCCGGTATTGGTCATGGCCTTTATGGACATCGGATCAATGGTGATCGTTGCGGCTTTTATGAGCTTTATCGGACTGGGGGCTCCTAAGGGATATGCCGACTGGGGGCAGATGGTCGCGCTGGCCAGAAATTATATTGTGGGTCCTCCGGGGGATCCCTTGAAATACTGGTATACGATCGTGATACCCGGTGGGTGTATTATCCTGTTTGTCCTGGCATGGAACCTTATCGGCGATGCGCTGCGGGATGCGTTTGATCCTAAGCTCCGCAGACGCTGATTGGAATTCGGAAGTGGGAATGCGGAAGTCGGAGAGGGCCAAAAGCTCAAAGCTCAAAGCGAAAATGTTGTGTTCCTTTTTTGTCACCGATCTCAAGCGAAGCGCTCTGCCAACAGGACTGATTTTACTCCGGTGGATTTTGAAGCGCGAAGGTAATGTTTAACCCAAGGAACTGCTGAATGGCTGCGCTGTTGGAAACCGTTGATTTGGTCACAAATTTCTACACCTACGAGGGTGTTGTGCGGGCGATCAATAAGGTCAGCCTAAGAATCGATCATGGTTCGACTTTCGGCCTTGTGGGAGAGTCCGGATGCGGCAAAAGCGTCATCGCGCGCTCCATGCTGCGCATTGTGCCGGAACCGGGAAAAATTGAGAGCGGTAAAATCCTCTTATACCCCGACAATGGCCGTGATAAAAATCCGATAAATCTGCTGGAGCAATCGGAAACTTATATGGAAGATCTGCGCGGCAATAAGATTTCCATGATTTTCCAGGAGCCCGGTGCCGCCCTCAATCCCATTATGTCCATCGGGGAACAGATTGCCGAGAGCTATTTTTTTCATCGTAAAAGCGAATTGTACGCGAGTATTCTCGCAAGGCTGAGGTCTCCGGACTGCTCAATTTTTCCCCCGCTAAAACAGTACCTGAAAGCAGTATTCGGGATTGCGGTACGAAACCCCGACACATTGATCTTGAGCGTGCTCGGCAGGATTCCGGCTTTAGATTGCTGGAAACGGCAGCTTCGCAAGGAGGCCGTTCAACGGGTAGTCAATCTTCTTGGGCAACTTGGTATTGCTAATCCTGAAGATGTGGTCAACCAATATCCTCATAATCTTTCCGGTGGCATGAAGCAGCGGATCGTGATTGCGATTGCGCTGGCGTGCAACCCTGTTTTGCTGATAGCCGACGAAGCCACGTCAAATCTGGACGTAACGATTCAGGCCCAGATTCTGGATCTCCTGCGCCGGCTCAAATCAGAAGTGATTTCTTCGATATTGTTGATTACGCATGATTTGGGGGTCGTGGCGGAAACCTGCGATCGGGTGGGGGTAATGTACGCCGGCAATCTGTGTGAAGTTGCGGATGTCGAAGATTTGTTTGAAAATCCCCGGCACCCTTACACCCGCGCACTGCTGGATGCGGTGCCTAAGTTTGAGATGGAAGCGCAGCTGCATAGTATCGAAGGCAATGTGCCCAATCTCGTGACACCACCGCCGGGCTGCCGGTTTCATCCACGGTGTCCGCATGCGATGGCGGTCTGCCGGGAAGCATTTCCGGAGATGAAAGCAATTTCCAAGGGCCACCTGGTGGCGTGCTACTGGGTAGAAAAAAGGTCAAAGGTATAGGCTAAGGTTTCAGGTGCCAGAAAAAAATAAAAGAAAGAACCAGAGGCTGGGAGGCGAGGAAGCTATAAGGCTGGAAGGTCAAAAAGATGGGGGCTCTAGTGCTGGGAAGCATGAATGCTATAATTCATG